>Ga0208833_1000010_pt1 | contig 97636 bp, 85 predicted proteins | sample DeeseametaMP1788_FD_184181 | JGI IMG/M metagenome (GOLD analysis project Ga0208833, IMG submission 184181) | Marine microbial communities from the Deep Pacific Ocean - MP1788 (SPAdes) | ecosystem: Environmental > Aquatic > Marine > Oceanic | place: North Pacific Ocean | collected 2011-05-03 | reverse complement strand
AACACTGATGCCGACGGCTTCGAAAATGGCACTTGTGGCTTCGCGCTGCTGCTCGGTGACTTTGTCATTGGCATAAAGCCCTGTCGCGCCATAACCAATTAAACTAGGCGTGTTCGGCATACTTCGAACGACAGGGGTGTCTGCTCCCAAAATATTATTCAAGGTTTCGCAGGTAACGCCTGCCGCTACTGAGATGGCGCACTTCTGGCTCAAGTCCATATCTTTGAAGTCAGCACAAGCGCTCGACATGATGTGAGGCTTTACGGACAATAATAGATATTCAACATTATTTGCGACTTCAGCATTATCGTGGGTAATATTTAAGTTCGGGTACTTTTCTTTTAACGCGTCTAATTTACCCGCGCTCGGGTTACTCACGTAAATGCTTTCCGCTGGTAGCCCTGATTGAATCAATCCGCCTAGAATACTTGCAGCCATGTTGCCTGCGCCGATAAAGCCTACTTTCGCTTTGCCTAATAATTCGATGGAATCAGTCATAAATGCCTGTTTTGATGGTTGGCGTCCGTCTACTACGAACGCAGTGAATGTGAATACCTCGTTAATCCTATAGTCATGAGGGTTAATGCTTAGAATTCAACGCCTTAATTGAAGTTAGTTTTCGCTGCAAAGGCTTAGTCGCGCTGTCCAAAAATTGCAGTGCCGATGCGAACCATGTTGCTGCCAGCGGTGATTGCGGCCTCGAAATCACCCGACATACCTATCGAAAGTGTATCTACTTGTGGGTATTTGTCGCTTATTTGTCGGTAAAGTGCAGCAATTTCCTCAAACTGCGCAAGTTGCTTATCGTGCTCAGTTTGTTTCGGTGGCAGTGCCATAATCCCACGAAGGGTTAAATGCTCTGCCTCTTGTACCGCTTCGGCGAGTTCGAAACAGCTGGTGCTATCAACGCCTGCTTTTTGTACCTCACCAAATAAATTGACCTGAATACAGACGTTTAATGGTGACAAACCTTCACGCGCTTGATTGAGTTTGTTGATAACTTTGATCCGATCAACGCTCTGTACCCAATCAAAATGTGTCGCGATATCTTTACACTTGCGGCTCTGTATAGCGCCGAGCATGTGCCATTGGATGTCACTTTTATCCAGTTTTTGGATCTTCTCAACCCCTTCTTGAACGAAGTTTTCACCAAAGTCACGGTGTCCGCTTTGGTAAGCTTCTTCAATTTTTTCAATGGGTTGGCGCTTGCTAACAGCGATAAGGCGCACATTATCTGGAAAATTCGCCCGTTTCTCGCGGCTTTTTGCGATTTCTTGTTGCAGAAGTTCTAGTTGAGAGGCTATGCTAGTTGTCATTAGTAAGAATAAATATCAATATTGGGGTCTAACCTATGGATATTACAGAGCTTTTAGCGTTCAGTGTAAAGAATAACGCTTCGGATTTACACATCTCTGCTGGTATGCCACCTTTGATTCGTGTTGATGGCGATATCCGCCGAATTAATGTGCCACCGCTAGAAGACAAAGAAGTCCACTCGCTGATTTATGACATTATGAATGATAAGCAGCGAAAAGACTACGAAGAGTTTCTAGAAGCTGACTTCTCTTTTGAACTACAAGATTTAGCGCGTTTCCGTGTTAATGCTTTTGTTCAAAACCGTGGTCGCGCAGCAGTATTTCGTACCATTCCTTCACGAGTCCTTACGTTAGAAGACTTGAAGGCACCTAAGATTTTCCAAGATGTCTCGTTACAACCACGTGGTTTGGTTTTAGTGACGGGGCCGACGGGCTCGGGTAAGTCGACTACGCTCGCAGGCATGATCGATTACATTAATGATAATAAGCATGATCACATCTTAACCATTGAGGATCCGATTGAGTTTGTTCACGAGAGTAAAAAATGTCTGGTCAACCAGCGTGAAGTACACCGTGATACTCATAGTTTCTCAAACGCGTTGCGCTCGGCGTTACGTGAAGATCCCGATATTATTCTGGTTGGTGAGCTACGTGACTTAGAAACGATTCGCTTGGCTTTGACCGCGGCAGAAACGGGTCACTTAGTATTCGGTACGCTACACACCACGTCTGCAGCAAAAACCATTGACCGTGTGATTGACGTATTCCCTGAAGGCGAAAAGATGATGGTTCGCTCGATGTTATCGGAGTCACTGCAAGCGGTTATCGCACAGACACTATTGAAGCGTAATGGTGGTGGTCGTGTGGCGGCGCATGAGATTTTGATTGGTACGCCAGCGATTCGTAACTTGATTCGTGAAGCCAAGGTTGCGCAAATGTACTCCGCGATGCAAACCGGTATGTCTCTAGGGATGCAAACCCTTGACCACAGCTTGAAGCAGTTGGTCAGCAAGGGTGTGGTTTCGCGTCAAGATGCTCGAATGAAAGCTAATAATAAAGAAGAGTTTTAGAGGTTGGCATGGATATTACCCCATTATTAAAAGCGTTGATGGAAAACAAGGGCTCGGATTTATTTATCACTGTTCACCGCCCACCTTGTATCAAAATGCATGGCAAAATTCGTCCTGTTACTAAATCGATGTTAACGCCGGCGCAAGTGGAAGAGTTGATTCACTCGTCGATGGATGATCGCCAACGAAAAGAGTTCGCGGAGAATAAAGAGTGCCAGTACGCGATTAGTGTTGAGAATGTTGGTCGTTTCCGTGCCAGTGCTTTCTACCAGCGTAACCAGCCGGGCTTGGTGGTACGTCGTATTGAAACTAAAATCCCGACTACTGAAGAACTTAAAATCCCCAGCATTTTGAATGACTTGGTGATGAAAAAGCGCGGAATTATCATTTTCGTTGGTGCAACCGGTACGGGTAAGTCAACCTCGCTAGCGGCGATGATTGGTTATCGAAACCGTAACTCCTATGGTCACATCATCAGTATTGAGGACCCGATTGAGTATGTGCATCGTCATGATAAATGTATTATTACACAGCGTGAGGTGGGGATTGATACTGAGTCGTTTGAAGTGGCGCTGAAAAATACTTTGCGTCAGGCGCCAGACGTTATTCTGATTGGTGAGGTTCGTTCACAAGAAACCATGGCTCAGGCGATTACTTTCGCTGAAACGGGGCACTTATGTTTGTGTACTTTGCACGCCAATAACGCAAATCAGGCACTAGATCGTATTTTGCACTTCTTCCCGAAGGAAGAGCACACTCGAGTATTGATGGATTTATCCATGAACCTTCGTGCTGTAATCGCACAGCAGTTACTTCCAACGGTAGATGGTAAAGGACGTCGTGCTGCGATTGAGATTATGATCAACTCGCCATTAATCTCGGATCATATCCGCAAAGGTGAAGTACACCTGATTAAAGAATTGATGGCACGCTCAACCGAGCTTGGCATGCAAACCTTTGACCAAGCCTTGTTCGAGTTGTACGTTAAAGGTGAGGTTACCTATGACGATGCGTTAGTCCACGCTGATTCAGCGAACGACTTACGTCTACGTATTAAGTTGCATGAGAAAGATGCCGACTCTCTGACAGATGGCACTGAAGGCCTGCAAGTCGAAATGGATGATGACCGTTCGAGCAATATGTTCTAAGCGTTCAAGTAGCGCTCATAGAAAAAAGCCCAGCGTTTGCTGGGCTTTTTTATGACTAGCTTTTGTATGGCAAATATACTTAGTTAGTCTTCCGAGTCGAAATAACTTTTAAGAATGAGCTCCGCGGCGTAGGCGTCGAAATCCGAGTCCTTAATTTTTTTGTAACCACCGAGCTCAAACAGATATTCACGAACTTCAGCCGTGCTGAGTCGTTCGTCATGAGTAAAAGTGGGTAACCCGAAGCGACCGTGTAAACGATTGGCAAATTTCTTAGCCATGAGCGTTACAGGCTGTTCGGTACCATCCATATTAAGCGGTAACCCGACCACAAAAGCATCCACTTGCCACTCTTTGATTAAAGCCTCAACCGAGTCCCAGTTGGGTTGGTTGTTTTCCGCTTTTAAAACACACAGAGCTTGTGTGGTGCCTAGGGTCTTTTGACCGGTCGCCACACCAATCCGTTTCTCACCAAAGTCAAAGCCAAGAAAACGTACGGGTGACTTCTTACCTTCTGAGGAATCAGGCATGCCCGCTGTGCTCAGTTAGCTGCGTCCAGTCGATGCCAAGGAGTTTAGTGGCTTTTTGCCAACGTTGCTGTGGCGTGGTGTGAAAAATGATGTCTTTGTTAGCCGGAACAATAAGCCAAGAGTTTTCTTCGATTTCTTTTTCCAGCTGGCCTTTATCCCAGCCAGAGTAACCTAGCGCAATCACAGCTTCTTCAGGACCTTCTCTATTAGCAATGGCTGCTAAAATATCTTCCGAGGTGGATAAAGCAATCTCATCGCTAATGGTCATCGATGAATCCCAGCTGCCTAGAGGGCTGTGTAGGATAAAACCACGTTCTTTATCAACCGGTCCGCCAGCCAGCAAAGAATAATCCAGAACTTCTTGGTTAGTGGTGGAAATTTTCAGGTGGTCAAACAGCTCGTGATAAGTCGCTTCCAGCGGCTGGCTCAACATAATACCCAAGGCGCCTTCTTCTGAGTGTTCACAGATATAGGTCACGCTGCGTGAGAAGAACGAGTCTTCTAATGTTGGCATGGCGATCAGTAGGTGATCGGCTAAAGAATGAATTGATTCCATGATTAAATTATATCAGCTTTATAGTGAGTCGCTTAGTCTTGTTCTTTATATTAGGGCTTTTTCTCAAAATTCCAGAGGCGCACGATCTCTAGGACATCGGCGGTTTCACGAATGGTGTCCGGTAGAGGCTCAAAAGGCGCGGATAGTCGGACAATCTGCAGCGCTGCTTGGTCTAAGACCTCTTTTCCCGACGACTCAAGTATTTCTACGCTAACGAGTTCACCAGTTTTATTGATAGCCACTTTTAATTTCAGGTCACCATAAATTCCGAGACGGTTTGCTTGTTCGGGATAATGGAGATTGCCCACTTGTTCGATTTTCCGTCGCCAACCTTCTAGATAAGCCGCGTCGGCCGGTGACTGTTTAATTGCTGCAGAGATTTGACGCGTTCTGGTGCCACGAGTTTTTAGCTTGTCGGTAGCATCTTGCTCGAGATTGCGTTTCTTCAAATCCTCTGGGGGAGGGCTGACAATCGTCGGCAGGTCAAGATCTGCAACAGTTTCATCGGGGTCTATGCTGGTCGAAGCGCTCCAATCTGCGGTAATGCTGGTGACGAAGTCGAGCTTTTGCTTTTTTTGGCTCGGCTTAGGAAGAACTTCAAGCGACGGAGTATTTGTGGTGCCGTCGGTGTTCTTGAAGTGTTCTAACTGGGTTGTAGGGCGGCTCGCTTCGGCAGCATCACCAGCGCCTTCCTGATTTTTTTGACCAATAAAGTCAGCGTCTTCAGGCGCCTTGAGGCTTTCCCGTTGAGCGAGAGTAACGTCCAAGGATAGCGGAATTTGACTTGGCTTAGTTTCGGGCAGAGAGAAGCGAATACCGAGCAATACAATTAAGTGGAAACAAACTGCCATAAACAACGTAAACTTTAATCGATCGCCTGACTTAATAGGAGATACTTTTAAAGAAACAGCGTCTTTAGACCGCGTCTGAGATTGAGTAGCAGCTTGATTCATGAAGGTTATTTTATCGCCCAGCCCTAAATTATACCGCGAGTTGTTGTTCTAATGCGGCAAACAGTTTTTCGCCAATATTTATATTGTATTCGTTTTCTAATTCTCGCATACACGTTGGGCTAGTAACGTTAATTTCTGTCACATAACGACCAATTACATCCAGCCCGACAAACAATAATCCTCTTTTTACTAGCTCTGGAGCAATGGCTTCGCCAATTGCTTTCTCTTCGGCTGTGATTGGCATCGGCACGCCGCTACCGCCAGCTGCTAAATTGCCACGAGTTTCGCCTTTCGACGGAATTCTGGCCAGCGTGTACGGAATCACTTCCCCATTCACAATTAAAATACGTTTGTCACCTTCGGTGATTTCCGGGATAAATTGCTGAGCCATGGCTAAGTCTTGGCCATGATTGGTCAGTGTTTCGATGATGACCGATAAATTAGGATCAGCTGCTTTAGCCCTAAAAATAGAGGCGCCCCCCATGCCGTCAAGAGGCTTAAGAATGACATCCCCCAGTTCTTTGGCAAAGGCTTTTAACTTTTCAGAGTTGGCGCTTACTAACGTTCTAGGTGTGTGTTCTGGGAACCAAGCAGTAAACAACTTTTCGTTACAATCGCGCAAGCTGGCTGGGTCGTTAACCACTAAAGCGCCTTGCTTTTGGGCCAACTCTAGCAAATAAGTGCTATAGATATAATTCATATTAAACGGCGGATCTTTGCGCATCAAAATCGCCGAAAAGTCGCCACAATTTACTTCAACAGGAGCAGCATCAACATAACTAAACCAGTCTTCAGGGTTATCTTGCACTTGAACCTGCTGGCAGGTTGCAAAAACTTGACCCTTAGTTAGATAGAGATCTTGGGGTTGGCAGTAATGAACCTGCCAATCACGACGTTGAGCCTCCAACATTAGAGCGAAAGTCGTGTCTTTTTTCGTTTTGATGGAAACAATGGGATCCATCACCACAAGTACGGAATGGGGCATATGAGAAAATAGTTGTCATTTTGTAATAAATTACCACGTTATTGTAATAAGCTAAATACATAATATTCGGAGAAAAAGCTTGCAAGCAATTGGCAAGCGAATTAGTCTGGAAATGTGATCTACTTTGCGACTTTGCTACTTTTGTGGTAAAAGGTAGCTATAAAGTTAAAAAACAGTTGAAGAAAGGTCGCTAACTTATTATTAAATAGTGGATTTTCACTATTCATAGGTAACCAGTAGATGAGTGATTTATTTAATGGATTAAAAGTGATGGTGGTGGACGATAGTAAAACCATCCGACGCACCGCGGAAACACTTTTAAAGAAGCAAGGCTGTGATGTTGTAACGGGAGTCGACGGCTACGATGCGCTCTCAAAAATTGCAGATTACAAGCCTGATATCATTTTTATTGATATAATGATGCCAAGGCTCGATGGGTATCAAACCTGCGCCTTGGTCAAGAGTAATCAAGCTTTCAAGAAAACCCCGATAATAATGCTTTCCAGTAAAGATGGGGTGTTCGACAAGGCGAAAGGCCGAGTTGTGGGTTCGGATAATTATTTAACTAAACCTTTCAGCCGTGACGAATTATTAAATGCTATTTCCACACAATTAGACGGTAATGCAGCAACTGCCGTGTAATTGTTTGTGGCTGTTATTTTAAAGAGAGGTAGAAAAAATGGCGCGTGTACTGATAGTTGACGATTCTCCAGCAGAAGCGCACAGTTTGACCAAGATTTTAGAAAAGAATGGTCATCAGGTAATTACGGCTCCAGATGGTGAATCTGGTATCGCATCAGCAAAAGCTAATACACCAGATTTAATTTTAATGGACGTAGTAATGCCGGGCCTTAACGGTTTCCAAGCGACTCGTCAGCTGAAAAAAGATTCTAGCACTTCAGCCATTCCTATTATTATTGTCTCCACCAAATCACAAGCGACTGATCGTGTTTGGGGTATGCGTCAAGGAGCCAATGACTATATTACTAAGCCAGTGGATGAGTCGGCGTTAGTTGAATCTATTAATAACGTACTAGGATCATAAGAGCTTATGCCTGAAACACACATGAGCAGTGTTGTCCAACTACTCGACGATATCCGTCAGCGTGGACAGGATCACAAGGATTCATTGCCTCAGCGTGATGTTCGAGGCGAAGCCTTTTGGAGCGGGATCGGCTTTAGCTTAAGTGGGGTTAATTACATAGTTCCAATTGATGAAATTGTCGAGTTAATCCCTGTTCCGCAAACTACGAAAGTTCCAGGAACTAAACCTTGGCATAAAGGCGTCGCGAATCTTCGTGGTGTCTTACTTTCGTTGGTCGATTTACAAGAGTATCTCGGGCGTTCAAGCTCACGAAGCATTCTTAAACAACGCGTTTTGGTCGTCGACCAGGACGGTTCTTATTTGGGGCTGGTTGTGGATGATATTCGTGGCTTGCATCATTTCGATGAAGATGAGCAAGTTGACAAGGGTTTGACCGCTGACGCTGTATTAGCGCCGTATATTATTGGTGCTTTTGAGCGTGATGAAGAACTATGGCGTATTTTTGGAATTAAAGAGCTGTTCGAAAGCCCTGAATTCCATCAGGTCGCCGTCTAATTTTTACAACAATATGAAGTCAAGAAGTCTCGGGAGCAACCTATGAGTGAGACCACAAAAAACAGGAAAAAAGCAGGCCGTTCTGGTATCGGTATCTATGCGTTTCTTTTGGTCGTAATTTTGATTGCGCTAGCGGCGAACGCTGGTTATGGCTTTTTACAAGGTCAAAACCAGAGTAAGCGTATTGAGCTAGCATCGGATATGAAGGTATTGTCGCAGCAGATCGCGACCAACGCCTCGGAGGCCGCACAGGGTACACAAAGCGCTTTTGGCGATTTGGAATCTGCGGCTAGACAGTTTGGGGGTAACCTGCGCGATCTAATCGATGGCGAAACGGTTAGTAACCTACCACCTGCGCCGGATAGTATTCGTAGTGGTGAGTTAGCTGCTCTAGAAGAAAACTGGAATAAAGTTCAACCTCAAACTACTTCGATTCTTGCGAACCGAGAAGTTGTTAACCGCATGTTTACCGCGGCAGACGAATTGGCTGAACAAATCCCAACCATGCAACGTAAATACGATAGCGTGATCGATATTCTGCTTGATAACCGAGCCAACGCAGAAGAGGTTCACCAAGCAACTCGTCAGAAGTGGTTGGCAGAGCGTATTTCATCTGGCATGCAGAAAGTACTGCGTGGTGGTGAAGAAGCGGAAATCGCTGCTGAAGACTTCGGTCAAGACGTGGGAACGTTCGGTGTTTATCTTGAAGGTCAGTTAAATGGCGATGACTTGTTGGAAATTCGCCGTGTTGCTAACTCAGAAGCCCGAGCTGCTCTAGAATCTATCGTAGATGACTATCAAAGTGTTAACGAAAAAGTTGATTACATTGTTTTCAGTACACCTAAGTTATTTGAGGTGCAAAATGCATCGGATAACGTTTTTGCGAACGCGCAAGCGCTACTAGCAACGACGAGTGCCGTGGAAGAAGCCTTTGCGGGGCAATCTACCAGCTTCACGGAATTCGGTAGTGTGTATATTTCGGCCGCGTTATTCGGGTTAATTATCTTACTATTGATTGCGATGTACCTATCGCAACGTAAAGCTGAGAAAAAACGTCTCCAAGAATCTGAAGTATCGGCAGAGCGCGAGAAAGAAGAAAACGCGCAGAACCAGGAAGCGATTATTCGACTACTGGATGAGATTGATAGCTTGGCAGATGGTGACTTGACGGTAAAAGCAACGGTAACCGAGGACTTCACGGGTGCGATTGCTGACTCCTTCAACTTAACCATTGACCAACTTCGTGGCGTGGTAAGTGCGATTAACGAAGCGGTTGACCAAGTATCGAAATCTGCCGAAGAGTCGCAGCAAACATCGACGGCACTGGCTGACGCATCTCGCCAGCAGGCGCAAGAGATTACCGGTGCATCTGCCGCGATTAACGAAATGGCGGTGTCGATTGAGCAGGTATCTGCGAATGCATCTGAGTCCTCTCAGGTTGCGGAAAAGTCGGTGGAAATTGCGAAGAAAGGTGGCTCGGTTGTACGAAATACCATTCGAGGCATGGACACGATTCGTGAGCAGATTCAAGAAACATCAAAACGTATTAAACGTCTAGGTGAGTCGTCACAAGAGATTGGTAACATCGTATCCTTGATTAACGATATTGCAGACCAAACGAACATTCTGGCATTGAACGCGGCGATTCAGGCATCGGCAGCGGGTGAGGCCGGTCGTGGTTTTGCGGTTGTTGCGGATGAGGTACAGCGACTGGCAGAGCGTTCTGGTAACGCAACGAAGCAGATTGAAGCACTGGTTAAAACGATTCAGACGGATACTAACGAAGCGGTAATCTCGATGGAGGATACGACTTCTGAGGTTGTTCGAGGAGCGCGCTTAGCACAAGATGCGGGTGTGGCACTGGAAGAAATTGAGTCAGTATCAACCAATCTCGCTGACTTGATTCAGTCGATTTCGAATGCAGCACGTCAACAGGCCGCGTCAGCAGGTCACGTATCGAATACGATGACTGTTATTCAGGAAATTACCACTCAAACGTCGGAAGGTACGCAAGAGACTGCGAAGTCGATTGGTCAGTTGACCTTATTGTCGGATGAGCTACGTCGTTCAGTATCTGGTTTCAAACTTGATTCAACGAATGATGATATCTTCAGTGGCGATGACTCGAGTTTCGAGGAGTTCGGTGATGACTTTGATTCTGGCGATGAGCAAGCCTCAGAAAACGCATTTGCTGAAGAGTCAGCAGAAGATGATGACACGTCGTTAGAAGACTTCTTAGAGCAAGGTGAAGAATCTGATGACTCAAGCGACACAGATAGCACTGAATCGTTTGATGATTTGACAGATTCGGACGATGATTCAGATGAAGATATCTTCAGCGAAGAAGAGTTGAAAGATTTCAACGACGACGAAGAAGACTTCTTAAAAGAAATTGACGAGACTTTGGATGGTCTTGATGAGAATGAGGATGATTCTACTGACGGTGAAAAACCTCGTACATAAGGTAGAAGCATTTGAGGCAGAACTCACTCACTCATGTTCCTGAGATGAAGTCTGGCAGCTTTAAACGCTGGCAGGCTTTAATCAGACAATACTCAGGAATTTGGATCCCGACAAATCGAGCACTCTTCTTAAAAACAAGTTTATTGAGAAGAATTAGAGCTTTAGATTTGTCAGATTATGAAGAGTATTACCAAAAACTACAGGACAAAAACTGGGCTTCTTTGGAATGGTTTCAGTTAATTGATGCTTTAACGATTCATGAAACCAGTTTTTTTCGGCATAAGGAATCTTTCGACTTAGTTCAACATGTATGCCAACAAAAAATAATACAATCCGCGAACGCAAACAGTGATTGTAATATTCAAATTTGGAGCGTTGGCTGTTCAACGGGCGAAGAACCTTATAGTTTAGCAATAGCATTGGAAGAGTTAGCCTTAGGTAGTTTGAATGAAAAAGGCTTACGTTTTTTCTACGGTATTACAGGGGTAGATATTAGTTATCCCGCCCTTACTGCCGCAAGAAAGGCAATCTATAGTGAGCGAAAAATTCACATGATTGCTCCAGAAATTCGTGAGCGATATTTTAACCGTCACGATTCGGATCACTGGCGAATTAAAGAAAAGCTTCGTAACCGTGTGCTTTATTTGCAAAGTAACTTAAATCAGTTAACGAAAGCACCAAAACGTAATTACGATGTGATTTATTGCCAGAATGTGTTGATCTATTTTAGACCAGAAGATCGAGTGGAGATCTTAAGCGAATTGGTCGAGCGATTGATACCTGGCGGTGTGCTAGTGTTGGGGTTAGGCGAAATAATTAACTGGCAGCATCCCGAGTTGGTTCGAATTGACGAAAAGAATTGTTTGGCATTTCAGCGGCAATTATAGCTACAAAGAACGGTGTAGGCATGAAAGATAATCAAACAAAAGTAGCTTTTAACTGGGTTAAAGAAGAAGTCGAAACGACTTTGGAACAGGCTCAACAAGCGATTAATGCGTTTGCTGATGATGAGTCTGACAAAACTCAGATTCATTTTTGTGCAAACTGTATGCATCAAATTAGCGGTACGATGCAGATTCTTGAGTTTGCAGGAGCTTCGTTATTAGCCCAAGAGATGGAAGCTCTGGCAGAAGCCATTGGTGATGAGACTGTTGAGTCGAATGAAGCTGCTTATGAAGAGTTTTTATCGGCTGTTATGCGCTTGCGTAGCTATCTTGCTCGTTACAGCGAAGGCAAAGCAGACTTACCTGTGTTGCTGCTACCTATTATAAATTCCATAAGAACTTGCCGTAAAGCGGAACCGTTAGGTGCCGGTGATTTAATTAAAATTGAAGTGGAAGGTGTTACTGCACCTGAAGCGCCACAAGCGACACAGCTTGATGGAGATATTGTCGCAGAAGTGAAAAGCATGCGCATGAAATTCCAGCAGTCTTTGCTTGGAGTTATGCGTGAGATTGATACTAGCGCCAATATCAAACAAATGGAAAGCATTACTCAAAAACTGTGGGGGCTTGGAGAAAGAGTTCCTTATAACACCCTATGGTGGGTAGCAACAGTATTCTTGAGTCATGTTGAACCATTATTAAGTGAACAAAAGAATTCTATTAAGGGCCTATTCGGTCAGCTAGATCGTCGTATCCGCGAACTTATTGAACAGAATGTTAACGCAGAGGGCGAGAAAAAATTACTCGCGAATATGCTGTTTTATGTTGCGCAGATGGATAGCGATGACCAAGCCGTAAAAGATGTACAGAATAAGTTTAAGCTAAACCAATTGTTAGAGTCGCTGGGTGATTTTGAAGCTGAAACAGAACAACTTCAAGGACCTGGCGCTGAAAGTCTCAAGATTGCGCTAGGTGCAATCAGTCAAGACCTGTCAGAAATTAAAGAGTCTTTAGACCTCTATATTCGAACCAAATCTTTAGACGATGAGCCCTTGGAAGAAATGCTTCCAGTGATGCAGAAAATTTCAGACACATTAGCGATGCTTGGTTTGACGGAATCTCGCGATATCGTTGAGCAAAAAATGAAGGCTGTGTCGGATTTAGTCGATGGTACTCAATCTGATCGTCATCAAGGGTTAGTGTCAATCGCAGAAACGGTCTTAAAGCTAGAAGATTATATCCAGCGCGCAATGTCCATGGACAGCCATCAGCTGGCGAAAGAGACTAAAGGCTCGGACATATCAGATTCCTTGCAGTTGGTTAACGCACGTTACCAACTGGTCCAAGAAAGCCGTGGTAATTTATACAAAGTAAAAGACGCCATTACCGATTACTTGGACGAAAGCCATAACATTAGACGCCTAGAGCGTGTTCCTGAGTTGTTATCTGATGTCGAAGGTGCTTTAAACTTTGCTCAGCTGGATAACTTACTTGAGGTCGTACAAAAAACTAACCGTTTTATTAGTAAGTATCTCATCAGCGAAAAAGTAGTGTTGAGCGATAGCGAAGTAGAAACTTTGGCGGATGCTTTAAGCTCGGTTGACTATTACCTTGAAGGGTTAATGTCGTCAGGCTTACACGGCTTGCCAATCGTATTGCAGCGAGCAGTTAACAGTATTGAAGAGCTTGAAAACCATTATGGAAGCCTTGAGTCAGATGCACTGCCAGTGCTTCAAGATTCATTGGACATGCCAGACATTGAGATGGTCGGTAAGCAAGAGCCGGAAGAAGACCTGATTGATGATAATTATGGTGCAAAGGACCAGCCTACAGAAGAAGTTGCTTCAAGCGAGCAAGACGATGATGATGATTTAATTGACGACGAAGTTCGTGAAATCTTCATTGAAGAAGCAGAGGAAGTTCTTGAAGAGATGCACAGTTTACTTCCTGTGTGGAAAAACGACCAAACCAATGAAGATGCTTTAACCACGATTCGACGTAACTTCCACACCCTGAAGGGTAGTGGTCGCATGGTTGGCGCCATGGATGTTGGTGAGTTGAGTTGGTCTGTGGAAAATATGCTAAATCGCCTTATCGACAACAGCATCGACTTCAGTCAAGAATTGATGGAAACCGTTGAGGCGGTGGCCAATAAATTGCCGGGTATGGTTAAAGAGTACGCAGAAGGAAAACCAACTGACTTCCCACAAGATCTAGCAGACCGTGCTGATAAAATCAGTAAAGGCGAGCTAGTGGCGGCAGAGCCAGCAGAAGAAGAGATTTCGGAAGAGCCTGTTGAAGAGTTAACTGAAACTACAGAAGTCGCGGATGATTCTTCAATAGAAGTGGAGCTTGAAGAGCAAACGCCTGAACAAGAATTGTTTGAGGTGTTTAGACAGGAAGCCGATGACCATATTGCGAATTTAGGTGCGTTTGCTAAGCAACTAGATCAAGGCATTACTCAGAGTCACATAAGCGATAATTTACTTCGTTCATTACACACCCTTAAAGGTGTTGCACACATTGCCGACTTGAAGTCTCTGGCTAATGTTATAGGCCCAGTAGAAAGTTATTTCCAAGAGTTGAATGCTCGTGGAATCATGGCAGAAAAAGAAGATATGTCTTTAGTAGCTCACACCAAAGAGCTGTTACAACACATCATAGCTGCACCTGAAGATGACTCCGTTATTGAAGCGCATGAAGCGGCTTTACTTGAACAATTAGCTAAGGCGAGAACTCGCTTTGACAATGATGCTGACAGTTCAGATGAGGGTCGTGACCCAGAATTATTAAAAGATGTCTTCAATATTGCTGCTGATGTTTTGGCTGATATTGATGCAACTAATTTACATGAGACACCTAAAGCAGAGCGAGCCGATGCTGTTGGTAATATTTTGGCTTCAGTTGATCGACTATCAGGCATCCTGATGGAGCTTGATATTGATGAGATTCAAGCAGTCGTTGATAGCTTAAGCGGTGCACTACAGCGCAACTTAGGTGCGACTGAAGTTGATACATCGTTAGGTGTGTTACTAACAGAAAGTTACTCTCAGCTTGAAAATCAGTTTGATTGTTTAGCCGCTAACTTATCAATACCTGCAGCTAAAGATTTAGTCCAAGCTCTTGATACATGGGCGCCAGAAGAAGAAACAGAGAAGTCTGATTTTGATTTCATCGAGTTAGAACTCGAAGACTTAGACTCTTCAGAAGACGCAGTTGAATCAACATCAGAAGAGACTACTGTAGATGCTGAAGCAGTCACAGAAAGTGATTCAGATGGCGATTCAGATAGCGAGAGTGAATCTAGCGATGAGCTTCAGTTATTGGATGATGCTTTATTTGCAGGTGCTAGTGAAGAAGAAGTTGAAACGGTTGATTCTGATGACAGCGATACGTCAGAGACAGAAAGCGATGAATCCTCAGAAGATCTTGAACAAGAGCTAGACGGTTTAGAGTTAGTGGATTGGTCTGCGGTTGAGGGTGAAGAATCTGACGAAGACGCGACTGATGACACTCAAGACAATGAGTCTGACCTGGACTGGGATCTAGACCTTGAGGGAATTAGTGTTGAATCTTCTGACGAAGACGAAACTGAAGTAACAGAAAAGACTTCTGTTGATAGCCCAGAAGAAGAGATCACAGAAGAGATCGATTCAGGTGAAAGCACGGCTGAACAAGATTTTGTTGAAGAAAGTATAAATGAAGAAGCTTCTGATGAAAACATTAGCTCTGAAGAGCCAGCTGAAGAACATTTAGAAAGTGACTCAGGTGAAGATCAAGATGGCGTTGAAGTAGCGGAACAAGATGCTGAAGACATTGAATCGGAACTTGATGAAACTGTTACTGAAGAGTTGTCTGATGAAGAAGCTCAGGATTCCAGCGAAGACGAATCTATCGAGACTGAAGCTCTTGATTCTGATTCTAGCGACGTTACGGAAGAGACAACTCAGGAAGAGACAGCTCCGGAAGAAACAGCTCCGGAAGAAACAGATTCAACTGAGTTAGATGATGCTAATGAAGAGCCTGTGGAAGAGGTTGAGCAACCTGCCGCTGCGAAACATAGCATTGATACAGTCAGTTTAGATTTCGAAATGGACGATGAGTTACTAGAAATCTTTACAGAGGAAGCCGAAGAGTTATTCGATAGCGATGCACAGCTATTAGAGCAATGGCGCAGCAAGCCTTCAGATATAGCCCCAATTGGCGAGTTACAACGTAACTTGCATACGTTGAAGGGTAGCGCTCGCATGGCTGGCTTCACACCAATTGGTGATTTAGCACATGGCCTAGAAGATCTTTACACTGCGATTATGGAAAAGCGTATTAGTGCTTCTCCTCAAGCTATTAAGTTAGCAACCAAAGCAGAAGATAAGCTGATGGAGATCTTTGCTTCACGAAATACTCCTGAAAGTATTCCTTCACCGCAGTCACTTCTGACTGAAATAGATCAGTTCATTGAAATTGAAAAGTCTGGCGGTACGGCTACTGTCGAAGAGGCCGAGCCAGCGGATGACGTTGAAGAAGTAGAAACTGTAGCGGAAGAAACTGAGACTTCAAGCGATGAGACAGCAGAGCCAGTAAAAGAAGAAGAGAAAGACGATATCTGGGAACAGGAATTGGTCGATTTATTCTTAGGAGAAGCGCCTGAGCTGTTGAGTGGTTATTACGCTGCCATTGAAACTTGGGCTGGCGGCTTCTCAAAAACAGAACCTTTGAAAGAGGCTCACCGAAGCCTGCATACCTTGAAGGGTGGCGCAAAACTGGCGTTAATCAAGCCAATCGCCGTTATTTCTGATTCGTTGGAAGACTGTGTTGAGCTGCTACAACGAGATGCTCGTGCCGGACAACAACGTTGGGTTGAGTTATTAAAAACAGGTCATGAGCAACTGACCGACATGGTGGATGCAGTCAAAGAAGGCCGAATGCCTGTACTGCCTCATGAATTTGAACGTCGTTTATCAAACGACCAGGATGCAATTCGAGCACAACTGGATCAGCTGGATAAGCGAGATCTTGCAGAGTCAGATGAACAAGCAGATGTTAATGTTGTTTCTCTGGTAGATCGTCAGAAAGAAAAAGAAGAAGCTGCGAAAGACGCCGCTAGCCGAGATGTTATTCGTGTTCGCTCTGAAATTTTAGATAACCTGGTGAATTTATCAGGCGAGAGCTCGATTTTCTGTTCACGATTAGAGCAGCAAGTGGCTGACTTAAACTTCAACCTAGGCGAGATGTCGTCGACGGTTGATCGTTTGCGTGATCAGTTACGTAACCTTGAAATTGAGACGGAAGCACAGGTCTTGTATCGTCGAGAGATCTCAGGCGACTTTGATGACTTCGATCCATTAGAAATGGACCGATACACGCGACAGCAAGAGTTAACCCGAAGCTTGCTAGAGGCCGCGAGTGACTTAGTTTCGATTCAGGAAACACTAGACACTAAAGTAGGCGATGCGGAAGCAACCTTATTGGCGCAAGGTCGCGTCAATACTGAATTACAAGATCGCTTGATTCGTACTCGAATGGTACCGTTTAACAGTATTGAAAGTCGTCTACGCCGCATGGTTCGCCAAATCTCAAGTGAACTGAACAAAGATGTTGATTTGATTCTGACTTCAGAAGGTGAGATGGACCGTACGGTAATTGAGCGTATGGTTGCGCCGCTTGATCACATGCTGCGTAACGCGATTGACCATGGTATCGAAAGTAAAGCTGATCGTAAGCGTGCGGGCAAACCAGAAAAAGGTCAGGTAAAACTGAACTTGAGTCGTCGTGGTAATGAAGTTTATATCGAAATTGCTGATGATGGCGCCGGTATCCGCAAAGATAAAGTTAAAGCACGTGCTGTGGCGCAAGGCATGATTGATGAGTCATACCAGCCATCGGATCGTGAGCTGTATCGTTTGATTTTACAGCCTGGTTTCTCTACGGCTGACAAAGTCACACAGATTTCAGGTCGTGGTGTTGGTATGGACGTGGTACACAGCGAAATTCTTCAGCTAGGTGGTTCCTTAAATGTGAACTCTGAAGACGGTCAAGGCACGACGATGACTGTTCGTTTACCATTCACCTTGTCATCGAACCAAGCATTAATGGTTAAAGTGAAAGGCGAGCCGTATGCCATTCCATTGTCTAACATCACAACGGTGGCGCGTGTTAAAGCCGATGAATTATTAGAAATTTATCAAAGTAAGAAAGACACGTTTGAGCACTTAGGCGAAGAATTTGAGTTGCGTTACCTCGGTCAGATTCTAGAGCGTAACTCAGAGATTGTGCCGCCTGTTGATGAATACGTGCCGGTATTAATTATTCACGGTGAAGGCAAGCCAATTGCTGTACACGTCGATGAGTTACTAGGCTCGAGAGAGATTATTGTTAAGAACGTAGGTCGTCAGATTTCAACAGTTCCTGGTATTTCCGGTGCGTCGATTACTGGTGATGGTACTGTTGTACTCATTCTTGATATGCAAACCCTGGTCGATCGTTTCCATGAGTGGGATTTCGCTCATGAAGCAGGCCTAGTCGAGGAAGTGACTCAAGAAGATCGCATTCCTACGGTCATGGTTGTGGATGATTCGATTACGGTACGTAAGGTTACGGCCCGTTTATTACAGCGTCACCAGTATCAAGTGCTAACGGCGAAAGACGGTGTCGATGCGATTACCCAGCTGCACGATGATGTCCCAGATGTTATGTTGCTGGACATTGAAATGCCACGCATGGATGGTTTCGAGTTAGCAACGATTATACGTCACGATGAACGCTTAAAGCATATTCCAATCATCATGATTACATCGCGTACGGGTGAGAAACACCGTGAGCGAGCTCAAGAGATTGGCGTAAATCAATATTTAGGTAAGCCGTATAACGAAGAGAAACTGCTTTCGACGATTGAGGAGATGTTGGAGCTAGACATTTAGTAAAGGACGCCAATGAATACAGTATTAGTATTATTAGGAGGCTCGACAGGAGGTCCGGCGGCAGTTAAAGCATTTATTGATGCTTTACCGAATGACGCTTTGCCAGTGTGCTTTGTGTTGGGGAATCACATCACTCAAGAGTTTTTACCAAGTCTTGAGGCGATGTTAAATGAACACCCCTTTTTTAGTGCAGAAATTATTGATGGCAATAAACAGATACTTCCGGGGAAGCTTTACATAGCACCTATCGACCGGAAAATTAGTTTTAATCCAGAAGGCCGGATTTATTTGTCTGAGCAATCGTGGGACGCGCCTTACGCGCCCAACATTAATCAGATGTTTGAGTCGTCCTTAGAGTTGCCAAACGTGCAGAAACTGGCGATTGTGTTTAGCGGGATGGATGACGACGGCGCAGCGAGCGCTGATATTCTCGATGAGAACGATGTTGAAATTTGGTGCCAAACGCTGGAAACCTGTGTGCAAGCATCAATGCCATTAAACATGATGCGAACGGGGAAGGTAATTTACAAAGACAGCCCCGAAGGATTAGCGAGACAATTGTGTGATTTTTTAGAGAGTCACAGTTCACTTGATCAATATGCGTGAGAAGTTGCATGACTGAGACAGTTAAAGATGTATATAGCTTTTTGGTACCAATGCTAGAAGATAGCTTGCTGCTACCAAACACTGTAATTGCAGAAATTGTACCCTTTATGAATGTATCGCTGGACGATGACATTGAAAACAGCGACCAGTGGAAAGTCGGTACGGTAATTTGGCGTAACCAAACGATTCCTGTTGTCGCCTTAGAGCGCTTGCAGGGCAAGAACGAGTTAGGCGATATTAAGCGTTCTCGAATTGCTATTTGCTATACTCTGAATGGTAATGAAGAAGTGCCATTTGTAGCGCTGATGGTGCGAGGTATCCCGCGACTTGTTCCAGTGGATGATAAGAATGCAGAGTTTATTGCTGATGAGATCCAAGGACAAGATAATGGCGTTAAAGCTTGGGTGAACGTTGATGGTAAAAAAGCTTTGATCCCGGACTTAGATTTTATTGAATCAAAATTAGCCTAAGTCTAGTCAGGTGTAGCACTTAAAATAAAAGCAGCGATTACGCTGCTTTTTTTGTGCTTAACCCATGCTAACACTAAGCCTAAACTAGTAGGAATAAGTTTAAAAATCACCCCACAGCGTATTCATTACTGAAACAGCGGCTAGAGCAGCAGTTTCAGTCCGCAACACACGCGGTCCCAGTTGAACAGGCGTTATGCTGTTAGTAAGCGCTTGTTCTACTTCTATATCACTGAACCCCCCTTCAGGCCCAACCCATAAAGTTATTGCGCCAGAAGGCTTGCTCTCAGAGTAGGAACGAAAAGAGTCATTAGCTTCAGGGTGAAGAAAGAAGTGGTGCGAGCTATTTGCTTGCTCTAACGCAATGGATAAGTCAATAACTGGGTTCAGTTTTGGCAATGCTGAGCGTCCACATTGCTCACAAGCACTTTGGATCACTTTCTCCCAGTGCTGAACTTTCCTTTCCCAACGTTTCGGCTCAAGCTTGACGCCACAGCGTTCGGTCAATAACGGTGTAAATTCTTTTATACCTAGCTCAACACCTTTCTGAAGCGTTAAATCCATCTTGTCGCCACGAGAAACCCCTTGGTAGAGATGAATATACAGTGGCGACTCAACATCGACGGGTTTGTGGTCTTTGAGGTGGACACTGACTTGGTTTCGGTCAATGGCTTCGATGACGCCATGATAATCGGCGCCATCGCCATTGAATAAGATAACAGGATTGCCCACCTTTAAGCGCAATACACGACTTAAATGGTTACTGGCTTCACGATCAAGCTTGAGTAGTTTGCCAACCGCTAAAGCATCAGCCGTGTAGATACGAGAAACGCGCATTATAGCTTCCTGTGGTTAATCTTTAGTCGCCAGTTGAATGCCTTTCCAGGCGATATCAGCTAACTTATCGATTTCTTCAGGTGTAATCACATACGGCGGCATGAAATAAACCACGTTGCCTAATGGACGTAATAGAGCGCCACGAGACAAGGCATATTCATAAACGCGCATACCACGACGTTCTTTCCAGTCATAACCCTGGCGAGTCTTTTTGTCTTGCACCATCTCTGCCGCCAGAATCATACCCGTCTGACGCACTTCAGCAACATTTGGGTGATCAGCGAAGTGAGCGGTTGCTTGCGCCATGTGCTTGGCTAGTTCTTGGTTATTTTCAATAATTGGCTGCTCACGGAAGATCTTGAGCGTCGCATTAGCGACCGCGCAACCTGTGGCATAACCTGTGTAACTGTGTGAATGAAGAAACGCTTTTAAGGTTTCATAATCATCGTAAAATGCTTCAAAAATCTCTTCACGCGTCATCATCACCGACAGTGGCAAGAAGCCAGCGGTTAACCCCTTCGACAGACACATAAAGTCTGGCGTGATATCCGCTTGTTCACAAGCGAACAGAGTACCCGTACGACCAAAGCCCACTGCAATTTCATCGGCAATTAAATGCACGCCGTATTCATCACACAGTTTGCGCAGCTCGGTTAAATACACCGGATGGTACATACGCATGCCCGTAGCGCACTGTACGAGGGGCTCAAGAATAACCGCCGCAACGGTTTCATGCTTTTCTTCGATAAGCTTACGCATATGCACAAACTGACGCAGCGAATACTCTTCCCAGCTTTCGCCTTCTTCGCGGTAATAACAATCCGGCGAAGGGACCGTCATAACGTCAAACATCATGGTTTCATAAGGCTCTTTATAGAGTCCCACGTCCGAAACCGCCAAGGCACCCGTGGTTTCGCCGTGATAACCATTTTCTAGCGTCACGAACTGAGTCTTTTCAGGCTTATCTTTTAACTGCCAGTAGTGAATGCTCATCTTCAGCGCGATTTCCACCGCTGACGAGCCATTTTCACCATAAAACACGCGGTCTAAGCCAGGTGGTGTAATTTTGACGAGATTTTCCGCCAGCTCAATCGCAGGCTCGTGGGTAAAACCAGAGAAAATAACGTGTTCCAGCTGATCGACCTGATCCTTCATCGCCTGCGCAATGGTGGGGTTGGCATGACCAAATATATTGACCCACCATGAGCTCACCGCATCAATATAACGATTACCATCAAAATCTTCGAGATAGACACCATCGCCTTTCTTAATAGGCGTCATCGGGTATTTCTCGTAGTCCTTCATTTGACTACATGGGTGCCATAAAACGGCCAGATCGCGCTCTTTCAGACTTGCGTTATTCATAAGTTAAATCTTGTGATTGAATCAATCGTGGCGCTATTATCGCGTATTTGAAGATAAGTCTCAAAGGGGGTTATTTAACAACAACCTCAAACTTCTTAGACCCAATGAGTTGCCCATTGTGGTGTAGTTCTAGAATCCAAGTCCCTTCAACCACTTCCCATTCGTGAGAGAACCTGTATGCGTGAAGGAAACCGTGTCCTACGTTAGCTTCTAGACTGTATTCGTCAGTCAGAAAAACCTTACCTATCTCCGGGTTCGTTACTCCTTGTTCAGGATATCTTGTGACAACTCTAATTGTGACTGGAACACCAACATCGTCTCCTAAGATTGCAAACTTTGCGCCGAAAGAGGTACCAACCTTTGCTGGAACAATATTAGTCTTTTTAACAAACTGAACTTTGGATGGTACTGAGCGATACCCAGTTGCAGCATCCTTTTCATTAATTTTTTCACCACCAGTGAGTGCGTAGATACCATATTCATAAATGTACGTAGAGAGCTCTTTAGAAGAGGTCTTATTCAAGTTTGCCATTAATGTCGAGGTGGTAAATAGTAAGAATAGAGACACGAGAGTTTTTTGCATAAACGATTCCTTCGTTATTTAAATTGAGTGCTATTTTTAGTTAGTTCAGTAACATTAATTGTGGGTAGTTAACTTTAAGTTAGAATATATTAGCTGAAAAATACCCTGCGCCCATGCCTAAGCAAAGCAAAGACGTGACTCGTAAAACTTTCATGAGCTTGGCGATGGAGTAAATGCTTTTACCTTTGAGTAACGAGTCGACCATGTGATCTTGACCTGTTAGTGAGATCAAAATGGATAATCCTAATAGGCCGAGTGATACAAACACATGGACATTCATCTCTGTAACGCCGATTTGCGCTAGGATGATAATGGCGCCGATGATTGCTGAGGAAAGCCATGCGTAATGTTTTAATAAATCAAAGTGTAGCTCAGTGATGACGGTTTCATTCTTGGCTTTATTGTTTTCTATTTCATTACTCTGCTGTTGTTCTTCTTTTGCCGTAGCCATGATGTTTTGCTCTCCGTGTACTTTTTAAAATAGTAAATTGATTATACGAAAAAGGCGTAAACACTCCAGATATTTGTTTTAGGGGAAGTAATTATACTCTGAACCCATTTATTAAACGCCGCGCTCACCGGAAATTTTTAAGCACAGCGCTTTTTTAGAGCTTAGAACCATCTCAGGCTGCCCAAGACCTCAGTTTGATAATGCTCAGCCACCTCTTCAAATCTCTCATATTGACCTCCAAACATTCCTGCTTTTATAGGCCCCCAGTTGTTTTTATACTGAGCAGCTTCATTTCTCAATTTTTGAAATGGAGGTGTTCCATGCCTGCGATTTTTCCAACCAAATCTACCTATTGGCCCCCAAACATAGCTATCTACTTGTTTCTTGAGGTCAGCTACAACTAACGCGAAAAGAATTTCGAATTCATCAAAGACATCCTCATACCCTTTGCCAAGGAAAAGCATGTCGTCCAGTTCTGGTTGAACTAACTTATAAAGGTATTCACTTAAAGGCGTGTATTTCCGTTCGTGATCAGGAATTATCTTAAAAACATCCACTAGATCTCCTGCGGCACTAGCTAACTTTAGAGCAAAAAATGACCCGCTATCGTCATATTCAGATGAGCCCAATTTTGTATAAAAAATAGAGGCTAAGCTTTTATAGTTTTTCCCTTCTAAAGCCGCAATTCCAGCATGGTAAGTAATTAATAGAAGTGGATACCATCTTAGATTGACCCACACTATCAACCCTCCACGGCTCTCTAACAAGCGGTCGCAGGATCTTGAAACAATCTTTGTCAGGGAGCCCAATTGGTCATCGTTTGCCCAGTGGGCCAAACAAGCCACTATCATGGACAGGTCTTTTGAATGAAACTCATAGGATGATATCCGTTCTAAAAACTCTTCATCTGAGAATTGGCCACTAGTTGTAAAGCTATCTTCACTAGTGGCAGATAAAAACCTACGCACTTCTTCGATCGAAAAGTCATGAAGTTTAATTTGCGAATTATTCGAAGAAATTAGTTCTTTGATGTATTCAACTTTCTCTTCAGTAGTTTTTGAAGTTTTAACCTCATCCACATATGGAATTGTAATTAATTCATCTGTATCTTTCGTTTCAACATATTCAGCAGCTTCATTAACCGGGACTGAAATTATAAAATCTCCATCACCGTCAAACTGACCGTAATGCGGCGTTTGTTCAGAGTTTATGTCATTGGCCACTTTTGAATAAACGTATGCCATTAAACCACTGGCCGTGATAACTCCATATTCGTTTGCAGCTTTACCTCGAATTCCTTCAATTAAATGGCCTGTAAATACCGAATGATTAGGTAAAGGACCACCAGCATCCGAAACAACCTCATTAGCCTTTCCTGCTGTAATTACCTGCCTCGAAAATCTTTGATACATATCTCTTAGAAACCTACTGCTTCCTGGCCGTAAATCCCTATGAACTGCGAGACCACCATAGCAAGCGTCCATTACGAATAAGATATGCTTGGCGCGAACCAATTCTGCATTTCTAGTTAATTCATCCCAGCGAATGAATGTAGAATAGTCATTCATATCAGCGTCATAGGGTACTAGATACCCAACTTCGCCTTTTACACCGGATTTTGTATGGCCGTGACCAGCAAAGAATACAAATAAACGATCATCCACTTTAACGTCGTCATTTGAGAACCGTAGAAATGATTTAAGTATGTTAGACTTCGTTGCATCTTGTTCTGCAAGGTATATGACGTTTTCTGCTTCGAAGCCAAGTTCCTCTACGAGAATTTCTCTAACATCGTCAGCATCATTTACTGCGTAACCTAAAGGCGAAGCATTCTTATATTGATTTATACCAATAACTAACGCTCTACTTGTCTCATACCTTTGTTGAAGTATAAATTTTAAATCACGCACTGAACCTAATCCTTGTCTGCTCTAACATTTTATTATACGAATTTATTCGTAACACTTTATTGTTCTTGATGTTTTTTTACAAGTGTCTATTTGTAGCGCCAAGGCACTTCCTGTCGTCGTATTTTGGGTTAGCGGACCTTCAGGGCGCTGTATCAAGTATATTTTAGGTACAAATTAGGCACAAAAAAGCCGGCAAGAGCCGGCTTCCTTAAATCACGAAATAGTGATTAATAACGATAGTGTTCAGGCTTGTAGGGGCCTTCAACCTCGACGTTGATGTAAGCTGCTTGCTTGTCGGTTAGCGTGGTTAAACGCGCGCCGATGCGTTCTAGGTGTAGCTTGGCAACTTTTTCATCCAGGTGTTTCGGTAGGATGTAAACGTCGTTGTCGTATTTGTCACCATTCTTCCAAAGTTCGATTTGCGCTAGAACTTGGTTAGTGAAGGAGTTAGACATCACGAAGCTTGGGTGGCCTGTGGCACAACCAAGGTTGACCAGACGACCTTTGGCTAACAAGGTAATACGTTTACCGTCAGGGAATACCACTTGGTCAACTTGGTCTTTAATGTTGATCCATTCGTAGTCTTCTAAACTAGCGATGTTGATTTCGTTATCGAAGTGACCGATGTTACAAACGATTGCTTGGTCTTTCATGCGCTCCATGTGCTCATGGCGAATGATGTCGTAGTTACCTGTTGCTGTAACGAAGATGTCGGCTTGCTCGATTACGTTTGCATCTTGTAGGTCAACCACTCGGTAGCCTTCCATCGCTGCTTGTAGTGCACAAATTGGGTCGATTTCTGTAACCCAAACAGTTGCGCCAAGACCACGTAGCGACTGTGCAGAACCTTTACCGACGTCACCGTAACCACAAACGATAGCGACTTTACCCGCGATCATCACGTCAGTTGCACGCTTGATACCGTCAACTAATGATTCACGGCAGCCGTATAAGTTATCGAATTTAGATTTTGTTACTGAGTCGTTAACGTTGATTGCTGGGAATGGTAATTCGTCAGTTTTCTTCATTTGGTAAAGACGAGCTACACCCGTAGTCGTTTCTTCGGTTACGCCTTGAATTTCAGCAAGCGTGCGTGAATAGAATGTATCGTCTTCAGCTAATTTCGCTTTAATTGACTTAAATAATGCTACTTCTTCTTCGCTGCCTGGGTTGTCCAAAACGCTAATGTCTTTTTCAGCGCGACTACCTAAAATTAGTAGCATAGTCGCGTCGCCACCATCGTCAAGAATCATGTTTGGTGCGCCGCCGTCGCCCCACTTCATGATGCGGTGCGTATAGTCCCAGTATTCGTCAAGCGTTTCGCCTTTGTATGCGAACACAGGAATACCTTGGTCAGCCATCGCTGCTGCAGCGTGATCTTGCGTTGAGTAGATATTACAAGAAACCCAACGTACCTCGGCTCCAAGCGCGATGAGTGTTTCCATTAACATGGCGGTTTGGATCGTCATGTGTAATGAACCAGCGATACGTGCGCCTTTCAGTGGCTGTTCGCCTTCGTATTCTTCACGAATTTGCATTAAGCCAGGCATTTCGCTTTTGGCCATTTCGATTTCTTTGTGGCCCCATGAAGCGAGGCTAATATCTTTTACAATGTAATCTGTCATGTTGTTCCCAATAATTGGTTACGATGAATTTAAAAACTAATAATGTGTTACAGCCCAGCAGCGTTACGTAGCGCGTCAGCTTTATCGGTGCGCTCCCACGTAAAGGTGTTCTCGGTACGACCGAAGTGACCGTAAGCGGCTGTAGCTTTGTAAATAGGGTGCAATAAATCCAGCATTTGGATCAGACCACGCGGGCGTAAGTCAAAGTGCTCACGAACCAGCTGAACTAATTTGTCTTCGCTGATTTTGCCTGTACCAAATGTGTTAACGCTAATAGACGTCGGTTCGGCAACACCAATAGCGTAAGACACTTGAATCTCACAACGTTCCGCTAAACCAGCTGCGACAATGTTTTTCGCCACATAACGGCCTGCGTAAGCGGCGCTACGGTCAACTTTCGATGGGTCTTTGCCCGAGAAAGCACCGCCCCCGTGACGTGCCATACCGCCGTATGTATCGACGATAATTTTACGGCCGGTTAAACCACAGTCGCCCATTGGACCGCCGATTTCGAACTTACCCGTTGGGTTGACGAAGTATTTTGTATCGCCAGTAACCCACTCACTTGGTAGTACCGGCTTAATAATTTCTTCGATCACCGCTTCTTGTAAGTCTTTCTGCGTGATGTCTGGCGTATGTTGCGTTGATAATACGACCGCATCAATGCCCACAGGCTTGTCATCTTCATAACGGAACGTCAGCTGACTTTTTGCGTCAGGGCGTAACCATTTTAAGCTACCGTTCTTTCGCAATTGTGCTTGGCGCTCGACTAAGCGGTGCGAATAAGTGATTGGTGCTGGCATTAAAACGTCAGTTTCGTTACTGGCGTAACCGAACATCAAGCCTTGGTCGCCCGCGCCTTGCGCGTCTGGGTCGTCACGATCAACGCCTTGTGCGATATCAGGACTTTGTTTACCAATCGCGTTTAATACGGCACACGAACTAAAGTCGAAGCCCATGTCCGAGCCTGTGTAACCAATATCTTCGATGGTTTTACGCGCGATACCTTCAATATCGACCCAAGCTGTGGTTGCGACTTCTCCGGCCACAATAACCATGCCGGTTTTAACCATGGTTTCGACAGCAACACGAGCGTTCGTATCTTGCTCAAGGATGGCATCAAGCACGGCATCGGAAATTTGATCAGCGATTTTATCTGGATGGCCTTCTGAAACAGACTCAGAAGTAAAGACGGAATAATTGCTCATTGTGTAACTAATACCTTAATTTGCGTGGGATACACTTACAAAAAGGCCGTCAAGTAACGCATGACGGTCAAAAAGTAATCGAATTTTACATGCTTTGGACGCCTAAAACATCTATTTTTACATCTTTTGCTGTGAAAAACACATGAATATAAATAATTAGGGCAAAGTTTGAATATTGCAAGTATCCGTTTATGATTGCAGTAACTTATTTACAGATACTAATGGACAGGTAAAAGTCGCTTATGGGCCAACCGACCATACACAAAAAGCATAACTTTGATGAAGGCGAACCGCTGGCACCGTGGCGTGAAAAAATTCATGAAGTAATTTTTGAAGCAGACACGGGCTGGGGTAAAGCGTTTGATGTCGTGCTCATCATTAGTATTTTCGCCAGTGTGTTTGCCGTCATGTTGGATAGCGTAGAGAGTATCTCTACGCAATACCGTTGGCCTTTGTTGGTGGCTGAGTGGACTTTCACCGTGCTATTCACGATTGAATATATCTTGCGCTTAATATGCGTGCGTAAGCCGATGCTTTACGCTCGTAGTTTTTACGGTATCGTTGATCTGCTGTCCGTGTTGCCCACCTACTTAGCCTTGTTCCTAGTCGACGCAAAGTACTTCTTGGTCATTCGCATTTTGCGTGTCTTGCGAGTATTCCGGATTTTCAAGCTCGCCAGCTATATTGGTGAAGCCAGCATGATGATGAAAGCGCTGCGCAACAGCCACGCTAAAATCAGCGTATTTCTTTATACGGTTGTTCTATTAGTTGTGATCTTTGGTTCGCTCATTTACGTCATCGAAGGCGCCGAAAACGGATTCACCAGTATTCCAACCTCGATTTACTGGGCCATCGTCACGTTAACCACTGTGGGCTACGGCGATATTTCCCCGCAGTCGCCATTAGGTCAGTTCCTAGCGTCCTGCATCATGATCATGGGTTATGGCTTAATCGCCGTACCGACTGGTATTTATAGCGCAGAAATCACCCGCCAAGCGATTAAAGAACATAAAGAGAAAGAAATTACTAATAACGCCTGCCCATCCTGCTCGTATGAAGGTCATGATGAGGACGCGGTGCATTGTAAGAAGTGTGGAGCTGAGTTGTAAAGCTGCATAAAATTTGAACTACTTCACAGAAGCGAATATAATTCGCTGAGATCAAGTTTGTCCCTCTTGGATATATAATAAGTAAAGGAAGTTTCACCATGAAAATTATAAAAAGCGCACTAAGTGCGTTTGTAGCTATATTGCTGCTTGGCTTCGCAGCTTTTTTCTCACCATCCAAACCGCTATCTATAGTAAAAGATATAGGGCAATTGCCAGTCGATGCTACCGTTGACGGGCAAAGCTCCATTGTGTTCAAAGGACATCTTTATTTTTTTAGAAATACGCAGCAGACTGGCGAAGAGTTGTGGCAAATTGATACATATAATAATGTTAATTTGGCATTCGAAACAATCGAAGGGAGAGACTCAGCAACAACTAAAACCCTTTTTGAATCTAATGGCATATTGTATTTAATCTTTCAAAAGCCGGATGATTATTCTAGTTTAATCTACTACCTAGAAGCGCCGGGTGGGGAGTTTGTCGAAATTGATCCAAATATGTATATCGATAAATATAGGCTCGAGTCATTTAATGATAAATACTTTTCCCTTAGCGGAGATAATACTATTATTGAGTTTGATGGTGCTAACACTAAGTATCATACTATCGTCGCCGACAACTGGAGTTCTTCTCTAGAAGATTACACTTATTTTAATGAAGAAATATTCTACAGTTATAGTGACAACTCTGTGCGCGAATTAAGAAAAATTACAGGCGAAACAGATGTTACGGTCTATACAAGCAGTCACGTTATCTCTTTTTTATTCGCAACAGTTGATGGTATCTATTTTGTAGAGAATAACTACGATACTTCTCCGAATTCTTATGATTTGAGTCTACTAAAAGATAATCAAGTGTTTCGACTTCAGAGTTTTAGCCAAGTAGACTTTGGAAATAGTAAAGTTGTAGGTGAAAGGTTAATATTTGATGGAACAACAGTGGGTAGTGAAATAAGACAATTATGGGAGTTTAAAGGGACGGAGCAGAAGCAAATAACTAATTACCAAGAGAAGAACTTTTTAAGGATCGAGGATATAACGGGCGATCGACAAGGCTTGTATTTTTTCGAGGCCGGACCGGATGGAGATAAAATAAAATATCATGATGGTGTTAATCTCAATGATGTTAGTTTTAATTATGACAGTCTTGGGTTAGAACACATTCTTAAATTAAATGATAGTCTTCTAATTGTGGGGACAGAGTATCATTCGGATGGGTCTCGAAAAGGGGTTTCAGTTCTAAATAATGGTATTGCTACAGAAGTATTATCTGGAAGAAATATCTCTTACTTAGAACTGTTCAAAGTAGCAGACGAAATCTATGCATTGACCTCAATAAATACTGCAGAAATTGAGTTATATCGTATTGATACAGTGAATAATACAGCAGAGTTAGAAACAACATTTAGTGGTCAATATGCATCACATGTTGCCATTGACAGTGTAAATCAGCGTATATATTTGAAATACCGAGCTCCTGGTGAATTTAAAAGCCCACTTTCAGTGTTAGAGGGAGGCTCAGTTCAAAAACTGTATGTAACTAATGCAACCGGTAATAGCCACCCAAGAAACTATACGGGGGTGAACGATAAAACTTATTTTATTGCCGAGCATGATGAGTTCGGGGACACAGTTTGGGAGTCTGATGGCTATGACGCGAAGCTTGTTGAGATTGCATCTAATCAAAACCCGAACCTTCGGCCAGATAAACTATTTAACGTTGATGGATATTTAGTTTTTACAGTAAAAAGCGATAATACCGGAAGATCCCAATTCTATATCTCAAGGAATGGTATTCCTGAGCGTATATCAAACAACTCATTTAATAGTTTTGAAACGTCTCTCATTAATGAAGGCAGTCGACTTTATATGGTTGCTGGCTTCGATGGCAGCTCGGGAAATAAAATATTTTCTGTCAGCCCTGACAAAGTTGAGCTCGTTGATGAATTAGAGTTTGTGTCAACAGACTTGGAGTTCATAAAAACACCACACGGAATATTCTTTACAACTGGATACGATGAGTATACAAAAGTGTGGCAGATTGATAACTTATCCTTGTTAGAAATTAATAAAAATCAGGTAGCATTTACAGCATCGCATGATAGAGAGATTCTCTGGGATGACTCGAGCATATATGTCAAAGAGTGTGTGGATGAGTACAATACCGCGCTATACAAAAACAATATTGATAGTGGTCTAGAATCAATTGATCTTGGTGAGTTATCTGGAAAGCGTTGTACTAACATTTGGTTTTATCAACTAGATGATGAAGTCGTTATTTCATTAATTGACCATAGTAGTTCGACTATGGGTATTTGGGTTTTGAATGGTGGTAGGGTGGTCAAGATTGATAGCTTTGGCTTACCTTTTAATAGCGAATTCGTGGCGCAAGATTCGAGGCTTTATTTTAATGCTAGGGTTCCGGGAGAGCACCGGACTCAGCTTCACGTGTATGAAGATAGAAATGTTAAAAACCTTAACATAGGAGAAACAGATAATTTAAAAGTTGCTAAGGAGTCTCAAGAAAGTAACACCGACTGGCTCATATATAAAGAAGCATATAGAAACGAAGGTTACCGGCTGTATAAGTACAATGGCTCTGGATTAAGTGTTCATAATAGTATCTCTGATAATTATCGTGATATTTATAAAGTGTCTAGAATCGACGATATTAACTTTCTTCAAGTTGGTAACTACGATGGAGATAATGATTTAATAGCTTTAGATAGCTCGGGAGATTTGAGTTATTTAAACTCCAGTCATGAAATGAACTTTAGTACCAGTGGTTCATATGGAGGCAACCTTATGCGCAATGGTCATGGAAGGTGGCTGTTTTTGCAAGGCTGTAATTATATTGTTGGCTGTGAACCGTACTCTATAAACCTAAATCAGTTACCAGTTGCGGACTTAACAACAGACAAAAATCATTATGTTGCAGGTTACAAAGTCCATCTGGATGGTTCAGGTTCAACCGATCCAGAAAATAATATTCTTGAATATAACTGGAAGTTAGTTGGTTATGAGACTGCGGAAATAGAAAATAATGGCGCTATTCAGGCTACGATTATCCTCCCTTTAATTGAGGAAGATACAGACTTAACGGTTGAGTTGAAAATTGTTGATGATGGCTATGATCGGAGTGTTGCTACAAAGACTATTAGTGTACAGAAGAACCACCCGCCTGAAATAGTTATTAGTGCTCCCACATCAGCCGTTGAAGGAAGTCTAGTAGAATTAAATGCTGAAGGCTCAAGTGATGCCGAGGGAGAAGAGCTTGGGTTCCAATGGAATATTTTAGCGGGTGAAAGTATAACCTTGGACGTTGATAATAAAGAGGCAACTTCATTTACTGTGCCAGATTTAACAAAAGACTCAGAGGTCACGATTAAACTATCTGTAAGCGACTCGGTTGGAAATACATCTCATGCGGAAGTAAATATTTTACTGAAAAAAGCAGCGGATACAAACAGCTCTAATCAAAGCTCTGGTGGTGGGGCCGCAGGATGGTTTTTGCTACTAATGTTACTGGGATTTGCTTATATGAGGCGCATTACCATTAAGTAATAGCTGTTAATTGTAAAAGGGGCTCTGAAGCCCCTTTTTTTATGACTTACTTTTTGTTTTTCTGAGTATAAAAAGCGGCGCCGTCTAAGTAGAGTTTGCCGTAAATCTTGGCCTTTTCTGTTTCCATGCGCTCAGAAGATAAGTGCAGCTCTTCTAAGTTCCGTTGAGTGATCTTGAGCGACCCTTCGAGTATTTTAAGCGCGTTTTCCATGCTGTAAGTCATCTCATGGATTTTACCCATGTCTTGGGGCTTTAGTTCATCTGACTCTAATAGCGCTTGAAGCTTCGGGTTGTATTCCTGTAATACGGCTATGGCTTCTTCAACGGTGTTGACGTCTTGTCCCTTGTAGTGGCGGACTTCAGAGGCGTAAACACTGCCACTGAACACGACGACTAAAGCTACTAGGCTTTTATTCAATAAGTTCATGGGTATTCCTTAAGTCTGTAAATAATAATCATTCACATTATAAGGCATGTCACGCCTACTGGGAAACTATAGAGCGATATTTATTAGAACTAGTCTCTACTAAATATAATAAACCGTGCTGGTCATGACTTTGGACATGGTTTTCATGCCAATTTTGACGGGTTTGGGGAGTTCGGCAGCGCCATTATGGATAGCGGTGGTGGCGTGCTTCAGCTCTTCGGTGTGCATTTGCGATAGTATCGCTTTGCTTTTGTAATCCTGCTCGGGAAGTTTGTCGAGGTGGCTTTCAAGATGTTTGCAGACTTGGTTTTCAGTTTCTGCTACAAAGCCAAGACTCCATTTATCGCCGACTAGACCAGCTACAGCGCCAATAGTGAAAGAGCCTGCGTACCATAAAGGGTTCAGGTAGCTTTCGTGGCTGTTGAGTTCGTCTAAACGCTGGCTGCACCAAGCGAGATGATCGACTTCTTCTTGGGCTGCATGCTCCATTTCTTGGCGGATCTCAGGTAGCTTGGCGGTCAGGGCTTGGCCTTGGTATAAAGCTTGGGCGCAGACTTCGCCAGTATGATTAATGCGCATTAAATTAGCGGCCTGTTTTTGTTCATCAACCGTCAAATCTTGCTCAGCAATGTCTTCAGCAGGACTCGTACGTGGAGCCGCGTCATAAATTCCTTGAGTTGTTTTTAATGCTGAATCGGCTACCATACATAGGCGATCAAAGAAGCTGTATTGGCGCATAAATAAGTAGTGCTTGAACCCGTGTTATGGAATCATTTTAGCGCTAAATGAGAAGAAATAGAAATGATGGAGTAAGTTAATTCATGGCGAGTATCACAGAGCAAAATGATCTTCATATCTTAATTCGGTCGAAAAATCCGATATTAGTGATTGAGACACATGAAGAGAATCGCGCGATGCAACTGATCAATCAGGTAGCCTTCAATATGAACAAGCCGGTGTTTGGTTGGCATTTGACCGAAGGGCTCAGGCGTTTAGAAGTAAAGGGTGAGCCTTTTGCGGCCCTAAAAGATACACAGACCGCTGAGGATTGCTTATCGCATATCAAGCGCATGGAGCGAGAAGGGCTGTATGTGCTGTTTGATATGCATCCTTTTATTAATGGAGAGCATCCTCACAATACCCGCTTGTTACGTGATATCGCGCTTAATTATCCTAAAACCAAGCAAACCATCATTTTAATTAGCCACAAGTTATCACTGCCAGATGAGTTGAAACGCTTATCTCGTTCCTTCAGTCTAGAGCTGCCTGAGCCGGAAGAAATTGAAGGTATTATCCGTAAAGAAGCGGCACGCTGGGGGGTAAGAAATCCTGATAAGCGTGTGCGTACCGACAAGAAATTACTAGCAAGGTTAGTGAAGAACTTACGAGGCCTGACGTGGGCTGATGCAGAGCAAATGGTGCGTAACCTTATTTATGATGATGGGGTTATTTCTGAAGCGGAGGTCGAAGAAGTTAACCAAGCTCGATACAAGTTACTCGATTTGGACGGTGCGGTACATTACGAGTACGAGACGGCTCATTTTGCTGAAGTCGGGGGAATGACAAACCTTAAGAAATGGCTCCAGTTAAGACAGAAAGTGTTTTTAAGCGACCAGGACCCAGCTCTACAAAATATCGGGCTGAATACACCCAAGGGGATTCTTCTGATGGGGGTTCAGGGGAGCGGTAAATCCCTCGCGGCAAAAGCCGTGGCAGGAATGTGGGAGATTCCCTTACTTCGATTAGATTTCGGGGCTTTGTACAATAAATGGCACGGTGAGAGTGAGAAGAATCTACGCGAGGCATTGAAGTTGTCGCAAACCATGTCGCCATGCGTTTTATGGCTGGATGAGATCGAGAAAGGTTTGAGCACTTCAGATAGTGATGGTGGTACATCCAAAAGAATGCTGGGAACTTTGCTGACCTTTATGCAGGAAAATGACGCTTCAGTCTTTTTTGTCGCGACCGCGAACGATATTAGTGCATTACCGCCTGAGCTAATTCGTAAAGGTCGTTTTGACGAATTATTCTTCGTCGACTTGCCTGACTTGATGGCACGGCAAGAGATTTTCCGTATTCATTTAGAAAAGCGAAATCACACTGGGGTGAACTTTGATTTAGTGTTGCTATCTGAAAAGACAGAAGGGTTTAGTGGTGCTGAAATTGAACAAGCAATTGTGGCTAGTCTGTACGCTGCACACTATCAAGACAGCTCACTAACAACAGAAATGATTCTAGACGAAATTAGCCAAACCAAGCCACTATCCGTAGTGATGGCGGAAAAAATTTCCGCGTTACGGGCTTGGGCAGATGAGCGGGCGGTTAAGGCTAATTAGTTCGCACAAGATAATAGGAGCGACTATGAAACTGATTTATTCTGATGCATCACCTTATGCGCGAACGGCACGCATGGTGGTGCGAGAGCTGGGACTTAATTCCAAGGTTGAGGAGGTCGCGTATCATCCTTTTGATAATCCCAAGGAGCTGATTGATGCCAACCCGTTGTGTAAGGTGCCTTGCTTAATTGATGATAATGGCATGGCGATTTTTGATAGCCAAGTGATTGGTGAATATTTAGACGATCAAGCAGGAAGCGATAAGCCTCTATTTGCAGATGTGAATAAGTCGTGGCAATTAAAAACCTTGTACTCATTAACACGAGGACTACTGGATACAGCCGTCGCTTTACAGCAAGATAAAATGCGCGGGGAGGGGCAGTCAGACTTTTGGCAAGAGCGGTTTTATGCAGCTTTGGATCGCGGGCTAGCGTATTTGCAACAGCATTTGGCGAGCTACCCAAAGCAGTTCGACATACTGTCGATGAATACCGTAGCTCTAGTCAGCTATTTAAAATTTAGGCATCCTGAATACACAAACTTGGAAGGTTTTACGAAGTTAAATATGTGGTTTGATGAACAGCAAAGCCGCCCGAGTGTGAGTCAGACGGCTCCGAAATAGCCTGGGTTTTTGGGAACCTAGAGTCGTGGGTTAGCTTGGCTGTTATTTTTTCTGCCAAGCTCCACCGATTTTAACGTAATGACCTGATTCGGTTCGATCAATATTGCGTCTTGCAGCAATCGCTTCGATCTCAGCTAACGACTTGTTATTTTTCTTGGCTTGATTCGCGTAGATTTGACGACGCTTATCGTTTACCTCTTCGACAAGTGCTTTGGCGTCAGCGGTTGCTTTAGCTTGCGCTACAATGCCAACATAGCCGTTAGATAATTCGCCAACAACTCCTTGATCCTTTAAATGACCAAGGTTCGCAGCAAACGCTTGTGCTGCGAGGAAAAAACTCGCGGCAGTGATAAGTATCAATTTAGTTAGAGTTCTCATGTTACTCTCCTAATATTTCACCTGATTTATTACCTTGTAATAGGTAGTTAAAACCAATGATCCTTCGTTAATAGTTGCGATTATCCTAGCTTAAAACAAGCCAGATTCTTCGGTTAATACTTGGTCTAATGCTTTTTCGACCTTAACCACCACTTCATGCTTAATGGTGAAGTCACCAATAATATGAATGGGTTTGTCTGGAGCTTCTAGCTTTACTGTGCAACCGCTGACTGCTAGTGCAGCAGCGCAGAATGCACTGAAAGCGATACTTTTTGTCCTGCTCATAACCAATTCCTTTCAAATAAAAGAGTGCTATATGCCATAGTTTACAGTTTAAAACCATAACATGAATTATTGCTGAATGTTGAGAACTTTTCTTTGCTGCAAGTCATCTAGAATAGGCTTCATCATATCGCCACTAACGATCATGGAATATAACATTTCCGGTAAATGACCACGTAACGTTAAGTCGAGCTTGATAGGGAAGCCATTGTATAAATTCGGGTTTGACCCTAGCACATTAAGTTCAATGGTGTAGTCTCCCTGAGCGTCGTAATTGATGCTGCCAGAAAATTCTTTGTAATGGAAATTTTCCAAAGCTTGGAAAGCTATATTAGCATCCTCACCTTTGTCGGATTTTAATTTAATGACGCCTTCATCTAGAGCTTTAAAGGTTCCATTGGTAATTTGCTGTCCACTGTTGCTGATGGTTAATGGCAGGGTAAAATCAAAGCGCCCAGTCAGCGTCAGTTTTTCACTATTAAGCGCTTTGAGTAATGCATTGATATCAATCGCTTTTAAATAAGCGGTAAAGGGCGGCAGACCTGACTCGTTAACCGTGAGTTGTGGTATTTCAATACTGCCTTTTAGAATATTCCCTTTAAGGTTGGTAATTGTAATACTGTTGATGGTGTGCGGCATTAAAAACGATACATTTGTGATAGCAATGTCAGTCGCAAGCTCAATGCTTTCGATGTGACTCTTGAGAGTGCCACCAAGTTTGGAGCTGGACGTTAGAGAATCTTCAATGTTCCAATTCTTAACGTAGAACTCATCGTAATTGAGGTTAAAGTTATCGAGCTTGATTTTACCATCAAACAATAGCCCTATTGGATCGCCATCAAGGGAGTCAATCTCTAGCTGACCAGAATTAAAGCTTAATTGAGGGTAGTTTTTTAGAATGTTCACCCATCCAGTAATTGTCGAAATAGGTAAGGACGATTGTTTTACTTTCAGGTTGTGTTGAGAGTTTTCTAGATTAAACTCATAGGTGAATGGCACCTTTGAGTTTTGATGCTGGAGCTTTCCTTGCGCAACGAAATCCTTAGTGTTTTTACTCCAGTCGAGATCGCCAGAAATATTGGAAACGCCTATTTGCTGATTGTTGTAACGCGCATTCTCAAAACGGAGTTCACCCTTCGGCGTTTTATTGAGGGGAAATTGGATTGTGCCATTGAGTTTATTTAAATGTAGCGGCTGCTGAGATAGTGAAACTTTTGATGCCTGGTAACTTCCTGTCAGTAGCCCAGAGGGCGCAGTACTGTTTTGCATAAAGTTCAGCTTGGCAAAAATTCCGTCAACAGAAAACTGTTCTTTGTCGAGACTCAAGGTGCTATTGATGGCTTCAGTAGAACTTAGTTTCCATTGATGACTTGAGCGCGCATCTTGATTGAAGCTAATCAAGCTAGTTCCCGAGATGTCCCAGCTATTCTTTGTGATTGAAGCTGTGGAATTATTGCCTTGGTAACTTACTGGAGATAGCTTTAGGTTCGCCTTAGCGTTGTTAATGGCTAATACCGAGTTGGCTAAAAGTGCATTCGCCTGAGCAGACAGTTTTATAGCGTTACTGGAAGCCTGATGTTCAGCGGAATGAAGCTCTGCTGACAGTCCATCGATATCCATGGTCATCAAAATTGATGCTTGTTGCATAGCAGCGGTAAGAGGCTGTTCAAGATTGAGGTCAAGCTCGGAAATGATTGCCTGAGCTGTTATGGCGGGGTTTTTGGCTTTAACGTTGAGTCGCCCTTTGGTAATCGCAACGTGATTATTTCTGCTTTGGTAGGTTATGTGCGTAACGTCCCGAGGCGAAACTGCAAGATGATACGTTGGGCCAAAGCTTTCGATATTTGAGGTGATGTGATTTTGTTGTAAAAACTCCTGCAGCGCAGGTAGAAGTCCCATCTGTTCAGCGTCGATTTGTGTTGTGATGTAGCTCGTAGGCTCCAAAGTAAGCTCGGTATTTTCGGCGATAGTTTCAGCCATAGCGACACTGCCAACTATAGAAAAATCTACCGGCTTAATCCCGGGTTCGGGGTAAAGATCATCTAAACTTACCGCCCCCTTAGTTTCAAACTGCCAATGCGTACTGCTATCGGGTGTGGCTTCAATAGTGAGAATATTGTCAGCTTGTTGGACAGTGGCTTGCACAGCGGATAATTGTTGCTGGTGGCGATTGGCTCGTGCGGTTATCTCAAAGGTCTTATCTAGAAAAGAGACTTCTGTACTGATATTGGCAGTATTGTGGTTATCATTGAGCTGGAGGTTCTTAGCGACGATATTTTGCAGCGTTAAGCCCTCAATAATCAACTCATCAATAGTGATGTCAGACACAGGAATTGGAGGAAGAGGAATTTGCTGTGGTAATTCTGTAGTGGTATTAGCGTTAGTCGTTTGTGGCCACTGTACTAGGGCTTTATTTGCTGTAATTGAGGTAAGCTTTCTTTGCCACAAGGAGTAGCCCAAGTCGACATCGTGAAAAACCAGTGTGTATTGTGGCTCTTGACCAAGAGTAAGTGATAGGCGGTCAATATGTGTCGAGGTGAGGCCCGGCCGCTTAAAGTCGAGATCTTGTAACTTAATCGTAGCAGGTAAGAATTTTTGGACTTGTGCGGGAACCCAGGACGGAGCTGTCCAATAAGCAATGCCGAGGGTTAGTGCCAAAGCAACGATAATCCAAAGCAGTACTTTTACTGCTTTTGTCAGCCATGAACGCTTTGTTGTCGTCTCTTGTTGCACTGTAAAACCTATAAGTTCCCGTTATTCCATGGCCTGTTTTTGTATCGATAGTGTAGCATGCTCAGTGTAGCGAATTAGACAGAATCTGTAATCAATCGTTTCAAGAAAACGTGTGATACAAAAGAGCAGCCAATAAAAAAGGCGCCGAAGCGCCTTTTAAGAGAAAGCTGGTAAGCAATATTATTGCTCGCGAGCTATCGCTCGATGACCAATATCAGTGCGGTAATAGACCTTATCCCAACCGATTTTATCAACGGCTTGATAGGCTTTTTGTTGCGCTTCAGTGACGCTGTCACCAAGTGCTACAACACAAACCACACGGCCACCGTTGGTAACGATATTGCCGTCTTTTTCAGCAGTGCCGGCATGAAAAACTTTACCAATGGTATCGATGTCATTGACGGCATCTAAGCCATTAATAACGTCACCTTTAGGGTAACTATCTGGATAACCACCAGCAGCCATCACCACACCAATCGCGGCACGTGGATCCCAATCAGCAGTCGCTGTGTCTAGCTTGCCGTCAATCGCAGTTAAGCACAACTCAACCAAGTCCGAGTTGAGTCGGCTCATGATCGGTTGCGTTTCAGGATCACCAAAGCGGCAGTTGTATTCAAGCACTTTAGGCACACCGTCAGAATCAATCATAACGCCAGCATAAAGGAAACCTGTGTAAGGGTGACCTTCTGCAGCCATGCCTTCAACCGTTGGAACAATCACCTGCTCCATAATGCGGTCGTGCATGTCAGCGGTAACCACTGGTGCTGGGGAGTAAGCGCCCATGCCACCGGTGTTCGGTCCTTTATCGCCATTGTCGCGAGCTTTGTGATCTTGCGAAGAAGCCAGTGGCAGAATATTTTTGCCGTCTACCATGACGATGAAGCTCGCTTCCTCGCCTTGTAAGAACTCTTCGACCACTACGCGGTGACCTGCATCGCCAAACTTATTACCCGCCAGCATGTCATCAATCGCAGCATCAGCTTCCGCTTCAGTTTGCGCAATAATCACGCCTTTGCCGGCAGCCAGCCCATCGGCTTTAATCACAATTGGTGTACCCATTTCGCGAACATAAGCCTTTGCTGGCTCAATATCCGTGAAGTTCTGATACGCTGCTGTTGGTATTTTGTGACGTGCCAAGAAGTCTTTCGTGAACGCTTTTGAACCTTCAAGCTGCGCTGCACCTTTGGTTGGGCCAAAGCACTTCAAGCCTGCATTGGTGAAAGAATCAACAACACCGATAACTAATGGTGCTTCTGGACCAACAATGGTTAATTCAACCTTGTTGTCTTTAGCGAAAGCGACCAATTCATCGATCGCTTCAACACCAATGTTCACGTTCTCAACTTTAGCTTCAAGTGCCGAACCAGCATTACCTGGCGCTACAAATACTTTCTCAACGTTATCCGATTGAGCCGCTTTCCACGCCAAAGCATGTTCACGACCACCGCTACCGATAATTAATACGTTCATAGTGTGTTCCCTCAACGATTAGTGACGGAAATGACGCATGCCAGTGAAGACCATGGCCATATCATTCTCGTTAGCTGCTTCAATTACTTCGTCATCGCGAATCGAACCACCCGGTTGAATCACGGCAGTAATACCTGCTTCGGCAGCCGCGTCGATACCGTCGCGGAATGGAAAGAAAGCATCAGAAGACATCACCGAACCACGAACTTCTAAGTTCTCATCAGCTGCTTTGATACCAGCAATCTTAGCGCTATAAACACGGCTCATTTGGCCAGCGCCAACACCGATAGTTTGACCGTTTTTACAGTAAACGATAGCGTTCGACTTAACGAACTTTGCCACTTTCCAGCTGAACAGTAGGTCGCGCATCTCTTCTTCGGTCGGTTGACGTTTAGTCACGATACGTAAGTCATCTTCAAACACCATGCCCAAGTCACGATCTTGAATTAATAGCCCGCCATTAACGCGCTTATAGTCGTAAGCTGGAACAGCTTGTTCCCACTGGCCACACTCAAGTAGACGAACATTTTTCTTTTCCGCAACAATAGACTTCGCTGCGTCATTTATGCTCGGCGCGATAATCACTTCGACGAACTGACGATCAACGATAGCTTTTGCTGTTTCAGCGTCTAATTCACGGTTGAAAGCAATGATGCCACCAAAGGCTGACGTTGGGTCCGTTGCGAAGGCTAAATCGTAAGCTTGGCCGATAGTATCAGCAATCGCTACACCGCAAGGGTTCGCATGCTTGACGATAACGCAGGCTGGTTGCTCGAAACTTTTAACACACTCAAGCGCAGCATCGGTGTCAGCAATATTGTTGTAAGACAATGCTTTGCCTTGCAGCTGAGTTGCTGTTGATACGCTGGCTTCTTGAGGATTGTGCTCAACATAAAACGCTGAGTTTTGGTGAGGGTTTTCACCATAACGCATATCTTGTGCTTTTTTGTATTGCACAGAGTAAGTCGGTGAAAAGTCGCTGTCATCTTCAGCGGCTTGAACGCCAAGATAGTTAGAAATCGCTGCGTCGTAGCGTGCAGTATGTGCGAAAGCTTTTGCCGCTAAACGGAAGCGAGTATCTCTATCCACAGCGCCTTTTTCTTCAACCTGCTTTCCAACCAGCTCAAAATCTTCGTTTTCGACGACGATAGTCACGTCTTGGTGGTTTTTAGCTGCTGAACGAACCATTGTAGGGCCACCGATATCGATGTTTTCGATAGCATCCTCAAGCGTTGAGTCACTCTTTGAAACGGTACTTTCGAACGGGTAAAGATTGACCACGACCATATCGATACCGATAATGCCGTGCTCCGTCATAACCTCATCATCCATACCGCGACGACCAAGAATAGCGCCGTGTACTTTAGGGTGAAGGGTTTTAACGCGACCATCCATCATCTCAGGAAAGCCAGTGTAATCAGCAACGTCTGTTACTGTAATATCGTTGTCGCGTAAAAGTTTTGCAGTGCCGCCAGTTGAAAGAATTTCAACGCCTTTATTAGCAAGGGTTTTGGCGAATTCAACTACTCCAGTTTTATCAGAAACGCTGATCAGGGCGCGTTTCACCGGACGATAGTTTGACATGTTGTAGCTCCTTAAAAATTAAGGGTTCCGCCTGCAAATTACAGACTCAAGAACCCTTATTTTAATTGGTCGGTTTTACAGTAGGTTGTAACGTTTTAACTTTTTACGCAAAGTACCGCGGTTTAGACCTAATACTTTGGCTGCCTTAGTTTGATTGTTACGAGTGTGCTCCATGATGGCGCGCAGAAGAGGCTCTTCAACTTGTGATAAAACCAAGTCATAAACATCGTTTAAAGGCTGACCCTGCATTTGCTTTAGATACTGCTGCATAGAAATAGCAACGTGTTCACGCAATGTTGGGTTAGATTGGAAACTTACAGAGTCGCTTGGCGTTCCTTGATTAAGAGACGCTGTTTGGTTGTTTGTTGTCGTATCAAAAATTGTCATGCTGCTTTAGCCTGTTGCTTTTGTTCAAAATAAAGGTTTAAAACGTCTATCTGCTCAGCACCTTCATCAATACGATTGAAGGTACTGCGGAATTCTTTACTGTCAGCTTGCTCTTGCAGATACCAAGAAACATGCTTACGAGCAATTTTGGGCCCCATATGGTCACCATAAAACTGATGAAGCCCAACGACGTGACGAATCATGACGCTGCGCACTTCTTCAATACTAGGTGCCTCTAGGAACTCACCGGTTTGCAAATAGTGCCAAATTTCACGGAATATCCAAGGGTTCCCCTGTGCCCCTCGACCAACCATCAAAGCATCCGCACCGGTATACTCCAGTACAAACTTAGCTTTTTCAGGATTGGTGATATCGCCATTTGCAATTACAGGGATGTCAATCGCCTGCTTTATTGCTGCAATGGTGTCGTATTCTGCGAAGCCTTGATATTTACAAGCACGAGTTCGGCCATGTACGGCCAAGGCTTGAATACCATTATCTTGCGCAATTTTCGCAATATCGACACCGTTGCGATTATCAGGATTCCAACCTGTTCTTATTTTTAGAGTCACCGGCACTTCAACGGCATTGACCACGGCCTTAATGATATCTTCAACTAAGTCCGGGTACTGCAGTAGTGCAGAGCCAGCGGCTTTCTTACAAACTTTTTTTGCGGGACAGCCCATGTTGATATCGATGATCTCAGCACCATTCTCAACATTGTGTTGGGCAGCTTGAGCCATCATCTCAGGCTCTGCCCCTGCAATTTGAACCGAACGAATACCAGGCTCGCCTGTATGATCACTACGCATCAAGCTCTTCTTGGTATTCCATAGCTTTGGATTCGAGGCGATCATTTCAGAAACCGTCATGCCGGCTCCTAATTCTTTGCACAATAGTCGGAACGGACGATCCGTAACGCCTGCCATCGGGGCAAGTATTAAAGGATTATCGAGTTCGTATTGAGCAATTCGCATGATTCCGGTCACTTTACCTTACTGTAGAGTGTCTAATGGATAAGGCATAACTTCTCTGTGCGAGGCATCACTAGCGTTTAACGCCTAACGTCCGAGAAATAAGCTCTAGGTTCAAATTAAGGTCGCCGATCATACACTTTTTCAAAGCGGTTTTGAACGAAAATTGTTTAAAAAATCATCAATATTTTGCTTGACAATTGACCAGCGTTAACTAAAGCAACGAGTTATTGTGGCCTACTTCACTAACTCGACTTGATACCCGCTGTAGTCGCTAATCTCATTGGTAAAGGTAAAGGCGATATGAACTGACTGGTTGGGTTTTATCAGATCATTATGGTTAACCTCAGGCAGGTAATGCTGAGGCTTATAGGTTGGGCTCGGAAATTGGTTGCCCTTAATGTTGCTGAGAATAACACGCACTTTCGGGTATGGTTGAGCGAAGTTAGCTACATTTTTCAGAACCATGCTGACTTCTTTCTGGCCATTACGAGTGATATTGACTTCAATCGCATTAACTCGATATTGGGCAATATCTTGACGTGGAGCTAACTGGCAGCCAAACATAGAACAGGAAAACTGATAAAAAGGGCGCCAGCTAGGATCCTGCGCTAGGGCATTTTTGTTAGGCCATAAATAGAAAAACCAAATGGCGAGGTAGATTAGAATAAGCCCTGATAAACTGTAAAACACCCATTTCAGTGTTGAAGAGTCACTTTTTACTTCAGGCTCTTCGTCAACGTCTAGCTGGTAATGTTCTGACTTGTCGATTTCGGTAAGCTCTGGAATAGATTTGGAAACAACCTGCTCTTCAGCTTCCTCAACCGTTTCAGACATTTGAGCTTTTTGGCTTTCTTTCTCGAGTGATACCAGCGAGTCCGTGGCCAAGAATAATGAGTGGCAATTACCACAGCGCACGTGTCCCGAGGCAACTTCAAGATGCTCCCGACGTAGCTTAAACACTGACTTGCAGTGTGGGCAATTGGTTAAAAAGGTTTCACTCATAATGCGTTATTCAATCATCAAGCCAATGCTAGAGGCGTTTTATTATATCTATACTTATACCGATCGTTTTTGTCCGGAAAGTCGTGCCCAATCTTCTTCAAGCCCTACAGGGTCCATGCTAAACCATTGACTATAAAGTTGTTTTAATTCTTCTGCCTGACTTTCGAGCAGTCCCGATAATACCAGATTTCCGCTGCTTTGCACTGAATTTGCAATGGATTCTGCCAACTGGCGCAAGGGTTCCGCTAAAATATTAGCGACGAGGATGTCTGCTTGAGGAAGCTCAACTTCATCAGGCAGTCCTAATACTAGCTTGTTGCTGTGAATATTGTTTCGCTCCAGATTTTGTTTAGTCGCTTCTATAGCCTGAGGGTCGATATCGACCGCATAGACTTTTTCCGCGCCTAGGAGCAGTGCCGCGATGGCGAGAATGCCGGAGCCGCAGCCATAGTCAATGACCGTTTTGCCGTTTAAGTCAGCGCCATCTAGCCATTGTAAACACAAGGATGTCGTCGGATGGGTACCGGTACCAAAAGCTAAACCCGGATCCAACTTGATATTGACTGCGTTAGGCTCTGGAGCGTCACACCAACTCGGCACGATCCAAACCCGTTCGCCGAACTGCATTGGCTTGAAGTTGTCCATCCAACTGCGTTCCCAGTCTTGGTCGCGAATGATTTCCCACTCATAACTGTCGCCAAAATGCTGATAAAAGTCGCTATGTTTAAGCAAGTTATCCATCATTGACGTATCTGTCTCTGCGTCAAATAGCGCTAACACGATTAAATGTTCCCACAAGGGTGTCTCGCCCGGTAATGGCTCCAAGATTGGCTTGTCCTCGGCATCAAGAAAAGTCACCGCGAGTGCGCCAAGTTCCATCAAATGGTCGCTTAAGCTATCAGCGTCGGAGTATTTATAGTCGAATTTAAGCTGGATCCAAGCCATATGTGGTGTCTGTTATATTTAGCGATAGCGTATTATAGAAGCAGAGTAGGACGATAGGCAAAAGAAGCTTGTTTTTTAACGGAACCTATTGGATGCTAAACACCACTAAGAGCTATTCAGATTAAAGCTGGTAAAGGACTAATAAGGAGTCACCATGAAAAGTAATTCAGTAGGTTTGTTTTTTCTCGGACTGTTTGTGGCGGCAGGCGTTGCTGCTGGCGGCTATTTTGTTGGACAAACTATGTACAACGCAAAAGTCGCGCTAAATACTGCTGAGGCTAAAGGTTTGGCTGAGCGCCGTGTGAAGGCAAATGTCGCGAACTGGAGCATATCTTTCACCAACGAGGGTGAAAGTGAGGCTGATATTCGTGGTCTATATGAAGAATCAAAAAAGGACCAACAAACAATCATCAAGAAGCTTAAAGAAATTGGTTTCACCGACGATGAGATCCAAATCGGTGCACTTGAATACTATAATCAAGAGTATCGCGACAATAACCAACAAGTGGTGGATGAAAGCCACCGACTCGAGGGTACCATTGGCATTGAAACATCCAATGTTGATATCGTCGGGAAAGCTCGTGCTCAGCTGAATGAATTGATTGCTGAAGGTATTAATCTTAGAAGTTATGCACCGCGTTACAGCTTCACTAACTTAAATGAGATTAAGCCTGATATGCTGAAAGAAGCGACTAAGAATGCGCGCATAGCTGCTAACGAGTTTGCGGAGAATGCTGGTGTGAATGTTGGTGGTATCCGTAGTGCCCGTCAAGGCAGTTTCTTTATTCGAGATGCTGGTGAAGAGTATGGTGATACGGCAAAAATCGAAAAGGACGTCAGAGTGGTAACGACGATTACTTTTTACCTGACTGAGTGAGGTTTAGATCTTTTATGTTATTGACCGTATTAGGTTTTTGCTTTGTTATCCTTTCAATTGGCATGATTATTGGATTCTTGAAGAAGAAAGCTGTCTACGCTAAGAACAGCGCATGGATCATTATCCTTCACTTTGCGGTGGTTTTTTGGATGCTAATCGAACATGTTATGGATGGGAAAGGATTCACTTTATATATAATTGGGCTGATTATTTATTTGATATCAGGTTTATTTATTTTTGTGGTAGAAAGAAAAGGAATGAAACTGGTCAAAGACAATACTAAACAATAAGGTAATAAAAAAGCCGGCATTTGCCGGCTTTTTTATTACCTTTAAAAGACCATTAGTCTGTTTCCGCAAACATCTGACGTTCCAAGTAGTGGATGTTGGTTCCACCTTTCTGGAAGTTGGCGTCGGCGAGAATTCGCTTTTGTAGCGGTATGTTAGTTTTAATACCGTCAATCACGATTTCTTCCAAAGCCATTTGCATGCGCTGAATCGCAACTTCACGCGTTTCACCATAAGTAATCAACTTACCAATCATGGAGTCGTAGTAAGGTGGTACCTTATACGATGCGTAGATGTGTGAATCGATACGGATACCTGGGCCACCTGGAGCGTGGAAACGCTTAATCACGCCTGGTGATGGAATGAAGGTATCAGGATCTTCGGCGTTAATACGGCACTCAATCGCGTGACCTTTTAGCTGGATGTCTTCTTGCTTAAAGGAAAGCGGCTGATTGCTGGCGATGCGTAGCTGTTCTTTGATGATATCAACACCAGAGATCAATTCAGAGACTGGGTGCTCTACCTGAACACGAGTGTTCATTTCGATAAAGTAGAACTCGCCTTTCTCGTATAAGAATTCGAATGTACCTGCGCCGCGATAACCCAGCTGCTTACATGCTTGAACACAGCGCTCACCAATATGCTTACGCATTTGGTCGGTAATGCCCGGAGCTGGTGCTTCTTCGACTACTTTCTGGTGACGTCGCTGCATCGAGCAATCACGCTCACCTAAGTGAATGGCGTTACCATGACCGTCAGCTAGCACTTGGATTTCGACGTGACGTGGCGTTTCTAGGAATTTCTCCATATAAACCATGTCGTTGCCGAATACTGAGCCTGCTTCTGACTTTGTCAGCGAGATAGCTTTGAGTAACTCTTCTTCTTTGTGCACCACGCGCATACCGCGACCACCGCCGCCACCGGCAGCTTTAATGATGACCGGGTAACCGATGCGCTTGCCCATCGCAAGATTGTCTTTTTCATTGTCACCAAGCGGGCCGTCGGAACCTGGAACACAAGGTACGCCAGCTTTTTTCATGGCGGCAATCGCTGAAACTTTATCACCCATGAGGTTGATAACGTCTGCGCTTGGGCCGATAAAGGTGAAGCCGCTTTTTTCAACTTGTTCAGCAAAATCAGCGTTTTCAGCCAAGAAGCCGTAACCTGGGTGGATACCCACGGCATCAGTAATTTCGGCAGCAGAGATAATCGCTGGTATATTGAGATAGCTTTCAGTCGCTGAAGCTGGGCCGATACAGACTGACTCGTCAGCTAGACGAACGTGCATCAAGTCTGCGTCAGCAGTCGAGTGAACCGCAACAGTTTTGATTCCCAACTCACGACAGGCTCGCAATATGCGCAAGGCGATCTCGCCACGGTTGGCTATGACCACTTTTTCTAACATAACTATTTCCTACTCGTTAGGGAGTTTACTCAATGATGAACATTGGCTCGTCATACTCGACGGGCTCGCCATTAGAAAGCAGAATGGCTTTAACCGTACCAGAAACGTCGGCTTCAATTTGGTTCATCATTTTCATTGCTTCAACGATACATAAGACGTCACCAGCTTTAACTTGCTGACCAACTTCAACGAAGTCTTTAGCGCCTGGTGATGGTGCTGCGTAGTAAGTACCTACCATCGGTGAACGTACCTGATGGCCGCTAACTTCTTCTTTTGCTGGTGCAGAGTCAGCAGCGGGAGCAGCCGCTTGTGGTGCAGGAGCCGCTTGTGGTTGCGGTGCTGCAGCGTATTGAACAGGAGCTGGAGCAGGAGCAGTTGAAGAGCGTGAAATACGTACCGACTCTTCGCCTTCTTGGATTTCAAGTTCAGCAACGCCTGACTCTTCTACCAACTCGATCAACTTTTTAATTTTGCGTAAATCCATAATCTCTACCTACGTTTTCTTGGTGATGGTTTTAATTGCAGCATCGAGAGCATATCGGTAACTATCAGCGCCGAAACCTGCAACCACTGCTTCTGCAATATCGCTGAAGTATGAGTGGTGGCGGAAAGGTTCTCGACGGTGTGGGTTCGATAAATGCACTTCGATAAAAGGAATTTCAACGGCTAACAGCGCATCACGCATAGCAACGCTAGTATGCGTATAAGCCGCTGGGTTAATAACAATTAATGACACTTTACTAGCTTTTGCCTGCTGAATGGCGTTTACTAACTCTGATTCGGAGTTACTTTGGAACGTTTCTAACTCAAAATCCGCGCTATTAACCTGTTTTTGAGCAGCACTATTGATAGCATCTAGGCTTAAATCACCGTAGATGTCCGTTTCGCGCTGGCCTAAAAGGTTAAGATTAGGACCGTGTAAAAGTAGTATTTTTGCCATCATAGTCATCAAAAGCTGTTAAAATACGATAAAATTCAGCAAAACTCCTAAAGTGGTAAATTTTGCTGCGCTTACCTTTAAAAAATGTCCCTTAAAAGTCATTTTTTAATGTTCGCGTATTTTACAGTAAGTTACCAACAAATAACTACTTTTTGCAAGCCTGGTCGGACTTGATAGTCATTTTTTTGAATCGAGTATTAAATGTACAAAGTGGCATTTTACATTTGTTTAAAATCTGATAGCTTTAGAGAAGGTAGTATATATGGGCTAATTAGATTGGAGCTAACAGCTCTCGGTAGTTCGAATAATAAGAAGTTTTTGGAAAGGAGACACCATGTCCCAAGATTTAAAGCTGCTTTATCTTGAAGATGATCAAACCCAAGCAGACGCTTTACTCGCAATTTTGCAAGACTCTGGTTACGAGTGTACTCATTGCCAAAATGCAGAGTCATTTTTGGAAGTATTAAAAACCGATGATTTTGATTTGCTCATATTAGATTGGGAGCTGCCTGATATGTCAGGTATTGAGGCTCTTGAGCGGGTTCGTTCATTTATGGATTGGCGTGGGCCGGTTCTATTCGTGACCAACCGTGATGCGGAACAAGATATCGTTGCAGCCTTAGAAAAGGGCGCAGATGACTACATGATCAAGCCTTTTAGGCGTTCAGAGTTGCTGGCACGACTTAATGCTTTAGTTCGTCGCGCCGGATTGTTGGATGATAATGATCGAGTTGAAGTAGGTCCTTTCACTGTAGATCAACAGCATCGAAGAATATTGGTTGATGGCGAGCCAGCTACTTTAACCACTAAGGAATACGAACTGGCGATTATTCTGTTTAAGAACGTAGGACGTTTGTTTTCAAGAAAATATCTCCTCAAGCATATTTGGGGTATTGAATCGGAAATTAGTACTCGTACAGTGGATGCGCATGTCAGCTCATTACGCCGCAAGTTAAATATTCGTGCTGAAAGTGGATACCGAATTAAGACGGTGTATCAGCATGGTTATCGCTTGGAAGAACTTGTCGATACCGGCGCTGTTGTTTAAATAGTTGTGTTATTCGTTCAGGGAGCCCACCTTGAACACTTCTGTTATTTCTTATGAGGATGATTTGATGAAGCCTTTGCGCTCCCTATCGTTTTATTGTGTGGCTTTTTTAATGGTGATGCTAGCGACTCCTCAGTCACTCGCGGAAGACTGGCTATATACGGTTCGTAAAGGCGACACCATATGGGGGTTGTCCCATAAATATTTGAAAGATCCTCTAAAGTTCCAAGAAATTCAGAAGTACAACGGTGTTGAGTTTGATCGCCGAGTTCCGCCGGGCGTGACCTTAAAATTTCCGATGGAGTACCTGAAGTTCGCGCCAGCCGAGGTGGAGGTAACCACGGTTAATGGTACTGCACATTTTGTCCGTCGAGGCATTAAGGAGCAGTTGAGCCTTGAGCATACTCTAGTATTAGACGATATTTTAATCACTGAAAAGGATTCTAGCGTTGCTTTGCTCTTCGCTGACGGTTCTGAGCTATTGCTTGGTGAGAGTTCTGAATTAGTGTTTGATGTTCAGACGAAGTGGGGCGAAACCGGTATGGTTGATAGCCGCATGCGCTTGATGAAAGGTTCTGCAGAAGGTCGGGTTAAGCCATTAATCGGGCCAGGAGCTAATTTTGAAGTGCAAACGCCTTCAGCGGTCGCAACCGTTCGTGGTACGGAGTTCCGGGTTCGTGTTGATGAAAATGATTCTGGTGTGGTGTTTAACGAAGTGGACGAAGGCACAGTATCAGTGCAGCTGCATGAGAACAAAGCTTCTGTGAAACAAGGTTTTGGTCTAAAAACAGCCACCAATTTACCGTTGGCTGAGCCCAAAGCCTTATTACCAGCGCCAATATTTGTTAACCCTCAGTCAAAATATCCAGGCCATCCTGTGACATTGACCTGGCAGCCAATTGATGGTGCTAAGGGATACTATTTAGAGTTGTTTGAAGATGCAGCCATGACTAAGTTAGTTCATAAAGTTATGCTGGATACCAACCAAGCTCAGTTGCCTGAGGTCGAGTTAGGCGATTACAGTATCAGGGTCCGAGCGGTTGATCAGGACGGCTTACAAGGTTTAAACAGTTCGCGTCGCTTTACTATTTCTCCAGTGCCGTCTAGCCCAGAACTGACACAAGTGTCATCGGAGTATCTGACGGGAGAGTTTATTGCGTTGAAATGGTCAGCTAAAAGCGATGCGACGAAATATCGACTCCTACTAGCGAAAGATCGTCAGTTCGACAGTTTAGTTCTGGACCAAGAACTGGCGGCTACTCAAGAGCCGTTATCGGAAGGGTTACCAGCTGGAACCTATTACTGGAAAGTCGCGGCGGGTAACGCCAACGGCTTTGGTTTGTTTGCAGAGCCTGCAAGGTTTGATGTGGTGCTACCCGAGACACCGATTATTACTCCGGTGGAAGACGAGTTAGCATCGGATGAGACGCTGGTTTTAAGTTGGAATCAGGTGGATATGGCGACTAACTATCAATGGCAAGTCAGCACGGATGAAAGCTTCAGCCGCGTTATTGATGAAGGTACGACTGAGGACAATAGGGTTGAGCTTAGTGATCTACCCGAACAACAACTTTATATTAGGGTTACAGCGATGGGGCCTTATAACCAAGGTCGTTATTCTGAAACGACCGAAGTAAACGTTATTGAACCAGGCAATGGCAAAACGGCATTTAGTATTGGTTCAATTCTTCTATTTATTTTGATGCTTTAAGGTTTTTTGTGTTTGAGAGGCGTCGGTTCTTTACCAAAGGCGGCATTTTTTTTGCCGCCCTGTTAGCAGTCATTACATTCTTTCTATCTTACTTTAAGGTTTTCCAACCTGTAGAGTTGTTGGCGTATGATCGCATGCTGAGACTTCAATCTCCTGATTATTCGGAGAATGTTGTTATCGTTGCGATGGATGAAAAAAGCTTACGCGAATACGGGCCATTGCCTTGGCCTAGAGAGTTGCATGCCAAAGCCATCGAAAAGCTGACTGAAGCAAAGGTTAGAGCGATTGGCTATGACGTGCTATTCAATAAAGAAAAAGACGATGGTGATAAAGCGTTAACTCGAGCTGTAGCAGAAAATGGTCAAGTAGTCTTTCCGGTGGTGATTGACGAATTGAAGCAAGATGGGCAGTTAATTGAGCTTCAGCCTTATCCTGAGTTGTATCAAGCCAGTGCGCAGCTAGGGATGGTTCACTTCGAATTGGATAGCGACAATATTGCACGTTCTGTGTACTTGAAGTCAGGTTTGGGCGAACCCTATTGGCGAGCATTTGCTGCAGAGGTATTGGATGTTGCTAATGGCGAGGAAACGTATCAATTACCGTTTGATGACTCTAGAGAAAAGGATCCTTCTTTTAACCTGACAAAAATCGAAAAAACTCATTACTCCTTAATTCCTTTCAAGCAGAACAAAGATTACTTTTCAAAAATTAGCTTTACAGATTTAGTGGAAGGGAAATTAGAACCCAGCTTGTTGCAAGGTAGAGTTGTATTTGTAGGAGTTACCGCTACCGCAGCGAGAAACGCTGATTTCTTGCCTGTGCCTGTGAATCGAGATGGACAAATCATGTCGGGCGTAGAGATTAACGCAACGCTTTACGACGGGTTAAGTAATAACCGATTAATCAGACCGGTCGATAACCTGTTATCGAGTGTTATTTCAGGCATTCTAGTGTTGCTCCTATTTATGCTTATCCCGCGCTCGATGCCGCGTCATAATGTGTATCTAGTGTTTATATTAGCTTTCACGTTAATGTTTGTGAGCTGGGTGTTGCTGCAAGGAGCCAGTCGCTGGCTACCAATGGTAACACCAGCAATTGTCATGCTATCGGGGTATTTTCTTTGGGTATGGCGAGCCGTTGTGACGAATATGGCGTTTTTCAGACGCACGGTAAAACGTCTGCAGACTGAGGTTAGCAATAGTTTTGAGCCAGCGGTACAGACAACGTTTGAGCAACATTTCCAGTTCTGGAAGCGACTTAAGTTAATCCGAGGTTGGTCAAACAACGAAAGAGACATTGTCGATTTTCACCATAGCATTCCTGTTGAGGTCAACAATAAACCCTGGCTGGTCGAACTGGAAGCTCACACCGAAGAAGAAAAGAGACTGTTTTATAAATTGTATGAACAGTCGACGCTAACTGAAGAAGTCACTGAAGAAAAAGGAAGCGTGATTGAGGATAAAGTTGCGCAAGTTCAAACCGCAATCACTAAAATTAACTTCTTACGACGTTTTGTCGAAAAAACCATGGATAAAATGTCTGACGGTATCATGTTATTGGATATGTCGGGCACGGTGTTTTATGCCAATTTAGAAGCAAAAAAATATCTTGAAATTAATGAAGGTGAAGACATCTTCAAGGTTCTCTCACAGCTAAGCTTACAGTCGAACACCGACTGGGCAGAAGAGATTAAGTCAGTGATGCTGACAGGGGTAGGGCGTGAAGTCCAGGCTATTAGCCAGAAGAAAAACTATTACAAGCTGGGTTTTACTCTATTAGACAATATTGAAGGGCAGGATTTTATTATCATTAATTTTGCCGATATTACCTCTGTGAAGCGAGAGCAGCAACGCCAGTTAGAGATGATTGACTTTATTTCTCATGACTTACGATCGCCAATGACTTCTGTGTTGGCGCTATTAGGTCAGTACCGAAGTAAAACCAGCAAGCTCACTATTGAGGAACTGAGTGCGGAAGTCGAGCGGTTGACTCAGTCCAGTTTGTCTCTGGCGGAACACTTCTTGATGTTATCTCGGGCTGAGAGTGGGATTGAGATGCCTTTATACCCTGTTGAGCTGCTCAACAGCATCGACAACGCATTAGCGGTAGCAAGACCGTTAGCGGTAGATAAAAATATACAGCTGAGATTTAAGTTCGCTGATTATGAAGATACTTGGCTCCAAGCAAACGAAGACTTGCTCGATCGAGTGATATTAAATTTATTAACCAACGCGATAAAATACTCACCTGCTGGAAGTGCAGTTGATGTAAGCCTTGGTGAAGATGAAAGCGGCGTTCGTTTGATGGTTCAAGATCAAGGAGAAGGTATCGATGAAGAGCAGATGCTAACCATATTTAAACCTTTCTCCAGGATCAGGCGTCATGAAGTCGCGAAAATTAAAGGGATTGGCTTAGGTTTGCGTTTTGTTAAAGCAGCCATGGAACGTTTTGGCGGTGAGGTGACTGTGCAAAGCGAACTGGGCAGCGGCTCTTGTTTTACGTTGACTTTTCCACACTCGGCTGTGCTTGATGATGAAATGAAAAGCATTAGCTAAAGTTATCATGGCAATGAAAAAAGATCGTTTTTCTTATCTAAAATAGCCATCTAGAATACCTCCAGATTATTTATTGACCTCATGGGAGGGCGGCATGTACAAGAACGTTCAAAAGCATTTAGCAATGATTGGCCTTATCAGTGCTATTGTGTTGTGGGCGGCATCTTTTGTGGCGATGAAATACGCGATTGCAGAGTTCGGCCCGATTCTTACAGTATTCTTGCGCATGATCTTAGCTGCTGCTGTACTGATATTCTTTTTGCCGCCAATGGCGAAGAAGCAACAGTATCAAAAAGGTGACTGGTGGCTACTGTTATTATTAGCGTTATGTGAGCCTTGCCTCTACTTCATTTTTGAAAGCTACGCACTGACTTACACCACTGCTTCTGAGGCAGGCATGATTACTTCGCTACAGCCTATCATGGTTGCTGTTGCGGCGTACTATCTGTTAAAAGAAAAGCTCAATAGCCGCTTAATTGTGGGTTGCTTAATGGCCGTTGCGGGCGTTGTGTGGCTAACGTTGAGTGGAGAAAGCAGTGAGCACGCCTCTAATCCTATGCTGGGTAATGCGTTAGAGTTTGGCGCGATTACCGCTGCTGCTGCTTACTGTTTGTTGGCGAGAAAATTATCGCAGCGTTATTCACCGGTATTCTTAACACTGCTACAGATGATCATGGGAACGATTTTCTTCCTGCCGTTTTTATTAGTACAGGATACGGCAATTCCTACAGACGTCTCGGCGGAAGGCATTATGGCGATTCTGTTTCTAGCTTTTGGCGTGAACATCTTTGCGTTTACTTGCTACAACTTTGCGTTTAAAACCATGCCTGCGAGTAAGGTCGGCAGTATGATGAACTTGCTGCCTATAGGAACGCTATTCTTTGGTTGGCTAATACTGGACGAGCAATTGAATGGTACTCAATATATTGCAGCGGGATTGGTGCTTCTGGGTGTGATTTGGTCACAAACAAAGCCTCGAAGCACGGTATTTGTTGAGCACTATGTGGTTCGCAAGTCGATGCGTGAACGTGCTAAACGTCGTATCTTACGAGGGTTTGGTTTAGGCAAGGCCGATCAACGTGTGGAAAAGAAATCTGACACTCAGGCTTAGGCCAAAGCATTGAACAACTTGAATGAATAAAAAGCCCGACTTTTCTGAAAAGATAGTCAGGGCTTTTTTGATGGTCAGTACAGAAAGGGTTATAAGTCTAAAGCTGCGCGTACTCGTTGCTCGAACGCTCTAGCATCTTCAAAACCTGTGGCGCGGTAACTTGGTAGTTCATTACCTTCTGCATCAAAAAACATAATGCTGGGTAAACCAAGAACGTCGTAAGCTTGAAGTAATTCGATATCGTTAGCGTTATTTTCGGTGACATCGGCTTGTAGTAAAACGGTATTGCTTAGTGCTGATATCACAGCCTTATCAGTAAACACTTTTTCTTCAAACTCGTAACATGCGGCGCACCATTCTGCGAAGAAATCTAACATCACCGTTTTACCTTGTGAGTTAGCGTCAGCCACTGCTGCATTCAGTTCCTCAAGAGTTTTAACACGCTGGAAAGTTAAATGCCCGGACTGTTGCACTGCTTTGCTGCTAGCCGCGGGTGAGCTCACTTTAGCTACATGCCCTAATGGCTGCAGTAAGTTCTTTTGGCCTTGAGCGCCGCCGATTAAAAGCAAGACACCGTAAATCATAGCAACTAAGCCAAGTCCCTTGAAAAGCTTGCTCCAGCCTTGTCGAGGCAGCTGATTGCTGAATAAGTAATAGCCAGGAACGATGGCTAGGATGGCCCAGCCATACATGTATAGGTAGCCAGGAAGTAAGTGTTTAACCAGATAAAGAGCCACGCCCAGCATTGCAACACCGAAGGTGGCTTTAATGCCGTCCATCCAAGCACCAGCTTTAGGCAGAAGCTTGCCGCCCGTTACGCCAATGATAATGAGAGGAATCCCCATACCGACGCCGAGGCCGTAAAGTGAGACAGCTCCTAGCAACACGTCGCCTGATTGCGCGATGACGAGCAAGATAGCGATGAGTGGTACCGTCACGCAAGGCGATACGATTAATGCTGAAATCGCACCCATGATGGCGGTGCCAAAATAACTGCCTTTTTTCTGCTGATTACTGCGTTCGCTAAGTTTTGCTTGCAGTCCTGCTGGCAGTTGCAGTTCGTAAAAGCCAAACATCGATAACGACAATATAACGAATATAACGGCGGCGGTGATCACCACGGCTGGATTCTGGAAGTAGCCAGAAATGGACTGACCGGCTAGCGCCACTACGATACCGAGAATGGTGTACACAATAGCCATAGCTTGGGTATAGGTTAATGACAAGCCAAATGCTTTGCGGGTCGTGATGTCTTTACCTTGGCCTGCGATAATCCCTGAAATAATAGGCATCATCGGGAAAACGCACGGGGTGAAGGCCAGTCCAATACCTAGTAGTAAAAAGTAGAAAAAGTTCGAGAACAGGTTGGAGTTAAGCAGTTGATCCGAGTGCTTTTGCTGCTCACTAACGTAATCTGATTGACTGCCCGCATCAGCAGGCGAAGCCGTTTGTGCCGGTGAGGTTGTATTCGATGAACCCACGGCATGATTTAACTCAATTTCAGCTGTGGTCGGTGGGTAACAAAGCCTGTCTTCGGCACACCCTTGATAATCCACTACCAGCGTGAAGTCGCCGTTGGATTGCTTAATGGGGACAGAAGCTTCAAGAAAGGTGTAATGAACTTGGGTCAGCCCTAAATAAGGATCGTCTTTCTCCTTGCCTTCAGGGATATTAGCGTCGCCCAAGACGGCATTGGGGCTGGAAAGCTTAAGACGCTCGGAATACATATAGTAGCCATCAGCAATTTCGAATTTGACAAGGGCTTTATCATCAACAATATCGACGTTGAGTTTGAATGCTTCGTCGACTTTGAGTAATTCTTCTTGTTCACCCATGATCTCACTAAGATCAATGGTGTTGGTCGCTTGGACACTGGCTGAAAATATCAGAGTGAAAGCTGCCAATAGCTTAATCAGGTTCTTCATATATCGCATTGTCATCATTGGTTAAAAATCCATCGTATGATACCAGCTTATAAGGCGAAATCTTGAAGTTTACAATGACTTTACAAAAAGCGGCTACACTACGCCTTGCTTACAGTTCATCGTTAAGCCATTGTAAATAGGCTGCTGAAGCTTGCTCAATATCACAGCTGATAAGCTCAAACACCTCATATGGGTGTTTCTCTTCGAGCAAGTCGCCTAACTCAGCCATCAGTTCTTCTGCGGTTTTTATGATCAACAGTACTTCTGGCTCTTTTTCGATTTCTCCCTGCCACTGGTAAACACTTGTCATTGCAGGAACGATATTGACGCACGCGGCCAGCTTTTGTTTCACCATTTTTTCAGCGAGTGATTCTGCAGTATCAATGTCAGGTGCAGTGCATAATGCGACTTGGAAGTTTCGTTTAATGTTTTTAGAAGCTGATAACGCCATGAAAGGAATCCTGTGGTGAACTTGTGATTAAGCGTATTGTCCCCATTATAACGGTATCTATAGCTTTGATAAGCTTTCCATGAATTTGACTTCGGCGGAAGCTGAGGGGAAACGAATACATTATGTGGTTTCGAAATTTTTTCTTACTTTTCATTGTCTTAGCAGCAGCTGAAATTTATGTGTTGCTCACTGTAGGCAGCTTGATCGGTGCCTTACCAACGATTGGTTTGATCCTGCTGACCGGCATTATTGGCGTTGGCATGCTCAAGCAACAAGGTTTTAGCGTCTTCGCTAGGCTGCAAGAAAAGATGCGCCATGGACAAGCGCCCGCCCAAGAAATGGTTGAAGGTGTTTTGTTAATCATCGCTGGCGCCTTCTTAGTGACGCCAGGTTTCGTTACCGACACTATTGGTTTTCTTTGGTTGATACCTCAAACGCGAGAATACTTCGCTAAACTATTGATTAGTAAAGGTATGTTTAAGGTGCAGAGCATGCACGGCGGCGGCTTTAACCCAGGTGGAAACGATCCGTTTGGACAGCGACCGCCCTACCAAGACGATAATACCGTTGATGGCGAGTACGAGCGTACTGACGATAAAGACCATAAACGCCTTGATGAGTGATCGCGCTTTGGCGCTTCCATCAATAAAAAAGTGAAAAAATTAGCACTTGATCCCCTTGAGTGCTAAAAAAAAGTCCCCATATCTTCCCCAAACAATTTTTCGTAGTAAGTAAAACACTTTCTATTAGGAGAAAAAACATGAGCTTACGTCCATTACATGACCGCGTTATTGTGCGTCGTTTAGAAGAAGAAACTACAACTGCTGGTGGCATCGTGATCCCAGACAACGCAAAAGAAAAGCCAAGCCGCGGCGAGATCATCGCTATCGGTAACGGCAAGCCGTTGGATTCTGGTGACGTGCGTGCGCTAGACGTGAAAGTAGGTGACAAAGTCTTGTTCGGTAAATTTGCCGGTACAGAAGTTAAAGCCGATGGCGAAGAACTTCTAGTATTGCGCGAAGACGACATCATGGCCGTCATCGAAGGTTAATAAGAATACACTCAACGAATTTTAGAGGAATTTAATCATGGCAAAAGACGTACGTTTTGGAGATGAAGCACGTAAAGGCATGCTAAAAGGCGTAAACACGCTTGCGAATGCTGTTCGTGTCACGCTAGGACCTAAAGGTCGTAACGTAGTTTTAGACAAGTCATTTGGCGCGCCGACCATCACTAAAGATGGTGTTTCTGTGGCGAAAGAAATCGAACTAGAAGATAAGTTCGAAAACATGGGCGCACAAATGGTTAAAGAAGTTGCATCACAAACCAACGATATCGCTGGTGACGGTACAACGACAGCAACTGTATTGGCACAATCTATCGTCAACGAAGGCTTGAAGTCAGTTGCCGCTGGTATGAACCCAATGGATCTGAAGCGCGGTATCGATAAAGCGGTTATCGCTGCGGTAGAAGAGCTGAAAAACATTGCAGTTCCATGTGAAGATCAAAAAGCAATCTCACAAGTCGGTACGATTTCTGCAAACTCTGATGAGAACGTTGGCAAAATCATCGCTGAAGCCATGGATAAAGTTGGTAAAGAAGGCGTTATCACGGTTGAAGAAGGTTCTGGTCTTAACAACGAATTAGACGTTGTTGAAGGTATGCAGTTCGATCGCGGTTACCTTTCTCCATACTTCGTAACAGACACAGAAAGCATGGTTGCCGATCTTGAAAATCCATTCTTGTTATTGGTGGATAAGAAGATCTCAAACATCCGTGAATTGCTTCCAACATTAGAAGCTGTAGCAAAGTCGAGCCGTCCGCTATTAATCGTAGCTGAAGACGTTGAAGGCGAAGCACTAGCAACGCTAGTTGTGAACAACATGCGTGGTATCGTTAAAGTTGCAGCGGTTAAAGCTCCAGGTTTCGGCGATCGTCGTAAATCAATGTTAGAAGATATCGCTATCTTAACGGGCGCGACAGTAATCTCAGAAGATTTAGGCATGAGCCTAGAAAACACTGAGCTAGCGCAGCTAGGTGAAGCGAAGCGTGTACAAATCAGCAAAGACAACACAACTGTGATTGACGGCGCTGGCGATAAAACACAAATCGAAGGTCGCGTTAAGCAAATTCGTGCGCAAATCGAAGAAACGTCGTCTGATTACGACAAAGAAAAGCTTCAAGAGCGTGTGGCTAAGCTAGCTGGCGGTGTTGCGGTAATCAAAGTTGGCGCAGCAACTGAAGTTGAAATGAAAGAAAAGAAAGACCGTGTTGACGATGCATTGCACGCAACTCGCGCAGCAGTCGAAGAAGGCGTTGTTGCGGGCGGTGGTACTGCATTAGTACGTGTACTTTCTCGTCTTGGCGAACTTCGCGGCGACAACGAAGAACAGAACGTTGGTATCAAAATTGCACTACGTGCGATGGAGTCACCACTACGCCAAATCGTTGCCAACGCAGGTGCAGAGCCAGCAGTCGTTGTTGCAAAAGTTAAAGAAGGCGAAGGTAACTTCGGCTATAACGCTGCAACCGGTGAGTTTGGTGATGTGATGGAAATGGGTATCCTTGACCCAGCGAAAGTAACGCGTAGCGCGCTACAGAATGCAGCATCTATCGCAGCATTAATGATCACGACAGAAGCTATGGTTACTGACCTACCGAAGAAAGAAGAACCAGCTGCTCCAGATATGGGCGGTATGGGTGGTATGGGTGGCATGCCAGGTATGATGTAATTTAACTGGCTGTTTTGATTTGTAACTTTGTTGCAGGCCTAATTACGGTGCTCATTGGCTAGAAGCCAACTCCGAGCCTCATTACAGCCTGCGCCGCGTTACAGAACCAAAACACCTGCGTTAAATACTTACTCTAAAAGGCTCTGCATTGCAGGGCCTTTTTTTATTGTGGAAAAAATATATGGAGTCTTTAGAATACGGTGCAAAATAAGAGAGGGAATCCCATGAAAGCCATTATTCTAATTATATCGGCCTTTTTGACCACTGCCTGTGTCCAACTGAAAGCACCTGAGCGTATCATTTCGGATACCTACCGTACGGGTAAAGAGATATACCATGATATCTATAGCTCCGATGGTGAGAAGCGTTTTGTGCATGAAATCGTTGTGCCTAAGGGTTCTGAAGTAGCTGTTGAGAAAGAGCGTTGTGTCGATGAGCTGGTATCGAAGGCTCGTGAAGACTATGCCATTGATAGCTATGAAGTCAAAAAAGTGGTGCATACAGAAGGCACTACGGACACTATCTACTGTGAAGTGAAGGTGAGCCTACTCTAATTCTGGCTAAAGGTTTACCGTGAGCTGGAATATCTTTTAAGGTGCCAGAAGGCCTCGGCCATGAAAGTCAGAACCCGCTTTCATAAACAGTTTGCGCGAAGCGTATAATAAGAAATCACAACCAAGTGCCACTTTGTAGTGTTGTAGGCTGTTAGAATGGAACAATCAAACATTGGGAAAAAGGGAAATCGTATGAAAAGTATCATGACTTTAGTTGTATTGAGCCAATTGATAGTGAGTTGTGCTGACCAAGGAAGTGACCGAGCTAATATTGAAGATGGAACCTATTGTTTCCAAGAAGTTTATCAACACCAGAATGCGGAAGGTCTGAGTGACGTTTTAGAGTTGGAGTTAACCATTCAAGGCAACAAAGCAGAGGGTATATTCAATTGGCTGCCTGCAGAAAAGGACAAAAGGGTTGGGGCATTAGCAGGAGAGCTAGAGGGGAATAAGGTTAACGCGACCTATGCCTCGTCTCAGGAAGGCGTGCGACAAGAAACGAATTTGACAATAGAGCTATCAGCTGGGAAAGCTATTGTGGTATCTGACAATAAAAATAGCGTTTTTGATGCCGAAATAACTAAAGTAGATTGTAAAAAGCGATAGGTGATTGATGCTAGCAACGCAGTATTCTGTAAAGATTCTTTGGCAAGCTTTTGTTTTGTCGGGTTTTAGTAAAGAGAGTAGACGTTGAGGAAAATACTGCTAGGTTAATGGCAGACATTACAAAATAAGAGGGAGATATTATGGGTTCAGTGGTGAAAATTGTTATTGGTTCGATAATTGGAGCGCTGGTAGGGGTGCTAGGAACTTGGTTAGTATTGAACAAAGAAGCACCTAGTGAAACTACTGAGAAGGCTACTCAAGCTGAAGAGTTGGATAAACCAAAGGCTGGCATTGTTTCTAAAGATATGGACATTGAAAGGGCTGCTGGTGTTGGAGTCGAAGAGAAAGGAGCTCCTGCAATACAGAAGCTGCAGGCTGACTTACTACGAGTGGAGCAACAGTTAAAAGTTGAGAGGCAAGCAAAGCAAGCCGCTTTATCTAAGTTGAATAAAGTTGCTAATGGTGGAGTTCTCCCAAGTAATGAGAATAGCCAGCAGAGCAATGAATACCTTGAGGACATTCCTGAAGACTACCACCAGTTACTCGATCCTCCCGAGAGGCGCAAAGACTTGCCGGAGTTACACCGTGATCTCGTAGAGGAAGAACAGGATTTGAACTGGGGCTTAGGGATGGGGCAACAAATTAAAAGTTTTGTCATGAACCACCCTCATTCAAATTATCTGTTAGATTTCAGAGTGACTTGTAAGACCACCATGTGTGAGATGATGTCGAAGATACCGGTAGAACATACTAAAAAGTGGAGTGACTTGTGCAATGATATGCGCAAAGAGGGCTGGTGGGAATTTAGTGGAACCAGTAGTTCTGGTACCTACACTGAAGATAAAAAGAACTACGTAAATATTCGCTTAATGACCAGAGAGAAGGGTTCGAAGCCTGATAATGCTGAGAACTGATTCGATTACGTGTTATGATATAGGCAAGTTTTAACCAGCATTTAGAAAGAAACATGAGCGACATAAAAAAACTTCTTGAACAAAACCGCCAATGGGCAGCAGAAACAGTTGAGCAGCAGCCGGGATTTTTTGATGAATTGTCTGAGGGGCAGGCGCCAAAGTACTTGTGGATAGGTTGTTCCGACAGCCGCGTTCCATCGACTCAGGTGACAGGTTTGATGCCAGGTGAAATTTTTGTTCATCGCAATATTGCGAACCAAGTGTCTACTAGCGACTTGAGCTGCATATCTGTTCTGCAGTATGCGGTTGAGGTATTGAAAGTGGAGCATGTGATTGTTTGTGGTCACTATGGATGTGGTGGTGTTAATGCTGCTATCAGCAACCAACAGTTTGGTTTGATTGATAACTGGCTAACTAAAATTAAAGACGTTTATATTAAAAACGAAACCAAGTTTACCCCCATTACTGATGAGCAAGAGCGCTCGGATTTGATGTGTGAATTGAACGTGATGGAGCAGGTACAGAATGTTTGTAACTCGACCATCGTTCAAAATGCTTGGAAAAATGGTCAATCGCTTAGTGTTCACGGTTGGTGTTATCGCCTGAAGGATGGTCATATTAAAGACCTTGAGGTGTCGGCCGATAACGCTTCCGGAAATCACAGCGTCTATCAGTATCAAAGTTAAAGAAAAGGCCAGCATTTGCTGGCCTTTTTTATTGAGGGTTTAGATAAGGGGGGCTTCAAGGAGGATTATAAGAAACGATTAAGCTTTATTGAGTAAGTATTTATTTGGGGGAATAAGTATGGCTAGTTTACCGGAAAACAGTGTTACCGAGTGGCGGTATCGACTCATGTCACCGATGGGTGTTTATCCCAAGTGTGACATTCATGTTGAAGAAGTATCATTAGTCGTCTCCGACAATCTTATTTCAATCGCTAGCTCAGAGTCAGGCAAAGGCGAAGAGATTTTGCTGAAAGCTGCCATATTGTGTTCCTCAGTAGCTGCGAGTGATACCTTTAAATTTTATGCATTTCCAAGCTACCATCATTTATTAGATCCTTGTTTGCCGTCACAACTTACCGAATATTTAGAGTTCGATATCCTTCAAAAGCATGCTGCTGAATATGCTGAGCTGGGTGAAACAGTTCCAGAGTTTGACTGGTATGAAAACGCTAAAGGAGCATCCTTACCGCCAGTTTTGGGTGGCACAGATTATATTTTCGCTGATCATGATGTCGATGCTGCGTCCATCCAGCAGTTATATCAAGCGTTCAGTGAATGCCTTTGTGTCAAGCTAAGCGGAGCCGTTCGCTCGCTAGTAGAGGCTAACGCATTGAGTTGTCATAACCAGTTTAGGCAAGAGGCCTGTGGCTTATTGTTAGATGGGTTAAGACTGCTGCAAGAGGTAGACGGGTTTCACTCGGATAGTGCCCAGCTATCAACAACCTTAGCTCAGCTAGGCGATAGCGCTGAAGATTATCTGATTTCACGGCAACAGATGTCACAAGAGATTGGCCCAATAGACTTTCATCGGCTTTTTGTACAATCATGTACGCAGATAAGAAAACACCTATTGAGCCCAGAAGGTAGTTAAAAAGAGGGCTACTAACAAGAAGGCAGCTAACAAGAGTCTCGCTAATACATAAGGGGGCAGACTTAACGCCCCACCCATATTTCAACGCGTTGGTTTTTAGCTTTACCGTTAGCAGTCTCATTGGAGGCAATGGCACCGCGGCTGCCGTAACCCTGAGTATAAAAGGGAGTAATCCCCGAGTTTTTTAATTGCTCAGTGATCTGGTTTGCCAAAGTCTCTGAAAGCTCTTTATCTTTTTTTGCGTCGTTACTTTTTGCGCTAAAGCCAAAAACAAATAGATCTTTTAACTGACGATTCTTAACGTATTCAGCAAGACGAGCGATATCACGTTTGCCTTTATTGTCTAACTCAAGATTTTGGTCAAAGTGGAACGTGATAGATAGACGTTTCGACTCTCGTATCATGTTCAAGTAACGGGGAGGATAATTGCGATTAAAGCGAACCGTTGCATCATTCACTTTAAGTGAAATCAAGTTGTTCTTTTCGACCACTGTTTGGGCTTTATTCTGGAGAACAAAGTCCATAAATTTTTTCGCATGAGGGTTACTGTTATTGCTGGGATAGTAGAGATATAAGCGACGGCTTAACACATAGTCTTCAGTGCTGACGGTAAATTTATTGGGTTTAAAGGATAAGGCGACGCCAGCTTCAGACACGGCAATGGCTTTTGCTTTATTAACGTAAGGAAGTGCCACAAAACCAATAGCGCCGAAGGTAGAACTCACTTGCTCAGACAACTCGCCAGACGATTCATAGCGCTGGGCATTACCAGTAAGCGTGACTTTATGGCGCTTTAAAACTAAGGATTTGAAGGTGTCATACGTTCCTGAGTTATCATCACGCGCGAAAACACTGATTGGTTGATTATTGCCACCAAGTTCACGCCAGTTAGTCAACTCGCCGGAAAAGATCATGGACAATTGCTTCGTGTTGAGCTGTTTAATGTTTAAGTCTGGATGGATAATAACCGCCAGACCATCAACTGCGATAGTGTACTCATTGTCCATTGCTTTCAGATCACCGTATTGGCTCATTAAGCTCTGACGCTCTTTATCTTTTACGCGACGTGAGGACATGGCGATATCAGTATCGCTTTCGGCGAGCGCTTTAAAGCCAGTTGAAGACCCATGAGCTTTAATGCTCACAGCCTGAATGTTTCCGCTCGGCATGGTGCCAACAACGGTTTTTTCAACAGGATGAGTTTTGATAATGTCAGTCTCAGTGGCCCCTAGCTCTAGTAAGTACTTTTCCGCCAAGGCTGGTGCAAGTTTCTCGCCAATGGTGTTTGAACCCTTCATGGTGAAGAGGATTTCTGATTGGACTAATTTCTTGGCTTGCCCTTGAGTGATGTCTAGGTTGTTGGCGAATGCAGGTAAGGATAAAAATATAAAAAATGCCGCTATGGTGCGACGAAAAAATTGGTGACTCATTGCAGTAACCCCAGCAAGGTATTAGGAAGTTTTAACAGTAATTGAACGCAATTATAAAGAGTGTTGCTGGGGTGGGTGTTACAATTTTGTGACAGCTGGTTTAATGTGTGATGATCATGTTCCAGCTTGTTATACAGCTTCTTGCAAGCGTTTTAGTGTCCGACCAAAGCAAAGTTGGCGTTGAGTTGCGCTTTTATGACACCGTCTTCGACCACATCAATTATAAGGTTAAGGCGGGCCCGATTTTTGCGTTTGAATGACGACACAAAAGTTTCAAGACTGCTCTGCTCTTGAATCTCACATTGAGCAACGATATCGCCATTGATGGGCTTCTTATATTGAACCTCGGCCTTAGCTAAAACCACGGAACCTTCCAGTGCCAAATTAGATGCTAGGTTACTGACTAACGACCAGCCAGCAATGGTGGCAACCGTATAAATACTGCCTGCAAAAGCCGTGTTATGGATGTTTTTATTGGTCTCAAAAGGCGCGGTTACTCGAATACTTTGATTTCTCAACTCATCGATGCGGATATCCAAAGCTTTAGTAATTGGGATTTCTTTATGGACTAAGTTTTCGAGTTGTTGGCTGTTCATGGTAGGCAAAGAATAATATTAATTGAGCTCACTGTAGCAACTTTCTGAAAAAAGTTAACCCTTTTTAGGTACGACCACGTTAATAGCTACTGAATAACGATTAATTGCCTATAAAGGAGTTAGAAATGAATATCACTAAAACGGGTCAAAAGTTCAAGTATGGTGTTATCGCGAGCATGGTTATTGTCGGCTTAGGAGCCTGCCAGAGTTCTCATGATCAGGAAAATGATCAAAGCACACCGAAGGTTGCGGCGAATAAACCATTGAAGTCGGATCAAAAGAAACGTGAGGCAAAACAGCTTCAAGCACGCCAAGCTCTGCGTAAGGAAATACGTGTGGCTGAAGAAAGTGAAATGGTTATGGTCACAGGCTCTCGAGTCAATACGTCGGATATGGCGTACGCTCAGCCTGAGAAGATCGTAATGCCTGCACCACGCAACCCGAATGCCGTAAATCGTGAGCAATACCAAGAGATTGAACCTTCGGATGTCTTTTCGACGCTGGAACAGCCTGTATCGACTTTTAGCATTGATGTGGATACAGGGTCTTACTCCAATGTCCGTCGCATGTTAAATGATGGTTATTTCCCGCCGAGCGACGCGGTTCGGCTTGAGGAGTTTGTGAATTACTTTAACTACGACTATCCGGCACCTGACACCGAAGATATGCCTTTCTCCGTATCGACGGAGGTCATGAATGCACCGTGGAAGGACGACGCTAAGCTGGTGCAAATTGGAATTAAAGGATACGAAGAGGTGTCAACGGAACTACCGCCATCAAACTTGGTGTTTCTAGTTGATGTTTCCGGCTCGATGCAAAGTGCAAATAAACTAGGCTTGGTGAAACAAGCCTTGAAGCTGCTAGCGAAAGGTAGCCGTGAACAAGATACTGTATCGTTAGTGGTTTACGCTGGAGCATCAGGTGTGGTGCTTGAACCGACAGCGGCTAATGATCGTCTTAAGATCGAGCAAGCATTGGATAGCTTAACCGCTGGTGGCTCGACTAATGGTGGCGCAGGAATAGAGTTAGCTTACAAAATGGCGGAGAAGGGTTATATCAAGGATGGTATTAACCGAGTTATTTTGGCGACGGATGGTGATTTTAACGTTGGGACTGTGAATCGAGAACAGCTGATCGACATGATCGAACGTAAGCGTAAAACCGGTATTAGTTTCAGTGCTTTAGGCTTTGGTACAGGAAACTACAACGAGCACTTGATGGAGCAATTGGCGAATAAAGGAAATGGTAATTACGGTTATATTGACAGCTTATTAGAAGCAAAAAAATTACTGGTGGATCAGAGAGCTGGAACTTTAATGACGATTGCTAAAGACGTCAAAATACAAGTTGAGTTCAATCCGGCGGTGGTGGCTGAGTATCGATTGTTGGGATATCAGAACCGTATGCTCGAACGCGAAGACTTTAACAATGATAAGGTTGATGCGGGTGAAATCGGAGCTGGACATACGGTTACCGCATTATATGAAATTGTATTGCAAGACTCTGATGGCAAGCGCATGGAGCCGTTACGCTATGGAAAAAATCTTCCGCAAGAGGAAAGGCGAGCGGCTCAAGCTAAGTTGGAAGAGGCGGCCATGATTAGCTTGCGCTATAAGCTTCCTGAACAAGACAAAAGCACTTTGTACCGTGATTATTTACAGCTGAGCGATGTTGAGGCTGCTGAAGGCGGTGATAATATTCGCTTCGCCGCTAGTGTGGCAGGCTTTGCACAGCTGTTACGCGGTGGTCAATTCCTAGGCGAATGGGGCTGGGATGATGCAAAGTCATTGGCTCAGAAGTCAAAGGGCTATGATCCTGACGGCTATCGCGGCGAGCTGATTCAGTTGGTTGGTATGGCGCAGCTACTGGACGAGCAAGCGGCTTCTGCCAGTCGCTAGAGACATGGCCCTAGAGAACATGGTCCCTAGAGGAGAAAGCTACTGAATGGCGTTAACAAAGGCGCTTGCACAAACCCTAGTCAGCGGTCACTATAAAGAGGTTGAACGAACCTATCATAATGACGCAAAGGCAGCGGTGTTGAAAGAAAGCGCAAACTACAGCAATTCGAAAAGTCGAGAAGAGAAGTCAGCCATTAGCGATGAAGCTTTAATGGCTGGCTTTGCCTCAGGCAATATGCAGGCTTTTGAAACTTTGTATCGACGCCACAAGGACCCATTGCTACGTTTTTTCTTGCGACAAGTTAGCGATAAGAGTGTCGCCGAAGAGTTGTTTCAGGAAACTTGGCAGCGCCTGATCAAACATAGCAAAGCGTATAAAAGTTCTGCTAAATTCACGACTTACTTGTATCACATCGGACGAACACGGCTGATTGATCATTACCGCAGCCAAGGCCGCCAGCAGGAATTTACGCAGGATGTCGAGGGCTGGGAAGAGAGTGCCAGTGATGAGCAGGATGTTTCACCCGAGCAGCAGCTTGAGTTGGAACGCTCGGAACAATTATTTCGCCATGCTATCGAAAAACTGCCAGCTTTACAGCGAGAGGTGGTGGTAATGAAGCTTGAAACAGGTATGACGATTAATGACATCGCTGAAATTGTGCAGGAAAATCCAGAAGCGGTAAAAAGCCGGTTACGGTATGGCATGGATAAGTTGAAGCATTATTTACGTGAGCTGGGTACCAATCCTGAGGTCACATCATGAGTAACGATATGAATAATGAGCATGACAAATTAGCTGAGCGAGACGCTAAAAAGCTGAGCGAAGCCTATAATAAGGCCAGTGATGAGACCACGTCGTCGTCGCTGGATGCTTCTATTATGGCCATGGCTCAACAAGAAGTGGATTCTCGTGAAAAGGCTTCAAGCAAGCGCAGCTGGTGGGATCGGTTGAAGTTACCGGTGTCAGTAACGGCGGCTTTTGTGGTGACCATTGGTATAGCTCGTTTTATGGTTGAGCTGGGTTATTATCACCCAAACGATATTGCTGACTCAGAAAATATGACACAAGCCATTGAATCTAAAGAGAGTGTTGTCGTTTTTAGTGATGGCGCTTCTGACCAAAAGCCAGTGTCTTCGGCTCCAGCTAAAGTCGCTCCAGAGGTGATGGCTGAGAAGCGCTTGGCGGCAAGGCAGAAAGTAGAGGTGCAAGCCAAAGCAATGAAAAAAGTGGCTGTAACCGGAGCGCGCGTTAAAAGAGATGAAGCTGCGCGAATTAGTCAGCAGCAAGAAATGAGAGAGTTGGCCGCTGAGCCATTAGTGCTTGAAGAGCAGCAGATGATAGTTGAAGACGCGTTTGCTGAGGTGTCGGAGCCAGCAGACCAAAAGCAGCAGTTGCTAGCGAATAAAGCTGAAATGGACCATACGGATAGTGATGTAGAGAAAATCGTTGTGCTCGGCTCCCGTATTAAGGCCGCGGAGGAAAAAGATGATTTGAATCATTTAGACGCTGAGGCTGAGTTCTACCAAGGGGAAAGAGAGGTTGCTGAAGCGCCTTATTTGCCTGCGGAAGAGTGGATAAAACAGATCCGTTCATTGTTAGAGGCGGATAAAAGTGCAGAAAGCAAAGAACAATGGTCGAAATTCAAACAAGTTTACCCTGATTATTCCGTTGATAAGTCCCTGTATCAACGCCTAGAGAGCCTTTAAACACCGCTTTTCGTCATTTAAGTGTTAGGAATTATTACAGATCACCTAGTTTTTCTGAGTTTACTCAAGTAAAATGGCGCCCTAAATTTTGACCCAAGTCATTGCTGAGCTGTTTCGCTTTAGGGGAACGGGGCTTTTCAGTGTTTGGGACGTTTTGTTTGATAATAAGTTCCGCATTCGCGGGTAAACTGTAGTGGAGAGAAGAGCATGTCATTGTTCCGCAAAATGGCTCTAGCTATTGCTGCTATCTCAGTTGTTATTCTGAGTGGTTGTAGTGGTCAAGAGTACAACATGCGTGAAGGTGTGACTGAGATCAGTAGAGAAGTCTACGATCTGCACATGATCGTTATTTGGGTCTGTGTGGTGATCGGTGTTATCACGTTCGGCGCTATGTTCTATTCGATGTTCGCGCATCGTAAAAGCAAAAACCCTAACCCAGCTAAGTTTTCTCACAGCACTGTTGTTGAGATTATCTGGACTGTTATTCCTTTCATCATCTTGATTGCGCTGTCAATTCCAGCGGTAAGTCTGTTGATTAAAATGGAAGACGCTAGTAATTCTGAGCTGTCGGTAATGGTTAAAGGTTATCAATGGAAGTGGGAATACAAGTACATTGATGGCGATGACAACTTAGGCAACGACGTAAGTTTCTTCTCAAACCTAGACCAAGCTTCACGTGATCAGTCTGTGAACGCGGGTTCTGGTTTCTCTGGTACAGAAATTACTGATGAAAACTATCTATTAGAAGTCGACAATCCATTGGTTATTCCTGTGGATACAAAAGTACGCTTCTTAGTAACAGCTGATGACGTTATCCACTCTTTCTGGGTACCTGATTTCTCTGTGAAGAAAGATGCGATTCCAGGCTTCATCAACGAAGTATGGACGAAAGTCGACGAGCCAGGTGTTTACCGCGGTGTGTGTGCGGAGCTTTGTGGTAAAGACCACGGTTTCATGCCTATCGTAGTAAAAGTACTTCCTAAAGAGGAATACGAAGCTTGGTACGCTGAGAAAGTGGCTGAAGCAGAAGCTGGCCCTGACTTAAACGAGCGCACTATGAGCCAGCTAATGGCTGAAGGTGAAACAGCGTACAACAAGTATTGTTCTTCTTGCCACATGCCTAACGGTGAAGGTAATGGTCCATTCCCATCGCTAGTTGGTACTGAAATGGTGACAGGTGAAGGTACTGTTGAACAGCACATTGATGTTGTTATTAATGGTGTTTCTGGTACGGCAATGCAAGCGTTCGGCAACCAGCTAACTGAAGCCGAGATTGCTGCAATTATCACTTATGAGCGTAATGCTTGGGGTAACGACACCGGTGATAAAGTTCAGCCTCAAGAAATTCACGATATTAAAAATGGTGGAGGGGAGTAATCATGGCTGACCATAAACCAAAAGGTATTTCGCGTTGGTTGTTTACGACCAACCACAAGGACATTGGTACTATGTACCTAGTGTTCTCGTTCATCATGTTCTTGATTGGTGGTGCTATGGCAATGGTTATCCGTGCCGAGCTTTTCCAACCGGGACTACAGTTCGTTGATCCGAACTTCTTCAACCAGATGACAACGTTACACGGTCTGATCATGGTATTTGGTGCCGTGATGCCAGCGACAGTGGGCTTGGCTAACTGGTTGATTCCAATGATGATTGGTGCGCCTGATATGGCTCTACCACGTATGAACAACTGGAGCTTCTGGATTCTTCCTGCAGCGTTCGGTCTGTTGTTATCATCATTATTCATGGAAGGCGGTGCGCCTAACTTCGGTTGGACTTTCTATGCGCCACTTTCAACAACCTATGGTCCTCCATCGACTGACTTCTTCATCTTTGGTGTTCACTTGATGGGTATCTCATCCATAATGGGTGCTATTAACGTTATCGTTACCGTATTCAACATGCGTGCACCTGGTATGACACTAATGAAGATGCCATTGTTCGTATGGACTTGGTTAATTACAGCATTCTTACTAGTTATGGTTATGCCAGTACTAGCAGGTGCGGTAACTATGATGTTGACTGACCGTCACTTTGGCACATCGTTCTTCGATGCCGCGGGTGGTGGTGACCCAGTATTGTTCCAGCACGTATTCTGGTTCTTCGGTCACCCAGAAGTTTACATCATGATCTTACCAGCGTTTGGTATCGCTTCTGCGATTATCCCGACGTTCGCCCGTAAGAAACTGTTTGGTTATTCTTCAATGGTTTACGCAACAGCGTCAATCGCATTCTTATCGTTCATCGTATGGGCACACCACATGTTTACAGTGGGTATGCCAGTTAAAGGTGAGCTATTCTTCATGATTGCGACCATGTTGATTGCGGTCCCGACCGGTGTGAAAGTATTTAACTGGATCGCGACCATGTGGCAAGGTTCGATTACGTATGAAACACCAATGCTTTATGCTCTAGCATTCGTGATTCTATTTACGATCGGCGGTTTCTCTGGCGTGATGCTAGCGATGACTCCAGTTGACTGGCAGTATCATGATACGTACTTCGTAGTAGCACACTTCCACTACGTTCTATTCCCTGGTGCGATCTTCGGTACTATGGCAGCGGTTTATTACTGGTTGCCAAAGTGGACAGGTCGTATGTATGACGAGAAGTTGGCGAAATGGCACTTCTGGTTATCGATCGTATTCGTTAACTTGACGTTCTTCCCAATGCACTTCTCAGGTCTTGCGGGTATGCAGCGTCGTGTTCCTGACTACGCGATCATGTTCTCAGACTTCAACATGATGTCGAGTATTGGTGCTTTCGGTCTTGGTTTAATGCAGTTACTTTTCGCATGGATTCTAATTAAAGTTTGTATCCTAGAGAAAGGTGAAAAAGCAACTGACCAAGTTTGGGAAGGTGCAGAAGGTCTTGAGTTTACTCACATGCCTTCGCCAGCGCCGTATCACACGTTTGATACGCCACCTAAGATCGATTAATAGACTTGTATTAAGATAAAAGTTGCAAAGACGTAACCGAGGTTAAAGCAATGAGCCAAGAGCAAACACAAACTGAAAACAAGGTGATGACTAAGAAGTTATTCGTCGTTGTGATCATTATGGTTGCTTTTGGCTTTGCGATGGTGCCTTTGTATGATGTTTTTTGCCAGATTACGGGCCTCAACGGTAAAGTAAACGGCCTAGCGGTTTACGAAGAACAGGAGCCGGATACCAGTCGTGAAATTAAGATTCAATTCATGACCATCAACAAGGCCAACATGCCTTGGGATTTCCGCCCTGTTAAAACTGAGATCGTGGTTCATCCTGGTAAAGAATACGAAGTTCTTTTTGCAGTAAAAAATCGTACTGGTAAGAAAATGATTGGTCAGGCGATTCCGAGCTTTTCGCCAAACTTAACGGCTCAGTATTTCAATAAAACGGAATGCTTCTGCTTTAATCAGCAGACTTTAGCCGCGGGTGAAAGTGAAGAAATGCCAATGCGCTTCTTTGTCGACAAGGACATTCCAGAGCGTTATGACACGATTACTTTGGCGTATACATTGCATAACGTCACGCCAGACGACGAACAACTACAAGCCGCGCAATAGCTTAACCGCAAGTGGCGACGTCTTTAACGGAGACATAAACATGAGTGAACAAGAAAATACAGAATACGAAAAGTATTATGTACCTGAGCAGAGCAAGCTGCCGGTTATCGGCTCGGTTGGTCTGTTATTAATAGCATTCGGTGCTGGCCATATGGTACAGGGCAACTCAAGCTTGTCTTGGATCTTGTATTTAGGTTTAGCAGTAATGATTTACATGCTATCGACTTGGTGGTCGAGCACGATTCGTGAATCTCACGATGGTTTGTACAGCGCCCAGATGAGCCGTTCATTCCGTCAAGGTATGATTTGGTTCATCACGTCAGAAGTAATGTTCTTCGCAGCATTCTTCGGTGCGTTATTCTACGGCCGTGTACTGGTTATGGAATGGTTAGGCGGTAGCAGTAACAATGCTGCAACCCACGACTTCTTATATCCTGATTTCGTGCCAACTTGGCCAATGACTTCAACGCCAGGTGAATTGAACAACGGTGCTCCTACTACGTGGGAAGCGATGGGCGCATGGGGCTTGCCAGCAATTAACACGGCAATCCTATTGTTCTCGTCTTTCACGTTAACGATTGCACACCACGCGTTGATTGAAAAGAATCGCCAAACATTGATTCTTTTCACGTCAATCACAGCGTTGTTAGGTGTTATCTTCATGATGCTTCAGGTGGAAGAGTATATCCACGCATATCAAGAAATGGGCTTAACGCTAGGCAGTGGTTTCTACGGTTCGACATTCTTCTTGTTAACCGGCTTCCACGGTTTGCACGTAACGGTCGGTACGATTTTCTTAATCGTAATGGCACTACGTTGTGCAAAAGGGCACTTTACGCCAAAAGATCACTTCGCGTATGAAGCAGGTGCTTGGTACTGGCACTTTGTTGACGTGGTATGGGTATTCCTATTTATCTTTGTTTATATCCTGTAAACGAAAGATTGATGTGATACTAAAAAAAACCGCCTTCGGGCGGTTTTTTTATTGGTAAATTTATAAAGAAAATAATTGGAGAGTGTGAAAGGGCTAGTCTGCCCAGTGACGTAAAAGATTATTATAACTTTTGCTTAAACGATCATATTGGCTGGTTTTGCCACGTTGCTCAAATTCTTCAGACATGGAGCACTTTAAATCGAACAGAAGTTCGCGTTGTTCTGCGCTTCTGACATGACTTTGTATCCAGCCGACCATGGCGAGCCTTTGCCCCTGACGTACAGGATTCACTTTATGTAAATAATGGCTAGGATAAATCAATAAATCGCCACGCCCGAGTTTCCAGCTCCGTTCTCCAGTAGTATCTTCAATAACCAGCTCGCCGCCTTGGAAAGAGTCGATTGGGCTTAGTCCCAGGGTGAAAGAGATATCAGTGCGAGTTTGTCCCATTAGCGCATCATCGATGTGCAAACCATACTCCATGTTGGCTTGGTATTGATTAACCATGATATTGACAAAATCTTTGGCAAAAGTGGCGCTCTTAAAAACGGGGTTGGCTTTTAGGTGCGTCAGCAACATCTTCAGTGGAGCAGGTTTATCGCCTTTGAGTCGTAATTGACGGTTTTGTTTGACTTGCTTAGCCGCCTTTCCTGCCGTTTCTTGTCCGTCTACGAAGGTTTCATTAGCTAAAGAGTCGCTAATGACGTCTAGGGTTGCAGGTTCTATGGCGTGTTCAATATGTAAAATCATAGCGTGTGAGTCTATAGAATGAACTATGTATTGAGAATTATTCGCATTTATGAAATCATAGCCAGTATATCAATTCTAAACATTAAAAGGTAACTCAATGTCTAAAAAACGCTTTGAGACACGTAAAGTATGGGCTGGTGTTGGTACTGCCTTGTTAGCGACCAGTGCCGCAACTGCGACCGCAGTACAGGATGATGCTGAGACTTTATCCGCATTATCAAGCAGCGTCGTCAGCTATTCAGCCGTGTCGCTCGGCGAGGGTGGAGAAGGCGGCGAAGGTGGTGAAGGTGGTGAAGGCGAGGGTGAGGGCAGCGCCTCAGTTGACTTAAGCACTGATAATGCCGCCTACTTAGCACATCTAGGCTTGATTCGCGGACACTTGTGGGTAGGTTTGAAGCTGTATCGTGAAGATCATATCGCTATGGCAAAGACTCACATGAAGCATCCTGAAGATGAGCTTTATGCCGGGCTACCGCCAGTGTTCGAAGCACGCGGTGTCGATGGGTTTGCGAAAGAGTTATCGACTTTAGCCGATGCTGTTAACAACGAGCAAGGCGATGAAGCCGTTGAAGCGGCGTACGAGCAGTTGCTCAAAGCCATCACCAAGAGCGAAGGCATGTCAGCGATGACTGCAAAAGAAACCTTGCTGAGTATCAGCCAAATGATCCGCACAGCTGCTGATGAATATGCGATTGGTGTTAAAAAAGGCGAGATTGTGAATGTTCATGAATACCAAGATGCTTACGGCTTCACTGAAATTGCGATTGAGCGATTGGAGCGCTTAAGTGACGAGCAAAAGAAGCAAGCCGCTTCTGATATAGCGAACACTAAAGCGTTGTTATTAGAGCTAAGAACCTTGTGGCCAACAGTCAATCCTCAAGGCGATGTTGAGGGCGATGCGTCACACTTATATGGGGCTGCGGCTCGAATTGAGTTGAGAGCTCTCAATTAAGCGCAACTATAAGCGCAAAAAAGAACAGCGTTAAACATTATGATTTAAACCGCCTCCGGGCGGTTTTTTTGTGCTTGTGGGATACAATTGAGTCGATATAATTAATTAAAATAAAAGTTGCCGACAAAAAATTCATCCCTTGCGTGTTGGAATGCAAGTAATTAACTGAGAATTATCATGAAAAAATGGTTTACTGCATTTAACTCACTTATTCTGGCGTCATTGCTGTGGGCTTGGGCTGATTCAGTCCATGCTGCGTCTTGCTCTTTGCCCGGCAGCGATGGTGATCAATCTATATCAGGCGTCGTTAACACCTATTTTGAAGGGATTAGTAGCGTGGGTGCTGGTGCGACCTCAATCACTGTCGGCGCTAGTAGTGGCGCAGGGGAGCCGTTGTCAGCGGGTGATTTAATTATCATCATGCAAATGCAGGATACACAGATTAACGCGGCTAACTCAAACGCCTATGGCGGCGGCGGAACTTCCGGACGAGGTTATACAGCGTTAAACCAGACTGGACGTTATGAGTATGCGCGAGTAACGGCTGCCGCTGGTTCAAGCATCACTCTCAGCGAGGGGCTGACTTACAGTTATGTGAATGCCAACGCATCAGTAACACGCGGACAACGCCGGTTTCAGGTGATAAAAGTTCCACAATACAACAACGTGATCATCGGCGGAACCGTCACAGCTGCAGCATGGGATGGTCGTAAAGGTGGTGTTGTGGCGATTGATGTAGCCAATACCTTAACTGGTGCTGGAGGGACTGTGAGTACGACGGGGCAAGGCTTCCGTGGTGCAGCCCATCGTCTAACCGGTAACGCTGCTAATGCTACAAACCGCGTGTTTTACGTGGATTCAGAGGGAAATAATAACAATGGTACTCGCTTGAGGCACTCGAGCAAGGGCGAAGGTACTGCAGGAACTCCCCAGTATATTTATAACGGAACTTTAGTCGTGGACACAAATGGCTTATCGAACGCTGACGGTTATCCAGGCGGCGATTATGGGCGAGGAGCGCCGGGAAATGCCGGAGGTGGCGGAAACGAATGGAGTAATCAAGGCAACGACTCTGGCGGTGGCGGCGGTGCGAATTTTGGTTTAGGCGGGCAAGGTGGAGCCGGTTGGAATCTTAATCCTGCTACGCAAAATGTTGGTGGTATTGGTGGGGAGAGCTTCCCATCCACTTTATCGCGCATTGTTATGGGCGGCGGTGGCGGTGCTGGACTGGCAAATAACGCAGGACAGCCTCACGGTGGTAATGGCGGCGGCATTATTATTGTCCGCTCCAACCTAGTCAGCGGTAGTTTGAATCTAGTGTCTCGCGGCGCTAATGGCGTCAGCTCAACATTGAACGATGGTGGTGGTGGCGCTGGTGCTGGCGGAAGCGTGGTTATAACGGCGACCTCAGGCTTAGGGAACGTAAGCGTGGATGTATCTGGCGGCCAAGGTGGTGACGGTTGGCCTGTTGATAATGGCGCAAATGCGATGCATGGCCCAGGCGGCGGTGGTGGCGGTGGCTACCTGATTTATTCGCCAGGAGCTGGCATGCCGAGTGTTAACGTGACTGGTGGCCCGGCAGGCGTAACCACTACGCGTAATGAGCCGCATGGCTCAAGCAGCGGCAACGGTGGTTCGCAGGTGGCTGGCGCTGAGCGTTATCCCTGCGCAGCTGATATTAGTGTGACTAAGAGTGACACCTTAGGCGACTATCAACCTGGTGTGAGTAGAACTTATACCATCAATGTTACCAATAATGGCCCAGCGGATGTGCAAGGTGCGGTTATTAACGATGTTGTTCCTGATGGCGTAACTATCGACAGTGTTTCTTGCGCGCCCAGCGCCAGTTGTAGTGGGATTAGTACGGTTGGACAAACGATCCAGGTAACACTGGACGCAGATTTAGGTGAAACGATTGCAATCAGTGTTGCAGTAACTTATTCCACAGATCCTGCAGATTACTAGCTACGCTATATTCTTCATTGTGGCTTAGCTTCTATCTAAAAGGGGCTGAGCCTGTTCGACGATAAAATCATCCAGCCAACTTCTCAGCCTGCGGTCTTTAATGTAACCGCAATGGCCACCGTATTGTGTTAGGTATTTAGTGAAATGCTCCGTATCAGGTAGTGAGTATATGTCTTTATACTCAATAATCGGATCGTCTTTACTCATTAAAACCGTTGTTGGTGTCGCTATATGACTCAAACGATCACCACAAATATTATAGCCATCAAAATAATCATTAATGGTTTCATAGTCACCATAGTACTTCACTAACGTTTCAGTCAGCTCTCGCATGGAGTCGGTTTTCAGGTCTTCATCTAAGTCATACAGATCTGGAAATAGTTCTTGTTTCTTGCGAATTGAGCGCTTCCACTTCAGCATAAAGTATTTGATGTAAAGCGATAGACTGGTTTCTAGCTTAATCAATATATCGGCTGGGTCGAGAGCTGGGCAAATAGCGATGGTTTTATTCAGCCGAATGTTGGCCTCTGTAGCTCTGTTGGCGACCCGTAGCGCAAAATTCCCACCCAGCGAGAAGCCACAGAGCAGGGTCTTACTCGGTGAAAATTGTTGTTGGATTTGGAAGACTGCTTGAACCACTTCGTCAATTCGATTGGAATGAAACAAGTCGGGATTAAGGTGGTGACTGCTACCATGATCGCGGAGGTTTAGTCTGACGACATTGAATCCCAGCTGATACAAAGTGTGAGCTGTGGATAGCTGGTAAAGAGACTCATGACTTCCTTCCCAGCCATGAATCAAAATCGCTAAGGGAGCATTCTCAGACGCTGCAGCTCGTGCGACAAAGCTTTGCAGCTTGATCCCATCTTCACACTCAATAATATGTTCATGACTATTCTCTATAAGTGTTTTGGCGCGTTTTTTTAGACTCTTACGTCGAAACTTGACGGTGGCCAATAACGACTGCACATGGGTATTTTTTGCCCACGCAGGAACTGGGAAAGAGATCTGTTGAACGGAATGCTCTGACATGAAGTAACAAGGGCCGATGGAATTGTGCTTACTGTAGGTGAATCAAGAGATTATTACAAATAGAACTCGACGGTTACGGCTTTAAGCGGCGCCTTTGATACCTTGAATGAATGATTCCAAATCAAACTCTACTTCGTTGTCCGCAAGGGTTTGTACAATACGCAACGGTTGTCCACCTTCATCTTTGGGATGTTTAGTAAGATCGATGGACCTTGGCTTAATTCGCTGTTTATTAGAGTCTGTGACTAACTCTAGAACGGGTTCCAGCTTGCTATTTTCGTTAACTGAAAGCACCACGCCAACCTGCCCGTTGTTCAGCTCGACTAAACTGCCCACTGGGTAGACGCCGACCATTTGTATAAACAACTTGATGAGGCGCTCGTCATAAAGATCGCCTTGACCTTTATACAGTTGGGATAAGGCTCTTGAAGGCGACATGCCTTTGCGATAACAGCGGTCGCTGATCATGGCATCATAACTATCGACAATGGCGATAATGCGATCATAGGTCGATAATAGCTCAGCAGCCACTTTGCGAGGATAGCCTCGCCCATTCATGCGTTCATGGTGGTTGTAGGCCGCTGTACAAACCCGTTCATCAATACCGCCGTGGTTGCGTAAGAAAACATAGCCCAAGACCGTATGTTCTTTGACGATTTTGTACTCATCTTCGGTGAGCGGACCTTCTTTATTAAGGATATGCTGTGGCACTTTCATTTTGCCCACATCGTGCAACATGCCACACAAACCGAGTAACTCTAATTCTTTTCTTGGCAGTTGAAGGTATTTACCGAAAGCAATGGATAAAATGCCTACTCGTACACAGTGCTCAGCAGTGTATTCATCTTTACTTTTAATCTTGGACAGCCAAAACATGGCAGTTTCATCACTGAGAATGCTATCAACACAGCTAGAGACAAGTTCCTTAGAGCCTTCAATATCAATTTTGCTATCCCGCTGGACATCCCGCATCAGCGTATTGATGTGTCGATGGGATTTATCAAAGGCTTTTTGTGCGCGAGGCATTTCTTCACGGAGACTAACGCTGGCTTGTCGCGGTGTTAAATTCGGCTTTTGATAAATCGGGCGTCGTTTTTTATCGAGCAGCTGCTGTGCGTAGATTGTTTTATAGGAGTGATGGTCGATAAAGACGTGCTGACAATATTTTTGTAGCAGTTCGATTTCATCTTCAGACTCAATGGTGACTTCTTGAAACATCACTGGAACGTCGGTCCAAGGTCGGTCGAGTTCAATCACGGTCATGCCCTTGGCAAGCTTACCAACAGGGATTTTTTTCTTTTCGAGTTTATGTGAGGTAACAGAAGAACGAGAAGCTGTTTTCCTTGCTTCTGGCTTTGGCTGAAATCCTAAAAACTTTAATAATGAGCCGAACATAGATTTTGTCTCACTACCTCCATTCCCCATATTAATGAATCTACCCAAATTTGCAATAAAAAGTGAGATGGCTCACAAAAATTAACATTCGTTGGGTTTAAAAGAGGCACAAGGCTCTGGAAGTTGTGGAAACTTTCCAAGGTGTTCTGGGTGTATATCAAACACCACTAGCCAAACTAAAAATCTACTGGTAAGGTATTCGTTGTAAATGCCTAAATCTTATTGATTAATAACAAGTTAGGGGCTATTTATCTTTGTTAGTTGCATTTTACGCTGACGGTAAATAAACCTTGAGGCAAACAACTTAGACCTATGATAGAACAATACGCACCCATTCTAGTTTTCATCCTAATAGGCTTACTATTCGGAGGAGGCTTACTGTTGGTTGGCTACTTTGCCAGTCCGACCAAGCCAAATGAAGCTAAGAGTAAACCTTTTGAATGCGGTTTTGATGCCTTCGAAGACTCTCGAATGAAGTTTGATGTAAGGTTCTATCTGGTTGCTATTCTCTTCATCATATTTGATCTCGAAATCGCTTTTTTGTTTCCATGGGCAGTAGTGCTTGATGACATCGGTTGGTTCGGCTTAATTTCTATGAGCGTGTTCCTACTGTTGTTACTCATTGGTTTCGCCTACGAATGGAAAAAAGGCGCTTTAGAGTGGGAGTAACGTGTGGGTTTAGAAGAACAATTAAATAGCGACGGATTTGTGACCACCAGCATCCAAGATTTGCTGGACTGGGCGCGCACCGGATCAATGTGGCCAGTAACCTTTGGTCTTGCTTGTTGCGCGATTGAAATGATGCATGCTGGAGCGGCTCGTTATGACATGGATCGTTTCGGTGTCATTTTTCGTCCAAGCCCTCGCCAATCTGACGTGATGATTGTGGCTGGAACCCTGACCAACAAAATGGCTCCGGCGTTACGCCGAGTTTACGACCAAATGCCAGAACCTAAGTGGGTCATTTCAATGGGCTCATGCGCTAATGGCGGTGGTTATTATCATTATTCCTACTCTGTGGTTCGTGGTTGCGATCGAATCATCCCCGTTGATATTTATGTGCCTGGTTGTCCTCCGACGGCAGAAGCATTGCTCTATGGAATTATACAGCTACAGAATAAAATTAAGCGGCAGACGGTTATAGCGCGTAATTCTCGCCGAAATAAGAATGACCAAAGCACGAAAGACAGCGCTGATAAATCATCAGACGCAAGCGAGGTGACGAGTGCCTGAAGCTTTAGTTAAGCAGCTTGGTGAGGTATTTGGAGATTCGCTAGTTGCTTGCGAAGAAGCGCTTGGTGAAGTCACTATTGAGGTTGGTAAAGACGACTTGCTTGAGGTCTGCGCGACTTTACGCGAACACGACGAACTTGCCTTCGAGCAGCTGATGGACTTAACCGTTGTTGATTACTTGACCTACGGCCAAGATGAGTGGGCGACCACTGAAGCGACGGGCGCTGGATTCAGTCGTGGCCGTGAGGACTACGAACCGGTTAAGAAAACTTGGCAAAGAGAGCGGTTTGCTGTGGTTTATCATCTCCTTTCTATTGCTCATAACCGTCGCTTGCGAGTGACGTGTTTTATTAAAGAAAATCGCCCGACAATCCCTTCGGTGATTGATGTGTGGGCAAGCGCTAACTGGTATGAGCGTGAAGCATTTGATTTGTTTGGAGTGCTTTTTTCTGGCCACCCAGATTTACGCAGAATTTTAACGGACTATGGCTTTGTGGGACATCCTTTCCGCAAAGACTTCCCTTTGATTGGAAATGTTGAGTTACGTTTTGATGCGAAGCAAAACCGTTGTGTTTATGAACCTGTCTCTATTGAACCAAGAGTCTTGGTGCCTCGAGTGATTCGTAAGAAAAAAGATAGCACGGTGTATGTGGCTGCACCTGAGCAGGGAGGAACCAATGGCTGAAATCCGCAACTATACGGTTAACTTTGGCCCGCAACACCCGGCTGCTCATGGTGTATTACGTCTGATCCTTGAGATGGATGGCGAAACGGTGGTGCGTGCCGATCCTCATGTTGGTTTGCTGCATCGAGCGACTGAAAAGTTAGCTGAAAGTAAGCCCTATAATCAAAGTATTGGTTATATGGATCGCTTGGATTATGTGTCCATGATGTCCAACGAACATGCTTACGTCATGGCGATTGAAAAACTGATGGGGATTACGCCACCTAAGCGTGCGCAGTATATCCGCGTCATGTTCGCAGAAATTACACGAATATTGAATCACTTAATGTGGCTCGGGGCTCATGGTTTAGACATCGGCGCCATGACAGTATTTTTATACACGTTTCGTGAGCGTGAAACGTTAATGGACGCGTATGAAGCGGTTAGTGGCGCACGAATGCATGCGACTTATTTCCGCCCAGGCGGTGTCTACCGTGATCTCCCTGAGAGTATGCCGCAATATAAAGAGTCGCCGTTCACGGACAAAAAGAAAGCAGATGAGTTAAATGCTAATCGCCAAGGCTCTTTGCTTGATTATCTACAAGACTTTACTGATAAATTCCCAAGCTGTATTGACGACTATGAAAGCTTGCTGACTGAGAACCGTATCTGGAAGCAACGTACCGTAGGGGTTGGTATTGTGCAGTCAGAGCGAGCATTACAGTTAGGGTTTTCTGGGCCCATGTTACGAGGGTCAGGTGTTGAGTGGGACCTGCGTAAAAAGCAGCCTTACGAAGTTTATGATGAGTTGGAGTTTGATATTCCTGTCGGTAAAGCGGGTGATTGCTACGACCGGTACTTGGTTCGCATGGAAGAGATGCGACAGTCGAACGACATTATTCGGCAATGTATTCAATGGCTTCAAGACAATCCTGGTCCTGTGATGTTGGATAACCATAAAGTGACGCCACCTAATCGTGAAGCCATGAAAGATGATATGGAGGCGCTTATCCATCACTTTAAGCTATTCACTGAGGGATACTGTGTCCCTGAAGGGAAGGCTTATGCGGCGATAGAGCACCCGAAAGGCGAGTTCGGCGTTTATATGGTGTCGGACGGAGCGAATAAGCCATACCGCGTCAAAATCCGCGCGGCAGGTTTTGCGCATCTGTCGGCGATGAATGAAATGGTGAAAGGCCACATGCTGGCCGATGTTGTCGCAATAATCGGCACGCAAGATATCGTCTTTGGCGAAATTGATCGTTAGGTTGATGACTCATGACTGATGCAAATCCACAAATATTACAAGACTTACTCAGCGCCGATGGCTTTGAGAAAGTGGAAACTTGGGTCAGCAAGTATCCCGTCGAGCGGAAGCGTGCTGCGATTATTCCGATCATGAGTATCGTGCAAGAAGAGCATGGCTACCTTACACAAGAATTAATGGATGCGGTCGCTGACTATTTAGGGTGCCCTAAAATTGCAGCATACGAAGTCGCCAGCTTTTATTCGATGTTCCGTTTAAAAGAGGCTGGCAAATATGTTATTTCTTTATGCACCAATGTGTCGTGTATGTTGGCTGGCAGTGGCGACATCAAAAAGTGGTTTAAAGATGAGCTGGGTATCAGCCCAGGAGAAACTACGGAAGACGGTATTTTTACGTTAAAAGAAGTTGAATGTATGGCTGCTTGTGGCGGTGCACCGATGTTAGAAGTAGACAAGCAGTACCACGAGAACTTGGATCTCGATAAGGTGGCAAGCCTTATTCGTGAATTAAAGTGAGTTCATGATTAAGAATGCGGAGCTGAAATAAGCATGGCAAATGAAGTTTGTTTTAGAACACTAGAACTAGACAAACCTTGGACACTGGCGACTTACCAGTCGGCGGGTGGCTATGCTATGTGGCGCAAAATTTTAGCGGAGCAAACGCCGCCGGACGAAATTATTGAGGAACTCAAACTGTCCGCCTTGCGTGGCCGAGGCGGTGCGGGTTTCCCCACGGGGTTGAAGTGGAGCTTCATGCCTAAGCATGCGCCAGGGCAAAAGTACGTGGTTTGCAACTCTGATGAAGGCGAGCCGGGTACATTCAAGGATCGCGATATCCTGCGTTATAACCCACATCAGCTGATCGAAGGTATGGCGATTGCGGGTTATGTAACGGGCGCAACCGTCGGTTATAACTACATGCGTGGTGAGTTTTATGAACCGATTGAGCGCTTTGAAGAAGCGCTGAAAGAAGCTTATGACGCAGGCTTTTTAGGAAAAAACATTTTGCAGTCTGGTATCGATTTTGATTTACACAGTCATGTCGGTGCCGGCGCCTATATTTGCGGTGAGGAAACTGCTTTACTTGAATCGTTAGAAGGCAAAAAAGGTCAACCGCGATTTAAGCCACCATTCCCCGCAAACTACGGCTTATTTGGCCGGCCAACCAATGTGAACAATACTGAGAGTTATGCATCCGTCCCTATTATTCTAGAGAAAGGCGGTCAGTGGTTCTTAGATTTGGGAAAAGAAAACAATGGTGGCACTAAAATTTTCTCTGTCTCGGGTCACGTTAATAAACCGGGTAATTATGAAATAGGGCTGGGAACGCCGTTCAAAGATTTGCTCGAAATGGCGGGCGGCATGAAGGACGGTAAAAAATTGAAGGCGGTTATTCCAGGCGGCTCAAGCGCGCCTGTATTGCCAGCTGATGTGATGATGGATATCACCATGGATTACGATGCGCTGGGTAAAGCAGGCTCTATGCTCGGTTCGGGCGCTGTCATCATCATGGATGAAGATACCGATATGGTCGAAGTGTTAGGGCGTATTGCGCACTTTTACTATGAAGAGTCTTGTGGCCAATGTACGCCGTGCCGTGAAGGTACCGGCTGGATGTCGCGCATGATAGCTCGAATAGCGCGTGGAGAAGGGCAGGTAACCGATTTAGATAAGTTGGATGAAATTGCAGGCAACATTATGGGGCGTACTATTTGTGCGCTTGGTGATGCAGCAGCGATGCCAGTGCAAAGCTTTATAAAGTATTTTAAGCAAGAGTTTGTGGACAAAATTGAGCAATCTGAGTTGGGCAAGAAAACCCGAAAAGCCAGTTAACCGCTCTTACATTATTGATATAACGAGGATGTAAACAGCCAATGGTTTCAATCGAAATTGATGGTAAAAAAATAGAAGCCGAGCAGGGCTCTATGATTATTGAAGTGGCGGATGCGCACGGCATCACCATTCCTCGTTTTTGTTATCACAAAAAATTATCCATCGCTGCTAATTGTCGGATGTGTTTGGTCGAAGTCGATGGCGTTAAAAAACCTTTACCCGCCTGTGCAACGCCTATCTCTGACGGCATGGTGGTGAAAACTCAGTCGGATTTTGCTCAAGAATCGCAAAAGTCTGTGATGGAGTTTTTATTGATCAATCACCCGCTCGACTGTCCGATCTGCGATCAGGGTGGTGAGTGCGAGCTGCAAGATGTAGCGCTTGAGTATGGAAATGATGTTTCGCGCTTTAGCGAAAAGAAGCGCGCTGTAGTGGACGAAGATTTAGGGCCTTTAATCGAAACTGAAATGACGCGTTGTATTCACTGCACGCGGTGTGTTCGTTTCGGACGGGAAGTTGCCGGTATTCGCGAGCTTGGTGCTGTTGGCCGTGGCGAACATATGGAAATCAGCACTTTTATCGAGCAGTCGGTCGATTCTGAAGTCTCCGGTAATATTATTGATTTGTGCCCAGTGGGAGCTTTAACGGCAAAGCCGTCTCGCTACCAGGCACGGGCATGGGAAATGGCGCAACGGGACTCGGTATCGCCTCACGATTGTATTGGTGCTAATTTGCACGTGCACACGTTACGCAATCGAGTGATTCGTGTCGTACCTAAAGAGAATGAAGCGGTTAATGAGGTTTGGCTGTCTGATCGAGATCGTTATTCTTATGAGGCGCTTGAGGAAAGCGAGCGCTTACTAAAGCCGATGCTGAAGCATAATGGCGAATGGAAAGAAGTTGATTGGGAAACTGCGTTAGAACGAACAGCGAGTAAGCTCAACATGATGGTGCAAACTGATGGTTCGGAGCAGATTGCTGCTATCGCACACCCAAGCTCTACCACGGAAGAAATGTATTTACTGCAAAAAGTCATGCGTGGATTAGGCTCAAACAATATTGATCACCGTTTAAGAGTCAGTGATTTTGCGTGGCAAAAATTTGAGCCGTTGCACCCTGAGTTAGGGGTTGATTTATCAGAGCTGGAAAATTTAGATGCCTGTTTGCTCATTGGTGCCAACTTACGTAAAGAGCAGCCATTGGCTTCGTTGCGAGTGAGGAAAGCAACTCGCTACGGCAATATCGCTTCCATCGGCTTATATCCGCTGTATCACAACTTTGATATTGATCATGAAATCATCACTGATGCTGAAACTTGGCTCGGTCAGTTGGCGGGCATAACTAAATACTTGTATCAAAACCAAGGCGATAGCGACAAAGAGCAGTGGGCTGATGCGATGGATCTTGAAGGGCTTGAGACGTTACTGGAGCCAATCACCGTTCGTGATGAGCATCGTAATATTGCTGAAATGCTTCTAAAGGGTGAGAAATCCAGCATTATCTTGGGCGCGAGCGCTTTAGAGTTTAGTTACGCAGGCCATATTCGCTTATTAGCGAAGGCAATCGCTAACTTGTCCGGCTCGTCATATGGCTTCTTCCCACATGGTGGCAATAGCGTTGGCGCATATCTTGCTGGCTCGATTCCACATCGTGGTCCGGCGGGCGCCGATGTTGAGCAAGATGGGCAGCACATAAAAGATTTATTCGAGCAGGGCAAAAAAGGGTATGTTTTATTAAAAACAGAGCCAGGCAAAGAGTCGGTGATTGCGGACAAAGCAAGAGAGAGCTTGGAACAGGCTGACTTTGTGGTTTCAATGACTTGTCATGCGGATGATGAGGCGTTTGAGTATGCTGACGTTATATTGCCAGTCGCAAGCTTTTTAGAAACATCAGGCTCATACGTTAACGTGAATGGCTTATGGCAAGATTTCGCCGCAGCGGTGAGCGCACCAGGCGAAGCCAAGCCAGCTTGGAAGGTATTGCGAGTGTTGGGTAATTTATTGAACCTCAAAAACTTCGACTATGTATCGGCAGAGGATGTACGCAAAGAAGTGAAAGGCCGCTTAAGCGCCGTCGGCGACCGAATTAAGCCGAAATGGCAATGTCCTGAAACTTTGCCACGCGATGGATTCGCTCCGCGTCCAGTCAATATGTATCAAATTGATGGTTGGTTACGTCGCTCGCCTTCATTGCAAGACACCGCTTTGGCTAAAGGCCAAGAAATATTAAAGCGTCCTCGTTTAAGTCCGTTCCATAATATTGTGGGAGGCGTTTGATGTTGGATATCATCATCGACTTCTTCATTATTGGAACCAAAATTGGTTTGATTTTGTTGCCACTTATTTTAGCAGTGGCTTACACCACGTATGCAGAGCGTAAAATTATTGGCTATATGCAGATGCGTGTGGGGCCAAACCGAGTGGGGCCGAAAGGTTGGTTGCAGCCAATCGCGGATGTGATCAAACTATTAATGAAAGAAGTGGTGGTGCCGTCGGGTGCGAATAAAGGATTATTCTTATTAGCGCCCATTTTATTTATTGCACCGTCTTTTGCAGCATGGGCTGTGATTCCATTTGATGCCGAACTGGTTTTAGCCAATAGTGACGTGGGTTTGCTGTATATTTTGGCGATGACCTCGATTGCGGTTTATGGGGTGATTATCGCGGGCTGGGCTTCGAATTCTAAATATGCTCTGATTGGCTCGTTACGCTCGGCGTCGCAAATTATTTCTTATGAAATTGCGATGGGCTTCGCGCTGGTTGGTGTGTTGATGGCTTCCGGTAGCATGAACCTAGGACAAATTGTTCAGGGGCAAGAGGGTGGTTTCTGGCACTGGTATTGGATTCCATTATTACCTCTACTGGTAATTTATTGGATCTCCGGTGTGGCAGAAACTAACCGCGCACCTTTTGACTTACCAGAGGGTGAGTCTGAAATTGTGGCGGGCTTCCATGTCGAATATGCGGGAATTTCATTCGCGCTCTTCTTCTTAGCTGAATACGCTAACATGATCTTAATTTCGGTGTTAACGGCACTGTTTTTCTTTGGCGGCTGGCTCAATCCTTTCCAAGGCATTCCTTTTGTTGAAGATATCACGGGCTGGGTGCCAGGTATGGCTTGGTTACTGCTTAAGGCAGGATTCTTTTTATTCTTAATGATCTGGTTGCGGGCGACATTCCCACGTTATCGTTATGATCAAATCATGCGTCTGGGTTGGAAGGTATTTATACCCGTCACGGTGGTTTGGTTGATGATATTAACCTTTATGATTAAAGCGGGCGTTGGCCCGTGGTTTAGCGGAAGAGGTGTTTTCTGATGTCGAAACTAAAGCACTTTTTCAGGAGTTACACCCTTAAGGATTTATTAACGGGGTTACGAATTACCGGGAAGCACTTGTGGCGTCGTAAAGTCACGATACAGTTCCCAGAAGAGCAAACGCCACAATCTCCACGTTTCCGTGGTTTGCATGCGTTGCGCCGTTATCCCAATGGCGAAGAGCGCTGTATTGGTTGTAAGTTATGTGAAGCAGTATGTCCTGCGGCGGCGATTACGATTGATGCGGGGCCGCGACAGGATGATGGTACACGTCGAACGACGCGTTATGAAATTGATATGTTTAAGTGTATCTACTGTGGCTTTTGTGAAGAGTCGTGCCCGGTAGACTCGATTGTAGAAACACGAGTGATGGATTATCACTTTGAGAAACGCGGCGATAATATTTTAACCAAAGCACAGTTATTGGCGATTGGTGATAAATACGAAGACCAAATTGCTGAGGACAGAAAGCAAGATGCGAAATATCGATAATCACAGCATTGATAATGGGTTTAAGGTGAGCCGATGACCGTTGAGTCTATTGTCTTTTATCTATTTGCAGCCTTGACCGTGCTGGGCGCGGTGGGCGTTATTACGGTGCGTAATGCAGTGCAAGCCGTTCTTTGTTTAGTTCTAACGTTTTTCTCAGCAGCCGTGCTATGGATGCTACTGGAAGCAGAGTTTCTAGCGGTCACCTTAGTTTTGGTTTATGTCGGGGCTGTGATGGTGCTGTTTTTGTTTGTCGTCATGATGTTAGACGTCGACTATGCTAGCTTGAAATCAGGGTTTACCCGGTACTTACCTCTTGGGATATTGGTAGCGTTAGCGTTGTTTGGCGCTATTTACTGGGTGATACGCAGTGAAGTTTTAGGTGAAATGCCTGAGCCAGCCAAGCACAGCGCGGAATACAGCAATGTTACAGTGCTTGGGAAGTTGCTGTATACCGAGTATTTCTATGCCTTTGAAGTGGCTGGCGTTATTTTGCTGGTAGCAATTGTTGCTGCGATTAGCCTGACTTTCAGGGGGCGACGAGATCGTCGAGGACAAAGTGTTCCTGTGCAGCATCAAGCCAGCAGAGAAGAACGTTTGCGTGTGGTGAGTATGGAGTCTGGGCCAAGACAAGACGCGCATTTACGCAAAGAAACTGACGTTAAGTCCAAACGTAAGCGCAAGACCAAAACCAAAGCCAAGAAAAAAGGAGATGAGGCATGAGTTTAACCCACTACCTAGTCGTTAGTGCTTTGCTGTTCTCCATCAGTGTGGTTGGCATCATTATTAATCGGAAAAATGTCATCACGCTACTCATGTGCATTGAGTTGATGTTGTTGGCAGTGAATACTAACTTTATTGCTTTCTCACGCTACCTGAGCGATGAAGTGGGACAGATATTCGTTTTCTTTATTTTGACCGTGGCTGCTGCTGAAGCCGCTATCGGCTTAGCTATTTTAGTGGTGCTCTTTAGAACCAATAAGAAAATTGATGTTGCCGAGCTGAAGGAGTTAAAAGGGTAATGACCATCCAAGCCCAACTACTGATCGCTGTGTTAGCCCCTTTGGTGGGTGCTATTTTGGCAGGCTTATTGGGCCAGAAGTTGGGCAAAGTGGCCACGCACCGCATCACAATCATCGGTGTCTTGGTGTCATTTGTGTTTTCGGCCAAATGGTTTTTCAGTTTTCTATGGGGCAATGCGACAGCCTTTGATGTCACGATCTATGAGTGGGCGAGTTTTGGTGACGTCACCATCCAGATAGGTTTTCTACTCGATAGTTTGACCTCAATCATGATGTTGGTGGTTACGTTTGTCAGTTTGATGGTACATATATACTCCATCGGATATATGCACGACGATAAAGGTTATCAGCGTTTCTTTAGCTACATTTCACTGTTTACATTCTCAATGCTGATGCTGGTGATGTCGAATAACTTCTTGCAGTTGTTTTTTGGCTGGGAAGCTGTAGGCGTTGTGTCTTATTTGTTGATTGGCTTCTGGTACCAAAAAGACAGCGCAACTTTTGCCAACATGAAAGCCTTTTTGGTGAATCGCGTTGGTGATTTTGGATTTTTATTGGGTATTGGTGCCATTTTCCTATTATTCGGCACTTTTGATTATGCGCCAATTTTTAAAACGATGGGGCAGGCCGAGGAGTTAGTCTCGCTGGAAAGTCAGCAGCAAGTGAATGCATTGGCGTTAGTGGGACTTGATCATAGCTTTGCCGTTTGGGGAGAGTTACAGTGGTCGGCCATTAGTTTTATTTGTATTTGTTTGTTTATTGGTGCCATGGGCAAATCTGCGCAGGTACCGTTGCATGTGTGGTTACCTGACTCTATGGAAGGCCCAACGCCTATCTCTGCGCTGATTCATGCAGCAACGATGGTGACGGCTGGCGTCTTTATGGTTGCTCGGATGTCACCTTTGTTCGAGTTCTCAGAAACCGCATTGGCAATGGTGACTCTGATTGGTGCTATTACGGCACTATTCATGGGGCTGGTTGCGATTGTGCAGAATGATATAAAGCGCATTATTGCCTATTCAACTTTGTCTCAACTCGGTTATATGGTGGTGGCGTTGGGTGTGTCGGCTTACTCGGCAGCGGTGTTCCACCTGTTCACTCACGCCTTCTTTAAAGCTTTACTATTTCTTGGCGCGGGTTCGGTTATTGTGGCGCTGCATCATGAGCAAGATATTCGCAAAATGGGTGGGCTGTATAAAAAGTTACCGATTACCTATTGGTGTACCCTGCTCGGAACCTTGGCATTGATTGGTGCGCCACTTTTTTCAGGTTTTTATTCAAAAGACACTATTATTTCAGCGGTAAGTGCCGCCGAAGGTGGCTTTAGTGGTTTTGCTTATTTTGCGGTATTGGCAGGTGTACTAGTGACCGCGATATACAGCATCCGCCTCTTACTGATCGTATTCCATGGCAAAACACGCATGGAACCAGAGCAATTTCATGGCTTAACCGAATCGCCACGCGTGATTACTTGGCCGTTAATCGCTTTGGCAATCCCATCCGTTTTGGCTGGGTTTGTATTTGCTAAAGATGTCGTTTTCCGCTCATTCTTCAATGATTCGATTACTGTGCTAGATCAACATGATGTATTGGCATCAATTGAAGAGCACTTTAGTGACGCAATTAGTTTTGCCATACATGGCTTGATGAGCCCAGTCTTCCTGATGTTAATGGCAGGCGTCGTTATCGCTATCGTGGTTTACGGTTGGGCGCCACGCTTTATTACTATGTGGGCGCTATTCCTAAAGCCCCTCAAAAAGCTGTTAGAGAAAAAGTACTTCTTTGATGAGTTTAATCAAAAAGTATTTGCTCAGGGCAGTCATTGGTTGGGGAAAGTCTTTTGGCGGTATGGCGACAAAGCGATTATCGACGAAGGTATTATTGATGGCGGTTCAAACGCACTGAAAAGTATCGCCTTGAAAGTGCGTAAATTACAAACCGGCTATTTATATCATTATGCATTATTCATGCTGATAGGTTTAGTTGCCTTTCTAGCATGGTTACTGTTTAGAGGGTAAAGCGCGGGATGGATAATAAAAGATTATGTTAGAGCAGTTGCCCGTTTTAAGTCTATTGATTTGGGTTCCGTTACTAAGCGGAATACTGGTGCTATTAAGCCCAGGCGATAAAATGCTGGTTTGGAGCCAACGTTTTGGCGTAGCAGTTTCGTTGTTGGTGCTGGCCTTAAGTTTTTGGCTTTTGATTGCGTTTGATACGACCACTGCAGATTTTCAATTTGCTGAACGGGGAGAGTGGATTCCTTCTCTGAATATTGGCTATAAGTTAGGTGTCGATGGGATTGCATTACCGCTGGTAGTGCTAACCTGCCTTATTAATTTATTAGTGTTATTTGGCTCGACAGCCTCTATAAAGTTTCGTCAGACTCAGTTCGTTGCAGCGGTGTTATTATTAACCGGCGCGATGAATGGCGTCTTTCTAGCTCAAGATAGTATTCTTTTTTATGTATTCTGGGAAGCCATGCTCATTCCCATGTTCTTAATGATCGGAATTTGGGGTGGCCCTAACCGTATTTACGCTACTATCAAGTTCTTCCTCTATACCTTCTTCGGCTCAATTTTCATGCTAGTAGCCCTTATTTACATGGGGCGAGAGGCTGGAGACTTTTCCATAAGCGCAATGCAGGATATGCCGTTAAGTGGTAATGAGCAAAGCTGGATATTTTGGGCATTCCTGATTGCTTTCGCGGTTAAAATTCCAATGGTACCGGTTCATACTTGGCTTCCAGATGCACACGTCGAAGCGCCGACAGGAGGCTCGGTTATTTTGGCCGCCATCATGTTGAAAATGGGTGGCTACGGTTTCTTACGTTTTAGCCTGCCGATTACGCCCGATGCGTCGGCGGCTTATGCGAATGTGCTTATCGTTTTGTCATTACTGGCGATTGTGTACATTGGCTTTGTCGCTTTAGCGCAAAAGGATATGAAAAAGCTGATTGCTTATTCGTCGATTGCTCACATGGGCTTTGTCACTTTAGGTACTTTCGTCATTCTGCAGTTGACCAATGTTGATACGCAAGCAATGGCGTTGCAGGGGGCGATGGTACAAATGATTTCTCATGGCCTTGTTTCGGGGGCGTTGTTTTTCTCGATTGGTGTCCTTTACGACCGTTTGCATACCCGTGAAATCAGTGAATACGGTGGTGTTGTTAACAGCATGCCGATTTTTGCCACCTTACTCATGCTGTTTATTTTTGCCAATGCCGGGCTACCAGGGACATCAGGCTTTGTGGGAGAGTTCTTCGTGATTATTTCATCATTCCAAGCTGATTGGAGAATTGCCTTGTTTGCGGGGCTGACTTTAGTGCTTGGAGCTGCTTACAGCTTGTGGTTCTACAAGCGAGTGATTCTCGGTAAAGCTGCCAGCGACAAAGTTGAGCGCTTGGATGATATTAATCTAAGAGAAAAGACTGTCTTAATAATTTTGGCCGTACTGGTTATCGCTTTGGGCGTGTATCCCCAGTTCCTGATTAATATCATGCAGCCGAGTATCGAGCAGTTACTGCAATTCACCAGCACCAGCAAGTTAGGAGGTTAAGGTGACTCATAATTTAATTCATCTACTTCCTGAAATGTTCTTGCTGACAGCCGCCTGTATCATACTGCTGATCGATGTTTTTTCGAAAGACTTAGACCGGAACTTGACCTATCGCTTAACCCAGTTAGCGTTAATCGGTACTGCAATTATCTGTATGGTGCAGTTTCCAGACGTTCAATACCACTTATACGATAGACACTTTATTCTCGACCCGATGGCCGGAATTATCAAAATCAGTGTGATTGTATTGGCGATGTTAGCGTTGTTGTTTGCTCGTCCTTATATTCTGCCGAGGCGGATTTTAAGAGGTGAATACTACTTATTACACCTATTTGCTGTGTTGGGCATGATGGTGATGGTTAGTGGCGGCAGTCTACTCACGCTGTATCTAGGTCTAGAGCTATTGTCGCTGTCATTGTATGCCTTAGTGGCTATGCAGCGTCATGCATACCAGTCTGCGGAAGCGGCTGTTAAATACTTTGTGATGGGCGCCATAGCGAGCGGTTTCTTGCTGTATGGCATGTCGCTAGTTTATGGCGTGACACAGGAAATCCATCTAACGGATATTGCCGCTTATATTGCGAATAACGAATCGAGTTTAACGCTACGCTTTGGTTTAGTCTTTATGGTGGTGGCGATAGCCTTTAAGTTTGGCGCGGTACCTTTCCAGATGTGGGTACCGGATGTTTATGATGGTGCACCAACGTCGGCTACCGCCTTTATATCTTCTGCGCCCAAGGTCGCGGCTTTTGGTCTGGCCATTCGTATATTTGGTTATGGTTTTATCGGTGTGGTCGTAGACTGGCAAAGTTTATTGATTATACTCGCTTGCTTGTCGATGTTAGTAGGTAACCTTGTTGCTTTGGCGCAAACTAATATCAAGCGCTTACTAGCCTACTCAGCTATCGCCCATATAGGTTACTTCTTACTGGGTATTCTGACTGGCACGGCAGAAGGTTTCGCTGCTTCGTTCTTCTATATATTAAGTTACGCCATCATGTCGTTGGGTGGTTTCGGTTGCCTGATTTATTTAGGTAAAGGCATTGATGACGTTAAGAATATCGATGAGCTAAAAGGTTTGGGTCGTAAGAACCCTTGGGGCGGTCTTTTGATCAGTGTGCTATTCCTGTCTATGGCTGGATTGCCACCTTTTGTCGGTTTCTGGGCCAAGCTGGAAGTATTCCTAGCGGTATTAGACTCAGGGTTCGTATGGTTGGCGATTTTTGCAGCTATCATGTCTATTCTCGGACTCTTTTATTATCTCAAAGTGGTCAAGGTCATTTTCTTTGATGAACCTGAATCGGATCAAAAGCTCATTGCCGCCAGAGGCTTAAGGCTGGGGCTGGGTTTGAGTAGTTTAACCGTTGTTGGCCTAGGGATTTTCCCGAGTAAATTGATGGAGCTTTGCGAGCAAGCATTCCAGTACTTGTGACGTTTGAATATTTATTGAAATTATTATGTCAGACCACTTGTCAAAGCAATTTAAGTGAGTATAATGCGTTCCACGTTGAGGTAGGGACTTCTAAAGACACCTACCGAAACAAGGGCTAAATAGCCAAACTTATTAGTCGTACCAGAGTCTAATAAGTACTCTTGAGAAAGAAGCCTTATTATAAGAGATTATCAATAAGGGATTCTTTGTAAGAGACATGGATGCGGGGTGGAGCAGCCTGGTAGCTCGTCGGGCTCATAACCCGAAGGTCGTCAGTTCAAATCTGGCCCCCGCTACCAACTTTCTGAAGTGATGCTGCAAAGATACAAAGCGTCTTTTAGAAAGAACATCTCTTGAAAAGAGAAAATCAGCAAATTGACTAATAATTGACTGATTTTATATTATGAATATAATAATAAGGCCCCTTTATAGGGGCTTTATTGTTTGTAGTAAAAGTTATTGAGCTACAAACGGCGTGGGTAAACGGGGTAAATACTGTTTAGTAACTCCAAGCCCATCATAAAACCTTAATAAAAGGTTTGTCAGATAGATTAATGATGGGGCCGTATGGGCCTTTTTTTGTATTTGGCTTTTTTGAAAATGAAGCCGATAGAGTAAATAGAGAGCGTAATGAGTAAACAGTCACAACTGGAGCAAATTATTCGTCCAGCCGTAGAGGCCGCAGGCTTTGAGTTTTGGGGCTTAGAATATTTGTCGCAAGGTAAGCATTCAATATTGCGAGTGTTTATTGAGCATGAAGATGGTATTAGTGTAGACGATTGCGCTGAAGTGAGTCATCAGGTGAGTGGTGTGCTAGATGTTGAAGACCCGATTAACGGCTTCTACAACTTGGAGATATCATCGCCGGGTATGGATAGACCTTTATTTACCGAGCAGCATTTTGCGATGTATGTCGGAGAAGATGCTGAGCTACGTTTATCATTCCCGATAAACGGGCGCCGTAAATTTAAAGGTACAATTGAAAGTGTAAACAATGGCAAAATCAGCTTACTAGTCGATGGTGAAGTTCACGAAATCGATGTGCCGCAGGTTGAAAAAGCCCAGTTGATCGCAAAGTATTAGTCTAGAAAAGATTAGTCTCGAACGGATTAGTGGAAGTATTCACGAGTTTATTGAAGGTTAACACGTATGAGCAGTAAAGAAATTTTGTTAGTGGTTGAGGCCGTTTCCAATGAAAAGGACGTCAATCCAGAAGTGATTTTTGGGGCGCTGGAAGCTGCACTAGCTACGGCGACAAAGAAAAAGCATGGTGTTGATATTGATGTGCGTGTTGATATCGACCGCGAAACTGGTGAGTATGATACTTTCCGTCGTTGGACCGTGGTCGAAGATGATGCCGTTGAAGATCCATTAACTGAGACAACATTATCAGCGGCGCAACATGAAGAGCCAGAAACAGAGCTAGGCGATTATGTTGAAGAGCAGATCGAGTCGATTGAGTTCGGTCGAATCGCTGCGCAAACTGCGAAGCAAGTAATTGTACAGAAAGTACGTGAAGCTGAGCGTGCGAAAACGGTTGAAGCGTTTCGTGATCGTGTTGGCGAGCTTATCACTGGTGTGGTTAAGAAAATCACGCGTGACTATATTTATTTAGATCTTGGCAGCAACGCTGAAGCCGTTATCCAGCGTGATGAAATGATGCCTCGTGAAACCGTTCGTGCCGGTGATCGTGTTCGTGGTTTGTTGTATAACATCAACGATGAAAACCGTGGACCTCAGTTGTTTGTAAGCCGTACACGCCCAGAGATGTTGGAAGAGTTGTTCCGCATTGAAGTGCCAGAAATCGGTGAGCAAGTCATTGAAATTAAAGGCGCTGCTCGTGACCCAGGTTCACGCGCTAAAGTTGCAGTTAAAACTAACGACAAGCGTATTGACCCAGTCGGTGCTTGTGTTGGTATGCGTGGAGCACGTGTACAAGCGGTAACGGGTGAACTCAACGGAGAACGTATTGATATCGTTCTATTCGATGATAACCCAGCTCAATTCGTTATCAACGCGATGGCTCCTGCAGAAGTGGCGTCAATTGTCGTTGATGAAGATTCTCGCAGCATGGATATTGCTGTCGATGAAGATCAGTTAGCGCAAGCAATTGGTCGTAATGGTCAAAACATTCGTCTAGCTAGTGAGTTAACTGGTTGGGAATTGAATGTGATGACTGAAGAAGAATTTGCTGTGAAAAATCAATCAGAAACTGAGAGCATCGTTAAGTTATTTACTGATGAGCTAGGTGTTGATGAAGATTTAGCAGATATTTTAGTGCAAGAAGGTTTCACTACGCTTGAAGAAGTGGCTTATGTTCCACAGTCTGAGATGCTAGAAATTGAAGGCTTTGACGAAGATTTAATTGATGCGCTGAAAGCTCGCGCAAAAGATATCTTGTTAACTAAAGCAATTGCTTCAGAAGAGCAGCTGGAAAAGAATGAGCCAGCAGAAGACTTGTTAAATATGGACGGTATGGACCGCCACTTAGCATACGTATTAGCAAGCCGTGGTGTTATCACTATGGAACACTTGGCGGAGCAATCAGTGGATGATTTAACCGATATTGAAGAATTAGATGATGAGCGTGCAGCTCAATTAATTATGACCGCGCGTGCCCCTT
>Ga0208833_1000009_pt1 | contig 110123 bp, 104 predicted proteins | sample DeeseametaMP1788_FD_184181 | JGI IMG/M metagenome (GOLD analysis project Ga0208833, IMG submission 184181) | Marine microbial communities from the Deep Pacific Ocean - MP1788 (SPAdes) | ecosystem: Environmental > Aquatic > Marine > Oceanic | place: North Pacific Ocean | collected 2011-05-03 | reverse complement strand
AGCTTTATTGTAATCAAGCTCCCCCCATACTTTGAAAGAACTATTTTTATTTGCACGAAGCTTAACTAGCTCACCTTTTTGGGTAGAAGTCTTATATGTGTATAGATATTGGCTGGGCTGATAAGCTCCAAACACGCAAGTTACGACTATAAAGTCTAAGTCAGCCTTTAACGTATATTTGCTAACGTCACCAATATAATCACAGTCCTTGCTCCACCTGAGTCTTTTCTTCCACAGCCATTGCTCACTGCTCCATGAGTACGGACCAGGCCAAGCGTCACGGTCATAGTCAAGTAATAAATCTAGCCCAGCTTTTAAACCTTTCTCAACTCTTAGTTCACCGCTGTCTTGAGAGTTGTCTGTAGTAGCACATGCCTGTAAGTACAAGACGGTTATTAGTAAACCTAAATACTTCATAGTTAATGACTCGCTGTTAGTAACATGATTTCAAAGTCTTCTGCATAACTAGCAATTAACGAAGCCTTATCAAGACCGTTGATAACTTTTCTAGCGTTATAATAATCAACACTATTAGTTTTAATGTAGCGAGATGTAGAGACTCCTGTGAAGTACCCTCCCTGCATCCCCCAAAGCATACACTTGTAGGCAATGTCTGGCTTTAAAACTTCAGAAGGGTTCAAGTAAACACTTTTTTGAGGAGAACTGACAGTAAACCCTTGGTTATAGTCTGCGGCCTTTGTCTTAAATCTATTGGGGTAATTCCCATGCCCCAAATAGTGATCAAGGCGTTGATAGTTGTACCCCCAGGTTAACTGCACGTAACCTCTTCCGTAATATTTATTTTGCATACTCTTCCTTGTCGCCGGGTTAATAACGGTTACCTCTTTTCCATAAGGTCTCCCAGCTCCCTTTCCATACTCCTCTATGGCACGAAAAGTGCTTGCAGTTTCGTGCTTGGTTGTTGCAAGCATGTACGCAAACTCTGGAAGGCTTCGAATATTTTTATCCTGTTTAGCTGTAGTTAATAAACTTTGCAAACCGGCTCTGTTGCTTGAATCTAGATTCCTATACTGCTTTTCATAAAGACTCACGGTATTTGATAATCGCAAACTTCCTAATATGGGTTTTGCCGACTTTAACTTTAAGTGTTTCCTCAACAAATCAAGACGACCAGCTGATGAGGATACTTTTGCATCACTAATTAACCGTTTAAGAGTCTGCCCCTTTACACCAATCCATCCATCTACATACTTAAGCTGCTGTGTCTTTTGATACTGTATTATCGCATTCACAAGCTGCTGTGAACTAATACCATTAACCCTAAGCTTAGTAGTAGAGGAATTTTTTGAGTTCAGAACTCTATTAAGAAGTAATTGAATGACTACGACATCACAGGGTTTATTCAATCGGCCTATCCCTACCGAACTCTTAATCATAAAAATAAATGCTCCTTGCTTTAAATTAACAAGCAGCATTATACATGAGATAAATTCAAGAGCATTTAAAGAGTTGAGATGGTGTTCTCATTTATACTTAAAACTAATACCCTGCTGCTTCAGCATTAGGTCGTCTCGGATCGGCTGAGCCGTAAATATAATCTTCAATCTGTATCGACTGAGTGGCACCGATGGTGCTGCTACGTTTGACTTTGTAGCCCATAGTTTCTAGCAAATCGACGGTATCTTGATTGAGCTCCTTTTCGACAAATAGTACGTCAGGGAGCCATTGATGATGAAAACGTGGTGTATGAGTCGCTGAAGCAATATTCATATCATGATCAATGACGTTGCTGATAATTTGCAGTACCGCCGTGATAATACGGCTTCCGCCTGGACTTCCCGTTACTAGTTTCAGCTTTCCATCTTTAAACACCATCACAGGCGTCATAGAGCTAAGTGGGCGTTTATTCGGTTCAATAGCGTTTGCCTCACCACCAATCAGTCCATAGCCATTTGGCGTGCCAGGTTTCGCGGAAAAGTCATCCATCTCGTTATTCAAGAGAATACCTGTGCCATCAGCGACTAGGCCAGTCCCGAACGAATAGTTTAGTGTGTAAGTATTAGAAACCGCATTACCCCACTGATCGACGACGGATATTTGGGTTGTTTCAGGGCTTTCTGGCGCAGATGGAACGCCTGGCTGAATATCAGTTGACGGAGTTACTTTATCAAGACTGATCTTCTTGGCAATTTTACTGCCGTATTCTTTGCTGGTTAACCATTCGACAGGAACATCGTAAAAGTCGCTATCGCCTAAATGCTTACTTCGATCGGCATAAGCATACTTCATGCTTTCAGCCATCAAGTGAATCGTTCTAGCGGTATTTGAGCCCAGCTCAGCCAATGGGAAATGCTCCAACACATTGAGCATTTGGACAATATGCACACCGCCTGAGCTCGGCAGAGGCATGGCGACAATATCATGATCACGATATCGCCCTCGGATTACCTCACGGATGCTCGGTTGGTAATTTATCAAGTCTTGCTGAGTAATAATCCCACCATGCTTTTCCATAGCCGCAACTAACTTTTCGCCAACCTCGCCTTGATAAAAAGCTTTCGCACCATGTTGCTGGATCTGTTTTAAAGACCAAGCAAGATCGGGCTGCGGGAAGCGCTCACCAAGTTTATAGGTTGAACCATCACTCTTGTAAAACACTTTCTTAGTCGCTTCCGATTGACTTAAGTGAGTTCTCCGCCTTTCGAGCTTCGAAGCCAAGTCCCAGTTCATAACAAAACCATCTTCAGCCAGTCTAATAGCAGGCTCCACCAGCTCTTTCCATGGTAATTTGCCATACTTTTTATGCGCTAGCTCGAAGCCCGCTACTGTTCCCGGTACGCCGACTGATAAATAGCTAAAGCGAGCCTTTTGACGGTCGACATTTCTATCAGAATCTAAGTACATATCCTTGTGGGCATTAGCTGGCGCTTTTTCACGATAATCGATAGCGACAGTTTCACCACTTTCTGCATCATGGACTAACATAAAGCCACCACCGCCGATATTGCCAGCGACAGGCAACACCACAGCCAGAGCAAAACCCGAAGCAATGGTCGCATCAACGGCATTCCCGCCTTTTTGCAAGATATCACGGCCAACTCTGCTCGCTAGATATTGACGAGTCACCACCATGCCGTTTTCAGCAACCGTTGGGTGATGGCTACTTTGGTAGTCAATAATGCTAGGTAAACTACTATCCGCGACGGCTTGAGAGCTTAGAGCAACAAAGATAGTGCTGGTTAGTGTGAGTAATAACTTCTTCATAAACAAATACAGGAATTCAGCGTTTGCATTAGTCTAACCATCCAGACTTCAAAATTCACCCTCATTATTTGGATTATGCTTATTCATTTTGTTAATAAGGATCGGACAAACAGTTGCGGTTGTTTCAAGCGACGCTATCTAGCATAATATAAGGACTTTTGAGACCTACTTAGATTTTGCAAAAAGTCTAGCAAAAACAAGGCTTTTACTTTTCATGGGCGATTATTTACTGCTCTTTATTGGTACCGTTTTAGTCAACAATTTTGTGTTGGTGAAGTTTTTAGGACTCTGCCCTTTTATGGGCGTGTCTGGAAAGCTTGAGACTGCTATTGGTATGTCGGTCGCCACCACCTTTGTACTAACGCTGGCCTCTGCTCTGAGCTATATCGTGAACACCTACATTCTCGCGCCCATGGGAATGGAGTACCTGCAAACGCTATCTTTTATTTTAGTCATTGCCGTCATGGTGCAACTGACTGAAATGATCATCCATAAAACGAGCCCAATTCTTTATCGCCTGCTGGGAATATTTTTACCACTGATTACCACCAACTGCGCAGTTTTAGGCGTGGCCTTGCTTAACATTAATGAGCAACACAACTTTGTGCAGTCGGTAGTCTATGGTTTTGGTGCCGCCGTCGGCTTTTCATTAGTCCTGATTTTGTTCGCTGCCATGCGTGAGCGCTTAGCTGCGGCAGACGTGCCAGTTCCCTTTAAGGGCGCTTCTATCGCCATGATTACTGCTGGCTTGATGTCGCTGGCCTTTTTGGGCTTCTCTGGCTTGGTTAAGTTGTAGGTTTGTTATGGACTTAATTACTGCCGTTATTATCCTCGCAGTGCTTGGCCTTGTTTTTGGAGGGATGCTTGGTTTTGCCTCTATCAAGTTTAAGGTCGAAGGCGATCCCATTGTTGAGCAGATTGACGAAATCCTGCCGCAAACCCAGTGCGGTCAATGCGGCTACCCAGGTTGCAAGCCTTATGCTGAAGCCATTGCTAACGGCGATGAAATTAATAAGTGTCCTCCTGGCGGTGAAGCCGGCGTCAAAGCTTTAGCAGACTTATTAGGCCGCGAAGTCATTCCTTTAGATGAAGAGCGTGGTGAAGAGAAACCGCCGAGTGTTGCTTACATTCGTGAAGACGAGTGTATTGGCTGCACTAAATGCATTCAGGCCTGTCCTGTGGACGCGATTCTTGGCGCGCCTAAATTAATGCACACGGTGATCATTGACGAGTGTACTGGCTGTGATTTGTGCGTCGAACCCTGCCCTGTGGATTGTATTGATATGGTTGAACTGCCGCAGACGATTTCAAGCTGGAAGTGGCAACAGCCCGATCAAATGATCCCAGTTAAAGAATTAGAGGCAAGCTAATGGAGCACTCCAACCCTACGCCTAAGAGCCGTGCCTCTGAAATACCCATTTATGAAATTCCGGGTGGCATTCATCCTGAGGAACATAAAACGCGTTCTAACCAAGCCGATATTCGAAGCCTGCCTTTAGCAGATGAGCTGGTAATCAATCTCAAAGGCCAAGCAGGCAACCGTTCACTTCCTGTCGTAAAGGCTGGTGACACGGTTCTCAAAGGTCAGGTTATCGCTGAGTGCGACGGTATTTTCAGCGCCTATCAGCATGCCCCGACTTCTGGTGAAGTGATCGCGATAGAAAACCGAACCATTGCCCACCCTTCTGGTTTAGACGACCTCTGTGTCGTGCTTAAACCCGACGGCAAGGACCAATGGTGTGAGTTATCGCCAGTGACTCATCTTGAGGATATGGACAGAGAAGCGGTACTGGCGCAAATTTTTGAGAAAGGCGTGGTTGGTCTTGGTGGCGCTTCGTTTCCGAGTCATATTAAGCTAAAGCAGCATGAAGGCATTCATACCCTCATCATCAATGCTGCTGAGTGCGAACCTTATATTACCTGTGACGATAAACTGCTTCAGGAACACGCTAAAGACGTCCTGCTGGGTGCAGAAATCATCAGTAAGCTTTATCACGATATCGATATTATTATCGGCATTGAAGATAACAAACCGCAGGCCATCGACGCGATTCAGCAAACTCGCCAGGAACTAGGGTTAAACAATATCAAGTTAGGCGTGGTTCCGACTAAATATCCGAGTGGCGGTGAAAAACAGTTGATACAACTGCTCACGGGCAAAGAAGTCCCTCATGGCAAATTGCCAGCCGACTTAGGTCTTGTAATGCACAATGTTGGCACTTGTTACGCCATCCAGCAAGCATTGACGGAAGGTAAGCCTTTAGTTGAGCGTCTGGTCACGCTAACCGGCGATAACTGCAAAGAACCCGGCAACTACTGGATTCCTTTTGGCACACCGGTTGAGCACTTAATTCAAGCAACAAACTCAGAGACACCAAAGCGGTTAATCATGGGCGGCCCCATGATGGGTTATGAATTGCCAAGTGCCGAGGTCGGTATTGTCAAAGCCACCAACTGCATCATTATGTCAGCGGACGGCGAATTAGGCATGGATCAAACAGCCCTTCCCTGCATTCGCTGTGGTGCCTGTATGGATGCTTGCCCAGCATCACTCTTGCCTCAGCAGCTTTATTGGCATGCTCAAGCGGATGAGTTTGATAAGGCTGAAGAGTATGACTTGTTTGACTGCATCGAGTGCGGCGCTTGTGCTTATGTCTGCCCGAGCCACATCCCCTTGGTTCAACATTACCGTTATGCGAAATCGACGATTCGCAATAACCGCGTGGAAAAAATCAAAGCCGAAAAAGCCCGCGAGCGTTATGAGGCACGACAGGAGCGACTTGAACGCGTCAAGCGTGAGAAAGCAGAGCGCCATCGTAAAGCTGCCGAAGCTCGCAAAAAAGCCGCCGAAGAAGCCGGTAAAAAAGATCCAAAAAAAGCTGCGGTGCAAGCAGCACTTGCTCGAGTCAAAGCAAAAAAAGAAGCCCAGCAGTCTGACACAAACGAAGCTGACCAGAGCAAAGCTGACGACAACAATTCAGAAGGAAATAATTAATGGGCTTACTGTCATCGCCGTTTGCTAAGAAAACAAACTCTGTTACCCGAATGATGTTGTGGGTGATTGGCGCGACTGTGCCTGGCTTACTGGTTATGATCTACTTCTTCGGCTTTGGTGTGCTGATTAACCTGTTGATCGCCTGCGCAACAGCTTTGGTAACCGAAGCATTCGTACTCAAGTTACGTCAACGCCCTATTGTGCCGATACTGTGGGATGGCAGTGCACTAGTAACCGCTTGGTTACTCGCGCTAGCGTTACCTCCCCTTCTGCCTTGGTGGATGACCGTGTTGGGCACCTCATTCGCCATCATCTTCGCCAAGCATGTCTATGGTGGACTCGGCAACAATATCTTTAACCCCGCCATGGTGGGTTATGTCTTACTGCTGATTTCGTTTCCACTCGAAATGACCACTTGGCTACCGCCTCAGTCATTGGCGGAAAACCCTGTTGGCCTCATTGAAGCTGCCAGCATTATTTTTACAGGCGCGGCGTCGAACGAAGCCACTATTGATATGCTTAAACAAGGGGTTGACGGTTACACCATGGCAACACCGCTTGATCATATCAAAACCGAACTGGCTCAAGGCTACCGTATTCCTGAGGCTGAAACAGCGCCAATTATCAAAGGTCTGTCAGGCGCAGGCTGGCAGTGGGTTAATCTTGCTTTCCTCGCGGGTGGCTTGGCCTTGATGTTCAAAAAAGTAATTGGTTGGCAAATCCCTATCGCAGTTTTACTTGGCATGGGTCTAGTCTCACTACCGTTGTTCTTCGCAAACAGCGATTATTACTTATTCCCCATGTTTCATGGCTTTGCCGGTGCGACCATGCTCGGTGCCTTCTTTATCGCTACCGATCCAGTCACCGCCTCAACCACCCCCAAAGGGCGCTGGATATTTGGGCTAGGAATTGGAGCCATTACGGTTCTCATTCGAACCTTCGGCGGCTATCCCGACGCGATTGCTTTTGCGGTATTGCTGATGAACATGGCTGTACCCATGATCGACTACTACACGAAGCCGAGAACTTATGGCCATGCCGATAAAAAGCACAAAGCTGGTGGAGGAGCTAAATAATGCTGAGTAAAGTCATCAGTAAAAACGCTCTCATCTTAGCCGCGTTTGCCGCTGTTTGTGTCGGCTTGATCGCCGTGACCTACTTCATCACGCGCGATACTATTGCTGGCGAGATGAAGGCAGCACTGGCACGCACTCTTGACGAATTAGTCCCCGCTGACGAATACAACAACGATGTGCACCACGATTGCACACTGATCCCGGCCAACTCAGACTTAGGAAACGCTAATCCACGCCAAGTGTACCGTATGTTTAATGATGATGAGCCAGTGGCTTTAGTTATGGAGACCGTTGCCCCTAATGGTTACAGCGGAAAGATACGCATGGTGCTTGGCGTCTATTACGACGGTACCATTGCTGGGCTCAGGGTAACGGAACACAAAGAAACCCCAGGGTTAGGCGATAAGGTAGAGGTCAAAAAAAGCGATTGGATATTAGATTTCGAAGGCAAGTCTTTAGCCAACCCGCAAGTTGAGCAGTGGAAGGTCACTAAAGATGGCGGTTCTTTTGATGCCTTCACTGGCGCCACCATCACGCCACGAGCGGTAGTGGCGCAAGTCGCAAAAACATTAGAATACTTTAGCGAACATAAAGATACGCTGTTTAATGCGCCGAAAAATTGCAGTGTTCAATCAAACCAAGCAAAAGGTCAGTCATGAGTGAGCTTGATAATAGAACGATAGTAAAAAATGGTCTTTGGGACAATAACCCAGCGCTAGTGCAGTTGCTTGGCCTTTGCCCTCTTCTCGCCGTGAGCAATACATTTATCAATGGTCTCGGCCTTGGTTTAGCAACTCTGCTAGTCCTAGCCGGCTCGAATGCTTCAGTGTCTTTAGTCAGACACTATATTCCAAAAGACATCCGCATCCCTATTTTCGTGATGATGATTGCCAGCTTTGTGACCAATATTGGTTTATTGATGAATGCCTATACCTACGACCTGTATTTAACACTTGGTATATTCATCCCGTTGATCGTGACTAATTGCGCCATCATTGGGCGAGCCGAAGCTTTTGCTTCAAAAAACACCTTCTTCCCATCGCTTCTTGACGGCATCATGCAAGGTCTTGGCTTCACAGCCGTATTGTGTACTTTAGGCGCCTTACGCGAAATGATTGGCCAAGGCACCCTCTTTTCGGGCGCGGAACAACTTCTCGGCAGTTGGGCGAGCCATTTAGAAATCTCATTCTACTTAACCGATGCAAAATTCTTGTTCGCCATATTACCGCCCGGCGCTTTTGTTGCGCTTGGCGTATTAATCGCGATTAAAAACATCATCGACAGTCGAGCTGCGGAAAAAACAAAACAAAGAACCAATAATCAAAATATCAGTGGGGATATCGTCACTAATGAATAAAGCTAAGCGCCAAGAAATCTTTGAACGTCTTCGTGAGCAAAACCCTAACCCACAGACTGAGCTCGAATATAACTCGACCTTTGAGCTGCTTATAGCGGTGATTCTTTCAGCACAAGCTACAGACGTCGGCGTCAATAAAGCCACGCGCAAGCTTTACCCCGTCGCTAACACGCCAGAAGCTATCTTCGCGCTTGGCGAAGACGGCCTAAAGGAATACATCAAGACAATTGGTTTATTTAACAGCAAAGCTAAGAACGTCATTTCTTGCTGTAAAGATCTAATCGAAAAACACGACTCAGTTGTACCTGACAACCGCAAAGACCTCGAAGCACTAGCTGGCGTCGGCCGTAAAACAGCGAACGTGGTCCTCAACACTGCTTTCCGTCAACCAGCCATGGCAGTCGATACCCACATATTCAGAGTTTCAAACCGTACCAAAATCGCTCCTGGCAAAACGGTTAGAAAGGTCGAAGACGCCTTGCTAAAGTTTGTTCCCAAGGAATTCTTACTGGATGCCCACCATTGGCTGATTCTCCATGGGCGCTACACTTGCGTAGCCCGCAAGCCTCGCTGCGGCTCATGTATTATTGAAGATTTATGCGAATTTAAGGATAAAACCTCAGAATAAAGCCAATAAAGCGCCCACTGCTCCTATCAGATGTATATTTTTTGATCAATAAGTGATCTTTGCCTCACTTTTGATATACTCAGACGCTGTATGTGAAAAATATCACATAAGTTGACCCTGATTTCTCTGCATACTAGGCACAAAAAGTTAGTAAATACTTATTATAGAGACACGGTCAATTAAGCAACAAATACATTCGAAATACAGGAAATCACGATGATTAATAGATTGCTACTAGGGGTAGGCGTTCTAGCATGGAGCACAGGAGCGTTAGCTGGCAAACCTTATATTGAACACGAATACGAATACGTGCAACCGAATGGTGATGTCGTCACTATCTACCTAAATGGTCATGATTATTTTGGCGAACAGCACAGCCGAACGGGTGAATTAGTTATTTATGACGAGTCGCTCGGAGGCTTGGCATACGCAACCGTCAACGAAGACAGAACTGAACTGATTTCTACTGGCGAGCTCGTTGACTCCACGGACTTCAACCCTCAGACCAACCGTTATGTCCGTCGCGGAGGTCTCAGCTCTGGCGAGAAGAAAGAAGGCTCTGAAGAAAATAAAAAAGAAAAGCTGGGCGAAGAGAAAGAAGCGCAGCAATTGATTATCAAGACTCGCGAGCAGGAACTCAAAGAGCGTGCAACTTACGCAGCTGGCAATGTTTCAGGTTTAACCATTCTTATTCAGTTCCCTGATGAACCTAGCACTTTAACGCGAACCCAGGTAGAGAACTTCCTGAATAGTGCCAATTATACCGAGTTTGGCAACCGCTCTTCAGTGAATGATTATTTCCATGAGTCGTCTAACGGTAACCTTAACTACACCAATACAGTTACTCGGATTTACACAGCTCAGAACAATAAATCGTATTATACTGATGGCGATAACAGCTCTACAGTGCGCTCACGAGAACTAATCACTGAGGCCTTAGAATGGCTGGAAAATACTGAGAATTTCGATTTTTCTACGATAAGCACTGATGCCAATAATAAAATTATGGGCTTAAACGTGCTTTATGCTGGTGAAACAGATAGCTCTTGGTCACGCGGTCTATGGCCTCACATGGGCAAGCTAGTACCTGGCTTCTGCGCTGACGGTGTATGCACCGACCGCTATCAAATTTTAAATATGGGTAACAAATTAGAGCTAGGACCATTTGTACACGAAACAGCTCATCTTCTATTCCGCTGGCCTGACTTGTTTGATTATGACGGCTCCTCATTCGGTTCAGTAGCTGACTTCGGGCTAATGGCTTTAGGCGCAGCAAAAGCTGATACTAAGCATAATCCTGTCTCTCCTAACGGTTATTTCCGCTACTTAGCTGGATGGGTAGATGCAACTGAGCTTAACCCAGACTCAAATCCAGAGGCGGCTTCAGGTCAGTTCAGCCATACATCGAGCGGAAGCGATATCTACCGCTGGTCTAACCCAAACCGACCTGGTGAAGCGTTTTACATTGAGAATATTCACCAAAGCGGCCTCAATGAATTCCAACCTGATTCAGGTCTAGCAGTCTGGCATGTAGATCCTGATGGAGACAATAACAACGAAGCATTACCATTTGTGCAAATGGAGCATGCTGATGGCAAGCAAGATCCTGAAAATGCTTCAAACCAAGGTGATAGTACTGATTTATTTGCAGGTGGAAGCTTTGATTACAACACACCTACCAGTGGTTCTGGGCAAACTAACTCAGTGTGGTCTGATGGTTCTGAGTCAGGACTATATATTCATGGCATCAGCTTAGCATCTCCAACCATGAGTTTTACCGTTGGTCAGGGAGGAAGCTCTGAAACACAACCAACTGCAAGTTACCAGTACAATAACTACCTTTATCATAATGAACTGAGAGTCGAGCCTCATGGCGGCTGGTTCTATACAGAAGGTGGTACCTTTACTTTCACTCTAGAAGGGCCAAGCACGGCAGACTTTGATCTATATCTTCAGGAGTGGAATGGTAATAAATGGGTATATGTTGCTGCATCACAGTCTTTAACTTCATCAGAGACTATCCAATATACAATGCAGCAGGGCTACTATAGAGCTATCGTCCACTCATACTACGGCTCTGGTTACTACGAGTTAAAGGTATATTAATTACAGAGACAGAGGCCTCAGAAACAAAAAAATGCCGCTCAAAGCGGCATTTTTTATATTTGGTAGTCGCGAGTGGATTCGAACCACCGACCCCCACCATGTCAAGGTGGTGCTCTAACCAACTGAGCTACGCGACTATTTTGAGTGCGGGAATTCTACCCATAAGTTAGCGGCGTTGCAAGTATAAATTGCCTTCTCTCTCACCACTCTAAATATTAATAAAACCATTAGTTTTCAAGTAACTAACCACTTTCTGGGCGAGCTCTTTGATATCCTGTTGTTCAGTTTCTAGGTGAATTTCAGGCGCTTCTGGGGATTCATAGGGAGAATCAAGACCAGTAAAGTTTTTAATATCGCCCGCACGGGCCTTTTTATACAAGCCTTTTGGATCACGTTGTTCGCAAATCTCTAGGGGCGTATCTACAAACACTTCTATAAACTGTCCGCTCGGGATTAACTCTCTCACTTGCTGACGATCAGAACGAAAAGGTGAGATAAACGCTGACAATACAATCAGGCCAGAATCAGCAAAAAGTTTAGCAACCTCACCTATCCGACGAATATTCTCTACACGATCATCATCACTAAACGTTAAATCGTTATTAAGCCCATGTCTAACGTTATCACCATCTAACAAATAACTATGATTGTTATTGTTGAATAATAATGCCTCAACAGCATTCGCCACAGTCGACTTTCCAGAACCGGATAACCCCGTGAACCATAATACACACGGTTTTTGCGATTTCTGCTCACATCGGTCTGCGTGACTCACATTGTGTTGATGCCAAATGATATTTTCGCTCAAAACTACCTCACATCATTAATTATTAATTAAACGGGAATATTATTGGTATCATAATCAAAGCCACTACTGTGAAACTAAGAGAAACCAACCAGCCTGCTTTTGCAAAGTCAGAAATCTTCAAGTTTCCCGCATTCATGACCATCAAGTTTGTTTGATAACCAAATGGACTAATAAAACTTGCCGACGCTCCATAAGCAACCGCCATAACAAAAGGCATGTAGTTAACGCCTAAAGACTCTGCTAAACCGTAGGCCATAGGGAACATTAATGCTGCAGCAGCATTGTTCGTAACCACCTCCGTAATTAACCAAGTTAGCAGGTAGCACACAATAAAAGCCCAATATACCCCAGTATAATCCGTTGCAGACTCCACGGAGAGTAAAGCCTGTACCAAACTGGCCAACAACTCAGCGGCTCCAACCTGGTTAAATACATCAGCTATAGCCAATGCCGACGCAACAACAAGCCAAATTTCAAACGGTAAGCGACGCCTCACTTCTGTAGGGCTTAGTATCTTTAATACAAATAAACCCATCAGGTAAATAAATAACCCCGATAGCAGGCTTAAAATGCCAGTCGCTGCTAAAATAACAATCCCTAAAAAACCAGTTATCGAAGCCACCTCTTGATACGTTTTTAAGGGCGGATGTAACTCTTTTTTATCTAGTAGGATAAAATTCCGATCGATATTGGGTCGCTTATAAAAATCCAAACCTATCGCTAAAACCAACTTATCGCCCGCTCTAATCTCTGTATTCGCAATAGTACCAGTTAGTCTGGAACCATTACGTCCGATCGCAACAACGGCAGCATCGAAGTGTGCTCTGAAGCTACTTTGCTTTAATGAACGACCGATCAACGTTGAGTTAGGGCTCACAATAACTTCTGTTAAATACTTATCTAACAAGCCAGTATTTTCAGCAAAAATGCTAATGCCGTTGATTGCTGCAAGCTGTTTTGCCTGCGAGACATTCCCTGCAAAAATCAGCTGGTCTCCAGCTCTAAGCTTTTCATTAGAATCAGGCATAGAAATAACCTGGTCTTCTCTAACAAGCTCAACTAAAGTTAAACCTGATAAGCTCGCAAGCCCTGACTGCTGTATGCTTTTGCCAATGATGACACCATCTGGATCAATATTTGCTTCCAGAAAATAATCTTTGCTAATTTCCTTGGGCAAAACCGAGCCACTGATCCAGTAACTACTGATAATTACCGCAACTCCAGCAACTAATAAGATACTTAATCCTACGGGGAGAAAGTCAAAAAACTCTAAGCTAGCCTGCCCGTAATCAACCAAAAAGCTATTCACGATCAAGTTAGTTGAAGTACCTATCAGCGTTAAAGTGCCCCCTAAAATAGCAAAATAAGATAAAGGGATAAGCAGTCGTTTAGACGAGTGAGAGTTATTTTTCCTAACAGCACTCATTAACGAAGCAACAACAGCCGTGTTATTCAATAAAGCTGAGCTGAACGCGACCAGTCCGCCCATACGCAGTAACGTTAACGATTGGCTTTTAGCGAATAACCGTCGGCTGATCCAACTAAGTAACATCGTACGCTCAAGCGCTAGCGAACTAATCAATAACAGCACTAAAGTTAAAACGGCTGGATTCACCGCATGACTAAACATTCTCTCAGGTTCGACAAAACCTGGAAAATACAATGCTAAGGCGGCCAAAGAAAAAAGCCATGCAGGACGAGCAATATTGACGATAAGCCCACCAAGCATGGCTAGAATCACCGCTACAACATACAGTTGCGCGTAATCCATTAATTAACTCTTTGTAATATCTTTAGCACCCCAATGAGGGAAGTGTTTGCGGACAAGTTGATTAAACTCAAGCTCAAACTCGCTATACTCATGAGTACTAACCTCATCACTAGTATCACTTAAGGCAGTCTCAATCATGCCTGCACCAACGGTAACGTTGGTTAAACGATCGATAATGATAAAGGCACCAGTTTTGTGATTACTACGGTAATCATCAAACATGACTTTCTCATTCACAGACAAATCAACGAGACCAATTTCATTCAGTTCAAGTTGACCAGCATCATGTTCAGCCATCGTATTCACATCAATACGATGATGAATTTCTTCGAACTCACCAGTCGTTAGCTTGCTATTAAACTTAATATAATACTCGCGATGCGTCGTCAGTGCAGTCTCGTGCATCCAAATAACTTTAGCTCTCATGTGATTCGAGACATTTGGCAAATTGTCTTTCTTAACGATCATATCACCACGACTAATGTCGATTTCATCGTTAAGGGTCAAAGTAACAGCCATTGGTGCAGCGGCTTCTTCCAGCTCACCATCAAACGTTACAATCGACTTCACCTTGGCTAATTTTCCTGACGGTAAAGCACGAATAGTATCGCCTTTAGCGATAGTGCCTGAAACAATCGTGCCCGCAAAACCTCTAAAATCGAGATGTGGTCGATTAACATACTGAACAGGGAATCTAAAGTCGGTTAAATTAATATCACTCGCGATTTCCGTCGTTTCAAGGTAATGCATCAACGGCGAACCACGGAACCAAGTCATATTCTCACTTGGATTTACCACATTGTCGCCATCAAGTGCAGAAATTGGCACAAAACGGATATCAGGAATGTCCAAGGAACCTGCAAGCTCTAAATATTGTGCTTGGATTTCTTTATACCGATCTTGCGAATAATCTACCAGGTCCATTTTATTAACAGCCACGATGACATGCTTAATACCTAATAAAGAGCATAGAAAGCTATGTCGACGTGTCTGGGTTTGTACCCCGTGTCGAGCATCAACCAAAATAATAGCTAGGTCACATGTCGAAGCGCCTGTCGCCATATTTCGAGTATATTGCTCATGCCCAGGCGTATCAGCGATGATGAACTTGCGCTTATCAGTAGAAAAGTAGCGATAAGCAACATCAATCGTAATACCTTGCTCCCGCTCAGACTGTAAGCCATCAACCAACAAAGCCAAATCAACCTTATCGCCAGTTGTTCCAGATTTTTTGCTATCAGCAGTCACCGCAGCAAGCTGATCTTCGAAAATCATTTTACTGTCGTGCAGTAAACGTCCTATTAGCGTGCTTTTACCATCATCCACGCTACCACAAGTGATAAAGCGCAATAACTCTTTGTTTTCATGCTGCTCTAAATAAGCAAGAATGTCGTTTTCAATTAGAGGTGATGCATGTGACATTAGAAATAGCCCTCAATTTTTTTCTTTTCCATTGAGCCAGCACTATCATGATCAATAACTCGGCCCTGACGCTCAGATGTCTTGGTAAGTAACATCTCTTGGATAATAGCCGGAAGCGTATCTGCCTCAGACTCTACAGCTCCAGTTAACGGGTAACAACCTAGGGTACGGAAGCGAACTTTCTTCATCATCGGCTTCTCGCCATCTTCCAAAGGCATCCTATCGTCATCTACCATAATCAAAGTGCCGTCACGCTCAACGACTGGGCGCTCCTTAGCAAAATACAGATCAGGGATTGGAATCTTTTCTAAATAGATATACTGCCAAATGTCCAGCTCAGTCCAATTTGACAAAGGAAAAACTCGAATGCTTTCCCCTTTGTGGACTTTACCGTTAAAGATATTCCACAACTCGGGACGCTGATTTTTAGGATCCCAACGATGTTTCTTATCACGGAATGAGTAAACACGCTCCTTCGCTCTAGTTTTCTCCTCATCACGACGCGCTCCACCAAAGGCCGCATCGAATTGGTACTGGTCTAAAGCTTGCTTAAGTCCTTGAGTTTTCATGATATCAGTGTGCGTTGCACTACCATGACTAAAAGGGCCAACATTCATCGCTAGCCCTTCAGGGTTTTGATGAACTAATAGCTCGAAGCCATAGTCTTTGGCCATTTGATCACGAAAAGCGATCATCTCTTTGAATTTCCACGTTGTATCAACATGTAGCAATGGAAAGGGCAGCTTTGCAGGTGCAAACGCTTTGCGAGCGAGGTGTAGCAGAACAGATGAATCCTTGCCGACCGAGTAAAGCATAACTGGTTTATCAAACTCAGCAATGACTTCTCTCATGATCTGAATTGATTCATACTCTAATTGCTTTAAGTGGGTTAAAGCTTGATTACTCATTTTAAAACCTAAATGTTATTGGTGCACTGAAAATTAGCTAATAGACATAGTAATATTAGTAAAAATTACGTTCTCTTGATAGTTAAATTGCTTCTTTTGTATTCTAAATTTGTATATTGAGACTAAAGTCTATTAGTCATATGTTTGTAAGCATACTTAAATAGTGCTGACTGCCTAAAAATACGTTTGGGCTGAGCTAACAAACGATAGAACCATTCTAAATGGAGCTTCTGAAATACTTTGGGGGCCCTTTTAACCGTACCAACAAAAACATCATAAGAACCCCCTACCCCCATATAAAATGCGTCGGGGTGAGCTTCTCTTAACTTGGTAATTAACTGCTCTTGCTTTGGAGAACCCATTGCGACCGTTACAATATCTGGTCTGATAGTCCTTACTTCTTCAATAACTAGTGACTCTTCTTCGAAATAGCCATTTCTTCGGGTTAAGCTTTTTAAACCAAATTCTTGTCGTAACTTCTCAGCTGTTTGTTGATTTACATGCTCCTTAGCCCCAAGTAAGTAGACATGCTTGTTGGTTCGAGCCGCCTTCAGCATTAATTCTTTCCACAAGTCACAGCCGGGCACTCTCGAGTTCTCAACCCCTTTTTTTTGAATTGTTTTTACAACGGCGATACCATCCGCATAAAGCAAAGTACCTAACAATAGGTTTTGCTTGACTTCTGGGTTCTCTGACGCAGATATTACTTTTTCGGCGTTTATAGCAACCGCAAATCCTGGCAAAATGTGACTATCAGAGCAAATAGTCTTTACAGCCTGCTCCATACTTTTAAAAGGAGTGACTGGTAAGCCTCCAATATTGACGGTTTGTAAACTATTACTCATATTGTTTGTACCACTGACTAACTGTCATGTAACTATCATCTGTATTTTTAGAGAGGTAGTTATCTAACCTCTTCAAGCTATACTCAGTCAATGACTTTGGGTGTCCAATCAAAACCAAGTTTCCATCATTTCCATACTCTCTATTTGAATCTCTACGATACTTTTCTAACAAACTCGATTTGTACCCATCAATTGAAGCTACAGTTCGACTCTTCTTAGTAAGTAATCTTTTTAGCTGTGCCCCGGTCATCTTCGCTGGTGAACCATCACCAAAAGCCTTGTGCTTTAGACCAGATAACTTCTTAATTAAAGCAAGTCGCCAAAAGAAAAGTGGGGAGACCACAGAACTACTGATAGGTAACTCAGTAAAAGGCCCTTCGGACTTAGGTACCAGAGGATCACTTTCAAAGTTCCAGTGACTCTTTCTTGGACTTCCTCTGAAATCAAAACCTTGGACTTCGGACAAGTTCAGTCCATCCGTAAAAACGGTACTGTCAACTTTAATTCCTGCTTTAAGTAATGACGTAGAAAAGTGCTCAAAAGGCTGAATACACCAACCACCAGCTCTGTAAGACACAGCCCTTATGCCGGTTATGGACTCAAGTTTTTCTGCATATTTCAAAACAATGTGGGACGCTTCCTGCTTATTAAAGTCAGAAAGTTTGTAATAGGCTAAATCAAAAATCCAACCTTCGCTTCCCCAGGTGGATCTTTCCCAATGGGGGTGAATATGGAGTTGTATATCATGACCTTGTTTTGTCAAAAATTGTAATTGCTTTTTAACAAGCTCTGTAGATTCTTGATCGTAACCAAGCTCATCAGAACGACTCAAGTAACCAACATCAACATAAAATGTACCTTTAATGTTATGTTTATCAAGTACAGCTAATAATTTATCAGTAGGCTTCAATATACAGTTATCAACTGTTCCCGATTTGTCTCCAAAAAAAAGTTCGTAATCAAGTGTGATTAAGGTATTCATAGTTTATACCTATTTATAATGTTCAGTGGCAGAGTAAGTACCCATATGCTCCATTGCTTCCACCGAGGCATTTTTTCCCACCATGACTCACTGCTTTTAAAGTGCACAATGTTGTCTTGGACCAAACGGTTTCCACCAATTACATGACCCGTTGTTAAACCTTCTCCCTTTGCTAATTTAACCTTTACCTGGTCTAGATCTAAATCTAAACTATCAGCTATTTCACTAAGAACTCTTTCAGGCGAACTGATTAAATCTTCATACCTAATTTTAATATATTTATTTCTTAGGAGTGTTTTACATACAAGTAAGGTAGTAAAATTCACTATGAAATAATAAGCGGTTGCGGATAGCCAGCTTCGCGATGTTTGGACACTTTTACCAAAGGAATTAACTACCCCTCTAGGGTCACGAACTAAATATACAAACTGGATGTTCTTTTGGAAAATAGAATTAAGAGCTAAGCCTCTTCCAATATATTTGGCAGAATCAATTGTAAACTGATTATTATTTGATAGATGACTTAACAAGGCTTTATTGGCACTGCAATACTCAGAGTTCGTAAGAGCTCTATTCTTCTCGAAAAAATATTTATAAACATACCGATGAGACTCTAATTCACGTGCCTGCTCTTTATAGCTATTCGAACAAAACTGATTGTGCAGACTAGAATATACTGAATTCCAATAAGGACAGCTAGATAGAAGCTGTCCACAACTACACTTACCCTCTAAACCCATATATTCAGGAAGTTGATGTAACTCACCTAATGAAGTAACAGACTCTGAATTGCCCAACAACAGTGAGAGAATAGTTGTGCCGCTTCGACCAGCACCGATTAAGTATATGAGATTCATTTGTTTATATATGTTTATAGATTTTATTCAGTCTTTGACAAACGACATTTAATGTCCATTTTCTAGCACATTCTTCAGCCCTTATTGACATACTTCTATAATCTGCTTCCGAATAGTTAAGGGCAGCTTCTATTACTTTAATTACAGGTGATATATTGAGCATAGCGCTTTGATACTCACCGATAATATATCCATTCTCTTTATCTTTAACTTGTTCTTTTTCACCATCGGTATTTGTAACAATACAAGGAACGCCACACTTCATTGCTTCACATATACTAAGTCCAAAAGCTTCACTTTTTGAGGTGTTAATTAAGTATTTTGAAGCGTTATATAAGTCTAATAACTTTTCGTGGCTTGCATTATTAATTATACTGACGTTGTGCTTCTTTTGTATATTCTCAGTTATTAAATACTCTAGTGGTCCACTACCGACTATTGCAATACTGATACTGCGGTTAAGGTTTATTAAAATTTTTTGTAAAAGATCAAACCCTTTTATACTATAAAAAGAACCAACGTAGATTAAGTCATATGTTTTTGATGCGGTTTTTGGCTTAAAAACCTCAGAAATCCCAGCTGGGAGAAATTCTATATCAATACAGCTTCCTAGTTGACTTTGTAGGTGCTTTTTAAACTGACGATTGACGACAATATATTTATCCACCCACCTCAGAAGACACCTATAAATAAAACCGTCATTTTGATAGATATCAGACCCGTGGAAAGTAACAATAATCTTCGCACTCCTATTTCTTAGGAGCTTATATATATAAGCCAGAATTATCGTAGGGTAAAAAAAATGGATATGGATGATATCGAACTTTTGTCGACTAAAGACATATTTAAATAAAAATTTAATAAAAAAATTACTGTATTTAATCAAACTCCCTAATTTCGTCGTAAACTTACGCTCCATGTAATAACACTCTATTACCTCATGCTCATTAAGTCTCCTTAGCTCTTCGTACTGTTTTTTTACAAAAAGGCCAGAGTATGGCTTTTGAGAAGAGGGGTACATATTAGTAACTAATAAAATATTCACAACTCTAATTTCTCCAAGCTTTTTGTTGTGAGGCCTTTCTTACTTATTCTTTTCTGGCTCAAACCTGCCAAGAAAAAAAGTAGCAAACCAACAAAAGCAGTCTCCATAGATAAATTAATTAAAGAAGTGATGCAGATAACAATTAATAAACACCCTACGCAAACCAGATCGGCTTCTTGACTGTTTAGTTTTTGCTTTATGAAAGGAATAATAATTCTCATCAATATATATATGTAATATAGAGTTAAACAAAGACCCAACTCAGCCCATGCATGTGGCCAATACATGTCGATAGTAGTAGGCCGATTCTCGTAACCTACCCAGTGTGACCAGATGTTATATTTAGCATGAATAGGGCTATCAGTAATACCAGCAATAGCACCACCAAAGGTTCCTGCCCCAGTACCTAACAGCCAGTTTTCAGATAAAATTTGAAACGAAATAATAAGGGCTTTAAACCGAAAATACTCACCAGTATCAAAAGCTCTCTGGAAGCTTTCTATTCTATCTCCGTACAAGCCCATAGCGTAAACAGCAGCTATGGGAATTATTATTATCGGTAACAACGCAATAAAACTTGAAACACTTTTCATTTTTTTTAATGCGAAGAAAGCCACTACAAATAGGGTTGCGCCTAAACTTTGGAAAGAGCCTGTGAGAGAAATTCCATACAGCAAAACTAAGGCTGCACAAAGCTTCTGTGTGAAGCTCTTTTCTGAAACAAATAGTACGTAAGTAAAACCGCAAACCATTACAAGGCCATTTTGATTTGCGTTAAAAAATAACCCCTTAGCACCTATTCGACCATCCTTCAAGTTGAAAATATGTCCTATAAGATCTAGTCCAAAGTGATACTCGACAATAGAGTAAACTGAGCTCAACAAAGCTATGAATAAAATCCCCCTTAGTGTCGACCTAACTGAAGAATCTTTAGTGACTAGAAAAAGCCCAACAAAGAAACAAATAAGCGACTTAAATAGGAAGAAAGTGCCTAAGGAAGCAACTAAAAACCCGTTTTTAAATAGAGAAATAGAAAAAGTCAGGCAAACAAGGATCAGGATATGGAGAGACTGTTTAGGCAAGTTCTTTTGAAAAAGCAACAGCATGGCAGCAAGGCTTAAAATTATTATAATAAAAACTTCTGCCAAGGCAGAGGTGTAGATACCGCCAAGCATAGCAATATGCTCAGAAAAAACAGTTACAAGGAGAAATACTCCAAGTACAATCATAGACGAACTTAGTGTTAACCTAACCTTTACCATTGTTAAAAGATACTTAGCGCCAAAGTTCTAATATAAGTTAACACTTCATATGTAGAGTAAGCTGGATAAATTATGAAGTTAAAATAACTACTTTGCTCTTGTCTCTTTATATCTTCGGCATGAAAACAAATCTCTTTACTGTTTGTAATATCACATAATGATTTTAATTGCACAGCATGTAGCTTTTGATACCAAGGAGATACAAGTACATATCTATTACTTAATTTTGGCTCAGCCAAACTATACCTAGTCCAAAAACTAGCATTGTAGGATTCTAGGTTGTTTTCTAAAAATTCAATTCCGGAGTCAAAAAGCTTCTTCGCAACTTCAGAGTTGTAATAATAATGAAGGTCGTAAAGACCCCAAAGACTTGTGATCATACCATTTAAAACTTGCTTGGGTTTGCTAGTTGGATACTCCTCAAATGCTACACCATGAGGGAACTTCGTCGCGATCCCCCCTTCCTTTATACTCATCTGAAAAGGTTTTAATGCCTTTAAAGCAGTAGTTTTATACCTATCATCTCCCGTTACCAAGTGGGCTCGGGTTAAAACAGAAATCCCGACCCCTTGAGCGAGAGCTGAGGGCCACTTCTCATCCAGTAACTCTCCATAAATTTTCTTTCTATGCTCTAAATACCAAAACCCATCATCTATATTTTCAACAAGCCAATCTGCATGCGCTAGGAAAATCTGCTTTGAACTCCCGGTTTTATGCTTTAAAAACTCTTTGTAATATTTCAGTCCCATTATTCCGATGGATATAGGGCTGTATGACTTACCACTTTCAGCAGAAAGTGATTTTACTTTTGAAAAGTCTACGTATGTAACAAAATTATCATCAAGCTCAAAAGCTCTTTCTTCTTTAAAGTATCCAAAATCTAAATAATATTGCTTAGGATGAAACGCTATTGAATATACATTATCTTGATTGTATAAATATACAGACCTTAGGCATATGTATGTAGCGAATATAGAGATTACTACATAAACAATATGCTTTATTTTAATCTTTTTCGACTTCCGACTGTTTGACTTTCTTATCATATTTACCACCTGCAGCAGTGAGCTTATTTTAATTTTTTTGCTGGAACACCACCAAAAATAGCACTACTCGGAACGTCAGAGACTACAACAGCACCTGCCGCAATTGTGGAGTTTGCTCCTATGGTTACACCTGGACAGACTATGACACCCGCACCAAGCCAAACATTATCTTCGATAGTAATTGAGTCGTGTGATGTAACACGGCTATTATCAGTTTGAAATTTATGGGAAACGGTCTCAAAGGAAACTCTAGGTCCGATATGACATCTTTTTCCAATCGAAATAGTAGCCTTAGGCGCTGCGAACCTTATTTCTGAATTTAAGAATGTCAGTTTACCTATAAATATATTCGGTGCTGTGCTAGACGTGGAGATATATACCCCCCCAAAACACGTTATTCGTTTTTCTATTTTCATACCCCCTAGCTTATAAAAAATAAACCTTATTTTATTGAACGGCTTATACCTAGGAAGCTTATTCCCACACCAGATCATTAGTAAATTAAACATTATGAAAACCTGTAAAGATGTTTACATCTATTTTCGATATGTCTTATCTCTTGCATTTTTAATTGCTCTTTCCACTTATCAAGATTTTTTAGTGATATGGGCTTAGAGGTGTTGGCATGATGGGGGTGTTTGTCTGTATCTCCAAGTGATTTATCATCTTTCCAGTATAATAACATTGACTCTTTAAAGTTAACATTTAAATGCCTGCATACATTATTTAGCTGTATTTCTGGGTTTTTAACCAAATCCTCATACTCAATAGTAGTTACTAAATGTGGATAACGCTTTTTGAAACTAACAATAGCGTTTGTGCTGTTAACCCAAAAAGTTACAGCTTCTTCAACACTATCCTTTAAACCTGCTTTTAAGTAAGAAGCAGTAGTTGCCCTTGGATCTCGCAACATATGGACGTACTTTGCACCCGGAAATACTTTGTGAATTTTATTAATATATAGCGAGTTTATTGGGGTTTTATCCCCCCACTTACTTGCTAACGGGTTTTGCGACTTTAAGTATTCCATATATACTAACTCCAAAAGGTTCTCTAATGTTCGCTCAGTCCCTTCAAGAGCTCTCGCCTTATTTAGCGCAGGCTCTAAGTTTATATTCCAAGTGTGGAACTCTGAGTAACTTTCAAATTCATTAAGTATACCAGCAGATAAAATATTCCAAGGCAAGTAGTTATACATCAAAAAGTACTTTACAATTCTAGGCAAAACATAAGACTCTGGTGGAATGCTTACGTCGCCCCCACTTACTAGCATCTTTCTTAACAGTGTGTTGCCAGAGCGACCACACCCAACTACAAAAAAGGGCTCATTAATTCCACTTCCATTACTCAAAGAGTGCTTTAGTTTAAAATTTTGAGGTATGCTCGACAGCGTCCCCATTAGGGTTAAAGCAAAGCTAGGAATATTACTCTTAAAATTCTCGAACATATTTTAAAGTCTTAAATATATTTATAGATGTTGAAATGTTAGTTAACTTTTTACAAAGGTATAGCATTAGTATTTGCTGAAGCCCAACTCCAATTGTGAATGACCACGCGATATAATTGAGTCCCATATCAAAGTATGCGAAGGTAAGAGCTAAAGAAACAGCTAACCCCCCTCCGATAAGAGAGTAAATCATTAATGCTTTACTATAGCCGAACATAACCAGTACGAACCCACATGAGCCTACTAAAACATTAATTAACTGCCCCAAAAGCAATATTTGCAAGATTGGATAGCTTTTTGAGTAAGGCTCCCCATAAATCAAAGAAAGTGCCCAACTGGGAAAAATCATTAGGAGAATGATAAAAATTAAAGCAGGTATGGCCACAATAGTTGAAACAGCTTTTAGCAATCGCTCTAAACCCCTCGTATCTCCCTTTATCCGATACTCTGAGATATAAGGAGGTAAAACACCGTTAGCGATCGCAAGCGCTAGCCCTGTTAGTAATGCAATTTTTACAGAAGCCCCATATAAAGCTGTAGATTCAGTGCCATAAAAAGCTGTAACAATCCAAATGTCAGACTGTGAAGTTATAAATAATGTTAACTGGTTTAAAAGCAAAGGAGTGCTAAACAAAAGCAATGCTCTAACCTGCTGCCTCCATTCGACTTCGCTTACAGAACCACTCATGTCTGATTTTCTACGAGTCCAATTATTCAACCAGATAGTTGCGACTACTAGAGAAAGCAGTAAGTTACATATAACTATATTTAGAACCAAATCAAGATTTGAAGAGCTAGCCACACTTAACAAGATCAATGCTGCTATAAGGTTAAGGATATTACTGAGTGTTCCTTTGATTATACTAGCTTTAAAAAAGCACTTTCTCGCCCTTAACACCTCAGCTAGAATAAGTTGAAGGGCTGTAAGTACAAACCATAATATTACATAAAAAAAGTATTGCACTAATTCTGGCACACCAAAAATAGTATTAAAAATCGATGCTTTGAACAGATAAAATAATAAAGACGTGATTAAAGCACTCAAAGATAAAATCAATGTAACTGCTTTGGTTATATTTAATGTTGGGATAGAGCTATTAATTGCGTCAGCATATAATTTAAGTACTGCTTTCTCCATACCAAACCTTGCCAGTATGCCAAGAACAATAACTAAGTTTGCTAATAAGAAATAATGTCCTAGGTTTTCAACAGATAGGTACCTTGCTAGAAGAGCAATAAATATAAAGTTGGCAATAAGTCCTGTTAGCCTACCGGTCAATAGGCTAGCGCCGGCTTTAATTAATTCTTTTCTCACAAACAAACGAGACCTTTTGTATCAATTACTCTACTTGCTCCTACGATAAAGTCACCTTTAAATTCTTTGTGATCAACTAATATCAAGTGTATATCTGCAATTAAAATGGAATCAGTAAAGTTTACAAGCTTTGCCTTAAGCAACTCTTCTGGTAGTTCAGTAACGTTAGGCTCAACTATTAAAGTTTTTCCTTGATTCAAGTCTGATATTTTCTTAGCAATTGCTAATGCAGGACTCTCTCTTAAGTCATCAATATTCGCCTTAAAAGTAATGCCGTAACACCCAATCGTAATATCTTTTGCCGTCTTTTCCGGATGATTAAGCAAGAAGTCTGCAATAGCTTCTTTGACTTTTGCTACTACCCACTCAGGCTTAGCATCATTGACATCCCTAGCCGTTTTAATCAATTTTGCTTCATCAGGAGTGTTGCTGATAATAAACCATGGATCAACTGCGATACAATGCCCACCTACACCTGGGCCGGGTTGAAGTATATTTACCCTTGGGTGGCGATTAGCTAGACTGATTAATTCCCAAACATTAATGTCCAATTTATCACATATAATTGATAATTCATTGGCGAAAGCAATATTCACATCTCTAAAGCTATTTTCAGTTAACTTAGCCATTTCGGCAGTCCTAGCAGTTGTAATAATACAATCGCCTTTGACAAAACAAGAGTATAGCTCTACTGCCTTTTGAGAACAGTCCGGAGTTATTCCCCCAATTACTCGGTCATTCTCCACTAGCTCTCTAACAACATGTCCAGGTAATACCCTTTCAGGACAATGAGCGATGTTAACCTCAGCTTTGTCTTCTGAATGTTGTGGAAAGTGTAGATCTGGTCTTTCTTCTGATAACCACTTAGACATTGCTTCTGTGGCACCGACTGGTGAAGTAGATTCTAGTATAACCAGATTTCCTTTTTCTAACACTGGCGCTATAGCCTTACAAGCACTTTCAATATAGCTCAAATCTGGTTCGTGATTTTCTTTAAATGGTGTTGGTACCGCGATTAAAAAAGCATCTGCTTTCTCAGGTACAATTGATGCTTTTAAGAAACCTTCTGTAACTGTTGCATGAACAATTGTATCAAGGTCTGGCTCAACAATATGAATCTCACCTCGATTAATAGTATCAACGGCATTTTGGTTAACATCGACACCTATAACTTTTTTCTTTCTAGATGCAAACATAGCTGCTGTAGGAAGACCAATATAGCCTAACCCAATAACAGAGATTGTCTCAAACATTATCATTCCTATTACTTTTAAGAGCTTTTATTATTCTAATACAGGCGTCACCTTGACCATAAGGGTTATGAGCCATACTCATTTGTTTATACTTTTCTGGGCTGTCTAATAGTGACGACACCTCTGACACAATCATGTCAACATTTGTTCCAACTAACTTTACTGTCCCAGCTTCGACAGCCTCAGGCCTTTCTGTTGTGTCTCTTAAAACAATAACAGGCTTACCTAATGAAGGTGCTTCTTCTTGAATTCCACCTGAGTCAGTTATGATTATATGAGCTTTATTCATCAAATATACGAATGGTAGGTAATCTTGGGGCTCAATGAGGTAAATATTATCAATACACTTAAGCAATCGATTAACAGGCTCTTGTACTTTTGGATTTAAATGTACCGGATAGACTAGCTGTACATTTGGATACTTGGTAGCTATTTTCTTTAATGATTCACATATTCTTTCGAAGCCACCACCAAAACTTTCTCTTCGATGACCTGTTACAAGTATTAATTTTTTTTCATCATCTAAAAAGCTATACCTTTGATTGAAAGATGACTTTAGGCTTTCGTTATTTTCAATTTTTTCTCTGACCCAAAACAATGCATCAATAACTGTATTGCCTGTTATATAGACATTTTCAGGTGCTACCCCTTCGTTTAACAGATTATGTTCAGAAACGGTAGTAGGCGCAAAGTGATACTTTGATAATACACCGGTTAACTTCCTATTAGCTTCTTCTGGCCATGGCGAATAAACATCACCAGTTCTCAAGCCAGCTTCAACGTGACCAACAGGAATTTTTTTATAGTAAGCAGCAAGTGAGGCCGCAAACGTTGTTGCTGTATCTCCATGAACAAGAACTATATCCGGATTAAAGTCAGACAAAACAGAATCTAATCCGCTTAGAATTGAAGCCGTAACGTCACTTAGTGATTGCCCTTCCTTCATAATATCCAAGTCGTAATCAGGTACTAACTCGAACAGTTCTAATACTTGATCAAGCATTTCTCTATGCTGTGCGGTTACACAAACTTTTGCTTCAAAATATGGATCATCATTGAGGGAGTGGACAAGGGGCGCCATCTTAATAGCTTCTGGCCTAGTGCCAAAAACACTCAGTATTTTCATGAATTTCGTCTTAACAATTGTTTTAATTTATGTCTTTGATTAAGCATTTTGTTATAAATCAAAAATGATAGTGTAAATAGAAGTATCGATGTACGCTCAGAGAAGTTGTAATACTCTAGAGCAAAACCAATGCTCATAAATATCAAACCTATAACGGTGATAAATAATAATGCTTGCTTGGAATTTAAACCTATATCCATAAAGACGTGATGTAAATGTTCCCTATCAGCAACCAAAGGAGACTTTCCTTTACGGAGCCTTCTATACATTACTGTTAGCATGTCAATCAAAGGTACTGCAATAAACCATAAAACATTGGCAGGTTTTAAACTTCCAGAGTCAGACTGACTGACTGTAATTAGTAACCATGACACTATCAGTCCTAACATCATGCTTCCGGCATCTCCCATAAACACTTTGTATTTTTTTGTTAGTAGTCCAAGGTTGAAAAACAAGAAGACTAAAATTGAAGCAGTCAATGCACCAACAAGAACTTTCAGTCCTTCATCAGCTAATAAAACACCTGATGCCGTCAAGCCAATTAAACTCAACATTCCCGCAAGCCCATCAATACCGTCGCTCATGTTAAACGCATTAATTCCAGCAACAAGGGCTAGAATAGTAACAAGTCCGGATAAAGGGCTAGTCGTTATGTCCCCGCCCCCGAAAAGGTTACCTAGCGAGTGAATATGGATATCTGTGCCAAAGGTAAGAATTGACGCGATTAAAATTTGAGCAATCAATCTGAGCTTAGCATTAAGGTCATACTTATCATCAAGGGCTCCAATAAACACCATTAAGGAAATTGATACAAGGATAAGGTTAATATGTTGGTTATGTTCTAGGTAAAAGCTAACCCCGCTTAATGTTGCGAGATATATTGCAATTCCACCAATAAGTGGGATATTTCCAAAGTGCCTCTTCCTTTTGCTGGGCGAGTCAACAAGTCCCCAGTTAACCGCAATTGGCCTCAGTACCATTACTGAAGCGAAGCAGACGACGACGGCTATTATCCAACTTATTAACACAAATGTTCCCTCATAATATTATTCTTTGTACCTGGTTAGACCTAGTAACAAAACGCAAAACAACGATAAGAAGCCACCCAACAATGTGCCAACAACAGCTATCAAAACACGGTTAGGTTTATATCTTTCCTCAGGTGCTTTTGCTTTACTTATCGTTTTGAAAATATACTCATCCGAAACTTGGGCCAGCATTTTGTTTTTATGCTCTTCTTGTATTAATTCACTGAACACAGCTCTTAATTCAGCATAAGATGTATTTTCAAACTGTTTTTCTAAATACTCGATATTTCTTTGGGTCTCCTTTAAAGCTCGAGTTTTCATGTGGTGATTAATATCCTCAAGTAACAGATCTACCCACTTTTTTGCTATATATGGAGAGTAATGTATCACCGACACTGTTACTAAACCTGTTTCTGCATTTTGCTCTACCCGTACTCTTTCTTTAAGAGCTTGATATAACTCCCAACTAGTCGGGTGTACAGTTTTCCCTTTGGGGGCTTGTCTAACCCACAGCCCTTTCTGTGAGTCATATAGATCCTCATCAAGCCGTAAAGTATTGGTTGATTGTTCCCAGTTCTGCGCACCAAATAGAGGGACTGCCAACTCATGTCTATCTATAAACTCTTCAGCAAAGCCCCAACTCTGCATAACCTCCATTGCAATAACTGCGTCGGATGATTCATTCGCGCCCAGCTTGATTCCTGCGAGGGAAGCAATGCCACCAAACTGCCCAGCCAATGATGATAACTTTCCAGCGCCTCCACTTTCATTGGGTTGAACAACAGCAGAAGCCTTATATTCATCTGGTAAATAAAGCGCAATCGAAACGGAGGCTATTGCAAACACAAGTGTTACAGCGATGATAACCCACTTCCCTTTCCAAACAATTGAAAAGAGCCTAACTAGATCGATTTCATCGTCATAGTTATGGCGGATTTCATTAGTATTAGGTTGATTCTGTTGATCACTCATGTGCTAGAGTTCCATTGTCCAAGATAATCCAAGGTTATAACGCTCTTGGTTATAACCAAAACTATCAAAAATTTTATCTTTAAATTCTATATCTACCCCTAGCAACCCATATTCTGTGGGGTATTGATATTTAAATGCCACTCTATTAAATGATACAGCGGCATTATTAATTGAGTGCTTATCGCCAGTATTGTCGTTATTTAGATCGACTTGAGAGTATGAAACGCTATACCGACTACCTGATATGTCAGATGCAATTAACCCGAGTGTTATAGCTTGAGTATCGCTGTCATAAGTAGAGCCAATAGATCTACCCTCAGTTCTATAACCAGTCTGATAAATCCCATGTTCATAGGTCAAGTTTCTCCTATGATCATTTTCCGTATCAGAATACTCAAGGTACGTAGTCAGTAGAAGGCTTGAAAAATTGAAGTGGTTTTTATAACCGAACTGGTAAAATTTTCTAGAGGGTGCAAAACCCGCCTCGTCTTCACCCACAAGCTGACCATAAATAGAGCCTAGACTTGCTTCAGTAGGGAGCTCCCAACTGAAATCAACTGCTGCTAACTGATTGCCAGCTTCATTAGAATTTAAGCGATCGCCACAACCACTATCAACTTCATCACAATTGGTTCTACCTATCGCTAAGTCAATCAAGCTTGATAATGATTCTGGCCGTCCTTTACCTCCCCACTGAGCAGTCCTACGTAAGCCTATCTCAAGTGAGTCGAAAGGTTTGAAGGAAACCGACATCCCGAGTAGCTTCGCATGGGGGATAAATCTTCGATCTTCTAATTGCCCAGCGAAAGCTGACAACGACCAAGGACCTATCCAAGAAAGCCACTCGCTCTCAAAAGGATCTGCATAATTTCTTTGAATTGATAAAGCAGGAATTGGGCGCGCATTGTTACTCAGTATTAATGATGAGTCCCAGCTAGGTCCGTACCAACGCTCCTGAGCACCAGCTGATAAAATCCAGTTTCCCCAAATAGCAGCTACATAACTATGGTCCAGTCTCTGCTCTTCCCTGTCAACCGGATCAAACGTTTTTGTCGCTTCTATATTCCAAGCAAAACTACTTGTAACACCAGTAGTCCTCGAGCTAATCTCAATTTTTTCTCGACGCTGGTCACCAAACTGCCGCAGAACCTTATACTCATTACCTGCTCTGAGGGACAACTCACTTCTTGTTTCCCGTGATGTTTCTATACGAGCTTTACGTTTGACTCGCATCAATGCTGGCTTTACCCCATCTGGAACTTTATTAAAGTTTATTTCATCAATATCTTTAACTATCCGAGCCCACGGCAAAGGCCACGTAGTGATAGGGGTGTTAATGACGCCATGGGCAGAAAGGGCTTCAATATCTGCTCTTAACCACTGATCCCTTGTATCTAACCATGGCTCTGCTTGAGATATAGAAGCACAGCTAAACACTGTCATGAAACATAATGTCTTAATTATTAATTTCATTAGAAACTATTGACCGCTGCTGCACCTAGAGCTAGTTGGTAAACTATTTGACTTACTTTAGACCAAAGCTCTAAACCATCTACTCGGGTAGTGTCCAGCGGTACTACGATAGTATCGCCGGGCTCAATTTCATTTTCATTATGGGTAAGCCAAGATGACTGATTAGGAAGGAGAACCGAACCGTCCGCCTTAACGATATAAATTGCATCTTCATTCGCTGTCTCTTTTTCGCCACCACTACGATCAATATAGTCATTGTAATCGAATGACTCATTAAATAGGTGTGATGTAGCAACTTGGACTTCACCTACTACAGTAACTTCTTGGCTAAAGCTTGGGACAACCAGTCGATCTCCAGGCTTCAGAATAATATCTTCTTTTGAGCTGGCCAAGATCCCTTGGAGATCTATTACTAGCCGTCCTGTTGCCTTCGTTGTATCTAGTATATCTAGTAAGGACTGAGCAGAACTTATATTCACATCCTTGCCTATATTGGCATCTTCTAACTCAGATATTGCAACATTCTGCCTTAACTTAGCTTGTAACTGATCCAGTTTTTCCTGCTCATGCTCCCTCAATGCTCTTCTTGAAAAGACACTTGCTTTCGGGTGCGCAAAACTTGTAAAGCCTCCGACCCTCTGCATTAACTGCCCTAGCGTCTCGCCTCGAGCAACTTTATAACGACCAGGGAATCGAACTTCTCCTTCGACGTCGACATAAATTTCTTGAGTAGCATCAGATGTGATTTTGATGTTCACTTCATCAAATGGGGAAAGTACAAAGCTATCTTCACTCAAAAAAACTTCTTGCAAATTTAGATTTCGATGGCGGATATTAACACCGCCATCAATGGAGAAGGTTCTTGTTGTGATTTCTGCTGCAGCAGAAAATGCATTTTCTGCTAATCCTCCTGCCAAATGTATCAACTCTACCGGGGTCATGTTTTGTTCATATGGGTACTGACCAGGGAATTTAACTCCGCCACTTATTTTTACCAATTTAGCCACATCGGTATTAGTGGCTTGATCTTTTAATTGCTGAATGAAAGGCTCTAAACTCTTGTTTCGTATTAGACGCTTAATTTGTTGTAATCGTAGCTTGTCATACTCATAAGATGTTTGATCTTGTATGCGATTTCCTAAGGCTTCTTCTTGCTCCCTTTTCTTTATCCTATTTGAAAGATTGGAGAACTCATACATTTGTTCATCAGTCTCAAGCGAATCTTTATACTTTTTGGCAGTGAGTTGTTCTTTATATAATTCAAGTTGCTTAGCTTTTTCAGCTGCAAGAAAGTCTTCCACATCTTTCTCCGAAACTTGATTAGGAAGCACTATAACCTTATCTCTAGACTGAAGTTCAAAGCTTGTTTGTCCGTCCCATATCTCTCTTAAATTAAGAATATGAGGCTTAATTGATCCAATTCTGTCAACTTCTCTAAGCACAATGACAGCATCAATATTAGCATGTGGCTTTAAATCTATTTCACTCGAAAGAACATCCGCCAAGTCTAACTTATTATGCCAGTTTACAAGCCCCGGCCGGTACACATGCCCAATTAGCTCGACGACACTCTCATCACGCTCTACAGCTGGATAAACTTTTACTAAGTCACCATTAGTGATTGAGGCTTGGCTTCCACCTTGGCTTGTCAAATCAACGTCAACAACTGTTCTCTGACCTGAATCACTCACCTTCTCGACTCTAACGTCTTTTTTATATGCGGTAGGAAGTAAGCCTCCTGCCAATTCAAGTAATTCTTCAATGTTTTTTTCTGACTTTAATTCGTATATTGCAGGCCTAACAACTTCGCCAGCAACTGCAGCTGTTTTCTTTACCGAAGGGATATATATAACATCACCAGAGTGAAGTCTCTGGTCATCACTCGTATCCCCCTTTAATAACAGGTCATATAAATCGATCGATGAAACAAGATTTCCATTTCGCTTTAGTTGGATATTACGCATTGAGCCAATGTTTGTCAGCCCTCCGCTGACATATAAAGCATTCATTACTGTTGACAATGATGAAATGGTATAAGCTCCAGGCTTGAATGATTCACCCAATACAAAAACCTGAATAGAACGAAGCTCGCCTAAACTAATGTTAGATTGAACGCCAATATACTGCTCATTAATTCTTTGGCTTAATGAATCCTTCAACTCGGGGTAGGACAAACCCGCCACGCTAATAGGGCCAAGTTCAGGAAATTGTATCGTTCCATCTCGCCCAACTTTTAGTTCATAACTATTATTGTCTTTTCCATAAAGCTGGATCTTAATAGTATCTCCAGGGCCAAGCACATAATTTGCCGGGACTGGAATATCGTTAACGGGTGTGTAGGTGGTGGGTACACCTGCAAATAAGTCATAACCAAACTTTTCTAATTCTTGCTCGACCTTCGGTAACTTTTCATTTGCCTCATTTTCCGAGCTCTCTTCTTTAAGTTCTTCCATTGGAAAACTAGCAAGTTCTCTAGGAAGTAGTGAAGGTTCAGATTCATCCGCCTCGGAGGAATTAGCGCTCGTTTGGCGCAACGAAGCACACATAGACTCTACATCATAACCTGCGGCTCTTGCCATTTGCCTTTGTTTTTCTGTCGCATTCTCACAAAGCTGCTTTGCCTGCGAAATGTCATTTGCTGCGTTAACGCTAGTCGCAACTAACAATAAAGAATATACAAAAAGCAATTCAAGGGTTCTTCTCATCATAATGTTGGACCTTGTGCTATGAAATAAGGGTTTAACAATGAATCTTTAGTGTTATACATTAATTCTTGATTATTATCATATAAAACACATGTACCACCTGCAGCCTTTAATACAGCATGAGCTGCAGCTGTATCCCACTCTGAGGTTGGCCCGAGTCGTGGGTAAATGTCGGCTTTACCTTCTGCAATTAAACAGATTTTCAGCGAGCTTCCCATTGGTACCAGTTCGTAATTAGAAAACTGCTTTAGATAATTTTGTATATCCTCAGATTGATGGGAGCGACTACCTACAACACGTATAGTTGGGTTTGATGACCTTGCGACAGATATAGACTGCTTCTGCGACGCAGTTTGTTTCCAAGCTCCAATATCTTTACCACCAAAATATAACTCTTCTAGCACAGGAGCGTAAACTGAGCCAAAGACTGGAGTACCATTTTGAATCAATGCTATATTGATTGTAAACTCACCATTTTTTTTGATGAATTCTTTAGTCCCATCTAGAGGGTCAATCAACCAGTAAGTTCTCCAAGCTGAACGTTCTGCCCAACTAATATCTGCAGACTCTTCTGAAAGTATAGGAATGTCGGGGGCGATAGAAGATAAAGCATCAACGATACATTGATGGGAAGCTAAGTCAGCTTCAGTTAAAGGGGAGCTGTCAGACTTTTGCTGAACATTAAAGTCCTTTTCATAAATAGAAATAACCTTATTGCCAGCATCTAACGCTACATCATTGATTTTTCTAATTAAATTATCGCTTAATTCTATAGTTTCCATCTAGTTATCCATTTTATTTACACCACATCGAGTGTTTTAGACACGCTACCGCCCGTGGGTTAAGGCCCCCAAAGCGCCTATCTTACTGTTTTTATTGGTTTTTCTCTACAGCCTTATATTCAGCGAGCGCCATTATATATATATAACATGACAGCCGAAACCAATAGGCTGTAATTTTTTGCAAAAACTCTAATGAGTTTTTTGTATGTCACTATTCATTAACTCTAACTGACTCTCTTTACCTAAAATATTAAGCAAAACGATCGATCTTCGCTCCCCATCAGGCATACTAAACACGCCCTCTAGATCCTTAAAAGGCCCGCGCAGAATTCTTACGCGGTCACCCAATCTAGGCGCCTCTACCTCAATATTTGTGACAAAGTCAGTCTCAACTACTTTTAATTGTTCCAGCAAACTTCTAGCTATTTTAGCGGGTTTCCCACCAAACCGTACAAAATCTCGAATGCCTCTCGTGGAGCGAATCTTTGACCATAACTCTCCGCTACGAGGTAACTCGACGAACAAATAACCAGGAAACATTGCCTCTTCTACCTGCTGACGCTTACCACGAATAACCTTTTCCAAAGAAAGCTTCGGTAGAAAGCTATTAATTGATTGATTATTAAGGTTTTCTTGAGCACGGCACTCTTGGCGAGTCTTACAGTGAACCAAGTACCATGCAGTACAATTTTCATTCATTATTGTTACTCGCCTGCCAACGCTCAAAAGCTTGATTCTTTTTGTTTAACTGATTGACGACCCCTTCTATCCCAAACGAATCAAAGGTGCTTCTGAAGAAATTACGTTTCAAACTCACGAAACTCACTCCTTGGAAGCTGAAGTCATACACAGTCCAGAAACTCTCATCCTTATATATTTTCAAATCGACATTGAAGTCAGGTAACGAAGGACTTTCTACAACAACTCTCAACAAGCCCTTATTCCCTTTCGAATTAAGCCTCAAGCTTTCAACAGAAGCTGTTTGGTTACTATATTTTTTTACCGTTTCGAATAAGTAACGCCGAATAGTATCTTCATAAGCAGCGATGACGGTTTCTGCCTGCTCATGGGATAATTGTTTCCAACGACGGGGACCGAGCAAGGCTCTAACTGTATTTTTGGCAGACCAGACTTCCAGCAATTCATTGTCAACAAAATCAGTTAACAAGCTAGGTTCCTGAACAGCTTTTTTATGATTATCTGCTAAGAAACGATTGATGGTCTTGAGTTTTTCATTGAAATAGGCAGAAACCTTAGTATCAGCAATTGAGGTGATGGGAAGGACAAGCAAGAAAGTGGCAAAGGCCAGAATATGCGGTAGTCGGTTCATTATTGTGCTTTACCCCGTTCCATAAAAAACTGCCTCATCATATAAAGGCTTAACTTAATATAAACTTAACTCTTCTACGGCAAATAAATAAAGCTTCAGTATCGAGATATTGCCGAATTTTACCATCTGAGCTGTCACGAACCAATTAATTCACTTGTATTACGTGTTTTGTGATCTATGCAATACTTTTCTCTCGAATCTTCTCGATTTGGTCTCTAATTTGAGCCGCCTTCTCAAACTCTAAATTCTTCGCAAGATCAAGCATCTCTTTTTCCAGCTGCTCGATTTGCTCAACGCTATCGGCCAGACTTTGAACTTGATACTCGCCTTTTTTCTCCGCCACTCGCTTTTTGCCTCTACCCGAACCACCCGTGTCCATAACATCGCTGATTTTCTTTTTGATTCCTTGAGGCGTAATACCATGCTCTTTGTTGAACGCTTGCTGGATCGCTCGACGTCGCTCCGTTTCATCGATAGCGCGCTTCATGGAACCAGTAATTCGATCCCCATATAGGATGGCCCGACCATTTAAATTCCGAGCTGCGCGGCCAATCGTTTGTATTAATGAACGTTCTGATCGTAGAAATCCCTCTTTATCAGCATCTAAAATAGCAACTAACGACACTTCAGGCATATCCAGCCCTTCTCGAAGTAGGTTAATACCCACCAAGACATCAAACTCACCTAAACGCAAATCTCGAATAATTTCCATTCGCTCGACGGTATCAATATCAGAATGTAGGTAACGCACTCGAACGCCATGCTCGGCTAAATAGTCGGTCAGATCCTCAGACATCTTTTTGGTCAATGTGGTAACCAGCACCCTTTCATTGATCCCAACACGCTTATGAATTTCAGATAATAAATCATCAACTTGCGTACCAACTGGGCGAACCTCAATTTCAGGGTCCACTAACCCTGTCGGACGCACTACCTGCTCAACCACCTGCCCTGAGTGCTCTTCTTCATAATTTCCTGGTGTCGCGGAGATGAATAGGGTTTGAGGAACGATGCGCTCAAATTCATCAAACTTAAGCGGTCGGTTATCAAGCGCAGAAGGTAGGCGGAAACCAAACTCAACCAAAGTTTCTTTACGAGAGCGGTCGCCTTTGTACATGGCCCCTATCTGCGACACTGTGACATGAGATTCATCAATGATCATTAACGCATCAGGTGGCAAATAGTCGAGCAGACATGGTGGCGGCTCACCCGGCTCGGCTCCTGACAAATACCGTGAATAGTTTTCAATGCCTGAGCAATACCCCAACTCCTGCATCATCTCGATGTCAAATTTCACGCGTTGCTCTAAACGCTGAGCTTCCACCAACTTGTTCATATCATAGAGCTGAGCTAAGCGTTCTTTGAGCTCTTCTTTAATTTGCTCTATCGCGTCCAAAATAGTTTGGCGCGACGTGACATAGTGGCTTTTAGGGAAAATTGTCGCACGCGTTAAGTTCTTTAAGACCTCGCCAGTAAGCGGATCAAAGGTCTGAATGGTTTCGACTTCATCATCAAACAACTCAATACGAATCGCATTTTTATCAGACTCTGCGGGGTAAATATCGATCAAGTCACCTCGCACGCGGTAAGTCGCACGCTGCAGCTCCATATCATTGCGGGTGTATTGAAGTTCAGCCAAACGTCTTAGTATATAGCGCTGATCAATGGCGTCCCCGACTTTTAGGTGCATCACCATGCTGTGAAATGCTTTAGGATCACCCAAACCGTATATAGCCGACACCGAGGCCACAATGATTGCATCACGTCGCTCAAGTAGCGCTCTAGTTGCTGACAGCCGCATTTGCTCAATGTGCTCATTAATCGAGGCGTCTTTCTCAATAAACGTATCCGAAGCCGGCACATAAGCTTCTGGCTGATAGTAGTCGTAGTAAGAAACGAAATACTCCACCGAGTTATTGGGGAAGAAGTCCTTCATCTCCCCATAAAGCTGAGCAGCTAGAGTTTTATTGTGTGCCATGAGGATGGTCGGCCTGCCACTTCGAGCGATGACATTAGCCATCGTGTAGGTTTTACCTGAGCCTGTCACACCCAGCAATGTCTGGTGCGACAACCCATCATCCAACCCCTCCAATAAGCTCTCTATCGCTTTCGGTTGATCACCGGCTGGTTGGAACTGGGACTTTAAATCGAATACTTGGCTCATAGACTTATATCTTTTGGTTACTTTCGTTAACTTCCTGTCGCCAGAACTGCTTGGGTAGCGATATAACTTGGAGTATGATTGTCGCTTATTGTCTCATACTTTGTAAAAAAATCGAGGGATCACGGTGACAATCGAATTATCTAAAAGAGTACAGCTGATTCAGCCTTCTCCGACGTTGGCTGTTGCAGCTAAAGCGAAAGAACTTAAAGCTCAAGGCCGCGATATTGTTGGTTTGGGTACTGGTGAACCTGACTTTGATACGCCAGACCACATCAAACAAGCCGCCATACAGGCTATCAATGAAGGCGCAACCAAATATACCGCTGTTGACGGTACGCCCGAACTCAAAGAAGCAGTGATTAATAAATTCAAAAGAGACAACGGGCTTACTTATGAGCCAAATCAAATTTTGGTCTCTTCAGGCGGTAAGCAAAGCTTCTATAACTTATGCCAGGCTTTATTAAACCCAGGCGATGAAGTCATTATTCCTGCTCCATACTGGGTTTCTTATCCAGACATGGCGTTATTAGCCGAAGCACAGCCCGTGATCATCGAAACAGATATCGAGCAGCATCTGAAAATCACACCAGAGCAGCTTAAAAATGCCATCACAGAGCACACACGTCTGTTTGTTATCAACAGCCCCAGCAACCCTACTGGCGTCGCTTATACTAAAGATGAACTAAAAGCTTTAGGAGAAGTTCTTAAAGAATACCCTAAAGTTGTTATTGCCACTGACGATATGTACGAACATATCTTGTGGGAAGAAGGTTCTTTTACCAATATTCTCAACGCCTGCCCTGAGCTATATGACCGAACCATTGTCCTAAACGGCGTCTCAAAAGCTTACTCGATGACCGGTTGGCGTATCGGTTATGCTGGCGGCCCAGCGAATCTCATCGCGGCGATGAAAAAGATTCAATCTCAAAGCACGTCTAACCCAGCAGCCCCAAGCCAAGCGGCGGCGACTGAAGCATTAAATGGTGACCAAAGCTGTATCAAGCCCATGTTAGATGCATTCAAGAAGCGCCATGACTACTTGTTAGCTGAGCTTAACTCCATTGACGGCATCACCTGCTTACCAAGCGATGGTACTTTTTATGCATTTCCAAATGTTCAAGGCTTAATTGATAAACATGGTTGTGAGTCTGACCTAGATTTAGCAGAGCTGCTTATCGAAAAAGTTGATTTAGCTTTGGTACCGGGTTCAGCGTTCGGAGCACCTGGACATATGCGCCTCTCCTATGCTGCTAGTATGGAAACACTCGAAAAAGCAATTGAGCGCCTTAAAAAAGTAGCAAATTAAAATTTTTTTCATCTAAGGTGTTGACCAAGGGGCGAAATATGTCTATTATCTCGCCCCGTTCAGCACACAACGTTGAACACACAATTCCCCCTTAGTTCAGTCGGTAGAACGGTGGACTGTTAATCCATATGTCGCTGGTTCGAATCCAGCAGGGGGAGCCATATTTTAAAGGCCTTGCAGCGATGCGAGGCCTTTTTCGTATCCCTATAAATAAATGAAAAGGACTTTATGATGACACGTATTTTAAAACCATTGTTTCTACTCTTAGTAGCCGTCAGTTTTCTTGCCTCTTGCGATAGCAAAACCACCAAACCCAAAGACACCGTTTACTACAATCTTTCGGGAGCGGTCAAAACCACTCTTCATTCATTTGATTACAGCAATCTCGAGGCTCGTGACGAAAGCTTTTCACCAGAATCAATTAAGTTAACTTTTAATCGTGATGGAATGTTGGAGGAAACCGTTTCTAGCTATATCGAGCAAGCCAATACCGCTAACAAGCAGACTACCATGGCCAGCAAGTTCCAATACGATGATCAAGGAAGACTTAAAACACAGTATGACAGGTATGACTCAGACCAGCCGCAAGTGATAAGTTTCCTTTATCGGGAAGAAGAGTTTTTACCTTATGCATCAACCATGTTTGATGGGCATGAAACTCAAATGACCAATCTATCCCACGATACAAACGGCAATATGATTTCAGCGGTGTCTGTCTCGGAAAGCCTAGAAACGAAAAGCCAATATTCAGCCAAATACAATGACATCAACCAGCTCGTTGAGAGAAGCTTTACATACGGTGATAGTTACCAATCCTCAATAACAGTCACGTACAACTCGGACCGAACTGTAAAGTCAGAAACTACAATTACTGGTGATGACAAGTCAGTATTAACTTATGAATACCTCAAAACTGACTCGGTAGATAACTGGATAGAGCGGAAGGTAATGTCTAGCAATAAAGACGGCTATGTGATTGAAAAGCGTACGATAAATTATTTTTAAGCAAAAAAAAGCCGAGAAATGATTCTCGGCCAAATCCCACCATATAGCTGAAGGAAAACTGTATCAGAATGTATCTGATTTTCGCTTTAATCTTAGTAGTTTATGAATTTTTTCAAGTTTGCTTTATTTGTCAGCAAGACTGTGATAAAACTTAACTATTGGATTAAAGTACATCTTGGATATATATTAATGCATTAATGCATTGAAATCAAGTCAAAATTGCATTGTTGGAATACAATATGAGCGAAATAATTGATCAACTTAAGCAACTTATGAATAATTTTGGTGAAACTGATTATTCAATGCAGCGCAAATCTAACATTAGTCAGTCGACGATCTACAGAATTCTTGAGCGTAAAACGACTGATCCTGGTGTCCATAAGATTGACACTCTTGCCAGGGCCTTAGGGTTTAGGCTGTCACTGGTGCCGGTGAATGAAACGACCAGTCAAATAGATTACTCTTCTGAAGTCGATACATTAAAACGTATCATCACTCTTGTAGAGTCTTTAGCTAACGCTAGAGGTATTGAGTTAACTCCTGAAGAAAAAGCTGAAATGATTCTTTCTAATTACCAAGCTAACAGCTCTAAAGAAGAGTTGGGAATGCGAATTGTTAATTTGAAGTAAGATTTTAGACTCAAAGAACATACTCGGGCATTGTGAAATAGAGATGCCCATAAAAAATAGCGCCTAATGGCGCTATTTTTGACTCTACGGTACTAAATTCTACTCAGGGTAGAGGTGCCTTGAGATCCCTTCGTTTGCGCCTGTACAGGTCTCAGGAAACCTCTAGACTGAATGATTTTACGATTCTTGCGCTCAAACTCCTCAAGTTTTTGGTTCCAGACCAGAATTTCTCTGAGCTTATCTTTCTCAGTCAGATTGCTCGTCTCGATTTGAGAGTATTCTTGAAGTAATCGCAGTGCTTTAATATCCGCTCTGCGATAAGCAGACAGATCAACAATATTCTCTTCATTTTCGAAGAGAGCCTGCTCCGAGGCAACGTCAAAAGACTCTGCGTTTTTGTTTCGATAAGCCTTTAGTATCAGCCAAAACAGCATTGCTGCGAACGCTGCTAACACTAAACCGTAGGCCAAAAATAGTAATGCCATTCAGTTGTCTTCCTACCAAATAAACCAACTGCTTCAATGCAGGTATTAACAGCATCAAAACAATACAAAAGTTCACGGCTTGCAAAGCATAGCCTTGAGTATTCCCTATAAAATCAAACTCTGTGAAGTGTCGCTCTATGTACCGTCCCAAACTAAAAGAGATAGCAACTACGGTCAGGACACAAACAGCAAATTCTTCTTTCAGTACATGACGACTTATAACTGCCCTCGTCGCCACATAAGCCAGTATTAAAATGTCAGTGATCATCCACGTGATATACCAAATATAAATTGCAATCTCATGAGATCTAAGCGCAGGACTTATTGCCCAGTTTAAAAACTGTACTAATACTAAGAACATACAAAAGCTAACCAAGCGCCTCTCTTTGGTCACTAATAAGTGCAATAATAGGCAACCCACTAAAGATAAAGTAAATATATCTTTTAGCGGTTGCCAGAGATTGAGCTCTAAGACAAAGTTAAACAAACGAATTGAATCCTCTTCGTACGCGTCTTCTCGCCCCTAGCCTTAGCCAGGAGTAATTAACTTAATATGATGCGCCTTCGAGGTTTTGCCAAACTTCCTCTTCATACTTGAGGTGATGAACTTATACAGCTATATCATCTCAGTAGCTTGCTTTTAAGCAAAAGGCTAATCACGTTTCTTTTCGGTAGGGTCCTCTTCAGGTTCTCCGCCACCATTACCTGTATAAACCTCTAGAGCTATTTCTTTCGGCTCAAACAGAGGTTGTTGAATTTCTTGAGGCTGTACCATAGATAAATAGCAGATCATTGCGATAGATTCAAACATAATTAAATTCCTCTAAACAGTAGTGATTGATAAAAATTGATAGTTATATAAAGTAAATTAATGAAAAGCAGAAAATTCTCCGCCAAAAATTTGCCATAACTTATTGTCTTTAAACGATATTATTATTAACAAGAGCCGATGCTATGGGCTTTCTGTATAAATATTAATCAATATAGTTGAATCAAAACGTGATGTAAATTTTACATTTCATAAAAATAAATAATAAAGCCAGAACGCCCTAAACAAGGATTAAGCGACTGATAATCAAGGCTTTTTTGCATTACTTTTAATGCAAAAAAGCCTTAACTTAGATCAAGATGCCCTAGAATTGATAATATTATGTAGCGTAGGTTGGGGGGGTAAATAAAGCGCCATTGGCGCTTTACAGGGCAAAACAAGGAATTCTTAGATTCGAGTTAGTGACGTGACAGAGTTTGAAATAACGCTTGACTGGACTGGTCTTAGGAAACCACGTGACTGGATAATTTTTCGGTTACTGCGCTCAAACTCTTCTAACTTTTGATTCCAAACTAATATCTCTCTTAACTTATCTTTTTCAGTCAGATTACTCGTTTCGATTTGTGAGTACTCTTGAAGTAGGCGCAAGGCTTTAATATCTGCCCTGCGATAAGCAGACAGATCTACAACATTCTCTTCATTGCCGAAGAGCTCCGTGTCAGAGCTACTTAGATCAAAGGACTCTGTGCTTTTGTTTCGATAAGCCTTTAGTATCAGCCAAAACAGCATTGCTGCGAACGCTGCTAACACTAAACCGTAGGCCAAAAATAGTGATGCCATTTAGATGTTTCCCTGCTAATAGTACTAACTGTTTAATTACCGGTGTAAAAAGAGCTAATAAAATACAAATATTTACTGCTGGTAAAGCATATGCCTGCAAACCTTTTATAACACTATAATCGGTAAAGTGCCTTTCTATAAATCGTCCGATATTAAAAGCGATAGCCACGATGGTAAATACTGCGATCGAAAGTTCTTCCTTGGTGATTCGTTTTGTTGTCACTCCTTGGTATGCTACATAAAGAAGGATAAAAATATCGGTAATCATCCAAGTGATATACCATAAAAACTTACCCTGAGTATGCTCCATCAACCAAGGGCTCAGCTGCCAATTTAAAAATTGAACAATCACTAAGAAAAAACAAAAACTCACCAAACGTTTTCGCTTGGTGAGTAATAAATGTAAAACTAGACAGCAAGCTATACCCAACGTAAACCAGTCAGCTAACAAGCTCTCTAAATTTAGTTCAACTATAAAGTTCTGCAATACTAATCTCTTTTCTTTTTGTCAGGGTCTTCTTCAGGCTCCCCGCCATTACCACCTGTATAAATTTCAAGAGCAACTTCCTTAGGGTCAAACAAAGGTTGTTGAATTTCTTGAGGTTGTGACATAGATAAATAGCAGATCATTGCGATAGATTCAAACATAATTAAATTCCTCTAACAGTAGTTATTTCAAAAAAAATACGATATAAAACAAAATAAATAATGGATAACGAAATGCGCATCCGCCGAGTAATTACCATAACTTATTGCTTTTGAACGATATTATTATTTTAAAGAACAGCGCTATGGTTTTTTTTTGTATAAATATTAATCAATATAAGTTAATGAAAACGTGATGTAAATTTTACATTTGATAAATATTACTTATGTCTAACATTTTAAAGAAATATGCTATCCCTATGATTTTAAGTCATATTTGCATTGCTCTCATATTTGCATCACCCAAGCCAGACTTATGGATGGCATATGACCGCACAGCAGTCAATGATGGACAATTCTGGCGCTTTTTGACCCCCAATTTTGTTCATCTAGGCGCATGGCATACAGTCCTAAATTTAGTCGGTTTATGGTTCACTATGCTGCTATTCATAAACTTACTAAAAAATATCGACTGGTTGGCTTGGTTTACCCTGCTATTTATCGGGAATATTGTAGGCCTGCACCTGTGGGTGCCCTCTCTTGATCATTACGTTGGGATGTCTGGTGCGCTCTATGGACTAATCGCGGCGGCGGCAGTCGCTGAATTAAGACTGGGGGTTAAACTCAGTGGCCTTCTACTGTTAATTGTCGGGCTTAAAATATTTATGCCACAACTGTTTGGCGTGGAAACAAGTTATAACGAGTGGCTAGGTGGTAATGTTATTGAGGAAGCGCATATTATCGGGTTTATTCAAGGACTGATTCTCGGATTGGTCTGGCCCAAGAGTCGACTGAGTAAGCCTAAGTCGCTCAAGGGCAGTCCTAATAGCGAAGTTGATAAGACTAAATGGTGAGCTTGGCGCGGTTCTTTTGTAGCGTTTTAGCTCCAATGCCTTTCACAGCTGTTAACTCATCAATTGACTTAAATGGGCCGAACTTTTGACGGTACTCAATAATCGCCTCAGCTTTTTTTAGGCCAACTCCTTTTAAGACAGCCGCTAACTGGCTAGTAGACGCCGTATTAATGTTAACTTGTGATAGTTTTTGCTGACTTTGTGTCTTAGAGGGTCTTTCGACTTTATCTTTGGCTTGTAAGCCCTGCCCCAAGAAGCAGCTGACTACAATAACGATTGATGCAAACAATTTCATAACTAATCTCCTTATTAATGTCCCTATTCGGCATCGTTGCCGGTAGGAAGGAGATTAAGTCATGACAACAGTAGTTACAAGTGGCTCACGAGAGAATCAGAAATATCGCACAAAGCTTGGTAAGGATCAGAAGCTTGCGTGATCGGCCTGCCAATCACTAGAAAATCCGAACCAGCTTCTAATGCCTGTTGAGGAGTCATAATTCGACTTTGGTCTCCTTTGTCACTGCCAGCAGGACGAATACCTGGCGTGATTAGTTGAAACTCTTTACCACACTGCTGTTTAAGCTGCTTTGCTTCCCAAGACGAGCACACCACGCCATCAAGGCCCGACTCATGAGTGATTTGAGCAAGATGGCTCACCTGCTCTGCTAGGTTCTTCTGATAACCTAATTCGCTAAATACTTCCTCATTCATGCTGGTTAGCATAGTAACTGCAATTAAAAGCGGAGGATTATCCGTTTCTTGAAGCGCCTCTTTCGCTTTCACCATCATCTCACGACCACCTGAAGCGTGAACATTAATCATCCACACACCTAAAGCAGCCGCAGCTTTACAAGCTTTAGCCACCGTATTTGGAATATCATGAAATTTCAGGTCTAAAAATACGTTATAACCTTTAGCAACCAGCTCCTTCACGAAGTCTGGGCCAAACAGCGTAAACATTTCCTTGCCAACTTTTAAGCCACACAACTTCGGATTGAGCTGGTCTACTAACGCTAGTGCTTTATTTTTATCATTGTAGTCAAGAGCAACCAATATCTTGGGATCAGACATAATTTACCTATATAACGTTATTCGCCTTCAATGCCTTTTATTGGCTTTACCGAGCTCCACTCTTTACAGCTCGGGCACTGCCAATAAATGGCTTTGGTTTCAAAACCGCAGTTATGACATGCATAACGAGGTTTTTTAGAAATTAATTTCTCAACAATACCATCAAGTAACTGCAAACTGGGTTTGGCAGATTCTTGGGCATGTTCAATGTGGAGAGTGATCAGTCTTTGCAAACCTTTTAATGACGGACGTTCTTGCAAAAAGTTACCAATCAATTCAGCTGCCGCACGATCGTCTTTTTCTGCTTGTATAATTTTAGATAACTCGACCAATACAGAGACGCCGGCTCCTGCTTCTAAGCTCTTGTTCAAAAAGCTACGATAACCTGAGTTGTCTTTGATGTTGTTATAAGCTTCAGCAATATTAGGAAGCGCTTCAGGCAAAAATGCGATGTCTTGCTGCAGGATTCGCTGATATGACTTTATCGCTTGCTTATAACTCTTCTGCTGTAAATGGATATCGCCCTGCAACAAGCTGGCTCTTACAGAGTCAGGATTAATGTTTAACGCTTTTTTGACGTTTGATAACGCTGCTTTAATGTCGCCATCTTGTCGCTTCTGAGCAGCCAACTCACAATAAAAGTGTGCGATCGGCTTGCTTTGCTCGACACCTAGACTAGATTGAAGCTCCTCAGCAATTTTTGCAGCATCATCCCAGTCACGCGTTAACTGATGAATATTAAGCAGTTGAACCAGTGATTCATTTTTATGAACAGGATCGGCTAACAGCTCTTTGAAGAGCTTTTCTGAGCGATCATACATCCCAACAGCATTGTAATCTAAACCTAACTGAAACAAGGCTGTGTTACGGTCTCTGGATGACAATTGTGGGCGTGCAATAAGGTTTTGATGTAACCGAATGGAGCGATCTACTTCGCCACGCTTTCTGAATAGGTTACCTAGTGCTAAATGCGTTTCCACCGTATCGGTATCAACTTTGAGTAAATCAATAAAAGTATCAACCGCTTTATCAGGTTGCTCATTCAGTAGATAATTTAAACCTTTGATGTAGTTACTGGATAAACTGCTGTCCTGCTTGCCTTTTCGGTGCTTGCGCCCCATTAAAAAGCCAGACAGCGCAGCAAGGGGCAGTAGCGCTAACACCCCATACAGTAACCACTGGTTCATCTAAAATGGATCCTTGGTAGATACCGACTGCTGACGCAACTGGTGTAGCTCTTTTTCGACTTTATTGAGTTGTTTTTTAGCTCGGTTAAGACGGTGGCGATACTTATAGACCGCAAACATCATTCCTAAGACGCCCAACAGTAGACCACAAAGCCCAGCCCAAAACACAACTAAGGATAGTGGAAGCTCGGTAGAACCAAAGAGATAGTCTACGGTCGTTGCTTGGTCATTATTCAAGGCAAAAACCGTGCTCATGACCAGCACAACCACAAAAAGTATAATGGCAATTATCTTACGCAAACTCGCTCCAAGCTGTTCGTTTCGACTATTCGTACCCTTTGAAGTGTACAAACAGCATCAAGAGTGGATTTCTAAGGCTTAATAGGCTCTTCTTTGCCTGCATCAACCCTTTCACGCAATTCCTTGCCAGGTTTGAAATGCGGGACATGCTTACCTTGTAAAGTCACTGACTCACCTGTTTTAGGGTTCCTTCCAACGCGAGGTGCGCGATAGTGAAGCGAGAAGCTTCCAAAGCCTCGAATTTCGATTCGACCGCCATCAGATAAAGTCTCAGACATTTGATCAATCAAAGACTTCACTACGAGTTCAACATCACGAACCGACAATTGAGGGTTTTTATCCACTAGACACTCAATCAATTGCGATTTTGTCATTGGTCTAGACCTCCATTTAATTGAATACCCATTAGTATGGGGTATTTCATTGTAAAAATCACCTAACTATTTTAATTATATGGTATTTTTTACAAATTTCCACAAAACTCATACTCAAAAAAAAGCCCAGCAATCGCTGGGCTTTTATGATTTCAAGAAAAATCAGTGGTGAGATTACTCGTCATCACCTAACTGTTCTTTCAATAAATCACCTAGAGTCGCAGGAGAATTAGAACCTTTCTCGTTGCTGAACTCTTTAATTGCTTCTGCTTCTTCAGCTGCATCTTTCGCTTTAATAGACAAGGTCAAGTTACGGTTTTTCTTGTCTACGCCAACGAATTTAGCTTCGATGTCGTCACCAACGCTCAAGTGCTTGCTAGCATCTTCGATACGCTCAGGAGCGATATCAGAAGCACGAACATAACCTTCGATGTTCTCAGCCAATTCTACAGTTGCGCCTTTAGCATCAACGTCTGTTACTTTACCAGTAACTACAGAACCTTTTGGATGCTCGCTTAAGTACTCAGCAAATGGATCTGAATCTACTTGCTTAATACCTAGAGAGATACGCTCACGCTCTGCGTCTACAGACAATACAACTGCTTCAACTTCGTCGCCTTTCTTAAAGTCACGTACCGCTTCTTCGCCAGAAACAGTCCATGAAATATCAGAAAGGTGTACAAGACCGTCGATACCACCGTCAAGACCGATGAAGATACCGAAATCAGTGATAGACTTGATTTTGCCTGAAACTTTATCGTTCTTGTTGTGAGTTGCTGCGAACTCGTTCCAAGGATTAGGCACACATTGCTTAATACCAAGAGAAATACGACGACGCTCTTCATCAATATCAAGAACCATAACTTCAACTTCGTCACCCAAGTTAACCACTTTAGATGGGTGGATGTTTTTGTTAGTCCAATCCATTTCAGAAACGTGTACTAGACCTTCAACACCGTCTTCGATTTCAACGAAACAACCGTAGTCAGTAAGGTTAGTAACGCGACCTTGTAGGCGTGCGCCTTCTGGGTAACGATCGTTGATATCAACCCATGGATCAGAGCCAAGTTGCTTGATACCTAGAGATACACGGTTACGCTCGCGGTCAAATTTCAATACTTTAACGTCGATTTCGTCACCAACTTGTACCACTTCGCTTGGGTGCTTAATACGCTTCCACGCCATATCAGTGATATGTAGAAGACCGTCAACACCACCCAAATCAACGAATGCACCGTAATCAGTAAGGTTCTTAACGATACCTTTAAGCTCTGAACCTTCCTCAAGGTTAGCCAGAAGCTCTTCACGCTCAGCACTGTTTTCAGATTCGATAACAGCACGACGAGAAACCACTACGTTGTTACGTTTTTGGTCAAGTTTGATAACTTTAAACTCAAGATCAACACCTTCAAGGTGTGATGTATCACGAACTGGACGAACGTCAACCAATGAACCAGGAAGGAAAGCGCGAATTGACTTAACTTCAACAGTGAAACCACCTTTAACTTTACCAGTGATAACACCTGTAACTGTTTCGTCTGCTTCATGTGCAGCTTCAAGCACACCCCAAGCAGCGATACGCTTAGCACGCTCACGTGATAGACGAGTTTCACCGAAACCGTCTTCTACTGCGTCTAATGCTACTTCTACTTCGTCACCGACGTTAACTTCTAGCTCACCCTTGTCGCTCATGAATTGGCTACGTGGGATAACGCCTTCTGACTTTAGGCCAGCGTTAACAACAACAACTTCATTATCAATATCAACAACCGTACCGGTGATGATAGCGCCTGGACGCATTTCTACGTTTTGTAGGCTCTGTTCAAATAGTTCTGCGAAATTCTCGCTCATTCGTTAGTACCTGATACACTCTGCTAAGACATTCTTAGACAGAGACTTAGTTAAAATCACCATGCGACTTTCCCGTTGCCATGGGTCAATGAGTTTTATTGATTCATCATCCGTGCGAATCAACTTTTCCAATTACTGCTCAGAAAAACCTATAAAATCAAGGGTTTGCTGAACCACTTCATCAATCGTTAAATCTGAGCTATCAATAACAAAAGCACCCTCTGCTGGCACCAATGGGGCCACAGTACGAGTGCGATCACGCTCATCTCTATCGATGATGCTTTTTAGAAGGTGCGAAATGTTAGCATCAACGCCCTTTTCGATCAACTGTTTATGGCGTCTTTCTGCCCGTATTTCGGGGCTTGCAGTCAAAAATACCTTATGCTCGGCATCTGTGAAAACCACGGTGCCCATGTCGCGCCCATCAGCGACCAAACCAGGCTCCTGTCTGAACTGCTTTTGACGAACCAACAAAGCATCTCGTACTTCTGGAATCGCAGCAACTTGCGAGGCCATAGCGCTAGTTTCATCTAATCGTAGCTGAACACCGACATCTTCACCCTTCAGCAATACTTTCTGCTCGCTATTAACTTGCGGCTCAAATACCACATCAAGCTCTAGTGCCGCCTTGGAGACAGCATCAACATCGGTGATATCGATATCGTTCTTGATCACTGACAAGGCGGTTAAACGATACAGCGCCCCACTATCGAGTAAATGATAACCAAGCTTGGTTGCCAAAATTTGGCTAATGGTTCCTTTTCCAGAACCACTAGGGCCGTCGACGGTTAGGACCGGAGCTTTTGCTGTTTTGTCGTTACTCATGCCAACCTACTTCGTCATCTCACGCAAGACTCGGATAAACTTAGCGTTTTCTTCTTCAAGACCAATGCTGACACGTAAGTGATTCGGCATCTCATAATTAGCCACCGGACGAACAATAACGCCCTGCTCCAACATATGCTGGTAAATAGAACCCGCAGGCTTGCCCATATCCACAGTGATAAAGTTTGTCACTGATGGGATATAGTCATAGTTAAGATCTTTAAAAACAGCTTCGAGTTGTTCCATGCCAGCCTTATTAACGTCCAAGGCACGTTGTAAGTACTCGTGGTCATCTAATACTGCTTCGGCAGCTGCCAAAGCCAGTGAGTTCATATTGAACGGTTGGCGTGGGCGGTTAATCAAACCGGTAATTTCTTCATTCGCTACAGCATAACCCGCTCGAACGCCTGCTAAGCCGTAGGCCTTAGAGAAAGTACGAGTGACGATTAAGTTTGGATAGTCTTTAATCCAAGGAATCGTTTGAGGATAACCTTTATCTTCAACGTACTCGTAATACGCCTCGTCTAAAATCACCAAAACGTCTTCTGGCACCTTATCCATAAAGGCTTTTAGCTCGCCAGACTTGACCCAAGTACCTGTTGGGTTGTTAGGGTTCGCGATAAATATCATACGCGTATTCGGCGTAATCGCTTCAGCCGTGGCTTCTAGGTCATGCCCCCAGTCTTTCGCTGGAATCACAACTTTCTTAGCGCCAATCGCTTGGGTCACTATCGGATAAACCACAAAAGCATGTTGTGAAAAAATCACTTCGTGCTCAGGAGCAACAAAAACACGCGCAATCAGCTCTAAAACGTCGTTTGAGCCATTACCCAATGTGATTTGATTGATATCAACACCTACACGTTCAGCGATTTTAGCTTTAAGATAATAGCCGTTCGCATCAGGATAGCGTGCTAATTCAGAAAACTCTTTCTCCATAGCAGCTTGCGCTTTCGGGCTGATTCCAATTGGGTTTTCATTGCTCGCCAACTTCACAATATTGGTAATCCCAAGCTCTCTTTCCAGCTCAGAAATAGGTTTACCAGGTTGGTATGGATGCAGCTCTTGCACCCCTGAATTCGCTAACTGTATAAAATCACAACTCATAACAGACTCCGTCGTTATTCTTTCGCTCATTGCTTATACGAACTGTAAGCAAATTGTAGCCAAATAAATTTTGCGCACATTATCCAAGAAACTGCCCAAACTTTCACCCCATATGTCTAAAAATAGTCATTATCGACTCATACCACTATTGCATTAATAGTCGCTGACGGTATCTAGTTTAGATTCACAGTAGCAATTGCAAAATTTTTGTGAACTTCATCACAAAACCTTCCATTACACCTAAGAAGACTATAGATTGATGCATATTTGCTTCACGAAAGAGTTATGCGCAAAGTCATCTACAAGATTGGCCGATTAAAAATCGTCATTGTGATCTCAATGATCGCGGTGCTTTTGGCGGTATTACTTAATTATTTGTTTCAATCCTTTCAAGAGGTTACGTTCAGCTATAGCTCTCTGCTACGGGCTGCAGTGATACCATTGATTGTTGCGCCTCTACTATCTTGGTACTTGGTCGGATTATTTTTACGAGTGATAGAGCTCGAGCAAAAGATGAGCGAATGGGCTCTATTTGATCAACTAACAGGCTTACTTAACCGCAGAGCTTTTTTGCACCGCGCAGAACAGGAGTATCGATCTGCAAAACGCTATCAAACTACTTTTGGGGTTGTGGTACTCGATCTGGATCATTTTAAAAGCATCAATGATCAGCATGGCCATAAAGCCGGAGACTCGATTCTTAGAGATTTTGGTGACTTAGTATTAGAGCACATTAGGCAAAGCGATATTTCGGGGCGCATTGGGGGAGAAGAGTTTGCTTTCATCTTACCGAACACTAACCTTGTTCAATCTAAAATGTTTGCCGAAAAGTTACTAAAAGCTGTGGCAGATAGAGTGGTAACCATTGATAATAAAGCGATAACCTACACTGCCAGTATCGGTATTACCGTATCCTTTCCTGAAAATGATTTTAAAATCAACAACTTGATTCACCATGCTGACCAAGCTCTATACGAAGCCAAGTCAGCCGGTAGGAATTGCTATAAAGTGGCTGAAAGTCTACTTTAGTTTTTGCTCAAACTGATCCATAAAGCGGATCAAGGTTTCTACACCTTCAATGGACATAGCGTTATAAATGCTTGCTCGCAAACCACCAAAGGTTTTGTGTCCTTTAAGTGCTATCAGATGACTCTCTCTGGCTTCATGTAAGAACCTTTCTTCGTGGTTCCGATCCTTCATTTGAATCGCAACATTCATGAAAGAGCGCGAGCCCTTAGCCACAGGAGAGTGATAAAAATCTGATTGATCAACATAGTCATACAGCATGTGCGCTTTTTGAAGATTACGTTTATGCATTTCTTCAATACCACCCTGCTCCAACAGCCACTCAAACACCAAGCCAGCGAAATAAATACCAAAACTAGGCGGTGTGTTCGGCATAGAACCTTTACTCGATACGTACGGGTACTGGAATAAACTTGGCACGCGCTCGGTCTGGAAAGTCTCAAGCAGGTCTTCGCGGACAATGACAACGGTCATTCCTGACGGCCCTATATTTTTCTGAGCGCCAGCGTAGATAAGAGCGTATTTTTCAATATCAATCGGGCGTGACAAAATATCAGAACACATGTCACTGACCAATTTACCGGAGAAACTCTGTGGATCATCTTGGAACTGAACGCCAACGATTGTTTCGTTTGAAGTGAAATGTAGGTACTTTCCGTTTTCGTCAAGCGACCATTCACTCTCAGGCACTAATTCCAATAAGCCATCGGAGTTTGTACGAATCCCTTGCTGAATATGCATGTCACCGAAACGATTCGCTTCCTTGATACACATTCTAGACCAGTGGTCCATTTCAAGGTAGTTTGCCGTTTCACCTGGCGCCAAGAAGTTCATCGGTACCATTGCGAATTGGTGGGATGCACTGCCGTGCATAAACAGCACTTTATAATTCTTAGGAATATTCAGAAGCTTGCGTAAGTCCGCTTCTGTTTTATCTAGAATCTCCTGAAAGTCTGGAGTGCGGTGACCCAATTCCATCACTGAACAGCCATACCCATTCCAGTTAAGCAGTTCTTTTTGTGCGCGCTCTAATACTTCTGTCGGTATCGCAGCAGGACCGGCACTAAAGTTAAATGCGCGAGTCATGTCTAATCCCATCCTAATAACCTAATACACATTATTGATATGACCAAAGGCTAACGAATTGTTAGCCCAAGGTCTAATAGCTTAATCTTCTATTGAGTCATCTTTGTCTTCTGAATCCGAGGTCGTCTCTTCCGTGACCTCTTCAGCACCATCTTCTAACTCATCATCATCAACATCCAGTTCGACAATACGCTGTAACCCTACAAGGGTTTCTTTATCATCCAAACGGATTAAGCGCACACCTTGCGTGTTACGCCCCATGATACGAATGTCGTCAACACCGGTTCGAATAAGGGTTCCGCCTTTACTGATCAGCATAACTTCATCGCCTTCAATCACTGGCACCGCTGAAACCACTTCACCATTACGCTCACTCATTTGAATCGAGATAACGCCTTGACCGCCGCGACCACGTAATGGGTGATCTTCAACAGCAGTACGCTTACCATAACCATTTTCAGTGGCGGTTAGGATTGAGCAATCTTCTTCCGCTACCAACATTTGGATTACTTTAGCGTTATCTGGAAGTTTCATACCGCGAACACCACGAGCAGTACGACCCATTGCTCTCACCGCGTCTTCACCGAAACGAATAACTTTACCCGCATCGCTGAACAGCATGATTTCGTCTTCGCCTGCCGTTTCAGCAACGCCAATCAACTCATCATCATCAGCAATAGTAAGTGCGATAATACCGTTAGCTCGAGGACGCGAGAACTGCTCTAGAGACGTTTTCTTCACAGTACCATTCGCTGTCGCCATGAAGACATAACGGTCCTCAGAGAACTCACGAATTGGAAGAATGGCACTAATTTTTTCATCTTTTTCTAAAGGCAGTACGTTAACTATCGGTTTGCCGCGTGAACCACGACCAGCATTCGGTAATTCGAATACTTTTAACCAGTAAACTTTGCCTCGAGACGAGAAGCATAAAATCATATCGTGAGTCGAAGCCACCAATAAACGATCAATGAAATCTTCGTCTTTCATCTTGGTTGCAGACTTACCACGACCACCACGACGTTGCGCTTTGTAATCTGACAGAGACTGGTACTTCACATAGCCTTCGTGAGACAGTGTAACAACCACGTCTTCTTCAGTGATAAGGTCAGCAATAGTCAAATCTAGCTTGCTTTCTAGGATCTCTGAGCGACGATCATCACCAAAGTTTTCTTTAACTTCTTCAAGCTCTTCACGAATCACCTCAAGCAAGCGCTCTTTGCTCATCAAGATATGCAGTAACTCTTCGATAAGGCCAAGCAAGTCTTTGTATTCACTGATAATTTTATCGTGCTCAAGACCAGTAAGCTTATGTAGTCGTAGCTCAAGAATCGCTTTTGCTTGCTCTTCAGAAAGCTTGTAATAACCATCATGGAAACCAAACTCAGCTGCTAAATGTTCTGGACGGCAGGCTTCTGTACCGGCACGAGCCAACATATCAGCCACTTGGCCTGGAGCCCACTGACGGTCCATCAGCTGCTCTTTTGCTTCTTTTGGCGTAGGAGACTTCTTGATCAGCTCAATCACTTCATCAATATTAGCCAAAGCAATGGCTAAGCCTTCTAACACATGAGCTTTTTCACGCGCTTTTCGTAAATCATAAATCGTACGACGCGTAACCACTTCACGACGGTGCGTCACGAAAGCATCTAATGCGTCTTTTAGGTTGAATAAACGTGGCTGGCCATTGTCTAGTGCAACCATGTTAATACCGAACACGTTCTGCATTTGTGATTGTGCATATAGGTTGTTCAATACAACTTCTGGCACTTCACCTTTACGAAGCTCAATCACCATACGCATACCGTCTTTATCAGACTCGTCACGTAGGCCAGTAATACCTTCAATCTTCTTGTCTTTAACCAGCTCAGCAATCTTCTCAATCAAGCGAGCTTTGTTCACCTGGTAAGGTAACTCGGTTACAACAATAGAATCTTTACCGTTTTTCTCGTCAGTCTCAATGTGACTACGAGCACGCAAGTAAATCTTGCCACGGCCAGTGTGGTAAGCGTCCACAATCCCCGCACGACCGTTAATAATCGCTGCAGTTGGGAAGTCAGGGCCTGTCACATATTCCATCAATTCTGGAATGGTAATATCAGGGTTATCAATTAACGCTAAACAGCCATCAATCACTTCATTTAAGTTATGAGGCGGAATATTGGTCGCCATACCAACAGCGATACCAGAAGAACCGTTAACTAAAAGGTTAGGAATTCGAGTCGGAAGAACGATTGGCTCAGACTCAGACCCATCGTAGTTGTCCTCAAAGTCTACAGTTTCTTTATCCAAATCGGCTAGCAGCTGATGAGCCAACTTCATCATACGAACTTCCGTATAACGCATTGCAGCAGCTGAATCGCCGTCAATTGAACCAAAGTTACCTTGGCCATCGACCAGCATGTAACGCAAAGAGAACGGCTGTGCCATACGAACAATGGTGTCGTAAACAGCAGAATCACCGTGAGGGTGGTATTTACCAATCACATCACCAACAACACGCGCAGATTTTTTATAAGGCTTATTAAAATCGTTACCCAGTACACTCATGGCGTAAAGAACGCGTCGATGTACAGGTTTTAATCCATCCCTAACATCTGGGAGTGCACGACCAACGATGACGCTCATGGCGTAGTCCAAATAGGACGTTTTTAACTCATCTTCAATATTGACCGGCAGGATCTCTTTGGCAAGTTCACCCATTCTGAAAAACCCTTTAAATTCTGATAGTTATAGTTAGAAAGTCAAAGACACTATGCTTCGATTTAAGCAGATAATTCTAACACAGGCCTCTATTTATCGCTAATTTTTATGCGCCTATCCGTATGTTTTTTGTACGATTTATCAATATATTTTAGATTGGTTAGGAATTAGACTTTTGTTGGGTATAATAACCGCAGTAACTCATTGATTATCAGTAAGTGAGGGAGCTTTGAACCAAAGCACCGAACAAGCATCATTACGCCATGTCGAGCAAATTATCAGTCCTGAATGGGTCATTCCGATCAGTCAAAATGGCAAGCGCCAGCTGACGCCCTTTCATAACTACTCGGTAGCGATTAATAAACACAAAATAGTCGCTATAAAACCGACGAAGGACTTACTCGAAGACTACTCAACAGACAACCACCTGCTACTGCCTGGACAGGCTTTGCTCCCAGGTTTTATCAACTGCCATACTCATGCAGCCATGAGTTTGTTTAAAGGTCTGTCTGATGATTTGCCGCTCATGATGTGGCTTGAAAACCATATCTGGCCAGCAGAAAAAAAGTGGGTTGATGATAAGTTTTGTGAAGACGGTGCCACTTTAGCTATCGCTGAAATGCTGCTTTCCGGCACCACTTGCTTCAATGATATGTATTTCCAGCCCAATATGACCGCAAAAGCAGCGCAAAACATAGGTATGCGCGCCATGATTGGTATGTTGGTGTTTGACTTTCCATCAGTATGGGGCTCTGGCTGGGAGGCTTACGTCAAAAAAGGATTAAGCCTTCGCGATGATTATAAGCATAGCGATCTCCTAAGCTTTGCCTTCGCACCTCACGCACCCTACACTGTGTCCGATGAGCCTCTGAGCAAGATTGCTACCTTGAGCAACGAATTATCAATACCGGTTCATATGCACATCCATGAGACCGCCCATGAGATTAAAGAAAGCTTATCTCAATATGGAAAAAGGCCACTGAAGCGGCTGCAAGAGCTCGGCTTGGTTAACCCAAACCTTATTGCCGTTCACATGACGCAATTACAGCGTAATGAAATCGAAACGGTCGCGAGTCATGGCGTTTCGGTTGTGCATTGTCCACAATCTAATATGAAATTAGCCAGCGGCATTAGCCCAATACAAGATTTACTCACTGCTGAGGTTAACATTGCGCTGGGAACCGATGGCAACGCCAGTAACAATGATTTAAACATGTTCTCTGAAATGAAGACCGCGTCGTTATTAAGTAAAGTTTACACGGGCTCTGCTCAGGCTTGCTCCGCAAAAGATACTTTGTATGCAGCAACGATGGGCGGCGCTAAGGCGCTCGGTCTAGAAGATATCTGTGGCTCTATTGAAGTCGGTAAAGCAGCAGATTTGACCGCCATTAACCTAGAAACTCTACAAGCACAGCCGATGTATGATCCCGTGTCGCAAATCGTTTATACTGCAGGGCGTGAGCAAGTCAGCCACGTCTGGGTTAACGGCAAGCTTCAGGTAGCCGATGGGAAACTGACGCAACTCGACGAAACCAAACTAATTCAAATGGCCAAAACTTGGCGCAATAAAATCGAACATTCATAGGTCAAACTTTATGTCACAAACTGAGCAACAAGATGCACCTAAAGCGAACGTTGATCCCCATGAGATTAACAAGTTTGAGCAAATGGCTTCACGCTGGTGGGATAAAGATGGTGATTTTAAACCGCTGCATGATATCAACCCGCTCCGCCTTAAGTTCATCATGGACCGCGTCGGAAGCTTGCATGGCAAAAAAGTACTGGATGTTGGTTGTGGTGGCGGCATCTTAAGTGAGGCCATGGCCAAAGAAGGCGCCATTGTCACAGGCATTGATATGGGTGAAATGCCTCTACAAGTTGCAAAGCTACACAAACTAGAATCTGGCGTTGATGTTGAGTATTTACAAACCACGGCCGAAGATTTTGCTGAAAAGCATGCTGGTGAATTTGACTTGGTGACTTGTTTAGAAATGTTAGAGCATGTCCCTGAGCCAAGCTCAATCATTCAAGCCTGTCGACAGCTCGTAAAGCCGAGCGGCGATGTCTTCTTTTCAACGATTAACCGCAACCCCAAAAGTTTTATGTTTGCCATTGTTGGCGCTGAGTATTTATTACAGATGCTACCGAAAGGCACTCATGACTTTAAAAAGTTTATCCGACCTTCTGAGCTCGAAGCATGGAGTCGCCCCAATGGGCTAGATTTTAAAAGTATCGAAGGCATGCATTATAATCCGCTGACGAAAAAATACTGGATGAGTGACAACGTCGATGTGAACTATATTGTTCACACACAACCTAGCCGTTAATCATGAAACCAATAATAAAGGGAATCTTATTCGATCTTGACGGCACATTGCTGGATACAGCTCCAGATATGGCTCTGGCTTTAAACATCCAAAGAGATGCCCACGGACTGAAGCCTCTTCCCTACTCTGAGATTAGGCCATTTGTCTCTCACGGCGCGATTGCTATGCTAAAGATCGGCTTTGACATAACTCCTCAAGATGCCAATTTCAACGCAATGCGCGAACAGTATCTTCACACCTACAGTGAAAACCTAGCGGTTAAGACTGACTTGTTTGATGGGTTAAAGGACTTTCTCCAGCGACTTGAAAATACAGGCATAAAATGGGGCATAGTGACCAATAAGCCTGCGTTCTTAACCACTCCTCTATTGCGTGCTCTTAACTTAGATAAACGAGCTTCCACTGTTATCAGCGGTGACACTATTGAGCCCAGAAAACCTAATCCAGCGCCACTTTTTGCGGCATGTAAAGAAGCCGAGCTCATACCGTCACAATGTATTTATGTTGGTGATGCAGAAAGAGATATTGCTGCAGGTCGCGCCGCGGGGATGAAAACCGTTCTGGCAAACTGGGGTTATATAACACCGGAAGACGATACTGCCCGCTGGGAAGCTGATATCAGCTTAGAGCAACCCGAAGATTTATATTCCTTGCTTAGTCAGTAACTTGATGGACTTTATGGCTTTCCAGATACTTCAAAAGTTCTGCCGGAAATAAAGGCTTTGAATACAAGTAACCCTGAACATAGTCACAACCATAATCCATCAATAACTTTATCTGCTCCATAGTCTCCACACCTTCCACCACAGACTTAAGATTAAAGCTCTTTGCCAAGCGTAAAATATTCTCAACAATAACATTGTTGTCGACCCCATGCTCATGGGAAGGTTCCGCTTGCCCCAGTTTATCAATAAAGGACTTATCTACTTTGACTTTAGCTACAGGAAGATTTGCCAGTAGACTGATAGACGAATAACCAGTACCAAAGTCATCCAGGGCTATGGCAATCCCCATGTCTTTTAACTGGGTGAGTATTTCCTTTGACTTCTCAGTATCGATCATGGCAGCACTTTCGGTTACTTCAATGCCAATATGGTTGGATGACACACCGTACTTCTCTTGAAGTGACTTCAAAGTGCTTATTAAATTATCTCTTAGAAAATCCTTAGGGGAGATATTAACGGCAACTTTTAGATGTTGACCTTGCGTTTTCCACTCCTTGATTTGCTTAATCGCTGACTCTAGTACCCAATCTGTAAGCGAGTGTATTAAATGACTTTCCTCAGCAATATCAATAATCTTATCCGGAGGAATATATCCAAGCTCTGGGTGCTCCCACCTCAACAGCGCTTCTAAATAATGCACTTTCCCAGTGTGAGGAGAAAGGACTGGTTGATACGCTAAGGAAAATTGGTCTAAATCAATGGCGTGAATAATATTTTTCTCAAGCCTAAAGCGTTCCTTAGCATTGACGGTTTCGCTTTGATGATAGAATGAAAAAGGCTCAGTTCCACGTTTTAGTTGCTTAACCGTATTCTCGGCTAAAACTAGTAACTTCTCAGCATTGCCAGCATCTTGTGGGTACGAAACGATTCCTGCTCTGATAGTGATTTTCACATCATGACCGTTAATGGATACCATGTTGTGGTAAGCAGACATAATGTCTTCAATAATCTTTGTGATGCTTAGGTTGTCCGCATCAAGAAGAACAGCCGCGAATTCGTCGTCACCGGCTCGAGACAGAAAACCAAAAGATTCGCTATGGCTTTCTAATGTTTTAGAGACCTGTTTAATGACCTCATCACCAACAAGGTTTCCATGAGCATTGTTTATCAAATGCAGCTTCACGATATCAAAATAAATTAATGACAAGGTTTCAAAGTTATAGCTTTTACTCGACAGTGACTGCTCAAGATATTTGACTAAAGAACTGCGGTTAGGCAATTCGGTTAATTGATCGTAATAGGATAAACGGTGCAAGGACATCTCAGACAATTTTCTGAGACTAATATCTCTAAAATTACTGATGACGCCTCGAACATCTTTATCCTGCGATAAGTTGACTAGTGTATTTTCCACCCACACGGATTCGCCGTTGTGCTTTAAAATACGGTACTCTGGAATCCTGACAACATTGTCGGGAACCGACATTAGCTGCTCCCAAGCAGACTTTGCAATCAATTGGTCTTCTGGATGAACGAACTCAAGACCGTGCATCCCAACAATATCCTTATCATGATACCCCAGTAATTTTTGTGCGCTCACCGATAAAAACTGCAACCGAGCTTTGTCATCATAAAGAGCGATGCCATCAAAAGCATTTTCAACTAAGGATTTATAATAATGATCTCTACGTTGTATCTCTTTTTTCAGTTCTCTTCTTTCCGTGATATTCCTAACCGTACCAATTTCCGAAATAGGAGTGCCATCGTCAGCGCGACTAAAGACGACGGCATAATTTTGTAAATAGAGATACTTTCCAGACTTGTGCTTTAACCGTGCTTCAGAGAAAACGACATCTCCTTTAGAGGATTGCAGTATACTCTTCCCGCGCTCCAAAAGCTTAGGCAAGTCGTCTGGATGAACTAATGATAGAAAAATCTCCCAGTTAGATAAGTAGTTTTCAGAATACCCCAGAAGTTTCGATAAACGCTTCTGACCCAGTACAAATTCATCGCGTTCCAAATCAAACGTATAAACAATATCAGGCGTGGTTTTTAGTACCTCTCGTAAGAATTCCCTGCTATTCTTTAGCTCTAAAAACGAGTCTTCCCTATACTGAGTTTCTCTTGCCGACGTAATGTAAGTGTTATCACTTTGTCGATTTATCGCTAATTCATATTCCTTTTTAGCCCCCCCCACGGGGGTATATACAACATTCAGGATTGTCGAAGAGTGGCATGTAGCATTTTTATAATAAGGTAAAGTACTAGCGCCTTCGGCGGTTGTCTCAAAGAGCTGTATTTTTTGCCCAGTCAGCTCACTCTTCGAAGCACCAAGCAACAGTGAACCACTGTAATTAACATCAACAATTTTGCAGGAGTTATCGAGCACAAATACCGGATCAACGAGATTATCAATAATGGCTCTTTGTTGAGCTTCTTTATTGAGAATGTCTTGATTATGGTGCTGAAGTTGATACAGCTTGTCTCCAAGCTCTTCTGCTTCAAACATTTGACGGAAGTGAATAGATGTCAAGCTTGCAACAGACTCGACTAACTCTTTATGTGAGTCGGTAAAATAACCGCTTCGCTCATCCTCCATATCAATAACGCCGAGTAGTTGATTATTGTACATAATCGGTACAGTCAGCTCTGAGCAAGTGTTATCCAGATACTGCAGCCAATAATCACAGTCCTTACAGTCTGCTATCACAATGGTTTCTTGATTTTTAGCAGCATGTCCGACTACGCCGGCGCCAATCATAATTGGCTTTAATTTAAAGGATGGCTGGGTATCGCGACTCGCATAAGAAATGCAAATTAGCTGGTGATGGGCAGGCTCAAAACGAAACAAAGCACAGTCAAAGCTTTTGATATGAGAATATAAAGCTTTAACGATAATATCAGCACTCTGTTGTACTGACAGACTATTTAAAAGCTTCCTCGAAAGCCCGAACAGTAGCTTTTGGTGGTTAGTGAAGGTTTTTTCTTTTTCCATAAAGTCTCCCCACACCATCATAGTTCAGAAAACTTAATCGGTAAAATATTTATTCTTCCAACTTATCACAATACTCACGCCCCCTTGATCAGGATGATTCTTCGCAACAATGTGACCATTATGAAAATTTGCAATAAGTTTTGCTAAGTATAAACCCAGTCCTAGGTGTCCGCCAGAATTTTTTCGGCTTGAATGCATCAAGCTAAACACTGACTTTAATGCTTTTCTTTCAATGGTTGCACCGCGGTTACTCACTTCAAAAACCAAACGAGAATCTTCTTCTTTTAATTTAAAGGTAATTGGAGCTGATTTGTTATCAAAGTCGACAGCATTGGTAATTAACTTATCTACCATTTGAACAAAAAGATCGCGTGACCCTTTTAGCTCTACTTCTTCAATATCTGACAGATATTCGAAACGGTGTTCAGGCCAGTTGGTTGCATAAGCTCGAGTTAGATCTTTTAATACCGTTGACACTTCAAAAGTATGCTTTTCTGCGCTTTTTATGGCTTGCTCTAAACGTGTCGCTTCGCTAAGACGGCTTAAGGTTTGACTCAAGCGACTAGCGCCAGACTGAGCAGTTTGTAACATCTGGGCATCAAGCTCCGATAAATTTTCTATACTTAAATTATCCAAAGAACTTCGGATGATAGCGATTGGAGTTCGTAGCTCATGGTTGAGTCTCGCCACTAACTTCTCTTGATAGTCATGATGCTGTTTCAAGCGAGTCGTAAGGTGTGAAAAAGTATTCGTAAGGTCGGCCACTTCGTCGTCATAATACTCTTCACGCTGAATAACGTGACGTATTTGCCCTTGCTCAGATACAGCTTCTTCTGTGATATCACGAAGTTCAACAATTCGACGACTGTAATCTTTACTTGAGCGGTATAGCCACCACACCATTAACACCCAAAATAGCAGCATTAATAAAAGCATTCGCAACCAAAAGTCGCGAAGGTACAGCTTTTGGTTAATGGCGGACGACTCAAGAATTAATGCACCGACAACTTGCTCCCCATCATACAAGGGCTCTAGAACCCGTGAGTAAGCCGCTAACTCTCCCTCATTAATGAGTTGTTCTTGTGCTTTTCCTAAAAGAGTTTTATCAAGTTCCTCACTTGAAAGACTCACTTTACTGCCTCTTGTTATGATTGGGCTGAGATCATTGACCCACAACCTATTCCGCCAATGGCCCTTTATATCTTGATGTGGTTGCCCATAACTATAGACAATATCGCCAGATAGATTAGTGACCATAACTCGGTAATCATCAGCATCAAGGCGAGATAAAGCCCCAACACTTAACATACTATTCAGCGCGACTTGTTCGAAATTGGTAAAAGAATAGAGACCTTGCAACTGTGGCGATGGTTGAGCGCCATCAGCGTCGTGTATCTCAGCGCCGAACATAGCGCCAATTAGTTCACGTGGAAGTCGAATTTCTAGCTGATAGCCTTTGGTCGACTCTTGCCATACTGCATACACAGAGCTTACTTCACGAAAACCATTACTGGTTTGACGCAAAGCCGCTACTCGGCCTGGTGCTAAGGGAGAAAACTGCAAACGGAAACCATCTAATTGCAACTCAACTTTGTCAGACAACCCCGTCATGTCCAAATTTTTGCGGTATACAATATCGTCATCTTCAACCGTAAACAGCAGAAACAAGTGCTGTTGATCTTCGACTAAACTGAGTTCGGCGGTTTGTCCAAAGTTTTGAATATTCGTTGCAAAAGCATGGTAGGGATACCACTCATCTGAAAAGCCATCAACCAGAATGCCCGTTTCGCGCAAAGCAACTTGCAACGTAGGCTTGAGTCCATCAGTATCGAGTTTTTGCCTAAAATTATTATCATGCTGAATCAACTGCTCAAAAAAGCTTCGTAAATTATTCGCCTGCTGAACCGTTTGTTGGAAATTATCCTTTTCTAAGTCGCTCTCAAACTTACTATCAATCAGCCAACTCGCTAGCGGGATCAGCAAGAATACGCAGCTAATTAATAGTATTCGCCACTTGAGAGATAAAGACTTCATTGTGTCCGCTATACCTAAGCTTGATTCCAGCGATAGCCCATACCGTAAACGGTTTCTATCGAGTCAAACTCTTTATCAATGCGTTGGAACTTTTGACGGATTCGTTTGATGTGTGAGGTAATGGTGCTGTCGTCAACCACGGCTTTTACCGCCTGCATCAATTGCTCTCGGTTTTTAACATGACCTGGACGTGAAACCAAAGCATTAACAATCCAAAACTCACTGACCGTTAAATCAACTAATTGCCCACTCCATTTCACACTTAAACGCTCATTGTCGATTTCTAGCGAACCAACTTCGTGGATCGCATTAGCATTAGGTGTGGTTTGTAGCGAATCTAAACGTCTAAACAACGCTGAAATTCGTGCAAGAAGATGCGGCAAACTAATGTCTTTGGTTAAATAATCATCAGCCCCGAGTCGTAGGCCAGAAATAATATCAAGATCACTATCTAAAGCAGTAAGGAAAATAATCGGTAACTGGGTGGACTTTTGACGCAAGCTACGGCAGATCTCGAAACCGGCTTCTTGCTCATTTCCAAGACCGATATCCAGCAACACCAAGTCCGGCAAGCGATTAGCAAAAGCAGTTTCAGCTTCTTGTTTGGTTTCATAAACCACTACCTCATAACCTGACTTTTTCAGCGCCATACTGTAGTTTTGTTGTAATAACGGCTCATCTTCTACCACTGCAATTCGCTTACTCATGGAATTTCCTAATTTTTCACTTGTCTACCAGTTAATAGCTAAGTAAGGTAAAATAACTTTACTCAATAATCCAACCATTTTAAGACTTTTTGATGCAAAACTACCAACCAAACGATAATTTTCTTCAAGATAAAGTTATATTAGTCACAGGCGCAACTGACGGCATTGGTAAAGAAGTTGCCTTAGAGTACGCTAAATATGGCGCAACCGTCGTTCTACTCTCTCGGGATACTCGCAAGTTAGAGAGGGTTTACGACGAGATAGAAGGCCTGGGCTACCCACAGCCAGCCTACTTACCGGTCAACTTACAAGACAACACGCCAGAAACTTATCAAAAAGTTGCTGAGGTCATCGAAAAAGAGTTTGGTCGTCTAGATGGTTTGCTTCATAACGCTGGAGATTTGGGTCTGTTAAGTCCTTATGAACATTTTGATGATGAGACTTGGTTCCGCGTGATGCAAATCAACGTTAATGCCCCGTTCTTACTGACCAAATACTGTATTCCTTTACTTAAAAAGTCTGAAAGCTCCTCATTAGTATTCACGTCTTCTGGTGTTGGTCGTCAAGGCCGAGCTTATTGGGGTGCTTATGCGGCCTCTAAATTTGCGAATGAAGGTATGATGCAGACACTAGCTGATGAGCTAGAAAATAGTGTTATTCGAGTAAACAGCCTTAATCCAGGCGCAACCCGCACCAAGATGCGAGCAAATGCTTATCCTGGCGAAGACCCAGAGACACTACCAACGCCTCAAGATATTATGCCTGCATACTTGTGGCTGATGGACTCTGCGTCGGCTAAAGCCAATGGCCAAGCAATTAATGCACGAGACTTTATCAAAAAGTCCTGATTTTAAGGTAATACTCTTTTGAAGAACCAACATCTTCATCAGGCAGCATCCGTAGACTCTGTAAACTCAGAGTCTACCCCGCCTATTCAGTTTGCCGCAATTGACTTGGGTTCAAACAGTTTCCACTTGGCCATCGCAGAATTTGATGGGCATACTCTGCGTGTCATCGGACGACTCAAAGAAAAAGTACAGCTGGCTGCAGGGCTCGATAGTAAGGATATGCTGTCGGATGAGGCCATTGAACGTGGAGTAAACTGTTTAAAACTATTTGCCGAACGTATTCAAGACATTGATCGCCAATACGTCACTGTGGTTGGCACCTATACACTTCGCAAAGCCGTCAATGCTTCTGAGTTTGTGAAAAAGGCTGAAGCAATCCTCAGTCACAACATCGATATACTTCCCGGTCGAGAAGAAGCGCGACTCATATACGATGGCGTCTCTCATAACCATCCTGATTTAAAGCGCGCCTTAGTGATCGATATTGGAGGCGGAAGCACTGAAATCATACTGGGTGAACAGTTTGAACCTGAGGTGTTAGACAGCCTGGGCATTGGTTGTGTTACCACTAAAAAGTTCTTCCCCGATAACAAAATAACCGAAGAAAATTTCAATCAAGCAGTCATTAATGCCTCTATTGGAGTTTCAGAAGTTAAGAAATTCTACCGTTCAGGCAACTGGGAGCATTGCTTAGGCTCTTCAGGCAGTATTGAGTCCGTCTATAAAGTTTTGGCCAACCTAAATCTGGCTCAAGGCTTTATGACGTTTGAACATTTGAAATTCCTAAAGCAAAAGCTGATAGATATCGGTGACTTTGAAAACATCAACTTTTCAGGACTTACGGAAAGTCGTAAAAGCACCTTTACTTGTGGCGTCGCTATTTTATACGGCCTTTTTGAAACTCTAGAAATAGACAAAATGCATATCGCAGATGCTTCTCTGCGCGAAGGGATTTTGTTGGAGCTTACCGAAGAGCTGAAAGGCAACGATATACGCCATCAAACCGCGGTAAGTCTGATGAAGCGCTTTAATGTTGATCATGACCACGCTAGCCAAGTTCAACAGAGTGCACAACTGATATTCGATCAAACTGCGGATTTGTGGGGAATCTACGATCCTATTTACAAAAACTACCTTGATTGGGCATGCCAGTTACACGAAGTAGGTCTTTCAATTAGCTTTTCTAAACTCCGCATGCATAGCGCTTATATCGTACAGTACGGCGACATGCCTGGCTTTAGTCAGCAAACCAAAGACTCCTTAGCGGCCATTATTGCAAACCAGAAGAAAAAGCTTTTTATCGAACAGTTAGAACATAAATACGACGAACAAGACGCTTTATTATCAGTTGTGCTCATCCTGCGATTGGCCATACTGTTTAATGTAAAGCGTGACGCTCATAATATTGAAGAGCTGACATTCAAAGCTTCCGATCAGCACAAAATGATCATAACTATTCCAGCATCTTGGGCAAAAGAGCATCAGCTAATCATCGCAGAGTTGAGACGAGAAGCGGCCTATTTAGATTACCATGGAATATCTTTAGAAGTAGACATTATAAAGTCCGCTTCATAACTAATCTGACAAACGCTCCAGAAGTTGCTGCTGTACTTTAGGTTTAGTTTTCTCTGTGCGATGCAATCGATATTCACCGCTCGATTCTAAAATCCAACTCTGCTCAGTATCTTTGAGCATCAAGTCTAACTCCTTGAGCATACGCTTCTTGATATCGGCCTGTAATATAGGAAAGCAGGTCTCAACACGATGATAAAGATTTCGTTCCATCCAGTCTGCTGATGCAGCGTAAAGGTTCTCTTCACCATCGTTATAGAAATAATAAACTCTGGAGTGCTCCAAAAACCGACCTATGATTGAGCGGACTCTGATGTTCTCAGAAACGCCCTTTATCCCCGGAGATAAACAACAGACCCCTCGTACAATGAGCTCAACACTGACTCCAGCAATAGAGGCACGGTATAGAGCCTCTATCAACGACTGATCGGTTAATGAATTAAGCTTAATCACCATCCGAGCTTTTTTGCCGGCTAGCGCATTCTGCGTTTCTCGATCAACAGCGGCCAACAGATTTTTATGTAGCGTAAAAGGCGCATGCCATAACTGATTAAGCTCATACACCTTACCCATTCCAGTTAACTGCTGGAATACACGGTGCACATCCTCACAGATATCAAGATTGCTTGTTAGTAAGCTATAATCGGTATAAAGCCTTGCATTACCAGCATGATAATTCCCTGTACCTAGGTGGACAAAGCGCGACAACTTCTTGCTTTTTTCATCTTTACGCACAACCAACGTCATCTTGGCGTGAGTCTTATATCCTACAACCCCGTAGACGACTAACACACCAGCTTCTTGTAGCTTTTGCGCCAGCTCAATATTATCGGCCTCATCAAAACGGGCTCTTAACTCAACAACGGCAGTCACTTCCTTGCCAGAATGAGAAGCCTCGATCAAAGCCTCAACAATCGCAGAGTGACTTCCGGTACGATACAAAGTCTGCTTGATTGCTAGTACTGAGGGATCAGTAGCAGCCTGACGAACCAGATCGACAACCGGCTGAAAGCTTTGGTAAGGATGATGAAGAAGGATATCCCGCTCAGCCATAACTTCAAACACACCGCGGCGTGCGATTTCACCAGGCACCTTTGGAGTAAAGCCACTAAACTTTAAATCAGGCCGCTCAACGAGCTCAGGCAAAGACATCAAGCGATTGAGGTTAACCGGGCCATCAACTCGATACAGTTCTTCAGGGGTTAAGTTACATTTCTGGAGCAGGAAGTTAACAATTTTATTGGGGCATGACTTTCCTACTTCCAATCTCACTGCAGCACCAAAATTTCGCGACTGAAGTTCACGCTTTAATGCGCTGGCTAAGTCCTCAATAGAGCCCTCTTCTAGTAGTAAGTGGCTATCTCGGGTCAAGCGAAACTGATAGCAACCATGAATATCCATGCCAGGGAATAAATCTTCAGCAAACTCTGATATCACTGAGGAAAGGTAAACAAAGTTATGTTCTTTTGAACCGCCGACGTTCTCTGGTAGCTCAATGATTCGAGGTAATGACCGCGGCATATGCAACACAGCATATTCTAAGTCACGACCAAAGGCATCATTACCGTGGAGGTGCAATAAGAAGTGTAAACTTTTATTCACCAAGCGCGGAAAAGGATGGGTCAAGTCTAGGCTGATTGGACTAATAACCGGCATCACTTGCTGTTTAAAATATTTTTTCAGCCACTTGTATTGTTCATCATTCCATTCGTTAGACGGTAAGAACTGTATCGACTCTTCGGCCAGCTTCGGCAGTAACTCTTCATTGAAAATTCGATACTGTTCATCGACCAGCTCATGTGCACGTTCATTAATGTCCCTGAGCACCTGCTCGGTTGAGGCACCATTCAAACTGGGTTTAGTATCGCCACGAGCTAAGTCATGACGTAACCCAGCCACTCGAACTTCAAAAAACTCATCAAGATTGTTACTACAAATGAAGATAAAGCGAATACGCTCAAGAAGCGGGATACTTGGATCTAGAGCCTGCTGAAGTACCCGCCAATTAAAGGCTAACAGGCTCAACTCTCGGTTAAGGTAATGAGCAGGATCTGTTAGATACATCTTCTTAAGCTTTTCAAACGTTAACTCCTCCACATCTGATGTTGATACATCAGGCTGGGTAAGTTGGATAGAAGCCTTTTCCATAAAGATTTGCCGAATCAGGAGTGACCCAGCAAATATAGCAAATCTGCATTACTGTCACACCAAAGTTATGTGACAGTTTTGTGACTAAGCCATGACGAAACTTAGCCTTTTTTCCAAATATTCCTTCTCTTACTTGTCTTAGGGGCTGGCTGAGATTTTCGTGGCTTCACCGATAACTTAACTAAGTCAGCGACCTGCTGAATTTGCTCTTCACTTAGATCCATCCAACGCCCACGGCTTAAACTTTTTGGCAAATCAACGGGACCATACTCGATCCGGATCAAGCGAGACACATCAACCTCTTGCGACTGCCATAGCTTTCTAACTTCACGGTTCTTGCCTTCAGATAACCCAACTTCATACCACTGATTAGCGCCTTCACCACCACCTGGCTGAATATAATTAAACTGACACATATCACCGTCAATCAGTACGCCATCTCGCAAGTTCTTGAGCATTTCATCAGTGACCTCACCGTGAATTCTAACCGCATACTTCCGCTCAACTTGATACGAAGGGTGCATAAGCCTATGCGCCAGTTCACCGTTGTTGGTAAACAATAACAAACCTGTCGTATTAATATCTAATCGACCGATACTAATCCAGCGGCCAAAACTTGTTCGAGGCAATTTCTCAAATACTGTTGGCCGCCCCTCAGGATCTTTTTGAGTAGACACTTCACCCAACGGTTTATGATAAGCAATGATACGTGTATACACCTCATCCGAAGGCTTGATTTTAATAACACGTCCGTCGACACGAATGGTATCTTTATCGGTCGCTCTCTCGCCTAAGCTAGCAATAGAGCCATTAACACTGACTCGGCCATCAGCAATCCACTTCTCAATTTCACGACGAGATCCAAGACCTGCATTGGCAAGAATCTTCTGAAGTTTTTCGGATTTGTCAGATTTGTGCTTAGTATCAGTTCGTTGATTAGACATAAAGGCCTTATTACTTGGATATTAGTATAATTTTAGGGGTTTAGAGGCGTGCAGTCGAGATGTAACTGCACTTATTTCGAAAAGCAGTGTTTAAGTGGCTATACGCCGGATTCTCTTATCAATCCCAATAAAGTTCTCAATTCGATGAAAAACCTCATAACGTGAGAAAGGTTTTTTCATAAAATCATCAGCGCCAAATCTCTCAGCATAATATTTTTCCGTTGCTAAGACGTTACCGCTGATCATGATAATAGGAATATCTTTGGTTTTGGGGTCTTTTCGTAGCTGACGTAACACTTGGAAACCGTTTATACCCGGCAACACGATATCTAGGAAAATTAAATCAGGAAGGTGCTCTTTCGCCAGTCTAAAGCCAGTTTCGCCGTCTAATGCGATGCCCACTTCGTATTGGTTTTGTAGCAGCATCTTTTTTAGCAAAGTACATACTGTTTTTGAATCGTCGATAATCAGCATCTTCGTACCAGGCCGTGCATTCACACGTTTGTTACGTCGTCTTTCATCCTGATTAGTTGACTCATCGACCGTATTATCAGTACGTCCGGACGTCAATGAAGAACGAATTTTATCAAGTAGACTCAAGCCAACCCCCCGAGTAGTGGCAATAATCTTATTAGATTTTATTATCTAAATCTCTTATACAGATTATTATATAAGAACTTTGAGGGTAATACTTGAATTAGTTTTGCAATTATAACTTATAGCACTATTATTTTAGTGTAATTCTGTTGGCTTTAAGTTTGATTCACTCTCTTCCTCACCTTCGCTCGACCCTTCTGAGGTTTCAGTAGACTCATCTTCAAGCTCTGTCGTTTCGCTGTCATGCTCTTGAGTCTCTTGCTCTTGAGTAGCTTCCTCGTCAGATTCTGATTCGAACTCAGACTCCGGCTCGGATTCAGAATCAGAGTCTAAATCAGAGTCACCTTGAGGCTCTTCGGTGTCACTCATATCCTGAACTTCTGCAGCACTTTCAGCATCATTGCTCGAATCTTTGGCTGCTTCACCACCAATATCTTCATTATCCTCGGTGAGAATATCCTTACTGTTATCAACTGTAGCTTGCTCCGAACCTTCGCTACTCTCCTCTGAGCCGTCTTCGCCATCAAACTTCAACTCAGGGTTTAAGTTGTCCAAATCTTTGATTTCGGCTAACGATGGCAATTCATCAAGACTTTTTAGTCCAAAGTAGTCTAAGAAATACTTAGTAGTTGCGTACAGTGCAGGCTTGCCAGGCACGTCACGGTGCCCAACGACACGAATCCACTCGCGCTCCAATAAAGTCTTAACAATCGATGAGCTAACGCCGACACCACGAACCTGCTCAATATCACTACGTGTCGTCGGTTGACGATAAGCAATCAGTGACAAAGTTTCTAATAAAGCACGCGAATAACGAGATGGGCGCTCTTCCCACAGTCTAGCAATCCACTCCGCATAGTCTTGTCGAGCTTGGTAGCGGAAACCGGTGGCAACTTCAACCAGCTCGACACCGCGCCCCTCAGTTTCTTCAGCCAACATGTCCAATGCTTTGGTCACATCAGCCGTTTTTACCTTTTCATCTTCAGCAAATAGCTCAACCATACGGTCTTTAGATAAAGTGCTTCCTGCAGCCAGTAGCGCAGCCTCAATGATGCATTTAATTTTTTCTATATTCATACTCATGCTTGATCACTTGTCGTTTCTACTTCGGCTAGTGCATCTTCTATATCGTCGTCGCCTTCAATGCTACCGCTGGTCTTTGCTCGTACGTGAATAGGCCCATAATTATCGCTTTGAATAATTTCTAATAAGGACTCTTTCGCTAACTCCATGATGGCAAGGAAAGTCACCACCACTCCAGCTCGCCCTTCTTCAGGGTCAAATAACTTCGCGAAGTCAGTGAATGATTGACCTGAAATTCGCTCCAAGACCTTACCCATTCGCTCGCGAACTGACAAGGCTTCGAATTTAACTTGGTGGCTTGAGAACATCTCGGCTCGCCTAAGTACATCTCTGAGCGCGATAAGTAACTCTTTCATATCGACTTCGGGTTCAGGCTTAATGATATTCATATCAGGCTTTTTAGCGCTTACCTGATACACATCACGCCCCATCCGAGGTAATTCATCAATATCTTCAGCAGCTTGCTTAAACTGCTCATATTCTTGCAGACGGCGAATTAAGTCAGCACGAGGATCATCTTCATCATCCTCATCAGCAGGAGGCCTCGGCAACAGCACTCGGCTTTTGATCTCAGCCAACATAGCCGCCATCACCAGATATTCTGCCGCGAGTTCTAAGTGTAAAGCCTTCATCAACTCTACATACTCCATATATTGCTCGGTAATATGAGCAATCGGAATATCACGAATATCGACGTTCTGACGCTTGATCAAATACAACAGTAAATCTAATGGGCCTTCAAATGCTTCTAAGAACACTTCGAGAGCATCTGGCGGAATATACAAGTCCTGAGGGAACTCCTCGACCTGTTCGCCATCAACTAAAGCAAACGGCATCTCCCCCTGAACATGATCAGCACTATTCTGCTGTTCTTGCTCTGAAGGTGTTTGTTGCTCTTGGCTTTCGCCGTTTTGCTCAGTCATTATTGATTCTCTAAGTAAATATTAAGACTACTTATAGGAAAGTCCCATGGCTTGGCGCACATCGTCCATGGTTTCGCGAGCAATATCGCGCGCACGATCACAACCTTCTGAGACAATATTACGGATGATTTCTGGACTTTCTTCGTACTCTTGAGCACGCTCTACAAACTGTTGTTGCTCTGCACAAACGCTATCAATCACCGGTTGCTTACACTCGACACAACCAATTCCTGCAGATGTACAGCCTTTTTGAACCCACTCTTTCACTTCTTCTGGAGAGTAAATTTTGTGGAATTCCCATACTGGGCATTTTTCAGGGTTACCCGGATCATCGCGACGAACACGCGCAGGATCCGTTGGCATAGTGCGGATTTTCTTTTCCACTGATTCGCGCGGCTCCCGCATTGAAATAGCGTTGCCGTAAGACTTAGACATCTTCTGCCCGTCTAGCCCTGGCATTTTTGATACTGGCGTTAACAAAGCCTTCGGTTCAGGCAAAATCACTTTACCCGCTCCATCCAAATATCCGTACAAACGCTCCCGATCATTCAAGGAGATATTGGCCTGACTTTCGACTAAGGCTTGAGCAGTTTCTAATGAAGATTGGTCGCCCTCTTCTTGGAATTTTTTACGCAAGCTATTGTAAAGTTTGGCATTTTTCTTACCCATTTTCTTAATAGCTTGGGTTACTTTTTCTTCAAATCCAGGCTCTTTGCCATAGAAATGATTAAAACGTCTTGCCGCCTCACGAGTCATTTCAACATGCGGCACCTGATCCGCGCCCACAGGAACATTGCCCGCTCGGTACACTAAAATATCAGCAGCTTGAAGTAGTGGGTATCCTAAGAAACCATAAGTCGATAAATCTTTATTTTGTAACTTCTCTTGCTGTTCCTTATAGGTTGGAACTCGCTCTAACCAGCCTAGTGGCGTGGTCATGGACATCAACAAGTGCAGCTCAGCATGCTCTGGTACCTTAGACTGGACGAAGATAGTCGACGAGCTTGGGTTGATACCCGCCGCTAGCCAGTCGATAACCGTGTCCCACACATAGCCCTCGATCTGTGAAGTATCATCGTAGTTCGTGGTCAAGGCATGCCAATCAGCTACCATGAAAAAGCACTCATACTCATGTTGCATTTGTGCCCAATTCTTTAAAACCCCATGGTAATGCCCTAAATGTAATGGTCCCGTAGGACGCATGCCGGATAGAACGCGCTTTTGGCCAACTGATATAGAACTCAATGGATATCCTTTGAAGTAACTTTTTTAATAAATTTATAAGACTGTCCATTATAACGAGAACATTCCAAAACGCTATATTTCTGTATTTCTGCATGCTCAAATTCAACTAAACGTCAAACGGATTCCAAATATTGATTATAAAATAATCAATTCTTGACATAAGTTAATATGTGTATATACACTCAAGTAATGAATGATGCACTTAATAAGCAGCTTCCAGAGTTCTATGAGACCAAGGATTGCTACTGCTTAGAAGCTCGGCGACAAGCGCGAGCAATAACTCGATTATATGAAGAAAAGCTACGACCACACGGTCTGAGAGCGACACAATTTTCAGTGCTGGCGACTTTAAAGCTTAAAGGCCCTACACCAGTCACAGAGTTGGCGGACTTTTTGGTTCTAGAGCGAACCACTATGACGCGTGGGGCTGCAGTCATGGAAAAAAAAGGTTGGATAACCCCTGCGCAAACAGATGATGCACGTGTCAGAGCATGGCAATTAACATCGCAGGGCCGCCAGAAACTAGCTGAAGCTTATCCTGCTTGGAAGTCGGTTCAAGATGGCCTTACTAGCGCAGGACCAAGCGAAGATTCTGTATGAATAAACATTCTCAACTACGGCTAACGGATACACAATCTGCAGCGGTATGTTGTTAACTCAACGTAAAACATAAGGAGATCAATCATGTCATTCTATATTGATGGATATGTATTACCTGTACCGAAAGATAAGCTAGACGAGTACATTGAGATGGCCAAGCGGGCCGGTGAGGTCTGGAAAGAGTATGGGGCATTAAAAGTTGTCGAAGCCAAGGCTGACGATGTTCCTGATGGAAAAGTCACATCATTTGGCCAGAGCGTACAGCTCAAAGACGATGAAACCGTGATTTTTTCATACATTTTGTATGAGTCGCGCCAAGCTCGCGATGAGATCAATGAAAAGGTCATGAAGGACCCGCGTCTTGCCGACATGATGGATCCGAAAAACTTACCATTCGACGGTATGCGCATGTTCTGGGGTGGCTTCACGCCAATCGTTGAACTATAGGAGATTTTCCATGAGTGATAAAAAAATTGAACTAAGGGCTCCCATCGCACACCTTGTTTGCGATCCCTGCTCTGAAGCTATCGAGTTTTATAAAAAAGCTTTCGGAGCTGAAGAGTTACAAAGGGTTCCTGGGCCTAATGGCGAGAAAATCATGCACGCGTGCTTGAAAATTGATGATGGCTATATTTTTCTAGTCGATGACTTTCCTGAGTTTAATCCGGAAGGTAAGTCACAATCCCCTAAGGCTTTGGGCGGAAGTCCCGTCACCATTCATCGCTATGTGGACAATTGCGACGACGCGTTTAAGCAGGCGGTTGATGCTGGAGCGACGTCTAAAATGGAACCGCAAGATACCTTCTGGGGCGATCGCTACGCTGCTTTTGTCGATCCCTTCGGTCATAACTGGTCACTGGCTCATCGTGTGAAAAATGTCAGCGATGAAGACTTGAAAAAAGCAATGAATGAAGAGTTTAGTGGTGAGAAGTGTTAGCTCCGTCGAAATAAGCGGTTAGCAAAGCGCTGGCCGCTTTATTGTTCATTCAAAGCTCACTCAAACGCCTCAACATCACCAGCACCTTCTCGTACCACTTCTGGGTAGCCAGAGGTTAGGTCAATGACCGTAGTAGGCTCATGGCCACAGTAGCCACCATCAATGACCACATCGACACGTCCGTTAAGAATATCGTGGATTTCGTAAGGTTCTAAAATCTCACCCTCTTCTTGTTGCGGTAAGATCAAGCTGGTGCTCATCAGCGGTTCACCTAAGTCTTCCAGCAAAGCCTGTGTAATCGGTGTTTCAGGAACACGAATACCGATAGTTTTCTTTTTAGGATGCTTTAAACGATTGGGGACTTCGCCAGTAGCTCGAAGGATAAAGGTATATGGACCAGGTGTGTTATTTTTAATCAAACGAAACGCGGCATTATCGACCCGAGCATAAGTCGCTAATTCCGATAAATCACGGCACACCAGAGTAAAGTTATGTGACTTATCCAGATTACGAATCCGTCGAATTCGATCCAAGGCAGTTTTATCACCAATATGGCAACCCAGCGCATAGCCGGAGTCCGTGGGGTAGGCCACTAAAGCCCCTTGACGAATTTTCGCTACCACCTGACTAATCAATCTTGGTTGTGGTGTTTCGTTATGAATTTCAATGAGTTGTGTCATATTTTTATTCTTTCGTTTATTGCTTGCGGTTCCATGTAGGGGACTCCCAGACTGGGGTTACTTTTTCGGGTAATGGTGCAAATTTACCCAGTAGCGCCCAAGGCTTATCTGGCGAATGAAAGTCTGAGCCTTGCGAGGCATAAAGTCCGTATTGCTTACTCCAATCCGCTAACAGGTTTTTCTGTCCTGGATGAATATTAGGATAACATGTTTCAACTCCTAACCCTCCTAATGATTTGAATTGCTCGATCAAACGTTTCAGTTTATTGGAGCCCATTCCGTAACGTGTTGGGTGCGCTAACACTGGAATGCCACCAGCTTGTCGAATCATCGCCACCGCATCCTCAAGATCAAACCATTCATCTTTAACATATGCTTTACCACCTTTCGCTAGATACTTTTTGAAGGCATCTCCAAAGTTCTTAACCTCTCCACGTTCAAGCAAGTATTGCGCTAAATGTGTCCGACAGACCATGGGTTGACTATCGACTAAATACTCAATATCTGGCTGCGCGCCTTTTACGCCCGCCTCTTCTAGTCTTTTCCCCATTTCGACAGCTCTATCGCGGCGCTTATCCTGTATTGTTTTCAGGAAGCTTTGTAATCCAGCATGTTCATGGTTAATTTGTAGGCCCACAATATGAACGGCATCTTGGCCTTTACTGTTCCAAGTCGCTGAAATTTCAACGCCTGGAACCACCGAAACGCCGTAGCTCGATGATAATTCAATAGCCTCAGCCACTGAATTAATCGAATCGTGGTCAGTAATAGCTAATTCATCCACACCTCTCTCAGCAGCCAGCTTTAAAAGCTCACTTGCTGATAAGCTACCGTCTGAAGCAGTTGTGTGGCTGTGTAAATCACGTAACATAGCGCTCACTAATCATTAATGATAAAAGTCGTTCAAATATTGTTACCGCTAGTTTGCCTACCTTTTGCGATAAGGTAAACTTAGCGAGCACTTTAATAGGTATTATTATGACGTTTCTTAAAGAAAATTACCCCATTGTCGGCTTTATTGTCGCTTATTTGATCACTAAAAACCTGATCTTGGCCGCAGCCATCTGGAGTGGGTTAACTTTAGTGCAAATGATCGTTCATTATTTCACCAAGAAAGAAGTGAAAAAAAGTCATGTAGCACTATTTTTTGTGGGGTTAGCTTTAGTAGCTTTAGCATATTACTTTGATGACGACGATTTCATTAAGTGGAAAACCAGCATCGCGGTTTGGGCCGGCGCCCTATTTATTCTGATTCGTCAATTCGCGTCGAATAAATACGTCATACAAGACCTCACCAAAGCAAGTGGCTTGATAAAAGATACAGCACCTAAGCAACTGTTAGCAAAAGTGAACTGGTTGTGGGTGGTCAGTTTAGCCTTATATGGTGGCTTGAACCTGTATATAGCCTTTAACTTTAGTACCGACTTTTGGTTCTATTTTAAATTAATCAGCATGTTTGTTTTACTCTTTGGGTTGCTCATTACCAGCATTGTCATGCTGAAAGAACATGTTCACCTCGAAGAAGAACAACCCAACCAGTAACTCACGACAGGAATTTGTTATGCTTTATATGATTTACTCTGAAGACGTTGAAAATTCATTACCCCTGCGCGCCAAAGCTCGACCTGCACATATTGAACGTCTACAATCGCTTAAGAATGAAGGCAGACTGATTATGGCTGGCCCTCTACCCGCTATTGATGCCAATGACCCAGCTGAAGCAGGTTTTACCGGCAGTTTAATTGTGGCCGAGTTTGAATCCTTAGAAGCCGCTAAAGAATGGGCTGACGCTGATCCCTATGTTGAAGCTGGCGTTTACCAAAACGTTACCGTTAAACCTTATAAAAAAGTACTACCATAAAGGCCGAACACTATGACCCAACAAGCTCCAGACAACTCCGCTCGCATCAATAAAATGCAACAGTTAATCACTGAAGCTCTACAGCCTGAGCAGTTAGACATTATCGATGACAGCCATAAACACATTGGTCACGAAGGCGCCAAAGGTGGCCTTGGCCACTTCACCGTTATCATCAAAAGTGACGCCCTGGAAGGTAAACGCATGATTCAGCAGCATCGCATGATTTATGACGCCCTTGGCGACATGATGCAAACAGATATTCATGCGCTGGCGATTAAGGTAATTAAATAAGCTAGTTTCTCTATACCAGTAAATTGCTTAGATCACTTTACTGGTCTTTACCTATAAGCTCACAACTACTACAGCCCAGCAAGAACTCCTGGCCATCATCACATGTAAGCTCTGCGGTAGCACCGGCCCAAACAGTAAACTGGCAAGAGGCTTCTTTGTAACGAGTAGTGCCTTTAACATAGCAACTTAAATGTTCATACTCGTTATGATACTGGTTAACAGTTAACTCTTTAGTTTTCTCTAGAAAATCACCAGCCTCTTCCGAGGTTAAGTTAAAATCACTACACCACTCGCTGTCACCTTCGTAACCACTCTCAATAACTGTCACAGAATTAAACTGGGTACCGGAGCCTGCATTACAAGCGGATACAAGTAATCCAAATAACAGAACACCACCGACTTTCTTAAACATATTTTTTACCATTTCGCTGAACTCGCTTCTGATGACTTTTTATAAGAAACCTCAGGATGGCGATACACATCGTCGCTATCAAAACACAGTAACTCATTCAGTTCATTGACGAGCCATACTAGTGCTGTGTTTTGAAGGGAATTAACCGTTTCATAGCCTGTTTTAGTAGAGTAGTCGCCCACAATTTCTATCCCTACTGATTCTTTGTTCGTAGGGTACCTGTCGGGATAGCTCTTAGTGAGCTCATGCTTATGGAGTTTTTTGACTCTTAAGCCATACGATTCACCTTTCTTTAAGTAAATAGCATTCGCTTTTGCTAACTCAGCTTTGGAGCAATCATTCGTTTCAATACAACGGGAACGAAGCTTGCCCACATGATAGGTGTACTTATTTAACAGTGCTGTCTGATAAATTTTGCCCGTTTTGCTAATTAAAAAGTGAGCGCCATGAGGCGAGGAAGCATAAGAGTTAAATGTATGTTGGGCAGTAGTAGCTCCTGTTTGATGAACCACAATGGCTTGAGGGGAAGCCATTTCACCTTTGTGTAAACCCTTATATATTTTTTGTTCCACCTTAGAATGAATCAACTTTCCTGACTCAATCTTTGCTTCAGGTTGTTCTGCCATGAACCTATCCTTGTTAGTAATAAACTAATGCCAAGGTAGCAAAAAACAATCTTAAATATAACCTAGAATTTTAAAATTTGATAAAAATGATAGCTTGCTCACACTAAGTTGTGCTTATCGCTTAGGTAAGTACCTCAGCGGATCAACGGGCTTACCTTTGAAGCGGATTTCGAAGTGGAGTTTTGGAATATCTGAGTCAGAGTTGCCAATTTCAGCAATTTTTTGCCCAGCTTTAATGATTTCATTTTCTTTAACCAAGATGCGCTTATTGTGAGCATAAGCACTAATAAAATCATTATTATGTTTAACGATAACTAGGTTGCCATAACCACGTAAACCCCGCCCAGCATAGACCACAAGTCCAGGTGCTGCGGCCCTAACCGGCTCCCCCATATTTCCCGCGATATCAATGCCTCTGGAACCCTTAACACCTGAGAAGCGTTTAATGAGCTTGCCCATATTTGGCCACATCCAATACTTCACTGGTCTGCTGGTGTAGGAATTGGTGGTAGCGGGTTTAGCTTTTGGTTTCTTTTTTACAGGTTGAGCTTTCTTTGGCGTTGATACCGTTTCTGAGGCTGAAGCGGTCTTCTTTGGTTTTGGCTGCTTTGCAGTATTAGAGCTGGTGTTAGCTGGTTTACTTTTTGGTTTGCTGGTGCTCGCTGTTGTCGGTCGCTCTACGGTGGTTACAGCAGTACGGCTAACTTCTTGTACGCCACGGCGGCTACGGATGGCTGTGTTTGATGAGTTATCGTTTTGTGCTATTTGCGACGTATCAACTTGACGCTCACTTTCGTAATGACGAGCTTTTTCAAGATCCAGTTTTTGGCCAGGATAGATAGTGTAAGTAGCATCAATATTATTAGACTCTGCTAACGTTTTGTAATCAAAGCCGTACCGAAAAGCAATCGAATAAAGAGTATCTGCAGGTTGGACAATATAGAACTGTTGACTGTTATCCACCTCAGTCGGCGGGTAAAAACTGTGAAGCTTTGCTCCGTCGCCCGTCGCTTCGCGTTCTTCTACCGGCGCTAGACGAGGATTGCCACACCCTTGCAATAAATACAGACCCAAAACAATCGCTACAATCCACAGGGAGCGTACTGCTGAACGTTTCAAAATGTCTTTGGTCTCTTTTTGCATTTACCAGCTAATCCCTACTTCGAAAGTTATTGTAGATTCAAGACGTTGAAAATTAAGACTTATTTCGCCATTAGTTTGAGACAGTATAAATAATATAAGCTAAAACACCTAATATCAGCACGCCCCAACCGATCCACTCTACATATTGACGCAATTTATGCTCCATTTGTTCCCCACCCCACTTCACTAATCCTCCAATAAGGAAGAATTGGGCACTTCGTGCGATGATTGAGGCAATCAAGAAAGGAATAAATGCCATACCCAGCGCGCCGGCGGTCAGTGTGAACATTTTATAAGGCACCGGTGAAAACCCTGCCACCAAAACAACCCAAACACCATATTCCGCAAACCATTCTAAAGCGCGGTTATAGGTGCTTTCATAGCCCAGCTCAATAATCCACGGCAATACCCAGGACTCAAAGGCAAATGCGCCAATGATATAAGCTACAACACCCCCTAAAACTGAGGTCGTAGCTGCGACAAAAGCAAGCCACAAAGCTCTATTTGGTTTAGCCAACGCCATTGGCGCCAACATTACTGCTGTAGGAATTGGGAAGAAAATAGACTCAATAAAACTAATAAAACCTAAAATATAAACAGCGTACTGATGACGCGCCCAACGCAAGCATGCATCATACATTTTAGTAAAGATTTTCATCGAGCAACACCGCTGACTAAAGGCACAAATTTCACTTTTTCAATAAAAGTTTCTTCTATCTTAGTACCCTTACGCTGAACAAGGATTAAATCCTGCGAACTTTCTGTCGAGCCTACTGGAATCATCATACGACCACCATCAGCAAGCTGGCTGACGAGCTTTTCAGGAATACTCGGCGGAGCTGCTGTAACGATGATACCGTCAAAGGGTGCATATTGGTGCCAACCATTGAAGCCATCAGCAAACAAGTATTGGATATTGTGTTGGCCAATGCCGGTCAAGGTCTTGCGGGCTTGCATATGGAGCGCTCGAATCCGCTCTACCGTAAAAACAGTTTTAGCGACTTTGCCGAGAATAGAGGTTTGGTAGCCACAGCCAGTGCCGATTTCGAGCACCTTATTCATGCTACCCGTTTCCATTAGCATTTCGGTCATGCGCGCCACAATATAGGGTTGGGAAATGGTTTGTCCCATACCAATCGGAAGCGCTGTATCTTCGTATGCTCGGTGCGATAACCCCTCGTCGATAAATAGGTGTCGAGGTGTTAACCCTATGATTTTTAACAACTCTTCGTTCTTGATGCCTTCAGCTCTTAACCGCTCCACAAGGCGTGTGCGCGTTCGCGCAGATGTCATGCCAGTTCCCGAAATGTGTGTTGCATTCATATATTTATTATCTGTATTAGTTATCGATAGTTTTTAAAAAACCTTCAAGCTCGTCAAAACTATTGTAAGCCGTTAAATCAACATTTATCGGCGTTACTGAAACGTAACCATTTAAAACCGCATGAAAATCAGTGCCTTCCCCTACATCTTGGCCTTCAGGCAGCGGTCCTAACCAGTAAATCGGACGACCTTTTGGATCTTTATCGGGAATTATAGTATCAGCACGGTGACGATTTCCCAAGCGCGTTAATTTAATTCCTTTCAATTCATCGTAAGGTACATCAGGAACATTAATATTCAATACACGGTTATGCTCCATCTGGTGCTTTTCTAAGCCTTTGATAATGTCTACAGCCACTTTGGCTGCCGTAACATAATGCTCGCAATTATGGCCCACTAGAGACACCGCTACCGCGGGATAACCGAGAGCGCGCCCTTCCATTGCCGCTGCCACCGTTCCTGAATATAACGTATCATCGCCCAAATTCGCACCGGTATTAATGCCTGCCACCACCATATCAGGCGGCTCAGGCATTAAATGGTGCGTCCCTAAGTGCACACAGTCTGTTGGCGTACCAGTCACAGAATAGAAACCACGCTCGGTTTCATTGACCCGAATCGGCTTATCCAAGGTCAGTGAATTACTGGCACCACTTCGGTTTCTATCAGGCGCTACCGTCGTGACCTCCGCAATCTTTGACAAATGATCGAAAAGCGTGCTTATACCAGGGGCAAAGTACCCATCATCATTACTTAATAATATCTTCATAATCCTATTAATCGTCAGTCGTCTTGGTTGTTTGTCGTATTTATAGTCGGCTTATGCTCAACAAGAGTCACCAGTTCACGAAGCATACTGGTCGCAAAAGCACCTTTCGGCAAATCGAATGATAAAGTTATATCGGTATCATTATGCCACTGTGTCGTGACATTTTGTGGAAAACACAATAAAGCTCTACGCTCTTCGTTAAATCGCTTGTTCGATAGCTTTTCAATCAACACTTGATAGTCAAACAAACTCTCAGTCTCGAAACTTAACGCTTCATTGGTAGGCTGCGGCCGTGAACCAGCAAGCGGTGCAGTAAGCAAAATATCGTTTTCCAAAAAGCGGGGCTGCTCAGGTCCTAAGTCTTCAATAACGAATCCTTTTTCAGAGCCGCTCAACATGACGAAATCACCCTCTAATAAGGTATCAGACAGGCCTTTATTGATACGCTCAGACACCACATGGTTATATAGGAATGAACGAACCGCTGAGAACAATAACCCTTGTAAATTACGGTTTTTCAGTCTTTTATTCTTAATGAGTAGATCAACGCCACGCGTGAGATTAGAGCCATCTCTACCAAATCGTTGCTCGCCGAAATAATTGGGGAATCCTTTTGATGTGATGCTCTCTAATCGCTTATTAAAAGCCTCTCTATCCAAGTCCAGATCGCGCAATCTGATATCAAAGTGGTTGTGCTTTACTGCGCCAATACGCAGTTTTTTATCGTGACGTGTGGAGTCTAAAACCCTCACTTCATCATCATTAAACTCTGACCAATCTATTTCTCTCAACAACGGCAGCTGTACGCTGAACCACTGCCTAGCGATGGCAAAACGGTCTTTCTTACCGGCATAACCAATATCCGTTGGCTTTACTTCTGCAAAGCGCATTAGCTTTTGCACCACAATATCAGTATTAATATTTTGCTTTTCGATGTATAGAAAATGGTGAGCACCCTCGCCAGAAAGATCGAAGCGTAAGGTTTCCTCTACGACAAAGTCGCTCATCTCAGACTTGAAGCGAGCGGTAGATAATGGCTGCCCATGTAACCGGCTCCACTCATAACACTCAGTACTAGGCATGTCTCTTGGGTTAGAATGGTTGCTCATGAGACTGACTGCAATAAACAAACAGCATGAACGGCAATACCTTCCTTGCGTCCCACAAAGCCTAGCTTCTCTGTCGTCGTGGCCTTGAGGTTAATTTGACCAAAATCTGCATCACACACTGCGCAGAGAACATCTTCCATGCTTTCTATTTTAGAAGCCATTTTAGGAGCTTGAGCGACGATCGTAACGTCTAGATTACCGACTGAGTAACCTGCCTCTTTAACTAGGGCCATAACCGACTTAAGCAGTTCTTTGCTATCCGCTCCAGCAAACTCTTCGCTGGTATCTGGAAAGTGGTGTCCAATATCGCCCTTTGCAATCGCACCTAACAATGCATCACACACCGCATGTAACACCACATCGCCATCAGAGTGAGCAAGTAAACCCTGCTCACCTTCGAATAATACACCGCCTAAAATTAAAGGCTTATCACCACCAAATTTATGAACATCGTAACCGTGACCGATTCGAAACATAGTAAAACCCAGTTATTCAATTAACGTGATCTTACCGCCATACTCTTCTGATGCCAAACCAATTGCTCCGCTTCAGCAATTTTCTCACCCATGGCCGATAGTTTCTTTCTGCCCTCTTCGTGTACAGCTTGAACTGATTGAACTTTTAGGAAGCTCAATACGCTGAGGCCACTGGAACGATTTGCCGTGCCCATAGTAGGCAACGTGTGGTTAGGGCCTGAACAATAGTCACCATAAGCAACAGCACTATTTTCACCCACGAATAATGAACCAAAGTTCGACAGTAAGTCCTGATCAACTCGTTGATCGGATAAGAGTAAGTGTTCAGGAGCATAGTGGTTACTAAACTCGATCATTTGCCCAACCGAATCAGCCTTGAGTAAAATAATTTGATTGTCGTCGAGTAGCTTGGAGAGCTCATCATTAGCTCTTAATGACTTTTCCACTGCGCTCAATAAATCCAAGCTGTCACTGACCAACAAACTTTGTGCTTGTGGATCGTGCTCAGCTTGTGCCGCCATATCCGCAATGATCCAATCTTGATTAACGTTTTCGTCGGCGATAATAAGGAGTTCACTAGGGCCTGCCGCCACATCGATTTGAATCTTCTGACTTAATAATTGCTTAGCCGCATTCACATACTGGTTTCCGGGACCTACAACCATTTGTACCGGCTCAAGATCTTGATACCCATAAGCCAAGGCGCCAATAGCTTGGGCACCGCCTAGCTTTAAAAATGAAGTCGCCCCAGCTAAACTGGCGGCGGCCAAAACTGCAGGGTGATCCGATGGCGAGCAGGCAACTCGCTCCTGGCATCCAGCAAGCTTCGCAGGTATTAGGGTCATTAATGCTGTTGATATTAATGGAAAGCGCCCCCCTGGAATATAGGCTCCAATGCGCTCAATGGCCTGATATCGGAAGCCAAACTCGCCACAGTCATCGACATAAGTACTATCGACTAGCTTGTCTCGCTGAAATTGTGCAAAGCCCTCAATACGGCGGGCTGCCGCGACAATAGCTTCAAGTAATTCAGGCTCAAGTCCGTAATCGTCTGGAGACTTTAGTTCAATCCACTCAGGACTAAAGCCATCAAACTGCTGACTCAAAGCTTGAATAGCAGAGTCGCCTTGAGACTTAATTTGCTCCAGTAAATCGCTGACTGTAGAAGCAGCATCAGTGTGACTATTACTGTTCTCACGCTGCCAAGATTGGCAGCTTAAGATAGTCGAATTGTTAACCTGCATTTCGAGCTCCTAACTCACTGATGATTTCGGCCGGCGCGACGCCCTTTGCCTTGGCGTTAACTAAGGCAAAAAAGATTAGGTCCGCGGCTTCCCAACGCACTTCATCATTATCTTGTGCTTCGATCAACTCTTGGCACTCTTCATTCAGCTTCTCAATTTGCAACGCTTCACTACTAAACAACTTTTGAGAAAACGATTGAGGCTCACCAGTTTCTAGTTCTTGCAAGCGCTGTTCAAACACTTGGTTTAAGCGATTTAAATCAAATTGTGGCGACTGCGAGGCAAAACAACTATAACGTTCAAAGTGACAAGCGTTACCCTGCTGCTTCACTTTAAATAACAAAGTGTCACCATCACAATCGTAATCAATATTGACTAGCTCCTGAGTGTTACCGCTAGTTAAGCCCTTCTGCCACAACTCCTGACGCGAGCGACTGTAATACACACCAGCCTTTTTACTGATGGCTTCCTGCAAAGATTCTTTTGTCGAATAAGCCAACATTAACACTTGGTTAGTATCTACATCCTGCACCACGGTCGGCATCAATTCTGCTTTCTTAAAATCCAAACAACTGAACAGTGCATCGTCTAACTTTAGTTTCCCAGTATAAACCGACATGCCGATCTGGCTGTTAGCACCTAAGCCGTTAATCGTTTTAATATCATCTAATGTCGTAATACCGCCAGCAACAGTGACAGGGATCTTAGAGGCTTTAACTACGGCTTTAACGCGCTCCTCATCGATACCGCCCAGCATGCCTTCTTTTTGTACTTGCGTGTACAAAAACTCTGAGCAGTTGCCTTGGATCTCCTCGATTAAGTCCAATACTTTAACGGTATCTGTGGACTGCCAGCCGTGTGTCACCCAATCGTCACCTTTGGCATCAATCGCAAAAATCAGCTGCGAGCTCGGTAGTTTTTTCACAAACTCCGAACGACATGAGGTCCCCAAAATCACTTTCTTTGCACCCGCTGACAAATACTCTCGTGCAGTATCATAATCACGAATACCACCGCCAACACGACATGGGTACTTTTTGATTAACTGCTTAATTAAATCTTTATTGCTTCCGCGCCCAAGCGCCGCGTCTAAGTCAATAATCGCTACTTCACCATAAAGACTGAAGCGCTCCAATAGACCAAAAACATCCTCTTCTTCAACGATCTTTCTATCGGGATTACCCTGCTCTAACTGAACCGCTTTTCCATCTAATAAATCAATACTGGGAATTAACATTTAAAACTCCTGATCTCGCTTAGCGAGTTAAAATTTGTTGTTGCTTAAGGGCTTTCTTAACGTCTTGCACGCTATACTCACCACGGTGGAACATGCCCGCAGCTAAAGCTGCATCACTGCCTGCTAAAAACGTATCCACAAAGTGTTGTTCGTTCGACGCTCCGCCTGAAGCAATGACTTGAATATTGCGCTCTTTTGCCACTCGAGACATCAGTTCATTATCAAAACCGATTCCCGTGCCGTCGCGGTGCATAGCCGTTAATAGTATTTCACCCGCGCCACGCTCTTCGACTTCTTTAAACCAGTCAAAAGCATTGACTTCAGTTCGCACATGGCCCCCGCTGACATAGACTGCATAGTCATCGGTTTCATCTTTGTTGACGTCTATGGCTACCACTACACACTGCGAACCAAAACCTTCTGCAATCTGATTAATCAATTGAGGATTTTTAACCGCCGCAGAATTAAGCGCAACCTTATCCGCACCAGCATTTAAAAACTGCTCAACATCTGTATAGCTGTTTAAACCACCGCCAACCGTAAACGGAATCGATAGGTTTTGCGCCACTCGTCTTACGGTTTCTAAAGCGTTAGCTCTATTTTCTAGGGTCGCCTTAATATCTAGAAAGACTATTTCGTCAGCGCCCTGCTCTTGATAGCGCAGTGCTAACTCAACAGGATCGCCCATATCGGTCAGGCCTTTGAAATTAACGCCTTTTACCACACGACCATTAGCCACATCGAGACATACGATGACTCGTGGGATTAGGCCATTATTGACACGTTCTAATTGCTCAGACATTGCTTGATGACCTCCTCGCCGACATCGCCCGACTTTTCAGGGTGGAACTGAAATGCCCACACATTACCTTGGTTGATCGCTGCGACAAACTGCTCGCCATAAGTTACTGTAGCGGCGGTTACTGACGATTGTTTAACACCATAACTATTGACGAAATAAACAATTTTTTCACTTAAACCACCTACAGCTGAACTTAGTTTTGACCAACCAACCATCGGTTGTTTTGGGCTATTCAATCGCTCTACATTACCCTCAAAAACTCCTAAGCCTTGGACTCCGGCATCTTCTTCAGACTGATTAAACAAAACCTGTAGCCCAACACAAATTCCTAGAAAAGGCTTATCCGACTTGATCCAATCAACGACTATGTTATCTAAACCTGTAGCCACTAGCTGCTTCATCACCTGTCCAAAACGCCCTTGCCCTGGCACTACTAAAGCATCGATCTGATTCGTGACCATGTCTTGCGGATTATTAATCTGTACCGTTGAATACCCAATACGATTTAAGCAAGCATAGAGACTGAACAAGTTCCCCGCCTTGGTATTAATAACACCTACCGTCAAGTTTCTCTTGGTAAGGTCTGCAACAGAACTCATAGCATGCCCTTTGTACTGTTATCGCGCTCACTAACCTGCAAGGCTTCACGCAAGGCGAAAGCCAAGCCTTTAAAGCTTGCCTCAATCAAGTGGTGGTTGTTATCAAAGTACTCAGTTTTAATGTGCAAAGTAATAGCGCTGTTAATAGCGAATGTGTAAAAGAAATGCTTCCACATTTCAGTACCAATTCCGCCTAGGCTTTCACGCGAGAATGGCAAATCAGTAATTGAGTAAGCACGTCCACATACGTCTACAGCTACCATTAGCAAGCTCGCATCCATCGGCAATAAACGCTGGCCATAACGCACAATCTTGCCTTGTTGACGCCACGCTTGATTGAACGCTTGACCCAAGCAAATAGCCACATCTTCAATTAAGTGGTGATCATCAACCTCTAAATCACCTGTCGATTTGAGGCTCAAATCCCAACCAGCGTGTGTCGCTAACTGATTTAGCATGTGATCAAAGAACGGTAGGCCTGTATCAATTGTGACTTGCTGTTGGCCGTTGATATTCAGCGCTAATTCAATCGTCGTTTCTTTGGTCTCACGACTTAAAGTAATAGCTTCACGGTTTATAATCTTCTCGCTCATAACAAAACCTCCAATTCATTCACAGACGTCAGCACCAAGTCTGCACCAAACTCATACAAACTCTCGTTACCTATTCCAATAGCTAAGGCATTAGCACCATTAGCAGCTGCCATATCATCAGGAGTATCCCCCAGCATCCAGCAAGCTTCTTTGCCGTAATACTGTTTTGCTTTCAACACCCCTTCTGGATTAGGTTTTGATACTTGAACATCATCATCACTGATAACCAATGTATTTCTTGCTCCAACGAACTGCGCCCCCTCAATCGCCTCATCTTTCGGACGGCCGGTCACAATCGCTGTTTTTAAGCGCCTAGAGCTTGTGATAAATATCTTTTGTAATAAATCCTGACCCAAGATCACGGTTTCTAAGGTCTTAAATCCTTGCGAGCCGGATGTTCCCTGATAAAACTCTTGAAACGTGTCGGTCACCTGCTCCAATTTAGACTCGACTCCAAGCTGTTTTATCAAAGCTTGAGTTAATACCCAGTCATTATTAAATCCGCCCTGGCCTCTTAAAACCTCAATCTCAGATTGTGTAATGTCTTTGCCCGAAAAGCTTTTTACCGTTGCCTTAATCGCAGCGTCATAGCTTTTACTGGTATCAATTAAAACACCATCCATATCAAAGCACAGAAGCTCAGGATTTACAGCCCATTGCAGCGCGCTCAACAAAGGCTTGATATAAAAAGGAATCGTGATTCTAATTGCCTCAATATCGTCCCTTGTCGCACTTAAACCAGAGAGTGTGGTTTTAATAATAATATTTCTTTTCTGGCAAGCTGCTTTGATCAATCTCAGCTTCTCACTGCTTCCCTGTACGAAGACAAAGTTCGCACTGCTATCAACCAAGCTCAAACCAGCAGTTACTAAGACTTCAGCCACTTGCTCACGATTCTGAGCAATAGTTTTGGCATAATTGCTCACTTCGAGTTTAGCGCTATCACTAAAAGCTTTTTTAGCACACTCAATGGTCGGTGAAGGTAGGTTAAATGGCATGGCTAGCTTCCTGAACTCTGACACTATTGACGCTTGCCCCATTAAATAACCACAGCGTATACCTGCTAAACCAAACGCCTTCGATAAGGTTCTTAGCACCACCAAATTATCAAATTGTTGAATCAAATCGAGAGTGTCATCAGTTTGATTAAGAGCAAATTCGATATAAGCTTCATCAAGAAAAACCATGGCTCCTTTTGAACGCGCCAGCTCACAAGTTGTGACCAGTTCATCGTAAGGAATCAACTCGCCTGTTGGGTTATTGGGGCTGGTTAGAATCAGTATCGAATTATTGTCTAAACATTGTTGCGCGCTGGACAGATCAATTCGCATGTCATCTAACGGCTCAATCAAATCAATCGAGCTACCCCAGATCTCTTTCCCAACTAAGTATTGGCTGAATGCTGGTAGTGGCAAAATCAGCTTACGCTTTTGCAAACAGGCAAGTTTGAACAATAACTCAATAGATTCATCGCCACCGTTGGTCAGCAATAACTGATTTTCGTCAATTCCATAAAAGTGGCTAGCAATCGTCTGCAAGCCTGACTTATCTGGATACTTCCATAAGCATTCTGTGGATATAACAGCATCACTTAACCACAGTGGTCGGCTATCGGAACGCTCATTAAAGTCTAGCTTTAATGGCTTAGCGGAGCTTCCGCCCGCAGCATCAAGATTTAAGGAGTTTTGATACAAAGGTTTCATAGTGCTTTCCGAATAGGTGTTTCAAGAATATCTGTAGCGCCAGCACTAATCAGTTTAGGGAGTAAGTCTTTAATAAGCTTGCGCTCAATAGCTGCTTTAATCGCGAAACCATCTGCATTATAAAGTTCACTCACTGTTGGCGCGCGCATTGCTGGAAGTAAGTTAACCACACTATCAATATTGTCTTTGCTGCAATTCATCTCTAGAAGAACTCGCTTTCGACCATTCATGACACCGCGCATCAACAATAATAGGTTTTCAATTTGTTCTTTCTTCGCAGGATCCTTTAATACCTCTTTGTTAGCGACAAACTGGGTAGAACTTTCGATCACCGTATCCACAATTTTCAGGCGGTTCGCGCGAATGGTCGATCCGGTACTGGTGTTATCAATAATCATATCAGCATCTTCTGGCGGGAAGACCTCTGTCGCACCGTAAGCACGCAGTAGCTTAAACGGTACACCCAGCTTAGTTAGATAGTCGTTAGCGATCTTTTTATATTCTGAAGCAACGATGATTTTGCGCTGTTTAACGTCTTCCCAGTCCCACTCCTCAGGAATACAGGAAACCAGTTTTACAGGATTGAAGCCCAAGTCTTCTAAGACTTCCACATCCGCTTCTTGCTCCAAAATCCAATCCATACCTGCAAAACCAATGTCGTGTTGCCCTAAAGCTACCATTTCTGGAATATTCTGACTTTTCAGTAACTTAACCTCTATATCACAGCCGTAAAGCTTCGGTCGATAATTACGGCTGTCGCCAATTAGCGTTAAACCCACTTCCGATAATAGTTCTGCCACCTTGTCGTAAAGCTTGCCCTTTGGGATTACCATTTTCAAAGTCATTGTATTTCTCCTGAGTATCAATATTTAAATTTAAAAAGTCTAAAAACGAAAAAACCCGCTGTCCTTTCGGAGCAACGGGTTTGGAATTCTTTGTTGAGAGTTATTTAATCACATACAACTCATCCCACCGTCGCTCGCGCAGTGTATGATGGTGATGATGTAATTGACTGATAACTCTCATATTTCTATATCTTGATAATGTGTTAAGTAAAATTATTTCAATAAACCGTTAACGCAAAAAAAAGCCCCGCTCAATGGCGGGGCTTTGGAATTCTTTAATGTAAACTAGATTATTAAAGACAACAGCTCACCGCCAACACGTTTGTGTGATGGTGATGATGGTGCGATGTGTTCAATAATGTTTTCATATGAGGCATTAAAGCTTTATTTACTCTAACTGTCAACTATGCTTTATGACAATTTGGTTATATACCATGATTCAGCCAAATAGATGCTAAGAGCAAATCTTCGGACTCAGTAATTTTAAGGTTTTTCCTTGAACCTATAACTAACGCTGGATGATGGCCTGAAAGCTCCATTGCTGAGGCTTCGTCTGTAACTGTATCACCCTGCTCCAACGCTCTTAATATCGAATGACGCAAGGTCTGTAATGGAAAAAACTGTGGCGTCTGAGCCAACCAGACACTATCTCTATCTATAGTTTTGTCGATAGATTGACGAGCGTTAGCGATTTTAACAGTATCTATCGCTCCAATCCCCAATATAGCACCATCCGGTGAAGACTCTTTATTTTGAATCAAGTCATCAATATGCTTGGCGCTAAGACAGGGGCGAGCAGCATCATGAACCATCACCCAGTCATGAGCTGTATCTTCAGTATTGGCAATCATATCTAGCCCTGACAAAACCGAATCTACGCGGTTCTGACCACCTTCTACTGTAATAACTCTGGGGTTGTCTTTATAGGGTAATTCAGACCAGTACTCATCCTTCGGGTTAAGCGCCACCACCACCTTATGGACTTGGGAATGCTCTAGAAACCGGTCTATCGCATATTCAAGAACGGTTTTATCTTCAATTTTTAGGTATTGCTTCGGGATATCCGAATTCATGCGAGAGCCAATTCCGGCAGCCGGAATAACGGCCCAAATGCGATCAGAAGTCATGACCATAATTCAATTAGTGACTATCCAAAATTCGGATAAAAACCTCACCCTCTTTTATCATTCCTAATTGATAACGAGCGCGCTCTTCAATGGCATCCTTACCATCACGTAAATCAGTAATTTCAGCGACTATCTTCTGATTCCTGATTTCCAGCTCTTTATTTTCTTGACGAATTTGTTCAGAACGTTCGCGCTGATGCTTAATTTCACGAAAAGCAGACTCCCCGAACCAAATTCGGTATTGAAGCGTCGCAAAAATCACGACCAATATTAGAGCCACCCATTTCATAAAATAAACAATACCTGAAAAAACAGTTTAAATACAATAACGTTATTAATGTAGCCCGTCGCTACAAAAGCTAAAAAGCAGTCCTAGACAACTCAAAGCCAGTGAAACTGCGAATACCCTAACGATAAATATCGTATTGATATATAAGCACTTTCACTGGCCATTTAATGCTAATTTAGCGCAGTAAGACTACTTCTTATAGTTAAACGCTGCATTGCCCGGGTATGGCGCCTGGCCATTTAATTCCCCTTCAATGCGCAATAACTGATTATATTTTGCCACACGATCTGAGCGACATAGCGAACCCGTTTTAATTTGACCGGCAGCTGTGGCCACCGCTAGGTCAGCAATAGTGGTGTCTTCAGTCTCACCACTGCGGTGTGAAATCACAGCTGTATAACCAGCTTTATGAGCCATATCAATGGCCGCTAAGGTTTCTGTTAAAGTACCGATTTGATTCACTTTAATCAGAATAGAGTTAGCGATACCTTTATCAATCCCTTCTTGAAGAATCTTGGTATTTGTCACAAAAAGATCGTCACCCACTAGCTGACATTTATCACCAACTTTATCGGTTAACGCTTTCCAGCCATCCCAGTCACCTTCATCCATACCGTCTTCAATAGAAACGATTGGATAACGCTCAACCCAGTCAGCTAAATAGTCAGCAAACTCTTCCGAGCTTAAAACTTTATTTTCAGAAGCTAAGTGATACTTGCCATCTTTGTAGAACTCGCTTGACGCGATATCTAACGCTAGAGCAACATCATCACCCAACTTGTATCCAGCTTTATCAACCGCTTCAACGATTGCCTGAATAGCTTCTTCATTCGAACCTAAGTCTGGTGCAAAACCGCCTTCGTCACCAACAGCTGTGTTTAAGCCTTTGGCTTGCAATACCTTACGTAAGCTATGGAAAATCTCAGCGCCCATTCGTAGGCCTTCAGAGAAAGTTGGTGCGCCTACAGGCATTACCATAAACTCTTGAATATCGACGTTATTGTCAGCATGCTCACCACCGTTGATGATATTCATCATCGGAACTGGCATAGAATATTTGCCATCACGGTTAATGTGCGCATATAGCGACTTGCCAGATGCTTGCGCAGCTGCTTTTGCATTAGCTAAAGAAACTGCCAAGATAGAGTTCGCACCTAACTTTTCTTTGTTCTCAGTGCCGTCCAGGTCTAGCATCACTTGGTCGATAGCGGCTTGATCGGAAGCATCCTTACCGACTAAAGCATTTTTAATGTCATTGTTAACAAACTCAACGGCTTTTAACACGCCTTTACCTAAGTAACGCGACGCATCACCGTCACGAAGTTCTAAAGCTTCACGAGAACCAGTAGAAGCACCCGATGGAGAACAAGCAATTGCCTTAACGCCACTCTCCAAAACAACCTCTGCTTCGACCGTTGGATTACCACGAGAATCTAAAACTTCACGTCCAATAACATTTTTGATCTTCAAAATCACACCCTCTATCTTCAAAGTGAATAGTGTTCAAATACAATAAAATTCAAATACAATAAAAACTAAAAATTTAGAGCAGTTACAGTAAGTCACCGCTACCGAAATCAGTGATAGAATCTTCTGCAAAACCTGCTTTCTTAACAATAGTGTCCAACTCTTTCATGACCTTTAAGGTTTCTTCGATTCGGTACATCGGGAAAGAGTTTGGCCCATCACACTTGGCGACGCTTGGATCTGGGTGACTTTCCATAAAGACACCAGACACACCAGCCGCGATGGCCGCGCGGGCCAATACTGGAATAACTTCGCGCAAACCACCCGATGACTCACCCTGCCCGCCAGGAAGCTGCGCTGAGTGGGTTGCGTCATAAACAACTGGGCAGCCAGTATCACGCATGATGGACAGTGAACGCATATCAGACACTAAGTTGTTGTAACCGAAAGAAGCGCCACGCTCACAAACCATGATATTGTCATTGCCTGTTTCACGAGCCTTGTCGACCACATTTTTCATGTCCCAAGGCGATAAAAACTGGCCTTTTTTGATATTAACGGGAATGCCTGGTTCACAAGCTTTACGAATAAAGTTGGTTTGGCGGCAAAGAAATGCTGGCGTTTGCATAACATCAACTACTGAAGCGACTTCGTTAAAAGGCGTATCTTCATGCACGTCTGTCAGCACAGGAACGCCAACTTGATCTTTTACCTTTTGTAAGATTTCTAAGCCCTTTTCTAAACCAGGGCCACGAAAACTCTTACTCGACGAACGATTCGCTTTGTCGAAAGATGATTTATAAATAAACGGGATATCAAGACGCTCGGTCATTTCTTTCAAATAACCCGCTGTGTCTATCGCTAGTTGTTCACTTTCGATAACACAAGGGCCACAAATCAAGAAAAACGGTTGATCGATGCCTACTTCCCAATTCAATAACTTCATATTCCTGCCTTCGGCTTATGCCAATGTTGCACCGCAGCTTAAGCGTTGCTTTTTTCAGCGTGGTAATCTTTCGCTGCGGCAATGAATGCACTAAATAGTGGATGACCATCACGTGGCGTAGAGCGGAATTCTGGGTGGAACTGACACGCTACAAACCAACGGTGATCTTTTAGCTCAATCATCTCTACTAATTTTTTCTCGCTTGAAGTACATGATACCACAAGGCCAGCTTCTTCAAGCTTTGGTAGTAAGTTATTGTTAACTTCATAACGGTGACGATGACGTTCATTAATCACATCACTTTGATAAATATCGTGAGCTTTAGTTCCTGACTTTACATTGGCAGGCTGTGCACCAAGTCTCATGGTTCCGCCTAAGTCAGAATCGTCTGTGCGCTCTTCTGTAGAGCCATCTCGATTAATCCACTCAGTAATCAAACCAACCACTGGGTTTGGCGTAGAGCCATCAAATTCAGAACTGTTGGCATTCTCTAAGCCTGCTTTATGACGAGCATACTCGATCACCGCCACCTGCATGCCTAAACAAATTCCTAAATATGGAATATCGTTTTCGCGCGCAAATTTAGCTGTTGCAATTTTGCCCTCAACACCACGCTCGCCGAAGCCGCCTGGGATCAAAATAGCGTCCATATCTTTAAGCATGTCAGTGCCACGCTTTTCAACATCCTGCGAATCCACATAATGAATATTAACCTGCTGACGGTTATGTAAGCCAGCATGCTTTAACGCTTCTGTTAATGACTTATAGGCTTCTGTTAAATCCATGTACTTACCGACCATGGCAACATTCACTTCGCCATTAGGGTTTGCTTCACGGTATAGAACTTCTTCCCACTCAGCCAAGTCAGCTTTTGGCGCATCAATCTTGAAACGCTCGCAAATAAGCTGATCAACGCCCTGGTTGAGTAAAATAGATGGAATTCGATAAATACTATCAACGTCTTGCAGCGAAACTACCGCGCGCTCTTTAACGTTAGTGAATAAAGCCACTTTCGCCTTTTCACTAGCAGGAATAGCCCGGTCAGAGCGACAGATCAACATGTCTGGCTGAATACCGATAGAACGTAATTCTTTTACGGAGTGCTGAGTAGGCTTCGTTTTCAACTCACCTGCAACCGCAATATAAGGCAGAAGCGTTAAGTGAACGAACATGGCGTTTTCCTTGCCAACTTCAAAACGCAACTGACGAATCGCTTCCATAAACGGTAGTGACTCAATATCACCAACCGTACCGCCAACTTCGACCATGGCGACGTCAGCGCCTTTTGCGCCTTCTCTAACCTTATGCTTAATTTCATCAGTGATATGTGGAATCACCTGCACAGTGCCGCCCAAGTAGTCACCACGACGCTCTTTGCGCAACACGTCTGAATAAACTCGACCAGTGGTAAAGTTATTGCGCTGACTCATGCTATTACGCACAAAACGCTCATAGTGTCCCAAGTCCAAATCCGTCTCTGCGCCATCGTCAGTTACGAACACCTCACCATGTTGGAAAGGACTCATGGTTCCTGGGTCAACATTAATGTATGGATCAAGCTTCATCATGGTTACGTTAAGGCCACGAGACTCGAGAAGAGCTGCCATAGAGGCCGCCGCGATACCTTTACCTAAAGAAGAAACAACACCACCGGTTACAAATACATACTTGGTCATAAGCCTAATCCAACCACTTGAACGTTTAAAAATGCTTTAAATACCACCAATTGCAACAGCGCCCTTGAACGGTCATGCCAAACAAGCCACTTTACAATTAATGATAACTAATTCTTTGAATATCAATGCTTTAAATTAACTTTTAACGAAAAAACAAAGCATAATGCCACCGCTAAAGTGACTAAATTACATACGTATGTCTTAGAGAAGAAAGGACTCCCAGGACGGGAAAACAGTATATCAAAAAGGTCCGATGATTGGCGAGGAGTTTTTTATATTTAATTACTCAAAGCAAAGGACATATCCGCCACATTTCTATATGATCCTAGTCAATCGTTCCTATCCAAGAAAGCACCATGAAAATTTGGGTTGATGCAGACGCATGTCCAGTGGTCATCAAAGACATTTTATTTCGAGCAGCACAAAGAGCTGAAATACACACTTGTCTCGTTGCGAACCAGTATATCAAGGTTCCACCCTCGCCTTTTATCAAGTCAGTACAAGTCGAGTCCGGCTTTGATGTTGCTGATAATGAAATTGTCCGCCGCGCCAGTTCAGGTGACTTGGTTATCACAGCCGATATCCCGCTTGCCGACGAGGTCATCGATAAAGGCTGTACAGCGCTAAGCCCACGTGGCGAATTATTTACTAAAGAGAATATCAAAGGCCGTCTGACTATGCGGGACTTTATGGAAACCTTGCGCTCCAGCGGTATTCAAAGCGGTGGGCCACCACCTCTAAATCAAGGTGACCGCATGAAGTTTGGTAACCAACTGGACACCATTTTGGCCAAAAGAGCAAAGTAGCAAGGTAACAGCGGCCTGTAAAAAATACCGTCAGTTGTCAAACCTAACATTCAGGCATACACTAAAATCACTATCCCAACGTTAAATCTAGTGGCCAAACACCACAAGAGGCTTGTCTTGGCTCAAAGGAAAGGAACTAAAGGGTTTAACATCAATGAAATACATCCTTGTTGTCACTTTAACGATACTGGTTGGTTTATATAGCCAAGCGGCTCCTACTAAAAACCTAACGGACATAGGTTCTTATAAAGTTCGCTTAGCGAATACAGCGAACCACCTGAATTGTCGCACGGGTCCCGGAACCCACTTCCCTGTTAGGGCTCGGCTACAACAGGGTGAATCCATACAAGTGCTCCATGTGACCGCTCATAGCAAACCGTGGTTTTACACCAATATGCGATGCTTCGTTAGAGCAAGTTCGAGTTTCTTAACCAAACTCAAAAACAAGCCATCATCACATAAAGAAACAGATAAACCTAAAATTATCCGTTAATACGTTTTGCTTGCTGCCATGCTCCTTCAAGCTGCTCTAGGCTAGCAGAATCAACACCTAAGCCATCATTACCGATGATGGCTTCCAAAGCCCTAAAGCGTTGCTCGAATTTACGACAGCTTTTCCTAAGCGCCGCTTCTGGATCAAGCTTTAAGTGGCGTGACAAATTTACACAACTGAAAAGCAGATCGCCCATTTCTTCTTCAATATGAGCTTTATTCCCGCTTTTTAACGCGTCTTTTAACTCAGCCACCTCTTCTTCCAGTTTGTCTATGACACCATCAATTTCCGGCCAGTCAAAACCATGACGTCCCACCCGTTTCTGCATCTTCTGCGCTAACGACAACGCTGGAAAGTGCTTTGGTAAATCATCTAACAGGCTGGTATTTTCTTCATTCTTGGTCTGACGCTCTTGCTGTTTCAGCTTTTCCCAGTTCTGCTTAATGGCTTCATCAGTGTCCAATGTTGCATCAGAAAAAACGTGAGGATGACGGCGCACCAACTTATCGCACATAGCCTTTGCGATAGACTCGAAGTCGAATAGCTGCTGCTCATGACCTAGCTGCGCATAAAACACCACCTGAAACAGCAAGTCACCCAGCTCGCCTTCCAGCTCAGCCATATCACCCTTTTCAATAGCATCAGCGACCTCATAAGCTTCTTCAAGCGTATGAGGCACGATAGTTTCAAAGGTCTGCTTTTTATCCCAAGGACAACCTTTATCAGGGTCACGCAGACTCTGCATAATCCCAAGTAAACGTTCGGTTTGTTTCATGATTTAATTCGTTTTTCGTTCAACAGTAAAAATATTAGGCAATTGTTTAATAAGAGTTATCACTCGGTTTAAATCATCAACCTGACTGAGCTCAACTTCAATCCATAACTCAACTTGCTCATTGCGTTTATGAGTCGACAGATCAGTAATGCTGGCGTGTTCATTGGCCAAAATTGTCGTAATGTCTTTCAGTAACGACTTCCGATCCATCGCCACGATACGTAAATCCACCGCATAAGCATTAGTAGCTTCAGCTTCCCAGCTCACAGGAATTAAGCGCTCAGGCCTATCCTTGTGGGCTTTTTTGATATGAGTACAGCTTTGACGATGAATCACGATACCACGGCCCTGAGTGATATAACCGACGATTTCCTCGCCCGGTACCGGCTTGCAACACTTAGCAATCTGAGTCAACAAATCACCAACGCCTGATACAGAAATATCACTATAAGACTGCCGCTTGGTTTTCTTTCTCAGCGTAGGCTTAATATCGCGGCGAGGTTCTTGCGTGTCTTTAAACTCTTTAGCTCTGTTTAAAGCCTGAATAATACTTAAGTCACCAGAGCCAATCTTAATATACAACTCTTGCTCACTCGCTAAGTGCAAACGCTGCGCTAACTCACGATGCTCGACATCTGACAAATGAGCACGGCTTAACTCTCTTTCGAGCAAGGTTTTGCCCGCATTAGCATTATCTTCTTTATCCAGCTTATTAAAAAACTGGCTGATCTTATGGCGAGTTCGTGCGCTACTAATGTACTCGTTATAAGGAATTAACCAGTCCCGACTCGGTAGCTCCTCACTCTTGGTCATAATCTCGACCACTTCACCGGTACTCAACTTATAAGTCAGAGGAACAATTCGTCCTTTCACTTTAGCACCAATGCAGCGGTGGCCCACCGAAGTATGAATACGATAAGCAAAATCAATCGGCGTGCTACCAGACGGCAAATCAATCACCTTACCCTGTGGCGTGAAGACGAATATCCGATCCTCAGACACAGAGCTTTGGAACTCCTGCATCAAATCATCGCTGGCTGTATCCGCCAGCTCACTCTGCCACTCGAGAAGTTGACGCATCCACTCAATCTTCTCATCAACACCAACACGATTAAGGTTAGTGCCTTCTTTATAGGCCCAATGCGCCGCGATGCCTTTTTCCGCCTCATCATGCATTTGATGAGTTCGGATTTGAACTTCCAGCACCTTACCTTCAGGGCCAACTACCGCGGTATGGATCGAGCGATAACCGTTTTCTTTTGGCGTTGCCACATAATCATCGAATTCTTTTGGGATATGCTGCCAACTACCGTGAACGATGCCTAAAGTTGCGTAACAATCCTGAACTTTATCCACTAAAATTCGAACCGCTCGCACATCATAAATCTCTTCAAAGCTTACCTTCTTACGGGTCATCTTCTTCCAGATCGAATAAATGTGCTTTACACGACCTGTTACGTCCGCCTTAATCGACTCGTCTTCTAACTTACTGTTCAGTAGATCAAGCACATCCTGAATATATTGCTCACGAGCCACCCGCTTCTCGCGTAGACTCTTAGCAATGTTCTTATACGCATCAGGCTCAAGGTAACGAAACGCTAAATCTTCAAGCTCCCACTTTAACTGCCCAATGCCTAAGCGATTGGCTAATGGCGCAAAAATATCCTTCGTTTCTTTAGCAAAGATGACCTGCATATCGCGCTCAGCATCTTTGATATGACGCAACGTCACTACACGATCCGCCAGCTTCAACAAAACCACTCGCGCATCATTCACCATCGCCAACAGCATCTTACGTAAGCTTTCCACCTGCTGCTCATCGTTCTCAGCACCAGAAGACTGTTGTAACGTCCGCATCGCCTCCATCTGCCCTGCGCCGCGCACCAGCTCAGCAATACTCGAGCCACAATGCTTCTTTAACGTTTCCGTATCAATCGTGCCACTAATAACCGCAGGCAGCAGCACCGACGCCGTCAGAGTTTCATTATCCGCATTGAAGTGCGTCAAAACCTCAGCCAACTCCAAGCCAGCCGCCAGTGTATTTAGCTTTATGACAGGAGTTGTCGATACATTCTTCTGCGCCAAGTCCACCGCCTTGCGCAGTTTCTTCACCGCCTTATCAGCCAGCGATAACTGGTTTAACTCCAGCCACTGCTCGAAGTCAAACTGACCAGACTCAACAATCTCGAATATGTCGTGTTCTTTCCGTTTCATAGCTACAAATCATTATTTTTTATGAGTTTTATCAAACTCTTAGGCTACAGCACCACTAAAAGGTGCCTCTGGAATCCATGAATTAAACATAGTAGCAGTATAAAAATTTATTGGAAGTGAGAGTGGGGATATTTCAGGATTTGTCATTATTGGGGGCTGTCATTAGGGTTATTCTGTCATCCCGTGATACCGAGAGTACTTCCTCTGTCATCCCGTGGCACCAAAGGCACTTCCTTCGGTCGCTTACCGCGGGATCCAGTGACTAAAATGTCTTTGTCACTTTTCTTGCACCACAGGCACTTCTTGGGTCGCATGCCCAAGAAAAGTAACCAAAAGAAAGGCACCCCGAACGTTAGGTGCTTCGCACTCCCCTCCTTCATCAAAGTTACTCACGCGCCGTCAAACTCGACCTTCCCTGAAGGGATTCCTTTCAGTCGCCTACTCGGTTTGACTAATTTGGGCTAACCTGCCCAAATTACGCTATAACTTTGCCTCACTCGGCTAACTTTAAGGGGTAATTGGAGCAATTACTTATATTGTTCAGGTATAAAAACCTATACATTATCAAGTAAGTTGGTAACTTGTATAAAAAGCTACACAATACTAAAGTGCTACACTCCCTAGTTCTTAGCATAACGTCTTAAATAAAGAATGAAACTTGAAGCATTAAAGCTAGACAAAACAGCCAGCGGTAAACTGAGCCTGTTCTTAACGGAAGATGTCACTTACGAAACATTTCCCTCTAAAGCTAAGAAGTTCCTTAAGCTTGTAGGTGGGCTTAAGTTAATAAGCATTAAGAGTTTCGATATAAGGACGTGGGTTGTGCTTATTAAATATCGACCATATTTCTTAACTTTTGACGATCTACCTTGGGGAATGTCGCTAGACCCTATGAGGGGCTCCAGTAATAGTGTGATACAGAAGCTATACCAAAAGCTTGTACCGTCATATCTAAGCTCTATAAACTTTCAGGTGATCAATGAAGCTCTTGGAACTACATTACCAGAAAATTATACCCAGTTTATTAAGAATTACCCTTCCCCAATCCTTACCCAAGCATTTTGGGCAACTCAAATAGAGTTATTAATTAGTACTGAAACAATATTAAAGCTTAATCTGTTTATACGTCAGCACCTAGATTTAGAACCAAATTATTTCTTAATTGGCGAAAGCGGATGTGGAGACTACTACTTTATAGATCTCGATGAAACTGACTCACCAGTCTACTTTTGGAATCATGATATCGAAGACTTCGATGACGATGAAAAATCCCACAGTTTAGTTGAACACGCAGGCAAGTTACTCGCACAATATAAGCGACTTGCGTAGCCTCGAAGAAGTAAAGCGCTCTTGAGGTTTTGTTTGAGTATTTATGAAATCACGGAATAACGGAGGTTGACTGAAAGGGATATAAAATTGCTTTAGGCGAGGCAAAATTCAAAATTGGAGCGGGAGTTTACGCTAGGTAAATGACCAAGCCAATTTTGAATTTTAACAAAGCATAAAGTGATTTTAGGCCCTTTCAAATAAGGCGATAGATTCCGTATGCGCCGTATGAGGAAACATATCCATCACTCCCGCTTTCACCAACTTATACCCTCTTTCCTTTAATTCGCCACTGTCGCGTGCCAGTGTTGCTGGGTTGCACGAGACGTAGACGATGCGCTCAGGATTAAAGCGTGCGATGTTTTGCACGACATCTAGCGCACCACTTCGGGGCGGATCGATTAAGACTTTGTTGAAGCCTTCTTGCGCCCAGTCTTCTTGCGTGAAATCGTCTTGTAAGTCAGTAGCGTAGAATTTTACGTTGTCGAGGTTGTTGTGTTTGGCGTTCATGCCACCGCGCTCGACCATCTCTTCACTGCCTTCGACGCCGACGACGTTTTGCACTTGAGTGGCGAGAGGAATCGTGAAGTTTCCGAGGCCACAAAACAGGTCGAGAATACGGTCGTCCTTGCTCGGCTCTAGCCAGTCGATAGCACGCTTCACCATTTGCTGGTTAATACTGGCGTTAACTTGCGTGAAGTCCATTGGGTGGAACAGTAGCTCAACGCTATAGTCATCAAGTTTATAGCTCAACCAGTCCTTCTCTTCCGGCCCATAAATCTTATGAACGGTTTTAGGGCCTTTGGGCTGCAAATAAATATACAAACCATGCTCTTTACCAAATTCGACCCACATATCATGATCTTTCTCGGTAAGCGGTTCTAAATGTCTTACCACTAAGGCCACTTGGTCATCGCCCATGGCGACTTCAAGCTGTGCGGTTTTGTTATTGGTATCCAGCTCTGAAATCATGGTTTTGAGCGGTGTAATCAATTGGCCCACGCGAGGATCGAGCACTTCACACGAGTCGATAGTCGCTAAGAAGCTGCTGCGCTTCTCACGAAAGCCAACCAGCGCCCCACCCTTTTTCGGCACGAACTTGACGCCCAGACGTGCTTTACGACGATAGCCAAGAACGTCCGCCTGCATTGGCTCAACGAGTTCATAATCATCATTATCTAAGTCGTACTGCCCGAAATGTTTCAGCTGCTCGACCAGCACCGATTGTTTGTGGGCAATCTGCGCTGGATTACTCATATGCTGCAAACTACAGCCACCACAAATATCCGCATGAATACACGGCGGTGTCACACGGTCATCTGAAGCACGATGCACTTCTTCCGCTACGCCTTCATCAAACTTGCCGCGTTTTTCGGTATAAATAAACGATACTTCTTCACCAAGCAGTGCGTTATCGACAAATACTGTTTTGCCATCAACTGAGGTGATGCCGCGACCTTCATGCGAAAAAGCATGGATTTCAGCGCGAACGGGATCTTTCGGTAGCGGTTTTCTACGTCGTCTTCTTGCCATTAAATTCGGTCTCTATTGCTAAATTGTCGCTAAAATATAATTATTGCTACTAAAACTGCTTATACCTACTCACCGGCCCAAGCAGTTAAAAATTCATTAAAGTGTGGCTGGTTTTCTTCTTTAAGATACTGTTTCAAGAAGCTTTCTTCCGCTTCCAGTTCTCCTTCAGTAATGTTGCCTCGCATCACTTCAAAGCGTAAATACACGAGATAAGTATTCAAAACATCCGTTTCACAGTAGTCTCGAATGGCCTTGAGGTTACCTTCATTATAGGTTTCCCAGACTTTGGCGCCGCTCATGCCCATTTTCCCTGGGTAGCCTAACATCGAAGCAATTTTGTCTAAAGGTGCATTGGCTCTAGGGTTATATAAAGCCAACAGATCCATTAAATCAATATGGCGATTGTGGTAGCGGCTAATGTAGTTGTTCCACTTAAATTGATTGTCAATTTCGCCAGTGTCCCAGTACTTCTCGGCAATCACGTTATTCTTCATGGCGCGATAGTGCAAGACAGGCAAGTCAAAACCTGAACCGTTCCAAGAAACAATGGTTGGAGCGAAACGTTCGATACCATCAAAAAAGCGCTGGACGATCTCTTTTTCGTCTGCGTCTTCTTCGCCTAACGACCAAACTTTAACCTTATCGCCATGACGAAATACCGCAGAAATCGCTACAACCTTGTGCAAATACAGCGGCTGAAACGTGGTGCCCGACTGTTGAACTCGCAAATGTTCCATCGCAGAAACCACATCTTCGTCGCTCAAGCCTTGGAAGTCATTCAGTAAGCGCCCCGCTTCGACGTCTGGAATTGTTTCGATATCAAATACAAATAAGTTCATATGAACACTCTCTCGTCACTTTTCCCACCATTTCCCCATTACTTTTATCACCTCGGCCTCACCACTATCACATTGCCACTTCTGCAATGCCTGAAGCCGAACATTGGGTTTGTTATTGTCTTCCCCTAATCCTGCAAAACTCATCCTTGCCACAGCTACTAAGGCAGGGTAGATTAGGCTACAAAAGACCCCGTAGTATAACGATTTTGTCACCAAAAAGCTTGGAGAATTCACACTTGAGTGCGATGCGAAAAATTTTCTTACCCGCCAAGATAACGAGTATTATTTTCCTGCTCATTTATTTGCTCGGGCTGTCTTCGCAAGCACAGGCTGAGCATGCTCCCGAGCCAGAAGTTGTTAAAGTCAATGTATTGAGCGCCTTCTCCACAACTCAAGAACGAGAGCTATTACACTCCCTGCGCCAGACGCTGCTCGAACAATACAACATGAAAGCTGATGAGCAGCTCATTTTTTGGCAAAGGCAAGGTAACTGGGAGTCACTCTTAGAAAAAAACCAGCCAGACTTAATTATTGTTATTGGCAACAAGTCCTTTAAAAAGCTGCAACAGGTCGAGTTGAACACACCAGTTTTGGCAGTCATGTTAGGTAAAAGTAAATTTGAATCGCTCAAAGCATCCCCGCGAGACAATATCTACGCGATTACGCACTCTCAGCCGACCGAACGTTTCGTGCAACTCGCAAAAAGCCTTAACGTTTATCAGGCACAAATTGGTAGCTTTATCTCGCCACAGACGAAGTACAACATCCAGACCTTTGAACGACTGGCTAATTTTTATAACCTAGCCTATAGCCCCGTGATGGTCGAACCTAAGTTACATGGTCGGGATGCGCTTCGCCAATTATCTTTGTGCTGCTCAGTTATTATTCTCGAAAGTGACTGTGTTTTCCGTCCTGGCAAAGTCAGGAAGTCGATTATGGTTAACGCTTACCGCGAGAGAATCATTGTCATTGCGCACGCTGAAAGTGTACTAAAAGAAGGAGCAATGCTAACATTGTTTACCCAGCCGTATGACATAGGGGCTCAAGCGGCGGACCTTTATCACGCCTTAGTTGAAGGTTCATTAACGCAGCCTTATCAATACCCTGACAAATTTGCGATTGGTATCAACCGAAAAATTGCACGGTTATTGGGTTATGATGACCTTACGGTGGGTGGCTTGATGCAGAAAGTGGAAACTTTGGACTTCATACAAAGCGCAATGGGTAATGGGAAAACTACAACACCATGAAAAACTGGGGAATTAGTCGACGAATTCTAACCTTGGCATTAACGCCAACGCTCTTGGTTTGCCTACTGTTAGGCTTCTTTTTTATCAATAACCACATCCAAGATAGCGAAGACTCACTACTATCACGTGGTAAAACTATCGCGACTCACCTGGCTCTGGCTAGCGAATACGGTATTATCACGCTGGATAACTCAACACTCCAAGAAATGGCTCAAGCCGCAAGGGATAATGATAAAGAGTTATTGGCGGTTGCTATTTACGATCAAAATAACCGAATTTTAACCTCTGTAGGCGCTGCAGAGTATTTGTCTAAGATGGGCATTCAAAACCCTCATGACCTGACTCAAATTGGCGCTCAGAGTAGTCTGATGCGTTATGCCCACGTTGAAGAGATTAGCGATGGAGTCGTTTTCCATGCTCCGATCTTATCCAAATTTCCTGAAGATCACGAAGCCTGGCGAACCAATGTCAAAAGTAATACCGAAGTGTTGGGCTATGTTGCGGTATTGATGTCACAAGACTTTTCATTACTCAGCCGTTACAGCACCATCATTACTACCATGCTTATCAGTTTAATCGGTCTGTTAATTGGCGGTTTCTTGGCGCGCAGAATGTCGACGAGTGTTACTGAACCTATCGTCAGCATGGCTAAAGGTGTCGATAAGATTAAAGACGGTAAGCTTGATACACGAATCAGCTCCGACGCCAGCGCAGAACTAAAGACGTTACAAGACGGTATTAACTTGATGGCTGAAAGCATGGAGCACAATCAGGAAGAAATGCAGCAAGCCGTGGACCAAGCCACAGAAGACTTACGCGAAACCTTGGAAACGCTTGAGGTTAATAACTTGGAACTGGATATCGCGCGACGTCAGGCCGTCGAAGCGAGCCGTATTAAAACTGAATTCCTAGCCAACATGAGCCATGAAATCCGAACTCCAATGAATGGCGTTATTGGCTTTACCGACCTTCTCCTTAAAACAGAATTAAACAATAAACAAAAAGACTTTCTGTTTGATATTAAGCGTTCAGCATCCGGCCTTTTGTCAATTATCGACGATATTTTGGATTACTCCAAAATTGAAGCGGGCAAAATGTCTTTCGAACGCTATCCGTTCGATTTACGCGAATGCGTCGATGATGTCTTCAAAATTTTGGGGCCTAATGCTTCGCAAAAAGGTATCGAGCTGGTATCGCTGATCTATTCAGATGTCCCTAAAGCGCTATTGGGCGATCCAATTCGAATTAAACAGATCATTACGAATCTGCTCAACAACGCGGTCAAATTTACTAAGTCTGGTAGCGTCGAGCTTTACGCAGAGGTCGAGTCCGAAGGCAAGAAAGGGCTAAAACTTAAAATTCAAGTCAAAGACTCCGGTATTGGCCTAACGAAAGAGCAGCAGAACAATCTATTTAAAGCCTTCAGCCAAGCCGATAGCAGCACTACTCGTGAGTTTGGCGGGACTGGGCTGGGTTTGGTTATATCCAAATCGCTGGTTGAGAAAATGGGCGGTAATATTGGCGTCGAAAGTGTTGAGGGCGATGGTTCAACGTTCTGGTTCACCCTTCAATGTGAGCGTGCTGAGTCCTTACCAGAAGATGGCCTAACTGGAGAGTTCTTGGCTGCAAAATCGGTACTCGTGTTTGATCCACACCCCGCTACTCGCTTGTCTTTAACTCAAATGCTAGAAGACTGGCAAATGCAGGTTCGTAGCTTTGAGAAAATTGATGACTTGATGACCGAAGTCGACCTATACGCTCAAAGTGGTAAAAACGTCGATTTAATCATTATTGGTGGTCAGCGCTTCCGCCGTCGTATGCAACGGATCGAGCACATCTGTGACAAAGTGAATAACCAGCTTGGTTGCCCTGTTATTACCTTTAGTACGTCGAGTGATGTCGACTTCCTTGAGCACTTGGCTACTCTAGGCGTGTCACGTGCGATGGAAAAGCCAATCACATACCGCGCTTTGTACAACTCGTTAATTGAGTTATTACGCTCAAATCGCTCTGAAACATCAGGCAAGAAAGTACAAGCTAGCACCACTCACCTCGATGCGAGTGAACTCAAGGGTAGTTACGTATTAGCCGTGGATGATAATCCGGCTAACTTGCGCTTGGTTACGACATTGCTGAAAGATCTCAAGATTAAAGTTGATACCGCAGACAACGGTATGCAGGCGGTAGCCTTAAGCAAAGATAAAGTCTACGACGCTATTTTAATGGACATTCAGATGCCGGAAATGAATGGCTTGGAAGCGACACGGACGATCCGAGCCAATGCGACCAACCAGAGTACTCCCGTTATCGCTTTAACCGCACATGCGATGGCTAATGAACGAGAAATATTACTCGATTCAGGCATGGATGATTACATGACTAAGCCCGTCTCAGAACAAGACTTAATCAATGTGCTCCTGAAGTGGACGCAAGCTGACGCTGCTCTTAACACCGTGGTTCAGCCTGCTGAATCCAGTGACACGGATAAAGAGAAAACATTGGATTGGGAGTTAAGTCTTAAACTGGCCAATGGCAAAGTTGATTTAGCACAAGATATGTTGAAGATGATGGTTGATTCGAATCACGAAACCGGTCGGGTTATTCATGCGGCTTATCAGGCTCAGGACTTTGATGAGCTATTACAGCATATTCATAAACTGCATGGCGCCAGCTGTTATGTTGGAACGCCTCGTTTAAAAAGCCTAAGTAATCAGTACGAAACCAAGCTGAAAAAGCAGCAATACAACTTACTGGAAGACTTGCATACCGACTTAATTGCAGAGCTGAAAGCCATTAACCAAGCAGCGCAACCTTACATCGAAAGCGAAACGACGAGCTAACGCAGCCCGTCGTTGCTATTTGTTGCTAACTACAACTGTGTTATTTTGATTGACGCTGATGCGTCGACAGTCGCCGCAGGAATTTCATCCGTAATTTCACCAATTAGGCACCCCTGCTCTTCATCAACAGACAGCAGTTGAGTACTTAATATCAGACGCTCTGGGCTTTTATCCGCAGGAACGTCTACCGCAACTTTATGATAGTTAGGTGTGTAGCCATGATAACGGTAACTACCGTCCTCATTAGTTTGGTTTGAGCTCTCCCAAAGGATAGGAACATTCTGTCCCAACTGAGCTTCTAACTCTTGAGCCTTTAACCTTGCCGCAAGCTCATGCAAACGTCTGCTCCGCTCTTTCTTCACCTCTTTGCTGATCTTATTCGGTAAGCGTGCCGCCTTAGTTCCTTCCCGATCTGAGTAAGTAAAAATATGAATATGGCCGAAACCGACTTGCTCAATGTACTGCATCGTTTGTTCGAATTCTTCGTCAGTTTCACCAGGGAAACCAACAATCACATCCGTAGTGACATTAAAACCAGCAACCTGAGTTCTCGCCTGATTCACTAGCTCTGCGAAGTCCTCTGTGCGACAACGACGCGACATACGACGCAACACACTGTCCGCTCCACTTTGGATAGGCAAGTGCATATGCGCCATTAACCTTGGGTTAGCAAATAACTCAAAGAAGTTCTCACCTAAATCCCAAGGCTCAACCGACGCAAATCGAATTCTTGGCATTTCAGTTCGTTCAAGAACATTTTCCACTAACTGATACAAGCTCGAGTCAATATCGGAACCGTAGCCACCGACGTGAACTCCAGCCAACACGATTTCTTGGATACCTTCTGCGTGTAGCTTATTGATTTCATCGATTAAATCGTCAATCGTTCGGCTTTTTTCTTCACCACGCGCCACCGTCACAATGCAATAAGTACAGCGGTACCGGCAGCCATCTTGAATCTTGATAAAGGCACGTTCGCGGTTTCGAGCAAATAAAGCACTTTCACCCGGCTCGGTTGCAAACTCTGGCATCACAGGGATGTCCAAAACCTCTTTAACTTTATCAACTAAAACGTCTTTATCAGAATTATCGACTACGAGATCAACACCCATGATTTGCTCTAGCTTCTGAGGCTCTAGCGATGCATAGCAGCCTGTCACCACCATACGAGCTTCAGGGTTGGAGCGATGGAAACGGCGCACCGTTTGGCGCG
>Ga0208833_1000008_pt1 | contig 171671 bp, 171 predicted proteins | sample DeeseametaMP1788_FD_184181 | JGI IMG/M metagenome (GOLD analysis project Ga0208833, IMG submission 184181) | Marine microbial communities from the Deep Pacific Ocean - MP1788 (SPAdes) | ecosystem: Environmental > Aquatic > Marine > Oceanic | place: North Pacific Ocean | collected 2011-05-03 | reverse complement strand
AATAAACCAGCAATCGTGCCTGCTTCTGATAAATTAGATACATGGTCTCCTTGAATAGAGGCTTGGTCAAGAAGAACATCTACTGTCGCTGCCGCATGCAACTGTAAACTACGCGCATAGGTCGCTGCCATATTCTGGCGCTGTTCCATAACGTCTTGTACATTCTGTTTACTCGATACCTTCGTCTCATTCTCGAAACACGATACCAAAAATAAACTAAGCATTACCAATAATACTGTTTGAAAATTCCTCATTCAACTAACCCCTTATACTTTAATCTTTTGTACCTAAAACCATAGAATCTGCGGCACCCTATATTTTTTAGATACTCCTCTACCCTATAGTATAAAAGATTCACCTTTAAGAATTCATTAATTATATAAAAAAACACTGCATTAAACATAACCAGTTGAAACATAAAAAAATAAGCCTAAATAAACATTACTCGTGGCAAAGAAATTGCATTTGTTGTAAGCTGGCATTCTACATTTAAAGATTGGACTCCTATGAAAAACACACACCTCATATTTGTTATTTCATTGTTTTTGCTTATTTTTTCAACCTCATACAATGCTATAGCACAACAAAACACAGCGCCTAACGTCATTATTGCCCCCCTTACTAAACAGCCTTTTGCCGATACTGTTGAGGCTTTAGGTACAACAAAAGCCAATGAAAGCATTGTTATCACAGCTCAAACAACAGAAAAAATCTCTCATCTTTTTTTTAATGATGGAGGTATTGTAAAAAAAGATGATCTACTGGTTGTTTTAGATAAAAGCGAAGAAGACGCGGCGTTAAGCGCTGCTCAAGCAATGCATACCGAAAACCAAGCTTCTTATAATCGTGCACAAAACTTACAAAAAACAAGTGCTTTATCTAAAGGGACTTTAGAAGAGCGTTTTGCATCTTTAAAACAAAGCCAAGCAACCATTGATGAAATTCAAGCAAGAATAGACAAACATATGATAAAAGCACCTTTTGACGGTGTTTTAGGACTTCGTGAAGTGAGTGTTGGTACGCTAATCCAACCAGGAGATCAAATAACAACCCTCGATGATATTAGCAAAATCAAAGTTGACTTTGATGTCCCTGCCATCTTTTTATCTGGCTTAAGCGTTGGTATGCCAATTGTTGGTAAAGTCGATGCCTACCCTGATCTAGAATTTCATGGAAAAGTAACTGCGATTAACACAAAAGTTGACCCAATAACGCGTTCTATAACAATAAGAGCGATCCTAGCCAATGATCAAAACCTTTTAAAGTCTGGGTTATTAATGCGCATTAATCTGTTTAAGAACCCAAGAGAAGCGCTCTTAATCCCTGAAGAATCTTTAATCAAAAAAAGCGACAAAAACTATGTTTATCTTATTGAACAAAAAGAAGATAAAACAATCGTTTCTCTTAAAGAAGTGACCATCGGCCAACGTCAGGTTGGTTATATCGAAGCTCTTTCAGGCGTTCAGGAAAATGACCTTGTTGTCACACATGGTGTCGTTAAGCTGAGAGATGGATCTCCTGTTTCGATTACTGCGACAGAAAATAACGATGAACCTCTTCATGTACTCTTAAAACAAGGACGCTAACCCGCTTATGCTTTTATCTGATATCTCTGTTAAAAGACCTGTTTTTGCTTCTGTGATGGCACTGTTGCTTATTGCATTCGGTATTATCTCCTTTAGTGAACTTGCCTTAAGAGAATATCCAGATATTGACCCTCCTGTTGTGTCTGTGAGCACGGACTATCCAGGTGCATCTGCCAATATTGTCGAAACGCGTATTACCGAAGTCATTGAGGACCGTATTTCTGGTATTGAAGGTATAAAATTTATTTCTTCAACATCATCAGATGGACGCTCTCGTATTAATATTGAATTTGATGTATCACGAGATATTGAAGCCGCCGCCAATGATATTCGTGACAGAGTATCTGGCGTGATTGACAATTTACCAGATGAAACTGATCCGCCTGATATTCAAAAAGCCGATTCAAGTGATGATGTTATTTTATGGCTCAACCTTGTCAGCGATAAAATGAATGTTTTAGAGCTAACAGACTATGCAAAACGCTATCTTCAAGACCGTTTTTCTGTTCTCCCTGGTGTTGCACGTGTCCGAGTTGGGGGTGGATTGGAATATTCAATGCGCATTTGGTTAGACCGCACAGAAATGGCCGCGCGTAATATTACTGTTTCAGATGTCGAAAACGCTCTTCGTTCAGAAAATGTTGAACTCCCCGCAGGAAGTATAGAATCAGATGAAGTTCAATTTACAGCAAGAATAAAACGTCTATACCAAAATGAGGAAGACTTTAAAAAACTTGTTATTACAAACACAGACTCCTACCTCGTGCGCCTTGGCGATATCGCTGATATTAAAAAGGAAGCGATAGAAAAGAGAACTTTCTTTAGAGGTAATGGCGTTCCTATGGTTGGTTTAGGGATTATCAAACAATCAAAAGCCAATACAATCACTGTCGCAGAAGGTTCTGACCGTTTAGCAAAACAACTCGCACCAAATCTTCCAGAGGGAATGGAGATTATCAATTCTTATGATACCTCTGTCTTTATCAGTAGTGCCATCAAAGAAGTATATACAACTTTGTTCATTGCTATGCTTCTTGTTATTTCTGTTATTTATGTCTTCCTAGGAAGCATTCGAACAATGATCGTGCCTGCCGTCACTGTTCCGATTTCATTGATTGCAACATTTATTATTTTGTATGCTTTTGGGTTTACGATTAACTTACTAACACTCTTAGCTCTTGTCTTAGCAATTGGCCTTGTTGTTGATGATGCGATTGTCGTTTTAGAAAATATTTCAAGACGTATCGAAGAAGGAGAACCACCGCTCCTTGCTGCTTACTATGGCACACGCCAAGTTGGTTTTGCTGTTATAGCCACAACACTTGTGCTAATTGCTGTCTTCGTCCCTATCACATTTTTAGAAGGCGATTTAGGCCGCTTATTTACTGAGTTTGCGATCACGATGATTGCTGCTGTTTCTTTTTCAACATTTGTAGCTGTAACATTATGCCCTATGCTTGCCTCGCAATTATTAAAAGACAATTCCAAAACAGAATTTAGTAAAAAAGTTGATACTGTATTTGAAAAAGTAAAAGATCATTACACCTCTTTATTAGAAAAAGCACTGCGCTACAAAGCTCTCGTGATTGCTATTTTTGTAGCATTACTAACGGCTTCATTTGCCCTTATTTACACACTCCCTTCTGAATATGCACCAAAAGAAGATAGAGGTGCTTTCTTCCTTCTCGTCAACGGTCCTGAGGGTGCTTCTTATTCTTATACAAAAGAATATATGGAAGAAATCGAACAACGCCTCCTCCCTTATGTTGAAAGTGGCGAAGTTAATCGTTTACTTGTAAGAGCACCCCGTTCTTTTGGAACGTTATCAAGCTTTAATGATGGTATTGTTATTGTTGTTTTAAATGACTGGTCACAAAGACGCTCTGCTTTCACAATCATGAAAGAAGTTGCTGGCAAAATGTCTGATTTACCAGGAGTAAGAGCGTTCCCTGTTATGCGTCAAGGTTTTGGCGGAGGGATCTCAAAACCTGTCCAATTTGTTATTGGAGGTGGCACATATCAAGAACTTGCGCAATGGCGTGATATCCTGCTTGAAAAAATCTATGAGAACAACTCAGGGCTATTAGATATTGATAGCGATTACAAAGAAACAAAACCCCAGCTCAATATTATTATTGATCAAAATCGCGCCGCCGATTTAGGAGTAAGTGTTGAAACAATTGGTAATACCTTGCAAACCATGCTCGGATCACGCAGTGTTACAACCTATATTGATGAAGGGGAAGAGTATGATGTCTTGTTAGAGGGAAAAAGAGATCAACAACGCACGCCTACAAACATGGAAAATATCTATGTTCGATCAACAAACACAGATACCTTAATACCGCTCTCAAACCTCGTTAAAATTGAGGAATATGCTGATTCTGGATCACTAAACAGATATAACCGCGTCAGAGCGATTACCATTGAAGCCAACCTTGCCGAAGGCTATTCATTAGGAGAAGCATTAGAATATCTAAGATCTCTTGTACGGAGTGAGCTTCCTGATAATGCCGTGATTGATTACAAGGGGGATTCGCTTGATTTACAAAGCAGTACCTCCTCCCTCACCTTTGTGTTTGTTTTAGGGTTCTTAGTTGTCTTCCTTGTTCTAGCAGCTCAATTTGAAAGCTATGTTCACCCCTTTATCATTATCTTAACTGTACCATTGGCTATGGCTGGTGCGCTTGCTGGATTATATTTCACCGATAACAGTTTGAATGTTTACACACAAATTGGACTTATTATGCTGATCGGTCTTTCCGCCAAAAATGGTATTTTAATTGTTGAATTTGTTAACCAGTTAAGAGATGACGGTGTTGAATTTTCTAAAGCACTTATGCAAGCCTCGCAAATACGTCTGCGCCCGATCATTATGACTGGGATCACTACTGTTGCAGGGTCTATCCCTCTTATCATTTCATTTGGTGCGGGATCTGAGATCAGGATCGCAATTGGTATCTTAATTTTATGTGGTGTTGGTGCAGCAACATTTTTTACGATCTTCGTTGTCCCTGTTGCTTATGATCTAATTGCACGAAAAACAGGATCCCCTCTCGATGTCACCAAACGTTTAGAAACCCAAATAAAACAGCATAAAAAGAAAGTGTAATATGAGTTCTTTTTCCTCTTTTAAAATCTTTATTCTCTGTCTGTTTATGCTCACAGGATGTAGTGTTGGCCCTGATTATAAAAGCCCGACTTTATCCTTTCTAGATGAGTGGCTTGATTTAGATCACAAAACAAAAGCAGACCAGCCAACATCTCAAGATGTTTCGATTACATGGTGGGAACAGTTTCATGATGACTTATTAACAAGCTACATTGAACAAGCCATGGAAAATAACAAAGATGTTGAAATTGCGCGCGCCAATATTTTAAGAGCACGCGCAGCGCGCAAACAAGTAACGGCTTCTTTTTTCCCTTCTTTTAGTGCCGATGGTTCTGCATCAAGAGATAAACGCAGTTCTCAAAACACATCTATATCAAGTGGTTCTATTGAAAACAGCTATGATGCAAGCTTTGACGCCTCATGGGAAATTGATATTTTCGGCGGCAATCGTCGCGCTGTTGAAGCCAGTAACGCCCTTTTGAACAGCTCGATTACAACTTCATATGATGTTATGCTCTCAACACTTTCTGATGTTGCACGTACCTATTACGAAGTCCGAGGCTTACAAAAACGGATTGCTTATACAGAAAAGAATGCCCTTCTTCTTAAGAAAACGAGAGATGTAATTAAAGCACGTCTTGATGTTGGGGAAGCAAGTGATTTCGACCTTTCAAGAGCCGAAGGAGAATATCAATTAACAAAGGCTCGCATCCCTAATTTACAAGCTGATTTATATGCCGCAATTTATAGTTTATCTCTTTTGTTAGGACAGCCTCCAGAAGCCCTCTTGTCTGAAATAAAGAAAGTAAAAGCGCTTCCAACACCGCCTGATACAGTCCCTGTCGGATTAAAAAGTGAATTACTCAGACGTCGTCCTGATATTCGCACCGCAGAATATAATTTACACGCTGCAACAGCTGAAATTGGTGTTCAAACGGCTGAGCTTTTTCCTAAATTCTTTCTAACAGGCAGTGCTGGGTCACAAGCGCGCGTTTTTGGTGATCTCTTTACCTCTCCGACGCAAACATGGTCATTTGGTGGTCTTGTTCAATGGTCTATTTTTGAAGGTGGCGCGATCAGAGCTGCTATTGAAGGCGCAGAAGCAGAAACACAAGCAAGCCTTGCCCAATACGAAAAAATCGTTTTATCTGCCCTCGCTGATACAGAAACAGCTCTTACCCGCTATGGTCAAGAGGTTCAAACACGACATCTTTTGGAAGAAGGCGTTAAAAGTCGCAAGAAATCTGTCAGCCTTGCACAAGAGCTTTTCAACACTGGTGAAGAAGATTATTTAGCTGTTCTAGATGCAGAGAGAGAACTGATTTCCAGTGAAGATGACTTAATCATTTCAGAAACTCAAGCCATTACTAAGTTAGTGTCTTTATACACAGCTTTAGGAGGTGGATGGCAAGCTTTTGAGTAAAGCTTCTTCCAATCTATATTTTTCTCTTTAATTTTTGTGTGATATAATTTTAAAAAAAAATTTGGAGGAAACATCAATGAGCCACGCCGTCTTTTCAGCCCATCACGCTAACTCAAAAAAACCAAAAATTTCAGAAGAGCTCTACGAAACGCTCTACAAAGAATCTATTGAGGATCCTGTTGGATTTTGGGAAAAGCAAGCACATAGACTTGACTGGTTTAAACATCCAACGACAATTAAAAACACCTCATATGAAGGAGATGTTTCGATTAAATGGTATGAAGATGGTATTTTAAATGCGTGCTATAACTGTATTGACCGACATTTACCGACAAAAGCAAATGATGTTGCCTTTTATAGTGAACCAGACACGCCAAGTACCCATAAAGAAATCACCTATCAAACATTAAAAGATGAAGTCAGCCGCCTAGCAAATGCTCTAAAGGAGCTTGGGATCAGTAAAGGTGATCGTGTCATCATCTATATGCCTATGATTGAACAAGCATGTTATGCGATGCTTGCTTGTGCGCGTATTGGCGCTGTGCATTCTGTCGTATTTGGTGGTTTTTCTCCTGATGCTTTAAAAAACCGTATTGAGGATTGTGGAGCAAAGCTCGTTATTACGGCTGATTTTGGCCTGAGATCAGGCAAGAAAATCCCTTTGAAAGAGAATACTGATAAAGCATTAGCCCTTTCAAAACAAAATGATATCACGCATGTCCTTGTTTATAAGCACGCAGGAGATCAAGTTACATGGCATGGCAACCGTGATATTGAATGGAATTCTTTTGTAGAAAAACAAAGTGCGGATTGCCCTTGTGAAGAAATGAGCGCTGAAGATCCTTTATTTATTCTTTATACCTCAGGATCAACTGGAAAACCCAAAGGCGTTTTACACACAACAGGTGGCTATATGGTTTATGCATCTCTAACGCATGAAACTGTTTTTGATTTTACACCAAATGATGTCTATTGGTGCACAGCAGATGTTGGCTGGATTACAGGTCACTCTTATATCGTTTATGGCCCTCTTGCTAATGGAGCGACGAGTGTCATTTTTGAAGGTGTGCCTAGCTATCCAGATTACTCACGCTTTTGGGAGATTGTTGATAAATTTAAAGTTTCACTCTTTTATACTGCACCAACAGCCATCCGTGCTCTTTTAAAAGAAGGTGACTCTTATGTTGAAAAAACGGAGCGCTCTTCCTTACGCCTTTTAGGAACAGTTGGTGAGCCGATCAATCACGAAGCATGGATTTGGTATTATGAAACAATCGGTACAAAGCGTTGTCCAATTGTTGATACATGGTGGCAAACAGAAACAGGTGGCATTATGATCACGCCTCTTGCATGTCATGGGTTAAAGCCTGGCGCCGCAAGTAAACCTATGTTTGGTATTAAACCCGAGCTCATTGGCGCGAATGGAGAAATTTTACAGGGACAAGATGAAGGCCGTCTATGCATCGCGGATTCATGGCCTGGACAAATGAGAACTGTTTATGGCGATCATGAACGTTTTAAAGAAACTTATTTTTCACAAGTAAAAGGGAAATATTTTACAGGTGATGGTGCAAAGCGCGATGCGGATGGTGATTTATGGATCACAGGCCGTGTTGATGATGTTATCAATGTTTCAGGTCACCGCTTTGGAACAGCCGAAATTGAGAGTGCTATTAATGAACATGATTCAGTGGCTGAAAGTGCCGTTGTCGGTTTCCCACATGATATTAAAGGCCAAGGGATATATGCTTATATAATTCTCAAAGAAGGATTCTTTGATAGTAAAGAATTACATCAAGAAATCATTGCAAAAGTCCGTGACATCATTGGCCCGATTGCGAAACCCGACATCTTGCATATTACAAAAGCGTTACCCAAAACACGCTCTGGTAAAATTATGCGTCGTATTTTAAGAAAGATCGCGGCGGGTGAAACTGATAATTTAGGGGACATATCAACATTAGCAGACCCTTCAGCCGTTGATGCTCTTTTAAAAGATAAATAAAAAACTACTATTCTTTAATAAAATGTTCCAAAGCAGGCTCTTGATAGGTGCGCTTGGGTAAAAAGATGTTTGGGATCTGCATTTCTTTTAATTTATAGCTAAACCCATCTAACCCAAAATAAAGCCTTAGAGTAACGAGATCATAGTAATCCATTGCTTGTGCCTTTTTAACTGGACGCCCTAATTCCACATAAAATCCTAATATGGGAGCGTAATCAATATCCCGAATAAAAGCACTGGCGTCTTCTCGTGCGTATCTTTTATTTTTAAAATAAAACAGTAAATCTATATTCTCTGGCTGTACGTAATAATCAACGATTTCATCAACTGTATAACCTTCATCAATATGAAATCCTGTTCTTTTATCGCGCATCAGCTCTTGTTCTTTCTTCATTAAGACAGCTAAAGAATGCTTAAGGTCATCCCATGCAATGCGTTCTTGCAAAGATTTTATATCCCCTTTTTCAAAGGAGTCTATAAGCTCATCTGTAATACGATTTGAAGCGAATGATGTAATGGTATAGCCCACAGCCAAAACAACTAATATCGCCATCCCCATAGTGAAAATATATTTTCGAAACATAAGACCTCTTTCTCTTATATAGATTAAAATAGCGCATTTACTAAACAAAAAAAGCCCCGATCTAAACGGGGCTTTTTCTAACCTGATTTTAAACAATCTAATTTAATGTAAAGACTTTTTCACCATGTTGGCTAATATCCAGACCTGTTTCTTCTTCTTCAGCAGAAACGCGAACGGCTGTTACCCATGAAATGGCTTTGATGATAAGATATGTCATGATCATCGTATATCCAACCACAACAACTGCTCCAACTGTATTTGCAATTAACAAATCAACTTCACCATGAATAAGGCCATTCACACCGTTTGGATTAACTTCTGTTGTTGCAAAAACCGCTGTTAAAATCGTTCCGATTGTACCGCCAACACCGTGACAAGCAAACACATCAACTGTATCATCTGTTTTAAATTTCTTTTTAACTAAATGAACCGATAAATTACACAATACAGATGCAATAGCACCAATCATAATTGCCGACATCATAGTGACAAATCCAGCCGCAGGCGTGATAGCCACTAGACCTGCAACAGCACCAACAGCAGCACCAACAGCCGATGGACGTCCTGTGATAATCCAATCACAAATCATCCAAACAGTCATCGCTGTCACCGAAGCAAAGAATGTCGTGGCTGCGGCATAAGCTGCCAATCCATCAGCGGCTAAAGCAGACCCCGCATTAAAACCAAACCATCCAACCCATAGCATCGCTGTGCCAAGTAGTACCATTGTCGCACTAAATCCATTTTGATCTTTCTCAGGTTCAAATTTGGCTCTATTTCCAAGCATCAGAGCTGCAACGAAAGCTGCAAATCCTGATGTCATATGAACGACTAAACCACCAGCGAAATCTAATCCTCCCATAGCACCGATCCAACCATTAGGACCCCACACCCAGTGCGCCACAGGAACATAAACGAGTAAAGACCATATAGGCATCAAAATAATCCATGCTTTAAAACGGATACGCTCTGCCATCGATCCGCTAATCAAGGCTGGCGTAATCACTGCAAATGTTGCTTGAAAAAGCATAAATAATGCGTGAGGAATTGTTGATCCATAATCACTATTAGGTTCAATTCCAACATTTTGTAAAAATAAATAATCAAAACCACCAATAAAGCCAAAAGCATCTCCGTCAGAAAAAACCAAACTATATCCACACAGAGCCCATAACAACCCTATAATACCGATACAAATGAAGCTTTGAAATGTCGTTGATACTGCATTGCGACGACTAACCATTCCTCCATAGAAAAAACCAACACCAGGTGTCATTAAAAGCACTAAAACCGTTGCAACAAGCATCCATGATATATCTGCTGGGACCATATTATTTACCTCTCTTTCATATTTTTCGTGTGAAGTTCGAAAGTATAAATAAAAAATATTGCTATGCAACAATAAAATATCTGCTCTGCTTTTATTAGATAGCCTTCCTTTTCTTGCATCCCTTTAAAATAAGGATTATAAAGACGAAATGGTTGAATTATATATCAAAGAAATTGGCGTAAAAGGCGATGGTCTTGCCACTTATAATGATGAACATATCTTTGTTGATCGCGCTCTTGCACATGAATCTGTTGATGCCAAAATATATAAAACAAAAGATGGTATCTCACGTGCAACGATCCAAAATATCATCACTGCATCTCCAGACAGATCAAAACCACCTTGCCCTTATTATGATCGATGTGGCGGCTGTCAAATGCAGCATATGTCACACGATTCCTACAAAAAATGGAAAGAAGATAAAGTCATCACACTTTTTAAAGAGCGCCTTCCTGATAGTAAGCCTACCCTTTTACCGACACAGTTTATAAACACAGAAACAAGACGCAGATCAAGTTTTGCTGTCTTAAAACAGAACCAAAAACTTATCCTTGGCTATCATCAAAGACGCTCAAAAAATATCACAGATATAGAAAACTGCCTTATCTTAGACCGCGATATCATGACAATAGCTCATGAAATAAAACCGTATTTAATGAATATTGTACGTGATAGTCGCGTTTGCGATATCTTTATTCAAAAAGTTGATGCTGCCTTTGATCTCGTCATCACAGGTCCTGTTGGTAAAAAAGGAGAGCCTGATCTCGATGTTCGCCAAGCATGCGCAGACCTTATACAAAACACAAAAATAGCCCGTATTAGTTGGCGTTTTAGAGAACGAAGAGAACCAGAAGTTTTACTTGAAAAACACCCTTTATTGAAACAAACAGGTTCTTTGCACGTCCCTCTTCCTCCTTTAGCCTTTTTACAACCCAGTCAAGCTGGGGAAAAAGCGCTTGCCAAAGCAATGCTTGAGTTTCTGCCATCAACATCACCTTTAAAATGTCTTGATTTATTCTCAGGCAACGGAACATTTACTGGCTATCTATTAGAAAAAGGACATAGTGTCGCGGCCTATGAAAGTGATGACAGTGCCGTTTTATCCTTAAAAAAATCATCCTTTAAAAATGTGCATCGCCGAAACCTCTTTAAAGAACCATTAGAGGAAGGCGAGCTTAATAAATATGACGTTGTTGTCCTCGATCCACCTAGAGCTGGTGCAAAAGAACAAATAAAGCACCTTGCCAAAAGCGATGTTAAAACTATTATTTATATTTCATGCAACCCAGCAAGCTTTGCGCGTGACGCTCAAGAATTACTTGAAAACGACTATCATTTTAAAAAGCTACAAATTGTCGATCAATTCCCTTGGTCCACACATGTAGAAATAGCAACGCTTTTTACAAAGGAATAAGTACTAAATGCATTTAATATTACTCTTTCTTATTCCTGCTATGTCCGTCTTTGTAATTACACCTACATATGCCCAAGATCCTAATGATACTATTTCCTACGAAGAAAAACTCCCTCGCGAGGTAAAAGAAGATGACCATGCTTTTTGGACTGTGACAATGGAAAATGACTTATTTGGCTCTGGGAGTGATAAATATTACACAAATGGTATCCGCCTTAGCTACTTTAATCGCGCCAGCAAAAATAAAGACGTAAAAGAGTTTATAGATCAATACATCCCTTATGTTTCTCCAGATGATACAACATCTGTTTATTATTCAATTGGACAAAATTTATATACACCCAAGGATATTACAAAAACAACATTTACTCCTAATGATCGCCCCTATGCTGGTTTCTTATATGGCTCAGTTGGTCTAAGCACAATTAAAGGTGATCATATTGATGAATTTGAGGTGTCATTAGGTGTGGTTGGCCCTGCGGCTCTGGGGAAACAGACACAAAAATTAGTTCATAAACTTGTCAACTCTCCAGACCCAAAAGGATGGGATCATCAATTAGAAAACGAGCCTGGCTTAATTTTATCTTATCAGCGTGTTTGGCCAGAGGCTTGGGCTTATGATGAATTACAACCCTTTTATTTTCGCCTCATGCCACATGCGGGTGTCAGTTTAGGAAATATTTATACACATGCTTCATTTGGAGGCACTTTACAAATCACACCTTTAACAAATGCATGGCAAAATCCACCTCTGAGAATACGTCCAGCAATCCCTGGTGATAGCTTTTTTGGAACTCCTGATGGCGCATTCACATGGTCCTTTTTCCTTGGAGCCGAAGAACGCATCGTCGGACGTAATATATTTTTAGATGGAAATACATTTGAAAATAGCCCTTCTGTTGATAAAAATTACCTTGTCACAGATTTAAATGCTGGTGTCACAACAGGCTATGGTGATGTCCAACTTGCATACACCTTAAACTGGCGTTCAAAAGAATTTAAAACACAAGATGAGGCGGCGCTATTTGGAGCTGTTTCTCTTTCTATTAGATATTAATCTCAAAATCATAAAAAACGAAATTTTATTCCATAACTTTATTATTGCTTATTAAAACGAAAAGGCCTAGACTTAATACTGCAGCGCAATAAAGCTCTGCAATTACTAATAGGGATTGTCTTCCGTGAACACAGAAATTGACGTTGTTATTGCTCAACAAAAAAAAGCATTTGAAATCTTAGAATCCGTTTTTACACCTTACGATTTATCCAGAAATGGCTCTCACCTCTCTGAATCAAGCCGACGCTTTAAAGCAAATCTTTTAAAAATTCAGCTTGATCAAGCCTATGAAAGAAACGAGATTTCTTTCAAACCAAATGGGGATGCTTTCGAAGAATTCATCGAACTTGTCAATCACCGTACAGGCGATTTAATGAGCTTATATAAATTTGCAGAGAGAATTATTAACGCTCAACATAATGGAAATGAGGAAGCCTTAAAAGAGATCACAGAAAAAATGAAGCGTTTAAATCGTTTTCATGACAAATATTTTGACCCTCTCCGCTCCCCCGTACAAGAAGTACCGCTCGGCAACCTCGTAGATGTGATTGAATCCGCAGAAGAGTCTGGTCGCCCCTTTGAAATCTTAACAAGAAGTACAGCAACAGGTCTTGCGGAAGAAGCAAAAAGAGCTGAAAAAAAAGGCACAATCAGACGTAAGACCCCTACTCCGTCAGGCAATAAAGACGACTTTAATTCAGGGGGTAATATTCCAAAAGACCCGTTATTAAGCCATACACAATCACAAAAGCATGGCACTCAAGGACAACGATCTAGAGTTGGAAAAGCACGACGAGGATTATTTAATAGATAAAAATAGTTAAATTCTTTTTTTAAAAACGCCCTTCACTTGAAAATTTCCAAAGGGCGTTTTTTTTATCTCCTCAATAACAAAACCTGTCCCTTCAAAAACTAAAGGAACATCTTGTTCATCATAAACACAAACAGGATTTGAAACATTTAACACTTTTTGCATTTTCTTAGAAAGTACGCCAAAGCGCTCTTGAACTGGTAACTCTCTTTGAGGATGATCCACCCCATATAAGCTTTCTATTCCGTTGAGTGAAATAAAAAAAAGGGCTTCCTCTTTCATGTTATATGCACATAAAAACAAAAGCGCGCGCACTTGTTCAAAAGATAAATAACTCAATGATCTTTGCGAAAAAAGAGCATCAATTTCATTTGGTAAATCTTTTCCTGACAGTAAGCGCCAATCTTTTTCAATTAAGTCAATTCTTTCAGGATCTATTAATTTATGAAGACTCACTTTTTTAATAAGATCACGTGTTACAGACGCATCTATATCAACACCAACAACATGTGCACCCATTTGCGCCATGCGGACTGTATGTGTTCCTGCCCCACACCCAAACTCAATAACGACAGGCAAAACGCCTTCAAATGATTTCTCTTCTATAAAATCAAGACTAATTTGATCTAAATAATCTTTAATCCTTGCCCCTGAATAAAGGCCAAGACCTTTATCTGATCTCTTTGGATTTTTTGAGGCACACATGGTATTTCCTTTTACTTGCAAAATTTGATAACTCTATATATCTATATGCTATGATTTTCAAGATTTACTATATCGCAAGCTTTTTATTTTGGCCTATTTATAAAATAGTTCTTTGTATCCGTTTAAAGCAAGGGAAAGAGATCGCCAATCGGGTCCAAGAAAAAAGAGGCATCCCAACACAACAAAAACCCTCAGGAAATCTTATTTGGTTTCACGGTGCAAGTGTAGGTGAAACAGCGGCGCTTCTTCCTTTACTCAAAGCGTTAAAAGAAGAAAATCCAGATATCACATTGTTATTAACGAGTGGCACGCGCACCTCTGCTGAACTCTTATCAAAACAAGAACCTTTCTTCATTCATCAGTTCTTACCTCTTGATCACCCGATATGGTGTAAACGTTTTCTTGATTATTGGCGTCCTGATCTTGTCTGTATGAGTGAGTCTGATTTTTGGCCTGTTATGCTCTCTGAAGTAAAAAAGAAAGATATTCCTCTTTTACTCGTGAATGGACGTATGTCGCCAAAATCTTTTAAAAATTGGCAAAAATTTTCCAAAACAGCATCTCAGCTTTTTTCCTTATTTGACCACCTCTTTGTTCAAAACGAACAAGACGTTAATTTCTTCACAAGTTTAGGCGCTAAGAACATTACTCAAACAGGAACAATTAAATATTCTGCTCCACCACTTCCTTTTAATGAAACAGAATTACAAAAACTTAAAAAACAAATTGGTGAACGCCCTTTTTGGCTTTTTGCCTCTTCTCATGCAGGTGAAGAAGAGATCACCTTAGAAACCCATAAGAACCTTAAAAAAGAATTTCCTGATTTACTCACTATTCTTGTCCCCAGACACCCGAATAGATCAGAAGAAATTCAAACCGTCATAGCAAATAAAAACCTGTCTTTTGCGCTTCTATCAAAAAAAGAACCTATCTCAAAGGAAACAGATATTTATCTTGCTGATGCTTTTGGTGTATTAGGGCTATTATATAAACTCTGCTCTATCACGAGTGTTGGAGGCTCATTCGTAAAGCTTGGGTGCCACAACCCAATTGAGCCAGCACAACTCGGATGCGCGATTTTATTTGGCCCTTACATCTATAATTTTAGCGAAACCTGCAATGATTTAATCAATAGAAATGCCGGCATTTTATGCGCTGATCAAAAAATCTTAGAAAAAGAGATTAAAACTCTGATTAAATCACCAGAAAAAATTGAAACTTTGCAAAAGAATGCTTATGATCTTTCTATTGAAAAGGCAAATATCTTGCCTAAAGTCATCGACTTATTAAAACCTTATATAAGGAAACATTAAAAAAGATGAGAACACCTCGCTTTTGGTACATTGAAGATAGCTTTGCGGAATGGGCTTTGTCACTCGCCTTAACGCCTTTTTCATGGCTCTATTATCGCATCTCAAAAGAAGTCCGTTCACAGGTAAAACCATACAAATGCGGGATTCCTGTTATTTGTATTGGTAACCTTGTCGCAGGCGGCGCTGGTAAAACTCCTTCCACTTTAGCGTTGGTAAAGCTTTTAAAAAAACAAGGTTTAAACCCTCACGTGATTTCTCGTGGCTATGGTGGATCTATTGAGGAACCAACAAAAGTAGATCCAAAAAAACACACATCAGAAGAAGTTGGTGATGAACCTCTTTTAATGGCACATGAAGGGCTCACTGTTTGGGTGTCTCAGAAAAGAAAAAAATCTGCTTATTTAGCAGAAAAAGATGGGGCTGATCTTTTAATTATGGATGACGGTTTTCAAAACAACGCCCTGCACAAAGATTTCTCATTTCTAGCATTTGATGGTTTATTAGGTTTTGGTAATCACGCCCTTATTCCAGCAGGACCTTTAAGAGAACCTGTTGAAGAAGGTATCAAACGCGCGCAAGCAATCATTCAAATCGATGATGATCTCAAAAGTGATTTGACCGCTATTAATTTACCCAAAATTCGTGCTGACTTTAGGCCTTTAAATACAGAATTATCTGGCGAGAAAGTTTACCCATTTGCAGGCATGGGACGCCCTGAAAAATTCTTAAGAACACTCCATCTCATGAACTGTAATATTACAGGTTTTGATATGTTCCCTGATCACTATAAATATAAAAAGATAGATATTAGAACGCTTGTCCAAAATGCGAATAATAAAGACGCACATCTTGTGACAACACGAAAAGATTTCTATCGCATCCCAGAAGAATTTAGACCGCATATCAAAGTGCTTGATGTTGAGCTCGTATGGGCCGATGAAAAAGCACTTCTTGATCTCTTAAATCCTATTTTAAAAGCAAAAAAAACATCTCCTTCTAAGGAGCAAAAAACAGCATAACTCATGAAGAAAATACGCTACATTATAGAAGCTGGTATTGCTTACATCCTATTCACTCTTTTTTATATACTCCCTTATAAAACAGCCTCTAATTTAGCTGGCTCACTGGGGCGTTTCCTAGGGAGAAACCTAGCAGCTTCTAGAAAAGCGAACCGTAATTTACGCATGGCTTTTCCTGATTTAGATGATGAGGAAGCACATGATATCACACTTGGTATGTGGGAGAATATTGGTCGTATCATGGGGGAATACCCTCATCTCTCAAAATTAGAGAAGAAAGGACATCTTGAGATCATAAATAAAGAATCCTTGGATAAAGCCAATGCGTCAGGTCGTCCAATCCTTTTTATGACAGCCCATATCGGAAACTGGGAAGTAATGCCCTTTTATTTAAATCAACATTTAGACAATCCTCTCGCTCTTGTTTACCGAGCCCCTAATAACCCATGGGTCAACAACCTCCTACAAAAATTAAGAGGTCAAGGCACAAAAGAGCAATTAGCAAAAGGACGACAAGGCGCTAAAGACATTATTAAGCTGATAAAAAATGGAAAAAATGTTGGTATGCTCGTCGATCAAAAAATGAATGAAGGTATTCCTGTTCCTTTTTTTGGTCGCCATGCAATGACCATCACTTCAATTGCACAATTAGCACTACGCTATGATTGTATTATCTTACCTGCCTATTGTCAGAGAAAAGAAAATAAAACAGATTTTCGTATCATCATTGAAGATGAATTTAAGCCAATAAAAACAGGTGTTCTCGCAAAAGATATCGAAGCGACGATGCGCCTCGTGAATGAAAAAATGGAAGGTTGGATCAAGCAAAATCCTGAACAATGGCTCTGGTTACATAGACGTTGGCCTAAAAAAGATGACCCCTATAAAAACCCAAAAGAGCAGAAAGACGTCGCATGAACCAAAAATATGATTACGATTATTTTGTCATTGGCGCTGGATCTGGAGGTGTAAGATCTGCGCGCATAGCTGCCAGTCACGGCGCAAAAGTTGGTATTGCAGAAGAAAAATATTTTGGTGGCACTTGTGTTAATGTTGGCTGCGTTCCCAAAAAATTAATGTCATACGCATCTCATTTCTCAGATGATTTTATAGACAGTAAAGGCTATGGGTGGACGCTTAATAATACACCTAATTTTGACTGGAATACATTAATTCAAAATAAAGATAAAGAACTTGCTAGACTCAATGGCATATATAATAGCCTCCTTGAAAATAGCAACATTGTTATCTATAAACACAAAGCTCATTTTATAGATAACCACACAATTAAAGTTGGTGATGAAATAATTACCGCGGATAAAATCTTAATCGCTGTTGGTGGTAAACCAAGATTACCTGATGAGCCTAGCGCAAAAGAATTTGGCATTACATCCGATGAGCTTTTTTACTTAAAAGAGCACCCTAAAAAAACACTTGTTGTCGGAGGTGGTTATATTGCTTTGGAATTTGCCTCTATCTTAAAAGGACTTGGGAGCGATGTGACACTTTTATACCGAGGCGATCTTTTTCTACGTGGTTTTGATAATGACCTACGTCATAAATTAAAAGACTGCATGAGTGATCGAGGTATTCATCTTATTTTCAATGAAACAATCGCCTCTCTTGAAAAAAATAATGATGAGATCACTACATATTATAAAAACGCTCAAACATCGGATGTATTTAATACTGTTTTTTATGCTATCGGTCGTACACCTAACACAGAAACATTAGGTTTAGATAACACCGATGTAGAAATGAATGAGAAAGGCGGCATTCTGGTTGATGATAAATTCAAAACAGGCGCTGATAATATCTACGCACTGGGAGATGTGATCAACCGCATCGAATTAACCCCTGTTGCTATTCAAGAAGGTCATTTCCTTGCTGATTACCTTTTCTCAGGAAAAGGATTTGAGATGAGCTATGATATGGTTGCCTCGGCTGTCTTTACAACGCCTCCTATTGGCACTGTTGGCCTAAATGAGCAAGACGCTCTAGAACAAGGGCATCATTTAGACATTTATGAAAGTAGCTTTCGCCCTATGAAGAATATACTCGCAGGGCGTGATGAAAAAACATATATGAAGCTTATCGTTGATCAAAAAAATAACCGTGTTCTCGGCTGTCACATGATTGGGCCTGACTCCCCAGAAATTATTCAAATGGCCGCCATCGCTCTTAAAATGAATGCAACCAAACACGATTTTGATAATGCTATGGCCGTGCATCCAACTGCTGCTGAAGAATTTGTTACAATGAGAAGCGTTTCAAGACAAGAAAAACCTTAAGATAAAGGTTGAAAAGCCGTTTATAAAACGCCATTATGCTAACACACTTTTAAACATAACGAATAGCAAGACGGAAACAAACGAAAATGGCACCTTGGACACCTGATAGTTGGAAATCTAAACCCGCAAAACATCTCCCTGATTATGATGACAAAACAGCCTTAAATGAGGCCTTAGAAGAGCTAAGAAAATGCCCTCCTCTTGTTTTTGCTGGAGAAGCTCGCACATTACGAGAAAGACTTGCAAGTGCAGCAAACGGAGATGCTTTCATTCTGCAAGGAGGTGACTGCGCCGAGAGTTTCCAAGAGTTTAGTGCGCCTAATATTCGTGATACATTCCGTGTTTTACTCCAAATGGCTATTATCATGACTTATGGTAGCGGGACACCTGTTGTTAAAATTGGTCGCGTTGCAGGACAATTTGCAAAACCACGCTCTGCCCCAACAGAGGTAATTGATGGCGTTGAACTCCCAAGCTATAAAGGCGATATTATTAACGGAACAGATTTTACAGCAGAGGCTCGAATTCCTGACCCTCAACGTATGCTTAAAGCCTATCATCAAAGTGCAGCAACACTTAATCTTTTGCGTTCTTTCGCACGTGGTGGATACGCTGACCTAAACCGCGTTCATCAATGGAATTTAGGCTTTGTTCAACGCAGTTCACAATCACGTGAATATGAAGAACTGGCTGAGCGTATTACTAGCGCTCTCCAATTCATGAATGCATGTGGCATCAATAGCAACAATGTACCAGCGATTAAAGAAACTGAATATTTCACATCCCATGAGGCGCTTTTACTTGACTATGAACAAGCCTTAACGCGTGTAGATAGCTTAACAGGTGATTGGTATGATTGTTCAGGCCATTTCCTATGGATTGGTGATAGAACACGTCAACTCGATGGCGCTCATGTTGAATTCTTAAGTGGTGTCAATAATCCATTAGGTATGAAATGTGGCCCAACAACGGATGTTGATGAACTTCTCCGCTTAATTGATAAATTAAATCCAAACAATGAGGCTGGACGTCTTACACTCATCGCTCGTATGGGACATGATAAAGTCGAAGATCACTTACCTCAATTACTTAGACGCATTAAAGAAGAAGGACGTAACATTGTTTGGTCTTGTGACCCTATGCATGGAAACACCGTCAAGTCACAAAATAATTACAAAACACGCCCGTTCCAAAACATCATGCAAGAGATTAAGAAATTCTTCCAAATGCATGAAGCTGAAGGAACTATCCCTGGTGGTATTCACCTTGAAATGACCGGACAAGATGTAACAGAGTGTACAGGCGGTCTATATGATCTTGATGAGGCTGATTTAGGAAATCGTTATCATACACATTGTGATCCTCGTTTAAATGCAGATCAATCTGTTGAGCTTGCTTTCTTGATTTCAGAAGAATTAAACCAACTCCGCATTTCGCGTAACATTGGTGAAATTGAAATTGCAAACGCGCAAGCAGAATAAGCACTTGGAAATTAGTTTGTATCTTATAAAAAGATTGCTATAAACATAGTGTATAATTTTAAAGTGAGTAAAGGATAATAATAACAATGACGGTTAAGGTTCGCTTTGCCCCCAGCCCCACAGGAAAACTTCACCTTGGTAACATTCGCGCTGCGCTTGTGACATGGCTTTTTGCTCGTAAAAATAAAGGACACTTTTTCTTACGCATTGACGACACAGATCATGAACGTTCAAAAGAAGAGTATGTTACATCCATTAAAGCAGACCTCACATGGTTAGGATTAAATTGGGATAGTACAGCTCGTCAAAGTGAACGCACAGATCGTTATGATGAACTTATCCAAAAACTAAAAGACGATGGACGCCTTTACCCTTGTTATGAAACAGAAGATGAGCTTGGACTAAAGCGTAAATCTCTTATGTCACAAGGAAAACCCCCTCTTTATGACAGAGGATCTCTTGATCTCAGCGATGAACAAAAAGCACAATATGAAGCAGAAGGTAGAACACCTCACTGGCGTTTTAAGTTAAACCACACACCTATCGAGTGGCATGATCACATTAGAGGTCCTGTCGCTTTTCACGGTGGTGATTTATCAGACCCCGTTTTAATTCGTGAAAATGGGACACCGCTCTATCATTTATGTTCTGTTATTGATGATATTGATTTTGGTATCACACATGTTATTCGTGGAGAGGATCATGTTGCAAACACAGCAACACACGTACAAATGTTTGAAGCATTAGGCGCACAAGTGCCAGAATTTGCTCACTACGCGCTCTTAGCTGGAAAAGATGGCGGCAAGCTTTCAAAACGCCTTGGTGCACTAAGTATTGAGAATATGCGTGACGATCTTGGCCTTGAAGCAATGGCGATTAATAGTGTGATTGCCAAGGTGGGAACATCCGATAATATAGATGCTTATTCTGATTTAAATGCCCTTGTACAAGAGTTTGATTTCTCAAAATTCGCGCGCTCCATCGCAAAATTAGATGATGAAGAAGTTGGACGTATCAATACAAAGCTCATTCACGATATGAGCTATGAAACAGCAAAACCAAAATTAGAAGCCTTAGGTTTATCAGGCATTGATGAAGAGTTTTGGAACGGTGTACGCCCTAACATTACACGTCTTATTGATGTTAAAGAGTGGTGGGACATTGCACGTGGTGAAATTGCCCCTGCTATTGAAGGCGATGATGTTGATTATACCTCACAAGCTGCTGAACAACTTCCCTCATCAACATGGGATGAAACAACATGGGATGCATGGATTGCTGATGTAAAGCAATCAACAGGTCGCAAAGGAAAGCTTTTATTTATGCCTCTTAGAAAAGCACTTACAGGCATGGAACATGGCCCTGAGTTACGTGTAATTTTACCTCTCATTGGACCTGAAAAAGCGACAAAGCGTTTAAAAGGTACAAAAGCTTAAGCCTTTTTTCTTAAACGATTATAACGGTTTTTGATCATGGTTCTTGCCATGTTATAATCTTGCTTATTCATATGAGCGAATAAAGAACGCTTACGCAGTTTTAACATGCCTTCTTCTGTTTCATGAATTAAATGTGCAAATCTATCTACGCGAATATCTTGGTTAAAATGCGCACTCAACGTTGAACGCATATGCCTCATCTTTTTCGTAGGAGCAAAACGATACCACACTAAAAATGGTGAAATAGAAACAAAACTAAAAGGTGTTGGAGCGAGCATAAAAATAGCAAAAACAAGCGGCGCCTCTTTGACGTTAGAGAAAAAAGTTTTCAACATCGCATCGCGAGAATTTGCCAATTTCAGTAAAAATCGATCTTGTCTTGAGAAACGATTAAAATCTAATGATAACTTATCCGGCATTGCTACTTTCTAATAACCTTATTATTCGCGTAAAGGCCTAAGTTTACCATAAAGCCTCTAAATAGTGTAGCTAAGTTTTCGTTTTATAAACGCTTTTCCTTTTTGCCACAATTCTTTAGCTGTTTTCACTTCCTCTTTTTTAATGTGAGAAAGAAGCTCTCTTTTTTTAACTTTTAATATCTCACCTTGTTTCTCTATCAAATGCCCAAAGCGTTTCGAACACACTTTAGCGTTAAAATGCTCTTTAATTTTTGAACGCATACCACGCATCCTTTTTGTTGGCGAAAAAGCATACCATGCCAAAAAAGGCGAGATTGCTAACGTCCCAAAAGGTGGTGGTACAACAAAGTGGATCAACAGAACCAAAGGCGCTTCTTTAATGTCTGTAAATACTGTTTTAAGGATATTGTGACGCGCATTCGCAAACTTCAACAACACCCTATCAAACCGTGAACAACGGTTGAAATCGACTGCTAAACATTCTTTCATATTTTTATTTTTTCCCTGAACATATATTTTTATTATTATATGTTAATAATAGCCTATCATATTCATACGCATTTTCAATCAAAATCGGATTTTCTACTTTACATCGATGGCTGGCTGAATTACCACTTTGCCTATGACAAAAAACTCACACCATAAAGGCGCCTTACCTGCTACATTTCCAACAGCACCCATCATTGTGCTTGTTGCTCCACAAATGGGAGAAAATATTGGCACAACCGCCCGCGCAATGCTTAATTGTGGCTTTACACAACTCCGCCTTGTTAACCCTCGTGATGGCTGGCCTAATGATCGAGCGATTGCTTGTTGTTCTGGTGCCCATCTCGTACTCGATAATGTTGAAATCTTTGATACTGTGGCTGAGGCGATCGCAGATTGCCATTATGTGTTTGCCACAACGGCGCGTATGCGTGATATGAATAAACCCATCCTTACCCCTACGCAAATGGCAACACACTGTCACACAGAGCTGACAAATCAAAAAACAGCCATTCTTTTTGGATGTGAACGTACAGGATTGGAAAATGACGATGTCGCCAGAGCCGATGCCATTTTAAATATCCCGCTTAATCCTGACTTCTCATCTCTTAATCTCGCTCAAGCCGTCTTACTCGTGACCTATCAATGGTTTTCTCAAATTGATTTGGAGCAAACTGATCTAGACATGCCAAGCAGAAAGAAAGAAGAACGTGCAACAAAAGAGCAATTTACATTCTTACTATCTCGCCTAGAAAACGAACTTGATAAAAGTGGATTCTTTAAAACCCCAGAACTGAAACCAAAGGTTTTAAGTAATATCCAAACCATGCTTGGAAATGCAAATCTCTCAGCCCAAGAAATCCAAACTTTCCATGGAATCATTGGGGCCTTAACAAAAGATAATTGACATAACGCACAAAACCCTCTATAAATTTTCATATCAAGAAAAATAAGGAGATTTATATGAGTGACTATATGACCCTTTTAGGCATAGAACCAAATGATACGGACGATATCGTACGTAAGAAATACCGTCAACTTGTAGCCCCTTTGCACCCAGATCGTAATACTTCACCACAAGCAGAAGAACAGCTCAAAGTTATTAATAGTGCTTACGCAGAGTGGAAAAAAAATAAAAATGCCCCAGCAACACCTACTTCTCCTACTAATGAAGAAGTTATAAAACAATGGCAGGCTTATATGAATAGCCTTGACGCCGCCGTACAAAGACTGGAGCCCTTCAAAGCCGCTATAAAGAAACGTCACCTTCATCAAGCAAAACAAAAAGGACGCTTTATCTTAGCTTACACACACCTTATGTTACCAGAAATGACCGAGTCAGAAAAAGAACACTTAAAGGCTTTGGAAGATATTCATAAAACATTTTCCAAAACAAACAAAGATCCCCTTCATTCTCTTGAAAACTTATTACAAGATTTAGTATCAGGTCAAACAACATTAGATCAAGTAAGAAATGAAACCCGTATTTTAGAAAGAATAACAAAATCAACAGATGACTATATCGACAAAATACACGCAGATATTCAACAAGATCTAACAAAGAAATCGACAGCTTCTAAGTTAACAATAAAGTAATAAAAAAAGGCTCTGTAGAAACAGAGCCTTTTCTTTTGATTTCTCTCGTATAAATTAACGAGAATAATATTCGATTACGAGGTTTGGTTCCATTACTACTGGGTATGGAACTTCTTCGAAAGAAGGAGCGCGAAGGAATTTACCTTCTAGTTTCTTCTCATCTACTTCCATATATTCAGGAACTTCACGTTCTGCACGTGCTTGACCAGCAAGTACAGGTTGGATTTGTTTTGATTTCTCACGGATCGTAATAACGTCATTGTCGTTAACAACATAAGAAGGCACGTTTACTTTTTTACCATTTACCAAAATGTGGCCGTGACCAACAACTTGACGTGCAGCAAACATAGTTGGTGCAAACTTCATACGGTAGATAACCGCATCTAAACGACGCTCTAAAAGCTCGATCAATAATTGTGATGTATCACCACGACGACGAGATGCTTCTTTGTAATATTTCGCGAATTTCTTTTCACCAATGTTTGCGTAATAGCCTTTAAGCTTTTGCTTAGCCATTAATTGTAAACCGAAAACTGTTGGCTTTTTAGCGCCTTTAGGTCCGTGTTGACCTGGACGGTAAGAACGTACATTTACTGGTGAACGTGGATCACCTGTTACGTTTTCACCCATACGGCGGTGTAATTTATATTTTGCTTGAGGTCTTTTTTGACTCATAACTTGATTGTCCTTTTCATTACTTAAGTGTCCCAGTTATCCTAATCCTCCGCCTCCTTTTGGAAGCAAACGGGGCGTGATGAACCATTCATCAACTTTACCGAGAATGCTTGTCTTTATAAGGGTTTTTGTGGATATGTCAAGGAAATAAAGCGTTTTTTCTTACGCTATAAAAGGCGTCCCTTGCCCCTGTGCTTTTAAATGCGTTAAGGCAGCATGAATTGAGCGCACATCATCCATTGCATTATGCTCATGGATTTCAATATCTAAACCGAAATAAGAAGCGAGTTTTCCTGAATTAATTGCTTTCACATCAACACCTTGCTGTTGAAAAAAACGATGCAAATTTTGAAAATCAATACGTCCTTGTAACTGCCCTAAATCATATAGATCATAATTCTCTTCAAAAACACCGCCATCATTTCCAAACGACCACGCTTTTGCATCTTTTACAAAATATTCAAACTTGGCATGCATCTCTTCAAAAGAAACACCATTTTCATTTACGAACTCATTCGTGATCCCAGTTAAATCAACAAAATACTTTGACACTTCCGGGTTTTTTTGAGGTTTTACAACGACATTAAAGCGCTCTATTTCTTCTAATGTTTGTGTATCAATTTTCATGGCCGCAACTTGAACGAGCTCCCTATGTTGCCATGGCTCTGCCCAATTAGACGCCATTGCACCTTCCCAAGTTGTAAATTCAGTATCAAATAAAATAGCAGCAGAAGACATGTATGATCCTATGAAGGCGTTTGAGTTCTTGTTCTATCCCTATTATTAACTGAGCGCCCCTCTGCGTCAACAGCTTGCTGATCATAATCTGAATACGAATCTTCAGCACTTACCTCTTTTCCAATCGCCCAAGAAATAATTTTCTCCATTGTCTGTAAAGGCATCACACTCCATTGTGGTAAATCCTCATAGCTTTCAGGCAGTTTATCAGACAAATTTGCAAGCATCAAAGCACGTCTATTTGGTCTAAAGACATCACGACCATCAAGAATAACTGCTTTCCATTCATCTGCATGTTCTGGGTCAACCCACTCAGGAACACGGATCAATTCATTTAACGGCAAATCATGATAATCAATTGATGTGCGTTCAAAATGGTCTTTTGCCATACCGCGCATGCTTGCAATATAATATTGCTCTAGCTCAGCAAATGTTCTTGGCTTAGAAGTATTACCTCCATGATAAAATACAGGTTTGTTTGAACGCGCAGCTTCTCTAAATGAAGGATGTTGCGTCACATAAGCATTACGCCCAGAGGCATCTCTCAATTGTGCGTTATATTGCGTCCATCTTGTTAACCCTAAATGATGTTTCGAATACTCTCGCGCTGTGACACGTAAAAATGCTTCAAATGATAAATCCTTTGTCTTATCAAAGGCTAAAGCGCCTCTGCTTTCAGACATACGATCAAGCCCTGTAACAACACCAACCATCACGTTATCTGTACGCCAGCTCAATAGGTTCACAAGTTGAATACCTTTATGATTTCCAACACGACGAGAGTTGATCATGTTAATTTTCTTCAAATAAAAATCATATAAAGACATATCTTCAAGTGATGAATTCGACATTGAACGTTTTAGGCGACTATAAATTGGATCTGAACTTACATTCAATACGTCTTTAACAGGGCGGTCAAAATCTAATAACGTATCAACCACTGCGCCATAAAATGACTCTTGAGATAAACCAGACTCATTCAAAAATTCAATAATTTCACCTTTGTTTTTATATAAACTTCTTAACCAGCTTTCCTCTAAATATTGAGCAAAACCGAGAGCTGATGAATTATCTGAAATCACATCTTGTGCACCTGTTTCTTTATAAGAAAGAACAGCCATAGCCCTAGGATCAACACCTGATGCATGATAAGCGACAAGTGCGATTTGTGTTCTAGACCAAGCATCCACATCTTGAACTTTAGATACATAATTGCCTAAACCAAATGAGCGTAAGGCATTCGCATTTACATCATCACCATATTCATATGTTGCTGGATCAAAATAATCATAAGCATCAACCATCAAATTATGACGTTCAAAGTAATCTTGTTGATTTTGCGCTGTTTTATTCTCTGTAAAGCGCGCAGCAAACATATAAGCATCACCAATGCTATCAAATGTTTCTTGCACCCCTTCTCTGACTGTCAATTCTGTTGGGTTGGCAAAGAAAGGTGCCGCCGCCAACATAAATGTTGCCGTTAATGGCTTCATCACATTTTTTCTAAAACTCTTATTCGTCAACACAGGCACTGTTGGAATTGGAGCCAACGCATACATCAATCCTGTTGTATGATAAACACCTTTTATCAAACTAGAAACGGCTGCGAGCAATCCAATACCAGAAGAAATCAAATCCGATCTTTTATGTGATGCTTCTTTTTTATTATATAAAATCGCGCCAAAACTATCTAATGTCTTAATTCCCTTTTCGCGTATTTGATTTAAATCATAGTAAAACCAGTTTCGAGGATCTAAACGAGGCACAAGCTCTTCTTTCGCAAGTTCTGCTGTGAATTGCAATGCTTGGTTACGCGTTTCTTCTGAAACATCATCTTTATTTGTTTTTGTTGCCATAGCAGGCTTTGATACAGACGCTGAAAACCCTTTCCACGGAAGATTAGATTTGGGAGGAGGAACAGCCCCTATAAACGGCTCTTTTCTTGTTCTTTTATCGCTCATCTCAATGCCCTTAAATTGCTTTCTATTCTAAAACTGACTTATATTTACATAAAACAACGAGAAAGTCAATAGAAATACGCCTTATTTTTGACACAATTAGTAAACTATTTTGATTGTTTTTTAGATAAGTGGTGGGCCCGGAGGGACTCGAACCCCCGACAACACCGTTATGAGCGGTGCGTTCTAACCAACTGAACTACAGGCCCACGAAATAGACGATTTGGTCAGAAACAGGATCATGCCCTATTTATTCCCTATAATCAAGCCCCTATATCATTGACATAACTTTATGGTTTTGCTATAAAAATTCTCATGAATAAATTTATGTTTAATCACTTTATTGCCGCTAATCCAAAAGTATCTGCTTATATTGCAGCGCTTGGATTTGATAATCAACAAGCCTATGATCTTTACAAAAAAAGATGCGAGAAGCATGCTCATGAATTACATGATTTAATTTTAATATCACGTGTCAAAGCCCCTATTGACCTCAAAAATGCGCTATTCTCCCCTGGCCTTCCTTTAGAAGCACGCCAAAATCATCGTCAACGTATCATAGATAACCTAACAGATCTTGTAGCACCGCATCATACCTTCGTAAAAGAAAGCATCTTAACGGAAGCAGACAGTTATGATCGTAGAAAAAACCAACCTGCGGAAAATAAACCTCGTTTATTTTAAAAACAATAGGCTCTGATCACGTATCAAGGAAGCTTCTAAGCATTCTCGAACGGCTTGGGTGCTTCAATTTACGAAGAGCCTTTGCTTCAATCTGACGAATACGTTCACGTGTCACGTTGAATTGTTGCCCAACCTCTTCCAATGTATGGTCTGAATTCATACCGATACCAAAACGCATACGAAGAACACGTTCTTCACGAGGAGTAAGCGACGCAAGAACACGTGTTGTTGTATCACGTAAATTCCCATGGATCGCCGCATCAATTGGAATAATCGCATTCTTATCCTCAATGAAATCACCCAAATTTGAATCTTCTTCATCACCAACGGGTGTTTCCAACGACACAGGTTCTTTCGCGATCTTCATCACTTTGCGTACTTTATCAAGAGGCATTCCTAGACGTTCTGATAATTCTTCAGGTGTTGGCTCACGACCAATTTCATGAAGCATCTGACGTGATGTGCGAACAATTTTATTGATTGTTTCAATCATATGTACAGGAATACGGATCGTTCTTGCTTGGTCGGCAATTGAACGTGTAATCGCCTGACGAATCCACCATGTTGCATAAGTCGAGAATTTATAGCCACGGCGATATTCAAATTTATCAACGGCTTTCATCAAACCAATATTCCCCTCTTGGATTAGATCCAAGAATTGTAGGCCACGGTTTGTATATTTTTTCGCAATAGAAATCACAAGACGCAAGTTCGCTTCAACCATCTCTTCTTTTGCGCGGCGCGCTTCACGCTCCCCTTTTTGTACGGTTGAAACAATACGACGGAATTCACGGATAGATTGACCAGCTTCATTTGAGATATCTGTGACAACATCCCAGAAATAATCTAAATCAGGAGCATGACGGTCAACAAACTTGTCCCAGCCCTTCCCTTTTTTCTGCTTCAAATCATCAATCCAATTTGGATTAAGTTCATTTCCTTTATATTCTTCAAGGAATTGAACACGGTCGACACCGCAATCTGTTGCAAATTTCATCAATTGGCTTTCTTGACCAACCATACGACGGTTTAAGCCGTAAAGCGTATCAATCAGCTGATCAATACGGTCATTGTTCAAACGAACTTCGCCCATCATATCAATCATTTCTTGGCGTAATTCTTGATATTTCTTCGTATCTTTTGCGTCAGGATCTTCACCCGCTTGAAGCGCTGTCATCCGTTTTTCTTGAACTGTTGAAAGTTTTTTGAAGTTCTTCTTAATTTTTTCGAACGCGCCTAAGACTGTTGGTAACAGCTCTTCTTCCATTTTAGAAATAGAGACTGTTTCATATTCATCATCTTCGTCTTCGTCCTCATCGCCTTCTTCGTTTTCACCGTCACCCTCTTCTTCATCGTCTTCGGATGAGGCTTTTTTAGGCTTTTCTTCTTTCTCTTCTTTTTCCTCAGGAGCTTCAGCAGCTTTCCCTAAAACAGACGTATCATCAGGATCAAAATCCTCATCATCTTCTGTAACGTTGGCATCATTATATGTTGCCTCTAGATCAATAATATCGCGCAGGAAAATTTCTTCATTTTTAAGCGCATCATACCAAGCAATCAAAGCTTGCATAGACATCGGACTTTCACAGATTCCACCGATCATCATCTCACGACCCGCTTCGATACGTTTAGCAATCGCAATTTCACCTTCACGAGATAAAAGCTCAACAGAACCCATTTCACGGAGATACATACGAACAGGGTCATCCGTACGACCACTTTGTGCTTCAGAAATGTTACCGCCCGTTAAAACTTCGGCGTCTTCATCAACATCATCATCCGCGTCTTCATCATCAATATCATCCGCAGATACTTTTTTCTTAACAACAGCGTCTTCTTTTTCACCATCATCATCTGTGGATTGGATTTCATCACTATCATCACCATCAACAATAGAAATCCCCATATCACTGAGATTCGCCATCGTTTCATCAATTTGCTCTGATGTGAAATCTGTATCAGGTAAAGCTTCGTTAATCTCGTCATATGTGACAAAGCCACGCTTCTTGCCTTTAGCAACAAGCTCTTTTACCATTTGAACTGCTTGATCACGACCACGCGCAGAATCTTCTTCTGAACTATCTGAATCAATAACGTTTGAATTTGTTTCTGTAACCATTCAAAAAATCCCTTAATCTTAGCCCTATAAACGCTTCTTATTCTTGCTAGCGAATCGTTTAAAAATTTAAACTAGTCATGCTATTTAGCAGGTATTGTAATAAGAATCAATCCTCTATCCGATTTTGCTCTAATACAAGCTGCCCAATCGAATGTAATCGCACCAATTCTTTCTCTTCAAACCCACCTCTAGCCGCTGCTAATGCCGCTTGTTTTCTGTCTTCTAATTCTTGATCTTTCTGCATTCGATCCAATACATCTTTCCAACCTTCGCGCACTTGATTAACATCACAGTCTTCTTTCACAAAAGGCGCAATATTATACAAAGATAAGGATAAGAGTTGCTTCACACAGACCTCATGCCCTTTTTCAAACAAGCGCTCAAACAAAATCTCTCGTGCAACACCATCGTCTTCTGCTAAATCTGCTAAGATCAACAAAAGATCATTTCGAAGATGGAATACGTCTTCTTTATCAATTAAAAGACGTGATAAGACCTCTTCTTCTTCATAAAATAGTTCAGGATGGTTCAAAGTACAGCCCAATAAAATTTGTGCGCGAACACGTTGTTTTTCAGATAAAGGTGTTTCTACCTTTTTAGTAACTGTGATTTTTTTAGAGATTTGTTTACTATAAGGCTCTTTACGTCCACCAGACCAGCTATAGTTTTTATAAATCAAATTATTCATTTCTTTGAAATAAAAACCTTGAACTGTCTTATCTTGGATTGTTGCAATTAACGCATCAAGACGCGCTTTCAACCCAGCCTTATCCTCAGGCGTTGTGATCATACGCCCTTCTGTTTCTTTTTGCCAAAGCGCCTCGTGAAGAGGCATTGCTTTTTCCATGACCTCATAAAATCCTTTAGAGCCTTTTGCTTTTACAAGACTATCTGGATCTTCACCTTCTGGCATAAAGATAAAGCGCACAGACTTATCAGATGAGAGATTAGGCAAAATACGCTCTAAAGCACGATAGGCTGCTTTTTTACCTGCATTATCACCGTCAAAACATAAATAAGGACGCTTTTCATCAAAGGGAGATATTTTCCAGCTCAGTTCAATTTGCTCTTCTGTCATCGCTGTCCCAAGTGGAGCTACAGCGCCTTCAATCCCTGCTTGAGCGAGAGCGATCACATCCATATAACCTTCTGTGACAATAATCGGTTTCTCATTCGCGCCTGCTTGACGTGCTTTTGTATAATTATAAAGTAACTGCCCTTTTTGAAATAAAGGATGATCTGACGAGTTTAGATATTTAGGCGGTGTAAAATTTCCATCTGGCTTATCATATTGAGGTAAAATACGCCCTCCAAAAGCAACAACGCGTCCACGACGATCTGCGACAGGGAACATAACTCGTCCTCTAAAAAAAGAATAAGCACCGTCTTTATTTTTATAAGGACGCGTCATACCCAATTCACTCAAAACACCCATCGGTATTTTTTTATTCTGCATTGCTTTTACAAACAGATCGCGATCTTCTGGTGCAAACCCCAAACGGAAAGAACGAATAATCTCATCACTGAGTCCACGCTTTTTAAGATACTCTAAAACAAAATTATTTTCTGGTGCAAATAGCTGTTCTTCAAACCATTTTGAACAAATATCTAAAATTTCATAATAGGTCTTTTGACGTTCTGATTTTTCTCGTTCTTGAGGCGTTGCCTGGGGCACTTCTAGCCCAGCTTGAGCAGCTAATTGTTCAACAGCCTCCATAAATGAGAAATTGTTATACTGCATAACAAAGCCAATGACATCCCCATGAGCACCACAGCCAAAACAATGATAAAATCCTTTTTGATCATTAATTGTAAAAGACGGTGTTTTCTCATTATGAAAGGGACAGCAGGCTTTAAACTCACGCCCAGCGCGCGTGACTTTAATATTTTTGCCGATAATTTCAGACACATTAAGACGTGCCCGAATTTCGTCCATAAATTGCGCAGTAATGCTCATTTAGATCGAACTATTCTCTCATCAATGTCGTTTTTTATTTATAAAAGCTCTTTTTTAACACAGAGGCTAGCTTTACTAAAATCCATTTGCCCTGCATATTCCGCTTTAAGAAGCGCCATTACACGCCCCATATCCTTAACTGTTGTTGCTTCACTCTTTTCAATTGTTTCGCGTACAACTTTTTCAATTTCTGCTTCGCTTAATTGCTTTGGAAGAAAATCTTCAATCACACCAATTTCTGCTTGTTCGCGCGCTGCCAACTCTGGACGACCACCTTCTTGGTACATTTTAACACTCTCATTACGCTGCTTAATCATTGTTTGAAGCAATGAAAGAATATCATCATCGGAAATACCTTCATTATTTCCTTTTGAGCGCGCAGAAATATCACGGTCTTTTAAAGCAGCAAGAATCAGGCGAACTGTCGCCGTTTTTATTTCTGTTCTCGCTTGTAGAGATTGTTTTAATTCTTCGCTTAATCTTATTCTTAGTGCGCTACTCATTTGTTTTTAATACCTTTTATTTTTTTGTTGTTTTTTATTCAACTTTTTCTTTGCTTTTTAGCATAGTTTTGGCTATAACACAATTTCAGAATGACATACTTAATAAACAATATTTATTCTGATCTTTCCCTCAATGCATCCCTTGTTTTGGAAGACGGCACCGTCTTCTCGGGTTTTGGTATCGGTGCTACCGGCCAAGTCTTTGGAGAGCTCTGTTTTAATACATCAATGACTGGCTATCAAGAGATTCTGAGTGACCCGTCATACGCAGGACAAATCATCACATTCACTTTCCCCCATATCGGAAATGTTGGCACTAATGCTGCCGACTGGGAAACAGATACAATTCGCGCTAGAGGCCTTGTTTTAAAAGAGCCCATTACAGCACCCTCCAACTGGCGCAATGAACAACCTTTTGAAGACTGGTTAACCGATCAAGGATTAATTGGCATCTGGGGTATAGACACACGTGCACTGACAGCCCTGTTAAGAGAAAAAGGTGCAATGAAAGCGACCATCACCCATTCAGCGACTGGCACAGAGATTAATAACGAACAAGCTCATGAAATCGCACGTGATTGGGCTGGGTTAAATGGGCTGGATTTAGCAAAAGATGTAACTTGTAACGCACCCTACACATGGAATGATCATGGTGAGTTTCATGTCGTCGCCATAGATTTTGGAGCAAAACACAATATTTTAAGATGCCTCGAGCAACAAGGCTGTAAAGTCACCGTTGTGCCGGCAACAACATCTGCATCAGATATTTTAAAATATAACCCAGATGGCGTTTTCCTTTCAAACGGACCAGGAGATCCTGCTGCAACAGGACGCTATGCTATTCAAACAGTTAAAGACTTGATTGCCGCCAATACCCCTATCTTTGGCATTTGTTTAGGACATCAACTCTTGTCACTGGCTCTTGGTTGTACAACGACAAAGATGCATTTAGGTCATCGTGGTGCAAACCACCCTGTTAAAAATTTAGAAACAGGTATGGTTGAGATCACATCACAAAATCACGGCTTTATGGTTGAGCGTGACACTTTACCAACAGATGTTATTGAAACGCATGTGAGCTTATTTGATGGAACGAATGAAGGGATCAAACATAAAACGCTCCCTGTTTTCTCTGTACAATATCACCCTGAATCTTCCCCTGGACCTCATGATAGTAAATATTTATTTGAAACATTTACAACCCTCATACGTGAACACCGCCATATTGAACCTCTAAAAAAAGCGATATAGATATGCCAAAAAGAACCGACATAAAAACAATCTGCATCATTGGTGCGGGGCCTATTGTTATAGGACAAGCCTGCGAATTTGACTATTCAGGATCACAAGCCTGTAAGACTTTGATGGAAGAAGGCTATCGCGTTGTTCTCATCAACTCAAACCCTGCAACGATCATGACGGATCCTGGCATTGCAGATGCTACTTATGTTGAACCCATTACACCTGAAATGGTCAAAAAAGTTTTGATCAAAGAAAAGGTTGATGCTCTTTTACCAACTATGGGCGGACAAACTGCTTTAAACACCGCTTTAAAACTTGCAGAGAATGGTGATCTTGACGAAATTAATGTTGAGCTTATTGGTGCGAAAGCAGATGTCATTGAACGCGCAGAAAACCGTGAAAAATTCCGTGATGTAATGGATAGCCTCGGTCTTGAAAGCCCAAGAAGTGCGATCGCTCACACTCTACAAGATGCCCTTAACGCCCTTAAAGATATTGGCCTCCCTGCGATTATCCGTCCCTCTTTTACTTTAGGCGGCTCTGGTGGCGGTATTGCTTATAACAGAGAAGATTATGAACGCATTGTCAAAAGCGGCTTAGAGGCCAGCCCAACAACGGAAGTTTTAATTGATGAATCTGTTTTAGGATGGAAAGAATATGAAATGGAAGTTGTTCGCGACAAAGCCGACAACGCAATCATTATCTGTTCGATTGAAAATATTGATCCCATGGGGATTCATACAGGAGACTCTATTACTGTTGCCCCTGCTCTCACACTGACTGATAAAGAATATCAAATTATGCGTGATGCCAGCCTTGCGGTGCTGCGCGGTATTGGTGTTGAAACGGGTGGTTCAAATGTACAATTTGCCATCAATCCTGAAGATGGACGTATGGTTGTCATTGAGATGAACCCGCGTGTTTCAAGATCTTCTGCGCTTGCTTCAAAAGCAACAGGTTTCCCAATTGCTAAAATTGCAGCAAAACTTGCGGTTGGTTATACACTTGATGAATTGAAAAATGACATTACAGTGACAACACCAGCATCATTCGAACCTTCAATTGATTATGTTGTTACAAAAATTCCGCGCTTTGCTTTTGAAAAATTCAAAGGCTCAAAGCCTTTACTCTCCACATCTATGAAATCCGTTGGAGAGATCATGGCAATCGGGCGCAACTTTGCAGAAAGCCTCCAAAAAGCGCTTCGTTCCATGGAGATTGGCCTAGACGGGCTTAGTGAAGTCGAACTTCCTACACGCGCTGATGGTACAAAAGACCCTGATATTTTCGCCGCCGAGCTTTCTCAACCAAAGCCTTATCGCTTACTTTCGATCGCCCAAGCAATGCGCGAAGGCATGGACCGTGATACAATTCATAGTCTTACAAAATTTGACCCGTGGTTTTTAGAACAATTTGAAAATCTGGTTTCTCTAGAAAAAGCGGTCACAGAAAAAGGTTTACCAACAACAGCTCATGGGTTCCGTCTATTAAAGGCACAAGGCTTTAGCGATGCGCAGTTAGCGCGTTTAACTGACACAACCGAAGCAAAAGTCAGACAAGCACGTCATGACTTAAGTGTGCATCCAATCTTTAAAAAGGTGGATAGTTGCGCCGCAGAATTCCCAACAAATACGCAATATCTGTACTCAAGCTATGAAGGCTTAAGTGGTATGAGCGAAACACCCGCATGTGAATCACATATCTCAGATAAAGAAAAAGTGGTTATCTTAGGCGGAGGCCCTAACCGTATTGGACAAGGGATCGAATTTGACTATTGTTGTGTTCATGCGTGTTATGCTCTTTCAGAAATGGGCTATGAAACCATCATGGTGAATTGTAACCCTGAAACTGTTTCAACCGATTATGATACAGCCGACAAGCTTTATTTCGAGCCTCTTACCGAAGAAGACACGCTTGAACTGATCTTAAAAGAGCAATCAAAAGGAACATTAAAAGGCGTTGTTGTTCAGCTTGGCGGACAAACACCGCTAAAGCTTGCACAATTTTTGAAAGACCAAGATATTCCTATCTTAGGAACAGATCCAGATGCCATTGACTTGGCAGAAGATCGTGAACGTTTTAAAGACTTGGTTGAGCATCTCTCTATCACACAACCGAAAAACGGTATTGCTAAAACAAAAGAAGATGCGATCGCAATCGTTAAAAAAATTGGTTATCCTGTTGTCTTGCGACCCTCTTACGTGCTTGGTGGTCGCGCCATGGAAATCGTTCATAGTGACGCTGCGCTTAACCGTTATATTGATGAAGCCGTTCAAGTCTCTGGCGATACGCCTCTCTTGATCGATCAATATCTCTCTCACGCGATCGAAGTTGACGTCGATGTGATTAGCGATGGCAAAGATATTTATATCGCAGCCATCATGGAACATATCGAAGAAGCTGGCGTTCATTCGGGTGACAGTGCTTGCTCTCTTCCTCCTTATTCCTTAGATGAAGTTCTCTTAGAAATTATTGAGCATCAAGCAAAGCAACTGGCAATCGCGCTCAAAGTTAAAGGATTGATGAATATTCAATTCGCGATTAAAGATAATCAAATTTACATTATCGAAGTCAACCCAAGAGCCTCACGTACGGTCCCTTTTGTTGCCAAAGCGACCAATGTTGAAGTTGCAAAAATAGCTTCAAAAGTTATGGCTGGACAGCCTTTAGCTGAATTCAAACCTCTCTTAACGGGAATGCCAAAAGACCGTGTCGCTGTTAAAGAAACGATTATACCTTTTGGACGCTTCCCTGGTACGGATATTATTTTAGGTCCTGAAATGCGCTCAACAGGTGAAGTCATGGGTGTTGACCGTGATTTTGAACGCGCTTTTGTTAAATCTCAATTGGGTGTTGGGATGACCCTTCCTAAAAGTGGATCGGCTTTCATCTCTGTCAAAGATGATGATAAGCCGCATGCATTACGCCTTGCTCGTGCGCTCTATCAACATGGATTTGATATTGTGGCGACAATGGGAACGGCTAGATTCTTAAATGCAAACGGCGTTGACACACGCATGATTAACAAAGTCATGCAAGGACACCCTCATGTGATTGATGCGATGATTAATGGTGAAATTGATCTTATCATCAACACAACAAAAGGGCCGAGAGAAGTACTTGATGGCTATAGCCTACGTGGAAAAGCGCTGACAAGTAATATCCCTTATTACACAACGATTGCTGGTGGTGAAGCCGCCGTTAAAGCGATTTGTGCCAATATCGGAGATAACTTGGATGTCTGCTCTCTTCAAGATTATATGCTCCCCGAAACAGCATAATTTTTACTGATATTATTAAGCATTTGATTTCTAAAAAAGGTCGTGATAGATTCTTTGAAATTAAAAATTATCCCTAAAGATTAAATATAATATATGTGAGAGAGGATGTTATGGAACGATTTCCCCTAACGAGTGCAGGTTTGACTAAATTAGAAGAAGAATTAAAGCATTTAAAATCTGTTGAACGCCCTGCCGTTATCGAAGATATTGCCGAGGCACGCGCTCATGGTGACTTATCTGAGAACGCTGAATATCACGCAGCGCGTGAGAAGCAAAGCTTTATCGAAGGCCGCATCCAAGAATTAGAAGCTGTTATTGGGCGCGCTGATGTCGTTGACACCTCAAAAATCACAGGTACGACTGTGCGCTTTGGTGCAACTGTGCGCGTTCTTGATGAAGACACAGAAGTCGAGACAACCTATCAAATCGTTGGTGATTACGAAGCCGATATTGATAGTGGATTGCTTTCATACAAAGCCCCTATTGCAAAGGCTCTCATCGGTAAAGATGAGGGTGATAGCGTCACTGTTCCTTCACCAGGTGGCGAACGTTATCTTGAAATTATGAGTGTTGCTTATAGCTAATTTAAAACACAATAAAAAAGAAAAAGTCCGCTCAGCTAGTTGGCGGGCTTTTTTCCTATGTCTTGAAAAAAACGCAATAAATAGCCATCTGGATCAGAGATAACAAATTGTTTATTGCCAAGCAACAAAGCATCTTGCCTATACCATGCTTCTTCTAGATCTTGATGAAATTCTACTTTATAAGAAAGGCATCGTTCATATAAGTCCTGTATATTCGATACTTCAATTTGAAAATTGACGCCGCGCCCAAAAGGCTTTTCTAATGCGCCATTAATAAAATGTCTATTGGCAAGACCAAATTCCTCAAACATGAGCTGAACACCTTCGCGTTCTAAGAATAAGAAACCATCCTCACGCCTCTCATAAGAGATCGAAAAATCCAATATATTACAGTAAAATGAATGCGTTTCTTTAAGTGATATAACAACCAATTCAGGGATTAACTTATTGTGCTTCATCCCCATCTTCTCACTTATCAATCTGTGTCAATTGGCACACCTGGTGCGAATTTTGTTGTTCTGATATTAATAGCAGATTTAACATGCGATACGTTTGGCGCTTTTGTTAATTTCTGCGTTAGGAAACGTTGATAATCATCCCAGTCTTCTGCAACGATTTTAAGAAGGAAATCCATATCGCCTGACATCATATGACATTCACGCACTTCATCCCACTCTCCTACTGAATCAATAAATTTATTCAAATCAGAATCGGCTTGAGAATTAAGACCAACATGCGCATAAACAGAAATACCATAGCCCAACATTTGAGGGTTAACCTGTGCATAATAGCCCTTGATATAGCCATTATCCTCTAACGCTCTCACACGACGCAAACATGGTGGCGCAGAAATACCTGCATTATTAGCAAGCTCAACATTTGTCATGCGGCCATTATCTTGTAAGTCTCTTAAAATTTTACGATCAATACGATCTAATTTTACGCGGCGCATAGATTTTCTTTCCTTTTTATTCTTCTTAAGCGTGTTTTTTGAAATTTAATACACTATTTTAAAAAATATTATGATTCTCATATGTAATTTATTTATAAATAATGCAGATCATGTTAATAACAACATGAGATATAAAAATCAAGCCGAATATTTGAAAAAATGGACAAAAAAAGTAATAAAAATATAAGTTGTTGGGTTATCACTGAAGGAATAGCGGGTACAGAAAATCAATGCATTGGTATCGCCGAAGCCATGGGGCTCACCCCCACTATTAAACGCATAAAATTACGCACTCCATGGAAACAACTAACCCCTTATTTTCGCGTCTTTAATCAATATGCTTTTGCACAAGATAGCGACCCTATACAAACGCCTTGGCCTGATCTGGTTATTAGCAGCGGTCGAAAAAGTATTCCAGCGGCGCTTCACATTAAACAAGCAAGCAAAGGGAAAACATATATCGCTCAAATACAAGACCCTCGATGTAACCCCGCTTTATTTGATCTCGTTGTCGTCCCTTCTCATGATCCAACACGTGGAGATAACGTTATAACAACCATAGGTAGCCTCAATCGTATCACAGATGAGAAACTTAGAAATGAATCTGAACAATTTGCTCCGTTCTTTCAAGATGAAAAGCCTAAATTAGCTCTGCTCATTGGCGGAAACAGCAAAGCACACACTTTGACACATACAGCTACAAAAAGCCTTTGTGATGATATTAAAACGCTCTCAGAACAGTATAATATTATGATCACCGCCTCTAGAAGAACAGGACCAGAAAACCAAGCGCTGTTAAAAAATGAATTGAGCAATTTCCCTGCGATTTATTTTTGGGACGGAGAAGGCGCAAACCCTTATTTTGCTTTTTTAGCACAAGCTGATAAAATTTTAGTCACAGAAGATAGTGCTTCAATGATTTCCGAATCTATTACATCAGGGAAGCCTACCTATATTATCCCCCTTGATGGAGGTGGCAAACGCATCAACAAATTCCATCAAGAAATCATTGAAAAAGGCTATGCAAAACGTTTTGAAAATGGCGTTTTAGAAGATTTCACGCCAAAACCACTAAAAGAAACGCAAAGAATAGCCAAAATCATTGCACAAGAGTTGAAAACCCGTTAAAACAATCCAGATCATTATTTAATAGAATTAAAAAGAAGAAAACGTTTATGGCGAATACACATTACACAAAAGTCCTCATTATCGGCTCTGGCCCTGCTGGTTATACAGCAGCGATTTATGCAGCACGTGCCAATCTAAAACCAATCATGGTGACAGGCCTTCAAACAGGTGGACAATTGATGATTACAACAGAAGTTGAGAACTACCCTGGTTTTGCCGATCCTATTCAAGGCCCATGGCTTATGGAGCAAATGAAAGCTCAGTCTGAGAATGTTGGAACAACTTTAATTACAGACTATATCCAAAGCGTTGATTTTTCTAAGCGTCCTTTCACAGCTATTGGAGATAATGGTGATACATATATTGCTGAAACGGTTGTCATTTCAACAGGCGCTCAAGCACGCTGGCTTGGTCTTGAAACTGAAAAAGCATTCCAAGGCTTTGGTGTTTCTGCATGTGCAACCTGTGATGGATTCTTCTTCCGCGACAAAGAAGTTGCGGTTATTGGCGGCGGTAACTCCGCTGTTGAAGAAGCGCTTTTCTTAACAAATTTTGCAAAAAAAGTAACTCTTATTCACCGCAGAGATACACTTCGAGCAGAAAAAATCATGCAAGACCGCCTATTTAACAATCCTAAGATTGAGTTTTTATGGGATCATGTTGTTGAAGAGATTACTGGTATCTTGCCCCAGAATGCACAAAATGGAGAAATCCCTGGTGTAACAGGGCTTGTTGCAAAAAATATTAAAACAGATGAAACCACTACTCTTTCATTAGATGGGGTGTTTGTTGCAATTGGACACGATCCTGCAACAAAAATCTTTAAAGGCCATGTTGATATGGATGATGAGGGCTATATCCTGACAAAATCAGATTCAACAGCAACAAATATCCCAGGTGTTTACGCAGCGGGTGATGTCAAAGATAAAACATACCGTCAAGCTGTAACGGCGGCTGGTATGGGATGTATGGCTGCTTTAGAAGCAGATCGCTTTATTGCTGAGCACGGTATCTCTCATAAGGATGCTGAAAATGAAAGCAATGTTGCTTGATACACTAACCGATTTAAAAAAAAAGCCTCTCATAATCGAGAGGCTTTTTTTATGCTTTAAACTTCACGGGCTTTCTCAATTGCTTTCCTAAGCATAATCGGGGTAATCAACATACCGGGCAAGACAATAGCCCCAACCCCCATACCACGCACAATCACACGTCCATATTGAAAGATACGCCCTAGAACACCTTGTTCAACAATCACACCTTCAACACGGTCAATACTCATTTCATCAACATGTCTTGCAACAATACCGCGCTTAAAAATAAGACGGCGGGTTGTAATCGCAATCTCTGTTGTCGCTTTAAAAGCCATCATCATAGAGCATTTTAAAATACCAAATAAAACCATTCCCAAGGCCGCAAATCTAATCATTGGATTTAACTCCCATACAGCCTCTGTATAATAGGCTGATGGCAAGTCTTGGAATGTAATGAGAATACCGCTATATAACACAAACCATCCAAGAATAAGACCTATAACGAGCCAAAAACAGGCCGAAACAGTATACATCCAATGAAACTGAGCCGCATAGACAATTTTCTCTTCTGGAACCAAGGATTCTTGAACATATATCATGTTGAACTCTCCGCGAAAACGCTGTGACTATGATTAGAATATCATAGTTTATTTTTCAAATTTGAAATCTCTTTTTCAACTAAACGCTCAACCAATGATGGTAAGTTATCATCAAGCCAAGATTTAATTAAAGGGCGAACTTCTTGCCTTACAATATCTTCTAATGTAATTGTCCCGACAATCATATTTGATGATGGCGATGATGATCTTGTTGTACCGACATTTTCAGAAAGCCTAGAAAGAGCACCAGCCGCACTCGCTGCAGCAACTTCTGAAAGCAGTGAATCATCTGTTACAGGCTGCTCTTCATCCTCTAAATCTTGCATAACAAGATCAACGGCGTAATCTTCTTCAAGTGAGGCTTCCTCTTCAACAGGCTCTTGTACAGGTTCTTCTTCAACAACCTCTTCAACAGGCTCAACATTGGCGTCTACATTCTCATCGAATAGCGCATCAATATCATCTTGGCTTTGTGGTTCTTGAAACCCATCATCAGCAGGGTCAGCCATCATATCATCTGTTAATTCCAAAATATCCTCATCGCCAGACTCTTCCATCTCACGGGCAATAGGATCCATTTCTGTCATTTCGAATTCTTGTTCAGGTTGTTGTGCGGCAACAGATTCGCTAGCAGCCTCGCTAACAATTTCAAGACTTTCCCCCTCTTCAATTGGCTCATCAGCATCATCATCCGCAATAATACTGCGAATTGAAGCCAAAATGTCCTCAATTGAATGATCGTCTTCTTGTTTATTATCTTCACTCATATTTTATATAAAACCTATAGAATCAACATAGTTACTTACTTAGCGTACAAAAACTATTACCTTCTGTCTAATAATCATTTCATAAAACAGATATTTTTACTCAAAAAACATCCAGTTACCATCAGCATCTTCATATTTTTCTTGAGCATTATAAGCATTCACATCCAGCTCTAAACCTGAAATCGTTAAATCCCCTAGAACTGAGAGAACCGTAAAGCGGCTTATCTCATACGCTGTTTCTGCTGAAACTAAAGACACACGTGCATCTAATAATTCTTCTTCCGCATCTAAAATATCAAGAACTGTCCTAGCCCCCACCTGAGATTCGGCAATAACACCTTCTAAAGCTAACTCCGCCGCCTCTATTTGTTTCTTAAGGGCAGAGATCTGACTTTCATTGGAGATATAATCATTCCAAGCTGAAATGGCCTGCAAACGAACACTTCTTCTTGCTTCATTAATCTCGTCCTCTCTTTGAAGGACAAGTTTTTGTTGCGCCACCATTCTCGCACGTGTCGCACCACCTTGATATAAAGGCACTGATAAATCAAAAGAAAAGCGCGCATTATCATTTTCTTCAATATTGACAGAAGGCTCATAAGTTTTCGAAACACTCCCTGTTGCTGTGAGCTGTGGTAGCAACTCACCAAAAACATTATCGACATCATGTAAAGCCGCATTTTTCAAAGCCATTGCTTGGATAATGATAGGATGATCACTGTCTGCTTCTTCCAACACAAACCCGATTGTTTGTGGCAGTGTAATATTTTCAATCGTCTTAAAATCATCTTCTAATAAAAAAGCATTAGGAATACCAATTGTTTTTTCATACAACGCGCGCGCCTTATTTGTTTCACCTTTAGCCTCAATTAAAGCCGCTTGCGCCTGTGATAATCTTGAATCAGCTTGAGATAAATCTGTTTTCGTAATTGTTCCAACTTCAAATTGTTCTTCCGTTGCTTGGCGTTGTTCTTCTAAAACATGCACATTCTTTTCACGCAAGCGTTCAATGGCTAGATGCTCCTTTAATCCTAAATAGCTTTCCACAACAGATAAAAGAACATCCTGTTCGCTTTTTTGTAAAGCATATGACTGCGCCTCAACAAAAGATTTAGCCGAGGCAACCGCCGCAGATGTACGCCCCCCTTTAAAGAGAGCTTGCACAATTTCAACACCATATTGTTGCGTACTTAAATCTGTTTGCTCAAAAAACCCAGGAATATTTCCATTGATCGTATTCTCATCGCGTGTCCATGCTTGTGAGGCAAAAGCATTTACAGAGGGTCTATAGCCTGCCTGAGCCTCTGGTACCATATATAAAACCCCCTCATACTCATGTCTTGCTGCTTGCAAAACAGGATTATGAACATAGGCTTTCACAAGCGCCTCAGATAAACTCTCTGCTTTAATCGGCGTTGACAAGAAAAGAGATGCCGTCGCTATCGCCATTGTATTTCTAAATAAATTTTTCATGATAAAATCAATCTTCCCTTAAAAAGAAAATGCTTTCTTTGGTTCAAACCCAGGAATGAAAGGTACATCTGCGTCAAACAATTCTTTTTTAGTGATTTGACCTTCTAAATCTTTCAAAAATAAAACCGCTTTAGAACACGATCTTTCAGCCTCTTCTTTCCAAACACACACCAAACGTCCCCCATTATTCAACTGTCTTAACAGAGCTTCTGGAATTTCCGAGATTGCACCATTAATAAAAATAACATCATAAGGACTTTGTTTTTCTAACCCGTTATTCAAATCACCAGAAGCAATAACCGTGTTACAATAGTCTTCATGTTGCAAAGACTCTTCAGCTAATTTAGCTATTTCGTCATTTTGCGCCAAACCAATCACCATCTCAGCGAGCTGCGCCATAACCGCCGTTGAATAGCCCGTCAAGCAGCCAACATCAAGAACAACTTCATGTTTCTTAATATCGACCTCTTGTAACATACGTGCAAACACCATTGGCGAAAGCGCGTAACGTCCTTCAAAAATCTCTACACATTCATCGCTATAAGCTAATGATTTTGCGTTTTCTGGAAAAAAGTCCTCCTTAGGGAGAGATCTAAAAATATCAATAAGAGCCTTATCCGTTACTTTATTCGGCTTAACTTGCCCTTCAACCATATTTAAACGCGCTGCATGAAAATTCATTCTTGTATACCTTCATTCGAAATGAATATTTTATCTTAGGAAAGAAAAGAAAAAAACTTTTTTCTAATTTCGCTCTATTCTAGCTTGACCAACCATGATTGCAAGGTCTATATGTATATGGCTTTAAAAAAATATCTATGATATAGTTTTAAAGACAAAGCAATGGATCATGGCGCGATGGCAGATTGGTTATGCAGAGGACTGCAAATCCTTGTAGGCCGGTTCGATTCCGGCTCGTGCCTCCAAAGCTGCTTAAAAAGAATGCAAATAATTAGTAAATAACTCATTTTTTACTAGCATTCCTATAAAAGCTTTGTTATACAATTCTAGCTTTTGAGCAGTAAAAGAGTCTTCTTTTACTTTACCGTGTTCCTCGGTAGCTCAGTGGTAGAGCAGGTGACTGTTAATCACTTGGTCGGGGGTTCGAATCCCTCCCGAGGAGCCATTTTCTTCCAAATCACCCCTTTTTTAAGATTTATTTCATATAATATCCTATTGATTAAAAATTACTTTGATGAGCTGCGTATGGAATTAATAAATGATTTAGCTGGCTTTTAAATGGCCTCGCTTATAAAAATCCATCTCTGATTTTTTTCAGGGATTTTCGTTATGCTGCTTCTCATCCCTTTATTCTGGACTAAATACAAAAACAATGAATTGATAATTAAAACCTAGACATTAGAATCATCAACATTCAAAAACTAAAAAGAAATACTACCTAAACTGCTGCCTTACAGATTGACACTCTGTTACGACCATCTGCTTTCGCTTTGTAAAGGGCTTTATCTGCGCGGATATAAAGATCTTCTAGAATTTCATCCTTATAAGCATCATACAATGTAAATCCGATGCTTGTCGTGATTTTAAGCTCTGTTCGCTCCCCCTCATGAGTAAAATCCATCGCATATGATTCAACCATCGCTCGAATTTTATTTGCAACAACCAAACCATCTTTTTCATTCGTATGTGGCAAAAGTATACCAAACTCTTCACCGCCAATACGACCTAGAATATCTGATTTTCTTAAACTCTTATTTATGATCCTGGAAACATGTTTTAATGCTTCATCACCTACGGCATGACCATAGGTATCATTCACGCGTTTAAAATGATCAAAGTCACATATAATATAACAAAATGGTATCTGATATCGCTGTGCTTTGTTAAGCTCTATATCCGCTTGCTGAATAAAAGCGCGCCTGTTTAAAACCCCTGTCAAAACATCATGTGAAGCGATCTCTTCAATCTCTTCTGAATAGCGACGAACACGGTTTATTAAAGGTCTGAAAATAATAATTGCCTCAAGTAAAATAATCGCCAAAATCGCCAAAATAGATACTGTTTGAATATCTGTTAGCTTTCGAACTTTATCTTCTGCGCTTTCTTCATAAGCTTTCACCGCCAAATCCAAAGCCACAAGGAGCTCATTTTCCGCCAATTTTTTAGCGCGCTGATATATTTCATTATCTTGTTTTAAATTCATATCCACATCAGCTAAAATTGTACGAACATCACTGATATATTGAGAGACCATCTGATCTAAATTATAAGGCTCTCTATAATAAATATCATGTAGCCTTTGCGGAAGCTCTCCTTTTAAGCGGAGTTGATCATCGCCTTTTGTCAAAGCTCTATGAGAGCGCTCAAATAAAGAGATCCCTTCACGAAGCTTATTATGCGCCTCAACACGTTCTCCAATCACATAATTCGTCATATATAGAGCTGTTCTTTGAGAAAGCATACGCTGTCTTCCTGCAATATTCACAACACGCGCTGACTCTTCTTGCTCTGCAACAACCTTTTGAACCACTAAATGCGCACCAACAGACATCCCCGCAATGATTGATAAAGCAATCACATACGCTAAAGATAAAAGTGTGATTGGTTTCTTTTTTAAAAATTTATCAACATATGTTTCCGTTACTTCTTCAGTCATGGCCCCTACTGTAATTTGGTGAAGATTTTAAAATGGCGATTCCGGTAGGACTCGAACCTACAACCTACTGCTTAGAAGGCAGTTGCTCTATCCGGTTGAGCTACGGAACCGCATCCAGACGTGTGTTAAGTCTTATCTAGCATACTCCCTAAGGAATGTCAGCTTTTTTTTAAGCACACATAAAATTAGAAACATCTTTGATAATTATTTAAAATTATCGGCATAACTTTTAGGGACAACGCGTCTTTCTTTTGTTTCTTTAACGCTGTACTCCCACCCTTTTTGTTGAGCAAAACTAATCGCATCATCAACAGTATCAAATTTAAGCTGCACTTGGTTCAAAGTATCATCAGAAGATGTCCAGCCCATCAGACCATCTGGAACACGCCCTGTTTCCAATTCATATTCTAAAACCCATGTCTTTGTTTTAGAGCGACCAGACTGCATAACATTACGTGAGGGTTGATATATAAATACTTTCATTAAACGTCCATCCTATTTCTTTTTTTTCAAGTATGAAGTTATTTTCCTAAAAGAACAACCTTTTATAGCATTATCTTTGCACACTTACGTGCTTCTCTACGGTCATAGAAATAAAGTGCTAAACCAGAGCTTATAATAACACCCCCACCTCCGATAACCATCCATGTTGGCTCATTCGAAAACAGGAGATACCCTAAAACAATTCCCCAGATCAATTGCGTGTAATGATAATTAGCAACACTTGCGGCATTACCTATTTGAAAAGCTTTCAACAAACACAATGTACCAAAAACACTTGTAAACCCACAGACAAAAGCCACGAGACCTGTTTGAAGTGTTACAGATGGAATTGCAAAATTATTTAGCGTCGTGAACAAACATAACGCAAGCATAAAAGGCAACAAGATAAAAGGAAATTGCGGATCATGGCGCGAAAATGCTTTATTGATAATCGAGTTCAAAGAAAAGAAAATTGCCAATAAAAGAGTATAAATCACGCCCGTATAATTAATATCAAGCCCGTTAAAAGGATTTGCTATTAATACCACACCACTAAACCCCGTTAAAATAAGCGCTAATTTCATACGCGATAGCGCTTCTTTATAGATTAAACTTGCCAATAATGTTGTGATTAAGGGAGCTGTAAAAATAATCACATAAAATGTATCAAGCGGTAAATTCTTAACTCCTTGAATAGCGCAATACATGTTCGCAACTAAAACAAATGCTTTAATAATATGTAGTTTAGGACGATTAATTGTCATGACTGACTTAATACCACCTAATTTAAACGAAAAAGCGAAAGCCCAGATCAAGCCTGACGATAATGTTAAAACAAATGTTTCTGGAATTGTGTAACTGAGTAAAAGCCACTTTTTAAAAGAATCCCCACAGGCAAAAACAAAAAAACCTGTTATAGAAAGAATAATAGAAAGCGATTGATCAGAAAGAAGCTTCATAAGAAACCTAGCTATAAAAAAAGATAACAATACATTTCTTTTCTAGCAGTAAAGCCTTAAGAGCACAATCAAATTTCCTTCTATTGACAATTATATTTTGATCTCATAACGTTCATACACATGCTTTTTTTTCAATGGGTTTTCAAATCAATGGAACAATATTTTACAGATATGTGGCAACTGCTCCAAGACAAAGACCCTCAAGGGTTTTTATTTTTTGGCGCGCTCTATGCCTTCTTAATGTGTTCTTATTCTCTCATCTATCAAATTCGACTAAATAAATGGCCTGGTGTTGAATGTGAAATTACAGAACAAGGATTATCTCGCTCTGGCGCCGCCCAAATTCCAGCCGAACAAAACTTTGTTTTAAAAACCTTATATAGTTACACTGTTGATAATATCACTTATAAAGGCCATCGCATTTCACCTTGGTATATGGTTGCCTCTTACAATGCGCGACGCCTCCTTCTTCAACAGAAAAAATACTTCACTTACAGTACGAGTGGAAAATTAATTGCTTTTTACAACCCCAAAAATCCAAAAAAGAGTTTCCTTATCAAGACAGGTGTGAAAAGCCAATTCATTACCTTTTTAATAGGTATAGCTCTCCCTGCCGTCTATATTTTTCGCTATATTTTATAAAAGATAAAAATGGTCGGAATGAGAGGATTCGAACCTCCGACCCCTTGCACCCCATGCAAGTGCGCTACCGGGCTGCGCCACATTCCGACTTAGGATAGCTCGAATGTACTTAAACCGATTTAAAAAATCAATAGTCTGTTTTGACTAACTACGTGTAATAGATAAAGGAAAACACGCTGTGCTATTTACAAATACCCTATAGGAACAGGCCCTGTTCTAACCGCAGAAACAGCAACTTTGGTACCTGAACTATAGCTAGTTACATATTCTTTATCTCTCATATCAAAGCCGCCCACACGATTATTTGCGATTTGAACCCAATACCATGGACCAGGCGATCTTGTATTAAAAACGGCGGAAATGCTTTTATGCCTCTTATTATTATAAACACACTCTAATTCTCTACGTGTTGGCAAGCGCCAATCAGAATGTCCATATGCTGTTTGTCTACTCACAATCCTTGTGGCTTCCACATCAGAGAACTGGTTCTCAAAATTCTTGGGCATTAAAAACAGCCCCTGTGCATTATCTGGTGATATACCTAGAAACACAGTCCCATCAGGCATCTCATCACCAATTTCAACTTTTTCCTTCATAGGTTTTGTTTCAAAGCAATCCGCCGTACGTGATGGGGCGAGGCACATATATTTTACATCTTCTAAAAAGACATTATTTGCCTTAATAACCGTCAAATTCCCTTTACCATCAACAGAAAGTATCACACCATCAATATTAAGTATTTTTCCTTTTAATTTAGGATCTAGGATCGTGATTTCAGGCTGCTCTTCTTGTGTTTCTTTTGATCTTGGCATTTATATAAATCCTTTCGGTAATGGTCCTGATCTGACAGGCGCAATACGTTGCTCTGTAGACTCATGAGTGCTATAAAAATTATCAGAACAAAAGCTTTTTGTTCCTACTTTTTTGTTACCAAAGTCACCATATGTAACCCAATATAAAGCATCATACTGATCTCGATCGCCTGCTTCTTCATGAAATAACCCAGATAACTTCCCAGCGTGACGTTGCTCGCTTAATATTTTTCGTTCTGCCCCATGAGGTAAACGCCAATCACTATGCCCACAAGCCTCTAATTGTGCTAAAAAATTAAAAGCGGCCTCTATTGTGTGTCGGCCATCTACGGCTGTTGCGACTGAATAAAGTCCCTCACCTGCATGATCAAGCCCCACAAAGATACTACCATCAGGCATCTCATCGCCCACTTCAATGTTATCATTAACAAATTTCGCTTCTAAAGTTTGTCCTGATTGGCTTGGCGCCACGCACATAAACTCAACATTATGTGCGAACACATTGCGAGCATTTAAAATTTCTATATCGCCTTCTGCTGACACTTTGAAAGACACACCATTCAGGTTTAGAACCTGACCTGTATGCTCATTCGGTAACATAATAAGATTTAAACCTTGGTTTTGCTCATTTCCCTCAGACATAACCTCTCCTCTTTTGATTCAACATCAAAAGACTTACCATAGAAACTGTTAATATGTCAATTAAATTATGAGGCGAGTTCGCGGCGAATATCCTTTAAACCACGCAAAATTGTTCGCATTGCTTCTTCTGTTTGAGAAGCATTAGAACTTGTATCTTTTTTAGCCTCAGATTTAGGCGTTTGTGTAGTTTCTTTAGAGGCTGTTGTTTTTGTCTCAGAGTTCGCGACCACAACACCAGACGCCCCTTCCAAAAACTCTTGTTTTGAAGAGATACGAATTAAACGTTGCACACCTTTTATTGTGTAACCTTCATTATAAAGTAAGTGATGAATACGTTCAACGATTTGAACATCTTCAGGACGATAATAGCGTCTACCGCCACCACGCTTCATTGGTTTAATTTGAGAAAATTTTGTTTCCCAAAAGCGTAAAACATGCTGAGGAATATCTAAGTATGTTGCAAGCTCACTAATTGTTTTGAAAGCACCACCTTCTTTATTACGCCCTCTACGACGTGATGATTTTGGTTCTTTTTTCTTAACACGTGGCTGTCTTAACGGTTTATCAACCGCAATTACATCTTCTACTTGTTCTTGTAATTGTGTTTTTGTCGTTTCAGAATCCGGTAACTCACTTACAACATCTTGTGTTGTATCAGATGTTTGGCTTTGCAGTTCTTCATTGACTGTTTTTTCTGTTGATTCAGATAATGATGCAAATAAATCTAATGTATCGGGTTCGTTCATATATGCCGTTTGGTTTGATTGTTTTGCCATTTTTTTCTCCCTGAAACAAAGCAGATGACGTTTTATTTATTTTATTGTGTCATCTCGGTTTTCTTTGTTTTATTTCTTGTTGCCGGCATCAACAGCATCACGAAGCATCTGACTCGGACGGAAAGTTAAAACACTTCTTGGTAAAATAGGCACTTCTTCTCCTGTTTTAGGGTTCCGGCCAATTCTTTGTGTTTTGTCTTTAACCATTAATGTACCAAAACCTGAAATTTTCACATCTTGTCTTTTAACAAGTGCTTCACAAACTTGGTCGATAGTCATTTCCACTAAATCTGCACATTCGTTGCGTGATAACCCTACGCGTTCGTATACAGCTTCAGCTAAGTCATTGCGTGTTACAGTCTCATTTGCCATGTGTTACGCCTTCTCATATAAAATAATGAACATTAACATATGTAGACTACCGACTTTTTTATGATTCGTCAACAGGTTAGAAATATTGCTTAAGATACTGAAAGAAAAAGGAACAATTCGATTAGAAAAAACTAATATTTAATCAAAGCAGCGCCCCATGTAAAGCCTGCACCCATGGCTTCTATAAGAATATTTTGACCTCTTTTCAAACGCCCCGATTTCACCCCTTCGTGAAAAGCAAGAGGCACAGAAGCCGCAGATGTATTCCCATGTTTATCAACAGTCATAATGACCTTATCCAGAGATGCTCCTAATTTCTTAGCCGTCGTTTCAATAATGCGCGCATTTGCCTGATGCGGTACCAGCCAATCAATATCATCTGGTGTTAAATTGTTATGTTCTAAGACTTCATCAACAACAGCCGCAAGGTTGGTCGTTGCGTGTTTAAACACTTCCGCCCCTTCCATTGTTACTTTACCAGTATGCCTATTATAACCAACACCACCATCTGTCATGAGCAAGTCATGATGACGACCATCTGAGTGAATATGTGTTGATAAGATATCAGCTACACCTTCGCCTTCCTCTGCGCTTAAAACCATAGCACCCGCACCGTCACCAAAGAGAACACATGTTGTTCGATCTTCCCAATCAAGAAGCGAAGAGAATTTTTCCGCGCCAATCACTAAAAGATTACGTACCTGTCCCGCTTTAATCATGTTATCCGCCAAACGAACAGCATATACAAAACCAGAACAAACAGCCTGCACATCAAAGGCAAAACCATGTGTCATCCCTAATTCCGCTTGTACTTTAACGGCTGTTGATGGAAACGTACGATCTGCTGTGGTTGTTGCTAAAATAATACCGTCAATATCTTGGGCGGTTAAAGATGCATTCTTCATCGCTTCTTTTGCAGCCGCCAGCGCTAAATCAGAGGTCATCTCTCCGTCTGCCGCCAAATGACGTTGGTGAATACCTGTTCTTTTAACAATCCACTCATGGCTGGTATCTACAAACTGTGTCAGATCATCATTTGTGACAATACGTTCTGGTAAATAAGAGCCTGTACCTTTAACAACAGAGCGGATCATAATTACTTCCCTCCAACATGAAGGTTGTTCGGCTCAATAATATCAGCCTCTAACTCAGGGATAGTCGTAGAATATCTTGCTAAACGACGTCTAACATCATCATTAAACTTATTATGAGCCATTTTATAGCCAAACAAAATAGCATTCGAAAAGCCTTTATGATCTGTTCCACCATGACTTTTTACACAAATCCCGTTAAGACCAAGCATAATACCACCATTGTAATTGCGAGGGTCCATTTGAGATTTAAATCTTTTAAATGAAAAATAAGACAACAAAGCAAGCGCCTTAGATAACCAATCAGAAAAGAATGCACGCTTCATAAAATCATAAAGCAGATTTGCTGTCCCTTCCATTGTTTTCAAGGCTACATTTCCTGTGAAACCATCGGTCACAATAACATCAACGGTTCCTTTTCCAATATCATTACCTTCGATAAATCCTTTAAATTCGCCAGGTAATTGTGTTTCTTGTAAACATGTGAAAGCTAATTTTAAGGTATCCTTGCCCTTACCTTCTTCTTCTCCGATATTCAACAAGCCGACAGACGGGTTTTTCTTACCCGATACGGTACGATGAAAAACAGATCCTAAAATAGCAAACTGAACTAAGTTTTCTGCATCACATTCAACATTCGCTCCCAAATCAAGCATAACAACATCTTTTTTACTACTTGGAAAAACAGAAGCAATTGCAGGTCTCGCAACACCAGGTAATCTCTTTAATACAAAAAGAGAAATAGCCATTAATGCGCCAGTATTCCCCGCAGAAACCACATAATCAGCCTCCCCTTTTGCAACCGCTTGAATAGCTAAATACATGCTAGACTTGCGTCCTTGCCTTAGAGCGGCTGACGGCTTTTGATCATTTGTAATAACATCTTCTGTATGAATAATTTTTGAGCATTTAGCCAATGCTTTGTGACGCGCGACCAAAGAACCAATATGCTTTTCGTCACCAAAAAACATAAACTTCAAGGCTGTGTCGCCATCATATTTTCTTAGAAAGCGTGCGGCTCCGTCAATAACAATAAAAGGGGCATTATCGCCCCCCATTGCATCCAACGCTATAGTAATAGTGTCAGTCATAAAATTGTATCTTGCTAATTAGTGGGTTCTAATAAGATAAATCACTTATTCGTGAAATAGTTTATTAGAATAATTCCTTAGCTTCAAGGATTTGTTCACCTTTATACATACCAGTTTTTAAGCATACATGGTGAGGGCGAACCATTTCACCTGTTTTCTTATCTTCTGTATATGCCGGCGTCGCAAGCTTGTGGTGCGAACGGCGCATGTTACGCTTAGATGGTGACGTTTTCTTCTTAGGAACAGCCATTTTAACCTCTCATTTTGTCTTAAAATTTAAGCCTATTAAAAAATCTTTCTTACAAGAGTACTCTACATATAGAAAAAATTTAAAAATCGCAAGGATTTTCTTTATTTCTTTTTATCTAATAATTCTTTTAAATTACTAAAAGGACGTCTTGTTTCCTCAATTTGAAGATCTGTTTCTTCAAAACTTGCATTGATTGAGTTCCCTGTCAGGCGCGTAAATTCTTCTTCAATCATTAAATAAAGATAATCTTTCATCATTTCATCAAGATCAATTTCTCCATCTGTGATTAATTCAGGTGCATAAATATCAACCTCGTCTTCCTCATCTGTCGCAATTAAATCTGTGCGCGTTGTATAGAGATCATCTTCCTCTTCATTAATCTCAATCTTCATCGTGTCATCACTTAAAGGCATTGCAATTTCTGCTACCGCTTGTATCGACATCTTAACATGAAAGAGTGTTTCCTCTTCAATTTGATCAATAACGAACGTTGCTTTCACACCAGACAACGCAGCTAATTCAAATTGTTCAGCCCACTGATTACTCTCCTCCGCTGACAATGCAATATCAACTGATGTCTCTTTTGTTTTGGCATTTCTAATTTTAAATACGTGTTTTTTCATTTTTTTAAACCCCTAAAATCCGCTGTGAATAGGCGCGAAATCTATCCTAGTTATATCAGTTCTGTCAAATAAAAACTGTGATAGATGCTTCTTTTGACCTTTCATATAATTGACAAAAAATGAAAGCGTTTCCGACGACACATCCGGTGTCTGCACAAATAGATTTCGATCTAATGCTTCTCTTAAAAGATCATCATTATTTTGAGTAAGTGCCTCATCATAAATCGTCGAACGCCCATTAAAGGCTTTTGCCATTTTCTTAATGCGTCTAGGAACACCCATATCGCCCACCCCCATTTGTCTTAAATTTTGATCAAGATCTTCAAAACATAAATCAATCAGTGCTTTTTGTAGATCTTTATGTTCTTTTGAGGATGAAAGCGCCGACAACATCAAAAATAAATGAATCAATAGCAAATCATATCGCCCTTCAACAGTATCAGGCACGTTGTATTCTGTGTAAAAAACAGCTTCCCTGCTCCTATTAACAACATTTACATACAAATGATGTGCTAATTCTCTATATTCTTTCTTTTTGGATTTGAAAATTGTTGAAAAAACCATAGAATGAGTCCCTAAGAATAAAATTAACTAAAAGACGGATCTTTACCACATGATACGCTCGTTCAATCTAAAGAGTTTTTCTATAATTGCAATCTTTTGCTCACTCATAGTTGCGTGTACACCAACGACAGAATTAAGAGGGAAAGTCCTGACTGAGCGCGCCTTAAAAACTTTAGTTATAGGTGAAACGACACAAAGAGAAGCACTTCAGGCACTCGGAACACCAACAACAACATCGACATTTGATCAATCTGTTTGGTATTATATTGGACAGAAAATGGAACGTGTTGGCATTCATGAAGAAGAAGTCGTTGAACGCCGTGTCCTTGCACTCACCTTTGATGAAAATAAAAAACTCGCAAATGTATCTCATCTCTCAGAACAAGATGGTATCGAAATCACGCCTTCAGATAAAGAGACAGTATCCTCTGGGCGTAAATTTACTGTTATGCAACAACTGATCGGCAACTTAGGACGCTTTAACAAAAGTGATTTTGAAGGTGAGTAAAAAAAAGAAAACGCTCAGTTACCTGAGCGCCTTCTTACCTTGACATTTTTTAACTTTTTATTTTATACGCGTCTTTGTTGAACACCTTTTACCAAAACACTAGAAACAATATGTTCGCCAAGAACTTTGTCTGAGATTTTTGATAAACGCTGCTTCATGCGCGCCACGTCTACATAGCCATTTCTAAGTAAGTGATTGTTATCCAACACTCCATACATATCCGTAATAAACGCATCCACTAAACGAAGCTTTTGTTCTCTTACCTTAGTTTCAGCCTCTGAATTAGGCACCTCTAATGAAATCATTATTGTAACTAACTGAGCCTCTCCATTATCGCCCAAAATAGGAACAATAATTGGATTTAGTGAAATATATGAAGTTTTATCTACGTTGAGTCCTAAAAGACCGCCACTCTTCTCTTCTTTTGCTTCTTCAGCCGCATAGGATTGCGTAATAGACATTTCGACTCCTGAAACAAGAACAAAAGAAAAAACGAATAAACTGCATAGCAGGACTTTTAATTTATACATTTATTACCCCCAAATGTACTTAATAAAGAAAACAACACTTGATCAATTCTACGCACAATTGATTAAAAGGGGTTTAATAAATGGAAAAATTCTATGTTTTTTTTATGTTTTTTTTATCGAATAGATTTTGCGACACCGTCTAATACGGCATTTACAAGAGAAGCTTCTTTATCATCATAAAAAGCTTTAGCCACATCAATATAGTCATTCATTAAAATTGCGACATCTGTTTCAGTATTATCAAGCAACTCAAAAGTCCCAACATACAACATAGATTGCAACAAACCATCTAGGTTTTCCAATTCGCGATTCTTCAAATGTGGCTGTATGAGATCTTTCAAGTCATCTTTACGTTCTTCAACACCTTGAACAAGCTTACTTAATGTTTCAGCATCCGCTGTAATCAGTGGTTCACCTTCAACATCTTGATTCAAATAATGTGTTAAAAATTCAGAAACAATCGTACGTGCATCTTTATCTGTAACAAATGTTTGATAAACGGCTTGAGAAGCCGCCAAACGTGCTGTTTTCCTACGGGCTTTTACAGATCCTCTTTTTACAACTTTACTCATGATGCTTTTTCTTTTGCTACTTGGGTTACTTCATCGATAAATTGGTTAAAATCATCAACTTCTTTGAAATCTTTATAAACAGAGGCGTAACGGATATATGCAATATGGTCTAGCTCACCCAATGCTTGCATTGCCAAAGCTCCTATTTTTTGTGATGTAACTTCGCTATCACCGCTTGTTTCTAAACGTCTTACGATTGCATTCACAACTTTTTCTAAAGCTTCGCGTTCAACAGGACGCTTCCTAAGTGGTAAATGCATAGAATAAAAAAGCTTATCTCTATCAAATGGTTCGATTGCGCCATCATTTTTCAAGACATTGATATCTCTTAATTGAACACGCTCAAACGTAGTAAAGCGCCCTTTGCATTCTGGGCAATGGCGACGACGACGGATCGCAGCATTATCTTCTGATGCTCGAGAATCCTTCACCTGAGTTTCTAAATGTCCACAATAAGGGCACCGCATAGTATAAACTTTCTTCTTTACTCTCTAGTCCTAAACTTAGTAGTAGCGTTATACTAAGATGCGTGGAATACCGCAATCTTTTTTATTAATAGATTGGAAATTTCTGGCACAAAGCCTCAATCTTTTGACGAACAGCTTGCTCAACAGCACCGTTCCTCTCTGCTCCATTCTCGCGAAGACCGTCAACCACTTCGATCAAACATTCACCAATGAAATGAAACTCTGTTTCTCTAAATCCACGTGTTGTCCCAGCAGGTGTTCCCAAACGCACACCAGATGTCACCATATAGCTTTCAGGATCAAACGGTACAGCGTTTTTATTACATGTCATGCCTGCGCGTTCCAACGCGGCTTCAACAATATTACCTGTTAAACCAACAGGGCGCAAATCAACCAAAACCATATGAGAGTCTGTTCCACCAGAAACGATACCCAAACCACCTTGTTTCAATGTTTCCGCCAAAGCACGAGCATTCATTAAGACTGAACGCGCATATGTTTTAAACTCAGGCTGTAGCGCCTCACCAAAAGCCACCGCCTTAGCTGCAATCACATGCATTAAAGGGCCACCCTGCAAACCAGGAAAAACAGCTGAATTAATTTTTTTACCCAATTCAACATTGTTAGAAAGAATGATCCCACCGCGAGGTCCTCTAAGTGTCTTATGCGTTGTGCTTGTGACAATATCCGCAAAAGGCAATGGAGATGGATAAACACCCCCCGCGACTAAGCCTGCATAGTGAGCCATATCGACCATTAAATAAGCCCCTATTTTATCTGCAATCGCTCTAAAGCGCTTCCAATCAATAATACGCGGATAAGCCGAAGCCCCTGCAATAATCATTTTAGGTTTATGTTCAAAAGCAAGTTTTTCAACTTCATCATAATCAATCAATCCATCGGATTCTTTGACACCATATTGAACCGCCTTGAACCATTTACCAGATTGGCTGACAGCTGCACCATGTGTTAAATGTCCACCCGCAGAGAGTGACATCCCCAACACACAATCGCCAGGACTTAACAAAGCAAGCATAACCGCTTGGTTCGCCTGAGCACCAGAATGAGGTTGCACATTTGCAAATTTACAATCAAATAAATCTTTTAAACGCTCGATCGCTGCGCTTTCTGCGATATCAGCATATTCACACCCACCATAATAGCGACGCCCTGAATATCCTTCTGCATATTTATTCGTTAAAACAGAGCCTTGAGCGTCCAGCACAGCTTGCGAAACAATGTTTTCTGAAGCAATTAACTCAACTTGAGTTTGTTGGCGACGCACTTCATCTTTAATTGCGCGTGCAATTAAAGGGTCTGTTGTTTGTAAATCATTCACAAAGAATGCATCATCACTATGAAATGTCGTATGATTATCCAATTTTGCTCCCATGAGGTACCTTCCTCTCATCAATCTGTTGTATGTATAACTAACTTATAACAGATTCTAAAAGTTCATAGAACTCCCTTATTTTTTAAAACATAAGAAAGCCTTTTTAAGACATTAGCTCTTAATACATGATCTCCAGCTCTTACAGGGCCTTGGATAACGACCTCTGTCAAGGTTGCCACATCCATTGCGCTAACGCGCATAATTGAACCAACAGGCAACATCTCAATAATAATTTCTCTATTATTAAGGAGGTCTTCTGGCTTATTCATAGTGATAGATTAAAATGCGTCAGAAGGCATTTGGAAACTTGATTGAGAAGCCCAAAAGCTTTCAAGTGCTTTTAACGCTTTATTCAAGCGTGCTAAGTTCTCAGAACCAATTCCAGCTGCATTTAGTTTTGCTAAATGATCTTGGAACATCACGTCTAAGTCATCGCATAATTTACGCCCTTTTTCAGAGACCTTTACGCGAATAGAACGACGATCATGAATAGAGCGTTCTTGATCTAAATAGCCATTCTCAACCATTTTCTTAACATTATAAGAAACGTTTGAACCCAAATAATAACCGCGGATCGTTAACTCTCCCACAGTCATCTCATCGTCACCTAAGTTAAACAAAATCATCGCTTGGACGTTGTTAACATCTTGGATATGCTTACGATCAAGCTCGACCTTTAACACGTCAAGAAAACGACGGTGCAAACGTTCAATCAATTGAATTGTTTCGTAATAAGCTTGTGACACTAATAACCTCCATAAGTGAGTACAAAAGACAGTTGTATGATAGAAAAATCAGTCCTGACACAGATATCATACAGAAATTCTCCATCAAGTGTGAATTATTTTTTTTAAAGAAACGTTAAATCTCCTTTTTTAGGTTCTGTTTCAAAAAATTTATTAACCATTTCTTTTTCTAACAGCTCAACTGAGGCTGGGTTCCATTTTGGGTTTTTATCTTTATCTATTAATAAAGCCCTTATCCCCTCATAAAAATCACCAAACACCATACAACCTTGTGAAAGACGATAATCCATTGTCAATATATCTTCAATCGACATAGATTTTGCTTTGTAATAATGCTCAAACGTAACGGCCATACTCAATGGTGACATTGCACTAATATCACTTTTAATTTGTTGTCCAAACGATGTTTGAGGCAAATTATTATAAAGCGCTTCAAATGTATCAGGCGTCATTGCGTCTTTAATATCACTCATATGGTTTTTAAGTGTCGATTCCTGAGCTTCTGTTGAAAAATCTGAGAGAAGATCTTTATAATCTTCTCCTCTTTTTATAGCATGGAAAAAGCGTTCTATTTGATCGCTAGAACCAATATGCGTTGCAAAGCCTGCATATAAACTATCACAGGCGTCCATTCTATACCCTGTTAACCCTAAGAAAAGCCCCACATGATTAGGTGCTTTAGAGAAAATATGAGAAACACCAACATCAGGAAATAGCCCAATCGCTGTTTCAGGCATAGCGATCACAGACTCATCACTCACAATCCTATGCGATCCATGAATAGATAATCCAACACCTCCGCCCATACAAATACCATCTATCAAAGATATAATTGGTTTTGGAAACGTACTGATCAGATAATTCATGCAATATTCTTGAAAAAAGAAATCAGCAAATAAATCACCCTCACTCTCCCCTTTACGCATTGCGTCAATATCATAGTAAACAGATTTAACATCACCCCCAGCACAAAAAGACTTTGGGTTATCTGTTCTAATAATAACGGCTTCAATTGTTTTATCATTGACCCATAACTTAAGTGTATCGGCTATAATTGTTACCATTTCTATATCCAAAGCATTTAAAGCCTTTGGCTTATCGAGTGTTAAAATACCGTAATGGTGAGCTTTAGAAATTTGAACTGTCATGCCTGAAATCCTAATCCCGTACCCCTCTTAAAATCAACAATAAATTCTTAAAAAGATAATGACATAGAAAAATCCTTATGGTAATAATACACATATGGATACAGAAATTAAAGCAAGTAAGTTTGAAACGAAAGTTCAAAACGCGATTAGAACTGTGATTGGCGCTCAAGAAACCCGTCGTCGCAGAGCTTTGAACTTCGTTGCCCGAGCAACCTATAGAACATCTAATTTATTAACCGATCCCATCGTTTTTGGCTTCAAAAAAATGGTCGGAAAACGTGGCACAAAGCGTCACAGTTTTTTTGTCAATACATGGGATTTGATTTTAGGGAACTTTGGCCGCCAAAAAGCCATTAATGATGCACAATCTTATGTTGTTCAATCGGCTTGGCCACGTGATCGTATTCTTGATTTAGAACTTGGTGTTTTTAGTGCTCCTTTCGAAAAATTTAAACATATGAACCGTGTTTTTAACACTGTATCAACAATTGGCTATCCTGTTGCTCCAATCGTCACAACAAAAGTTGCTATCCTAAAGCCATCATCAAAAACAATTTCGGCGGCTGGGTATTCATGGGCAAAAACAAGTGCTATTTGCGCCCCAAAAATTCATTCTGTTTGGACAGACTGGAAAGAAGCTGCTCGTGATTTCAGAGAATCCTTTCAAGGGGCTGTCCTTGTCAGGGAAGATAAAGGTGTTAAAGAGCGCGCAGAAAAAGCACGCCTGCTATTTTATCAAGAAATGGCTAAACATAACTATGCTGTTGACCCGAGTCATTTAGATAAAAACAATATTGAGAATTTTGATAAATTCACACGTATTATTGAAGAAAAAATGCAATATAGACCCAAAATTATTAAATTAGGAAAGTTGCAAATTCGCTGGTAATTCCCCAATCAATTTTAAGATGCTCGTTTAATAAATTAAGCGAGCATTTTTTTTGAAACAATGACACGCATGATCTCGTTAGTGCCTTCTAAGATTTGATGAACTCGTAAATCTCTGACCAATCGCTCAACCTCATAGTCATGAATATAGCCATAGCCACCATGGAGCTGTAAGGCTTCATTAGCAATTTTTGAACATATATCTGTTGTAAAACGCTTTGCCATTGCACAATAAAAAGTTTTTTCAGGATCATTTATATCCAACATGTGAGCCGCTTTGTAGACCATTAATTTTGCAGCTTCTAGCTCTGTGCGCATATCAGCCAAACGAAATTGAAGTGCCTGAAAAGAATCAAGACTTTTGCCAAATTGTTTACGTTCAGCCATATAAGAAAGCGTTTGCTCTAAAGCACGCGCAGCGCCCCCCAGTGAACAAGAAGCAATATTAACACGTCCCCCATCAAGGGCTTGCATCGCAAACTTAAATCCTTGTCCTTCACGTCCAATGAGATGAGTCGCAGGAACTTTTACTGAATCGAAATTCACAACAGCTGTTGGCTGGCTCTTCCAGCCCATTTTCTTTTCAAGAGCGCCGAAACTAACGCCTTCGAATTCTTTTTCAACAATAAACGCACTAATACCATTAGCGCCATCATCGCTTGTGCGCGCCATCACCAAATAGACATCAGAAACACCGGCTCCAGAAATAAAACATTTCGAACCATCGAGAATATAATGGTCACCACTCTTAACGGCCTTTGTTTTTAAAGAGGCCGCATCTGAACCCGAATTACTCTCTGTAAGGCAATAACTCGCCAAAACACTCATTTCTGTTAATTGAGGCAGCCAATAAAATCTTTGAGAATCAGAACCAAATGTATCAATCACCCATGACACCATATTGTGAATAGACAAATAGGCCGCTGTTGAAACACATCCCGCTGAGAGCGTTTCAAAAATCAAAGCCGATTCCAAACGCCCCAATCCTAAACCTCCATGTTCTTCACGACAGTAAAGTGTTGCAAACCCCATCTCTGCAGCCTTCTTTATCGTATCAACAGGGAAATATGATTTTTCGTCCCACTCACCCGCAAATGGCTTTAATTCTTTATCTGAGAAAGATTTTGCTGTTTCTATAAACGCTTTTTGATCATCATTTAATGTAAAGTTCATAAAAAAAATGTAAGCTTAATTTAAGAGACAGGCAAGGAGGTTTTTTATGACCACGTTGGAAGATATCAAAAATGCACAAAAAATAATAGATCAAAAGCTTATTCGAACACCTTTAGTCTATGCCTATAGTTTATCTCAGGCGCTTGGCTGTCAGATTTATTTAAAATTAGAGAACTTACAAACAACAGGATCATTTAAAGCAAGAGGCGCGCTCAACAAAATCGCATCACTTTCTGATGAACAAAAAAAACAAGGCGTTATCGCCTGCTCTGCGGGTAATCATGCCCAAGGTGTTGCTTATCACGCAAAAGAAATGAATATCCCCGCCACCATAGTAATGCCTAAAGGAACACCTGCAAAAAAAATAGAAAACACACGCAAATATGGTGCTGAGGTTGTTTTAGAGGGAGATGATTTCACACAAGCCCAAGCGATTTGCCTTGAAAAAGCAAAACAAGAGAATAAAACACTCATACATCCCTTTGATGATGATGATATCATTGCCGGGCAAGGCACAATTGCCTTAGAAATCATAGAAGACATCCAAGACTTTGATTATATTGTTGTCCCAATTGGCGGCGGAGGCTTGATTTCTGGAATCTCTATTGCGATTAAAGAATTAAGCAAGAAAACAAAAATCATTGGCGTACAAACGGAAGCCTGCCCTTCTTTTTACAATCCATTCCACAAGAAAGAAGAAGTTTTTAATGACTTTTCAATCGCAGAAGGTATTACCGTCAAATATCCTGCTCAGCGCACAAAAAAATACATAGACGCCCTTGTCGATGATATTTTATGCGTGAAAGAAGAAACCATTGAACAGGCCATTTATGATTTTATAAATTTAGAAAAAATTGTTACTGAAGGCGCTGCTGCTGCTTCACTTGCAGCTCTCATAGAGTATAAAAAATCATTTAAAAACAAAAAAGTATGCCTCATTGTTTGCGGTGGGAATATTGACCAAAGCCTTTTAACAACAATTCTAACTAGAGGCATGATTAAAGATGACCTTTATGCGACATTACGCTTTGAAAGTGATGACCGCCCAGGTTTTCTAGCATTAATCAGCAAAGCCTTAGCTGAACTTAACCTAAATATCGTCGAAGTAAAGCATGACCGCCTCTTTAAACGGCTTCCTATAAAACATGCCCATCTAGATATTACCGTTGAAACCAGAGGCGAAAAACACGTAAAAGAAATTTTAAACATACTTTCTGGAAAATCATTTAAGGTAAAAGTAATAAAATAAAGTGTAAGATTAAATGTGTATTATTACGCTTAGAAATGGTAAACTGTATAAATCCCGTCCATGAAGGACATCTAAAACTATTTCAAATAACTATATCGCCAAGAACTGGCATTTAATAACGAGAGTAGAGTGAATCGTAGACTATGGTTAGAATATTAGGTTTCATACTTGTTCCCCTTTGTGTTATCGGTGGATATATGGCTATGGGTGGTAAGCTCGGCGTTTTATGGCAACCTTTTGAAGTTGTTATTATTGTCGGCGCCGCAATTGGTGCGTACATGATCGCTAACCCTGTTGATCTAATCAAACACTCACTTCACGACATGAAAGATATTTTCAAAGGTCAGCCTTACCAAAAAGAAGATTATCTTGAGATGCTCAGCCTACTCTATACGGTCTTTAAACTTGCTAGAACAAAAGGATTCTTGGCTTTAGAAGCTCACATTGAGGCACCTGAAGATAGTGAAATTTTTAAAGCATTCCCTAAATTTGCAGAAAACCATCACGCTGTTACTTTCTTATGTGATTACTTACGTATTATTTCTTTAGGCTGTGAAAACCCTCATGAAATGGAAGCCCTCATGGATGAAGAAATTGATACAATGGTCGAAGAAAAAGGTCATTCTAGCCACGCTGTACAAACAATGGCTGATGGGATGCCCGCACTCGGGATTGTCGCGGCCGTTCTAGGTGTTATTAAAACAATGGGATCTATTACAGAACCACCGGAAGTTCTCGGTAAACTTATTGGGGGTGCCTTAGTTGGTACATTCTTAGGGGTTTGGATTTCTTACGGATTTGTTGCGCCGATGGCCAATGCGATTTCAGCCCGCGGTGAAGCTGATGTTAAATATTATAAATGTATGAAAGTTGGTATTCTTGCTTTCTTACAAGGTGTTGCTCCACAGGTAGCTGTTGAATTTGCGCGTAAGATTTTAACACATGATGTTCTTCCAACCTTCCAAGAGGTTGAAGAAGCAACACAAAATGTACCAACCATCGCAACATAAATTGAGGCAAGATGGCTGACGATAGACCTATAATAATCATCAAGAAAATCAAGAAAGGCGGCGGTGGCCACCATGGTGGTGCATGGAAAGTTGCCTATGCTGACTTTGTGACAGCGATGATGGCTTTTTTCTTACTTTTATGGCTTTTAAACGTGACAACAGATGTTCAAAAATTTGGAATTGCCAACTATTTTGATCCCGTAAGTATTTCTAAATCTTTTAGTGGGAGTGGCGGAATTCTTGGTGGTAAATCGATGGTTAAAGATGGTGCCATGGTTTCACCAACAACACCATTAGGAGTTAATTTAAACATGCCTGGTGTTGCTCAAAACAAACCAGAATTCCAGCCTGAAGAATTTGATGAACTGAATGATTACGACCCTAGTCCCGCAGGAAAAACTAGCCGCCTTGATCTAGTCCACGGTGCTGGAGAAGGTAAAAAAGATGCTGGAGACTCTTCTGCAATCTCGGATCAACAGCTTGATGCTATACAAGAAGCACGGGACAAAGAGGCCTTCGATAAAGCGGCTAAAGAAATCCGAGAAGAGCTAGGAAAAACGCCTGAACTGGCGAAACTTTCTCCTCATATTATAGTCGATCAAACACCTGAGGGACTTCGCATTCAAGTCATTGACCAACAAGGGCGCTCGATGTTCCCATCAGGAAGTGCTGCTATGTTTGATACAACCAAAAAACTCTTAAAAACTGTTTCTAAGGTCATTACAAATATGCCCAATAGAATTTCAATCACAGGCCACACAGACAGCGTCCCTTATAAAACAAAAAATGGCTACGACAACTGGAATTTATCTGCTGATAGAGCCAATGCTAGTCGCAAAGTGCTACTTGAATCAGGGTTAGATCCAAGCCGTATTAGTCATGTTGTTGGGAAAGCAGACACTGATCATCTTATTAAAGACAAACCAAACTCTCCTAGAAATAGACGTGTGAGCATTGTTTTGTTAAAGAAAGATTATATTCCAGGCTATGATGCTGGTGCCCTTCCAACTGATTCTGATTTACCTCCAGCACAAAACAACCGTTCTAAGCCTGTTGATGCGTTAGAATATCAACAATGATATCATAACGGTTCGAGATAATGGTCGATAACAAACACCCTTACAAATTATTCTTTTACAACTCTGTTCCCGCACCCTGCCCTTATTTAAAGGATCAAACAGAGCGAAAACTTTTCACAGAGCTTTCTGAAAATGATCACGCTTTGCTTAACCTTCTTACAAAAGCTGGGTTTCGTCGTTCTCATGATATTTTATATCGCCCTGATTGTGAGGCATGCAAAGCGTGCATCCCATCACGGATCAATATTTCTCTTTTCGATTTATCTTACAAATCAGTGAAACGATTTTTAAATAAAAATAAAGATTTAACACTCAAATACGATTCTGAAATTTGTTCTCAAGAAGCCTTTACTCTTTTTCAAAGCTATCAAAAAAACAGACATCCAGATAGCGAGATGCGTTATATGTCCTATGAAGAGTTCTTACTGATGTTTTTCGAAAAATATGAACATTCTAAATTACTCGGGTTTTACAATAACGATAATCGTCTTATTGGCTGTGTTCTATATGACCTCATCGATGATGGCGCATCTGCAATATATAGTTTTTACACACCCTCTGAGATGCAAAGATCTTTGGGGAAATTTATGATTTACCGCCTTATTAAAGAGCTCAAAGATCATAACCTTCCTTATCTTTATTTAGGCTATTGGATAGAAAAAAGCCCTGAGATGGCTTATAAAGGCGACTTCAGGGCTTTAGAAATATTACTCGATAATAAATGGGTCTTAAAACCTTAATTAAAAAGGCTTAGGACTTAGACGTTGTGTATTTCTTACAGCATTTAAACGATTATAAACACGACTATGCAAATTTTGCTGTGCTTTCGGGTCAATTAAATAAATTGCCGATGTTGCAACAGCCATTGAAGGATCAGAATTTATAACATCATTTGCAATTTTAGAGATCAGTTTATCAGACATCAGGCCTGGTGCGTATCTTTGAATATCTTTCAAAAATGTGATTGCATTTAAACGAACAAGATATTGGTCTTTTTGCTTAACCTTTTGTTGACCAACAATCCCAGTCTCTGACAAATCTGTTGCAATGCTTTGCACAATAGACGTTGCTCTTAAAACAACAAAAGGCGCAACATCATGCACTTCTCTTAAAATATCAACTGCTTTTGCTCGTGCATTTTCAGCATCTGAAAAAGATTCAATAAACAATGATTTTAAAAAAGCCTGCTCAAAACCTACAGAATCAAAGTCTGCTGGCTTTGTTGAAATCGCATCAAACACATCAAAAACATGTTCTGTGCGGGCATCGTGATCTTTCATTAATTCATATAAGCTCATAAGAATTTCCTTTTTTATTTATTAATTCCAAGTTTCGAGAATTATGTCAAAAAAAAGAATTTTTGTCAATCCATAATAATGAATAAAAAATGTCTTAAATATAGGTTATTTTGTAATTATATTATTCCATACTTTAAAAAGCTATCGCTTTAAGCTTTATTGAATTTATTACTGCGAGGGAAACCATTTGGCGGCATACGTCCAGCACTCGCTCGCTTGCCAATCCAAGGCAAGAGCTCTGTTTCTGTGCGTGTTTTATCACCGTAATCCCAGCTTAATCCCTCTTCAATTTTAAATGTTTTAAGATCGGACAAGCCGCCATCTTTATAACGTTGCAAGATCACACCTTTACCACGCCCTAACTGAGGGAGTTCTTCTAATGGGAAAACAAGAAGTTTTCTATTTTGACCAATAACAGCAACATGATCATCTCCTGCGCCTAATTGATAACAAACAAGACCTTCAACAGCTCCTTTAACATTCAAGATCTGCTTCCCTGTCTTTGTTTGTGCCAAAATTTCATCGGATGGAATTTGGAACCCACGCCCATCATCACTAGCGACAATTAGCATTTTATCTTTTTCATGAACAAACATCGCAACGATATCAGCATCATTTGGCAAATCAACCATCATACGCACAGGTTCGCCATAACCTCGCCCTGCCGGTAATTTATCTCCACCAAGCGTATAAAAACGACCATTTGTTGCAAAAACAATGATTTTATCTGTTGTATAGGCAGAGAATACAAATTTACCCTGATCACCATCCTTATAAGACAGTGTTTCAGCATCGACATTATGTCCCTTCATCGCCTTAATCCACCCTTTATCAGAACACACAACCGTGATTGGTTCTTTTTCAATAAAGGCTTCTTCAAGATCAATCTCAATCTCTGGAGCGTCTTGCAATGTTGTACGACGAGCATCTCCAAATAATTCTTTAATCTCAGCAACTTGTTTTTTAATACGAGTCCATTGACGCGCTTCACTACTTAACAATGTTTCGATTTCTTCTTTTTCTTTCGTTAAGCCATCATGTTCTTTACGAATTTCAAATTCTTCCAATTTACGAAGGGAGCGCAGTTTCATATTTAATATTGCTTCTGTTTGGCGCTCTGTTAACCCAAAACGCTGCGTCATTTCAAGCTTTGGATCATCTTCTTCACGAATGATGCGAATGACTTCATCAATATTTAAATAAGCAATTAAATAGCCATCAAGAAGTTCTAAGCGCTCAATAATTTTTTGTAAGCGATATTCACTACGGCGAATTAAAACATCACGACGATGGTCTAAGAATGCTTTTAAGACTTCTTTTAAATCCATCACGCGAGGGATAACACCACCGTCTAATACATTCATATTCAATGAAAAACGTGTTTCCAATTCGCTTTGCTTAAACAAAGCTTCCATCAAAACAACGGGATCAACGTTACGGCTTTTCGGTTCTAAAACAATACGAATATCTTCTGCAGATTCATCGCGTACATCTTCAAGGACAGTTACTTTCTTCGATAAAATTAGATCTGCGATTCGTTCAATTAATTTTGATTTTTGAACTTGATACGGGATCTCAGTCACAATAATTTGATATTGCCCCTGACCAAGGTCTTCTTTTTCCCAGCGTGCACGTAAACGGAAAGAGCCACGTCCTTCTTGGTAAGCTTTTAGAATTTCTTCCTCAGGTTCAACTAAAATACCGCCTGTTGGGAAATCAGGTCCTTTTATATAAGAAACAAGCTCTGCGACATCTGCTGATTTCTTTTCAATCAAATGCGCTAAAGCATCACAAATTTCAGTAATATTATGAGGCGGAATATTAGTCGCCATCCCAACAGCAATACCACTGGAACCATTGGCTAATAAATTAGGGAAATCGCCTGGTAGTACGCAAGGCTCTTCGCCCTCACCATCATAAGTTTCTCTATACGTTACAGCATCCTCAGCAATACCGTTAAGCAAAGAATCTGCAACGGCTGTAAGACGCGATTCTGTGTAACGCATCGCAGCAGGATTATCTCCATCAATATTCCCAAAGTTTCCTTGCCCATCAATTAAAGGATAGCGTACAGCAAAATCTTGAGCCAAACGCACAAGCGCATCATAAACAGATTGATCTCCATGAGGGTGAAACTTACCAATCACGTCACCAACGACACGCGCACATTTTTTAGGGCTATTTGTCGGCTTTAATTTCAGCTGATGCATTGCATAAAGAAGACGACGGTGAACAGGTTTTAATCCGTCACGGACATCAGGTAACGATCTCGACATAATTGTCGATAAAGAATAAGCCAGATATTTCTCAGATAAAATATCCGTCAAACTACGATCAATGACTAATCCTTCTGTTTCGATTACTTGTCCCATTTTGGCTCTTCTTCTTTTTTATTTATGTCTGTGGAAACACCATCATATCAGCTCTTAAGCACAGTGTCTTCCAATGTCTTGACAAATTTATCAAAAAAACGTTGGCGAGGCTCTGGTAAGCTTTGATACGTTTCCGAATATATGCGGTTTTCTAGAAAATATTGTGTTAAACGCAATCCGTCAACTATATCTTGTCGATTATCTGATACGCGACCTATTAAAAATGGCGGTAAGGGTAATAATTTATCTTTATAAGCTTCTCCACCAGACAAACTTACCGCACGTCCCGTTTTAGGACTAACATAGGCTAATTGATCGTTATCACTATCCAAATTTCCTGTCGCCGCACAAACTCTAAAATCAAGACCAAACCCCAACTCGCGGATCAAAGCTAACTCCCAGAAAATATATGTTTCTGCCCAGACATCACTTGCCATTTGCTGTAATAAAACACTAAAGCCTTCATACACAGCTTCGTGACGTTCACGCTCAGCCAAGGTCTGATCAGCAAGTGCGCAGGCCGATTGAATCGCATATAATTTTAAAGGATCATTCAAGTAATTAACACTATAGGCTTTAATCAATTCAAAATCAAAATGTCCCAACTGATCCTCAACGCGGGAAAGCCATCGCACAGAAACCTCATTCCCGAGGTCCAGCACACCTCGTTTTGATTTAGAAAAAGCTCCCTTCACGTAACCTGAGTATCGCCCATGTTCACGCGTTAATACAGAAACGACCGCAGAACTTTCTCCATGCGGTCGTATCGAAATTATATATCCAATATCATTCCACTCCATTATTTAAGAGCATAAATGATTCTTATTAATTTGGTTGAACACCTTTTTTACGCTCACTCGGGCGTGTCGTAGGATAAGCTTCTTCTAAAGCTTTCGCTAACTCTGAAGATTTTTTAGCTTTATAACCAGCACTTTTTGCAAAAATACCATCAAACTTATCATGAATAGCTTGTTTATTTTTTTCAAAGTCTGATAATTCTTTTGGTTGAGATACAGCCACAGGCTCTTCAGCAACTGTCGGTTTTTTAACTGTTGGCTTTTTAACAACGGGCGCTGCTGTCTGTTTTGCCTGACGTGCTTTAATCGCGGCTTGTGCCTCTTCAGCACTATAATGCTCTAATAAGGGAGCAAATGCTTCTTTCGCAGGTACGCCCTGATCTACTTTTTTTGATACTTCATCTAATAAGTCATTAATATCTGGTTTTACCATTTCTCTATCTCCTTATAATCCTGCACCTGTAGAGTATTCTAATACATAATTTCCAACAGTATCTAACTTCATAATAATCTCCAGCAAAGGCATAAAATGCGCACATATATGTTGAATATGACGACACCTTACCACCATAATTACGAAAAATCAATAGATTTTATGAAAAGTATTTAACCCACTTACATGTGAATTACTTTGCCGTACGCATCAAGGACGGATTCATGCATCATCTTAGACAGTGTGAGATGTGGGACCGACCGCAGGGCAAAGGTCTAAACGACCTTTGAACAAGAGAGGCGTGTTCCCTATTACATATGAATTACTTTGCCGTAAGCATCCAAAACAGATTCATGCATCATCTCAGACAGTGTAGGATGTGGGAACACAGTATGCATCAAATCAAGCTCTGTAGTTTCAAGCGATTTCGCTACACCAAAGCCTTGGATCATTTCTGTAACTTCTGCGCCAATCATATGCGCACCTAGTAACTCGCCTGTTTTCTCATCAAAAACTGTTTTAACAAGCCCTTCAGCCTCACCCATCGCAATGGCTTTACCATTACCGATAAACGGGAAACGACCGACTTTAATCTTATAGCCAGCCTCTTTCGCTTTTTCCTCTGTCAAACCAACAGATGCCACTTGAGGGCGACAATACGTACAGCCAGGGATATTTGATGTATTAAGTGGATGCACATCATTAAGGCCTGCTAATTTTTCAACACAGATGATCGCTTCATGGCTTGCTTTATGTGCCAACCACGGTGCACCAACAACATCGCCAATCGCATAAACGCCTTTTTCATCTGTTTCCAACCATTGGTTGACAACGATGTGACCACGATCTGTTTTAATTTTTGTGTTTTCTAAACCGATATTCTCAGTATTACCAACGATACCAATCGCCAAGATCACACGGTCAAATTCTTGAACTTCTTTCTTGCCCTTAATATCGATTGTCGCTTTCACAAGACCTTTCCCCTCTTCAAGCTTTTCAACACTTGCCGATTTCACGATCTTCATACCTTGTTTAAGGAACTGCTTTTCAGCGAATGCCGAAATCTCTTTATCTTCAACAGGCATCACACGATCTTGCATTTCAACAACGGTTACTTGCGCACCCATATTTTGATAGAAGCTTGCAAATTCAATCCCAATCGCACCAGACCCGATCACAAGCAAGTTCTTTGGCATTGTTTCAGGTGTCATCGCTTCCTTGTAAGTAATGATCGTCTTACCATTCGCCTTTAAGTGAGGCAATTCACGCGCGCGCGCGCCTGTAGCCAAAATAATATGTTTTGCTGAGTAAGCTTCTTTTTTGCCCTCATTATCAACTTCAAAAGAACCTTTACCTTTTAAAGACGCATTCCCCCAAATCACATCAATTTTGTTCTTCTTCATTAAGTGACCAATACCACCAGATAATTGCTTCGCAACACCACGAGAGCGCTCAACGATCTTCTTCAGATCAAATTTGATATTATCTGCTGAAAAACCAAACTCATCTAAATGATGAAGCAAGTGATGAATTTCAGAAGAACGAAGTAAAGCCTTTGTTGGAATACACCCCCAATTTAAACAGATACCGCCTAAATGCTGACGCTCAACAACAGCTGTTTTTAGTCCCAATTGTGCAGCGCGAATAGCCGCTACATAGCCACCAGGTCCCGCACCAATTACTACAACATCATATTGCTTTGACATGATAAAATCCTTTTTAAAAAACTATTTAAAATTAAGCCAAGATTTTCGCTGGCGCTTCGATATATTTCTTAAATGCTGCTAAGAATTCAGCACCCACAGCGCCGTCAACAGAGCGATGATCAACTGATAATGTCACAGACATAACAGTCGCAATCGCTAGCTCGCCATTTTTGACAACAGCACGTTGTTCACCCGCACCCACAGCCAAGATACATGATTGTGGTGGGTTAATGATCGCAGAGAATGTCTTAATACCAAACATGCCAAGATTAGAAATCGTGAAACCACCCCCTTGGAATTCATGTGGTGCAAGCTTACCTTCACGTGCACGTCCAGCCAAATCTTTCATTTCTTTTGAAATGGTTGTTAAGCTTTTCTCATCTGCTTTCTTAACGATTGGTGTAATCAATCCATTCTCACTTGCCACAGCAACAGACACATCAACATCTGTATAATTCAAAATACCATCACCTGCCCAAGATGCATTTGCAGCAGGCACATCACGTAATGATTTAGCAACCGCACGAATGATAAAGTCATTCACAGAAACCTTATAGCCCTCTTCGTCTTTATTGACTTGAGAACGTAGCTTCAACAATGCATCCAATTCACAATCAACAGTTAGATAGAAATGCGGAACAGTTTGTTTTGATTCAAGCAGACGATTTGCAATCACTTGACGTACACCATTTGCCGCCTCAAATTCATAAGGCTGACCAAGCGCATCAGCCTGAGCACGAGAGTCAACACCAGCTGGCATAGAACCTCCTGATTTAGCTGTAGCAGGCGCTGGTGCTTTTACACCCTCTTTAACTGCTTTTTCAATATCAGCCTTAACAATACGTCCACGAGGGCCGGTACCTGTCACTTGCTCTAACTTCAATCCATTTTGGTCAGCCATACGACGCGCTAATGGAGACGCAAAAACACGCTCGCCAGATGCAGCCACGGGAGCTGGTGACGGTGTTGCAACAGCAGGAGCTGTTGATGATGCTTGCGCTTCTTTTGCTTCTGATTTTTCTTCTACTTTAGGAGCTGGCGCGGGGGCATCGGCACTTACCTCACCAATATCATTAGCTGTTTCGCCCTCTTCAAGTAACACAGCGATCACAGAATTAACAGCCACGCCTTCTGTACCTTCAGAAATCATGATCTTACCAATCACGCCCTCATCAACCGCTTCAACTTCCATAGTGGCTTTATCTGTTTCAATCTCAGCGATTACATCGCCTGAAGTCACTTCGTCACCTTCTTGAACAGTCCATTTAGCAAGTTTCCCTTCAGTCATTGTTGGGGATAATGCTGGCATCAAAATATTTACTGGCATTTTCTAATCTCTTCCTAACTGTTTAATCTTTATTTGTAGCAAGCTTTTTTTGCTGCTTCGACAATATTTTCCACTTGAGGAATTGTTAATTTCTCTAAGTTTGCTGCATAAGGCACAGGTACATCAGCCATTGTTACACGCCCTAAAGGCGCATCCAAATAATCAAAAGCATGTGTCATAACAAGCGCAGATAATTCAGCGCCAATTCCCGCAAATGGGAAACACTCCTCAACACTTACGATACGGTTTGTTTTTTGAACGGATGTCACGATTGTATCAATATCAATCGGACGGATTGTACGTAGGTTAATTACTTCCGCTTCAATACCTTCTTCAGCTAATTGTTTCGCTGCTTCTAATGCTTTACCGACACCAATTGAGTAAGAAACGATTGTGACATCACTTCCCTCTCGCTCAATCTTCGCTTTACCAAGAGGCAAAACAAAGTCTTCTGCTGTTGGCACATCAAACGATGATCCATACATCACTTCATTTTCTAAGAAAACAACAGGGTTTGGATCTTGGATTGCAGCTTTTAACAAGCCCTTTGCATCCACACCATTCCATGGTGCAACAACTTTTAACCCTGGAATATGCGCATACCAACTTGCATAATCTTGAGAGTGCTGAGCCCCGACACGCGCCGCCGCACCATTTGGGCCACGAAATACGATTGGACACCCCATCTGACCACCAGACATATATAATGTCTTAGCCGCAGAGTTTACAATTTGGTCAATTGCTTGCATTGCAAAGTTAAATGTCATGAATTCAACAATTGGTTTTAATCCACCAAAAGCCGCACCAACAGCCAAACCAGCAAATCCATGTTCTGTAATTGGTGTATCAATTACGCGCTTATCACCAAACTCATCAAGTAAACCTTGTGTTACTTTATAAGCACCATTATATTCAGCAACCTCTTCACCCATAATAAACACGGTTTCATCAGCATGCATCTCCTCAGCCATTGCATCACGCAATGATTCACGTACTGTTTGATTCACTGTATTTTCCATGAATTTTGCTTCGTCAATATCCATCACAGCTTTTGCTTCTGGTTGAGCCATAGAAGCCGTATCAGCTGGCGTTTCTTGCGTTTCAACAGCCGCTGTTGGCTCTGTATTTTGGTTTGCCACAGAAGATGTATCAATTGAGGATGCATCCTCTCCTTCTTCTGCTAATACGGCAATCACCGAGTTAACTGCAACGCCTTCTGTTCCTTCTGCAACTATGATTTTAGCGATCACACCTTCATCAACCGCTTCAACTTCCATAGTGGCTTTATCTGTTTCAATTTCTGCTAATACATCCCCAGATGACACTTCATCGCCTTCCTTAACAACCCATTTGGCGATTTTACCTTCGGTCATTGTTGGGGATAATGCTGGCATTAATACTTCTATAGACATTTTCTTTTTCCTCTTAAATCTGTACTTACGCTTCAACTAAAATATCTGTCCATAGCTCAGAAGGATCTGGCTCTGGTGATTCTTGAGCGAATTTAGCGGATTCATTTACAACTGCTTTTACATCTTTTTCAATTGTCTTGATCTCGTCTTCACTCACACCTTGATCGAAGAGCAAGCCTTTCAATGTAATGATTGGGTCTTTACCATCTTTAAATTCAGAAACTTCTTCTTTCGTACGATATTTCGCAGGATCCGACATAGAGTGTCCGCGGTAACGATATGTTTTCATTTCTAGAATGATTGGCCCCTTACCCGACTTCACATAGTCAACAGCCTCAAGACCGGCTTCACGTACAGCAACAACGTCCATACCATCAACTTGGCGGCCAGGAATATCCCAACCCGTTCCACGTTTATAGAATTCACCAGCTGCGTGACGCTGTGTGCTTGTCCCCATCGCATATTGGTTATTCTCAATAATATAAATAACAGGAAGTTTCCAAAGGCTTGCCATGTTCATAGCTTCATAAACTTGCCCTTGGTTTGAGGCACCATCACCCATATAAGCAAGATTCACACCGCCATCACCTTTATATTTATGCGCAAAAGCCAATCCAGTACCAAGCGGCACCTGAGCACCAACAATACCATGACCACCATAAAAGTTTTTCTCGCGGCTAAACATATGCATCGAACCACCCTTACCTTTAGAGTAACCGCCTATACGACCTGTTAACTCCGCCATCACACCATTTGCTTCCATGCCACAAGCAAGCATATGCCCATGGTCACGATACGCAGTGATAACACTGTCTGTTTCATTACTGATACATGATTGCATCCCAACGACTACTGCTTCCTGCCCAATATATAAGTGGCAAAACCCACCAATTAAGCCCATACCATATAGCTGACCAGACTTCTCTTCGAAGCGACGGATAAGCATCATGTCATGATAAAATTGAAGTAGTTGGTCTTTCGTAACCGAATTAGGTAATTTCGCGTTTTTTGCTTGTTTCGCCAAGACTGCCTCCAAAGGATAGAGTTGTTACCGAATTTTTACTTGGCTTCTTTCTAGCAAAAAATATAATAAATAGAAAGCAAAAACGAAACCAACCTTTCAAAGAGTAGTATAGTATGAAAACACTCATTATATGTTCAGGCGGATTAGACTCTGTTACATTGGCGCACAAAATCGCTTCCGATCCTAGCACGACAGGCCTTATGCTCGTTTCATTTGATTATGGGCAACGCCATAAAAAAGAAATTGAGTATGCAAAAAAATGTGCACAGCGCTTAAAAGCGGATCATCATGTGATTGATTTATCATCTCTAACACATTTACTCTCTGGCTCAGCACTCACAGACACGATTGATGTTCCCGAAGGTCATTACGCAGAAGACAGCATGAAGGCAACCGTTGTTCCAAACCGCAACGCCATAATGTTGACGATCGCTTTTGGAATTGCCAGTGCAAAAAACTATGACCGCGTTGCAACAGCAGTTCATGGTGGTGATCATTTTATCTATCCTGATTGCCGTCCAGACTTTGCTAATACACTCCAACAAATGCACAACCATGCTTTGGAGGGGTTATATCCTGTTACTTTGTACACACCCTATATTCATAAAACAAAAGCTGACATAGCAAGTGACGCTGCTTTGTATCATGTCCCTATTGAGCAAACATGGTCTTGTTATAAAGGGAATGATATCCATTGTGGGAAATGCGGAACTTGTGTTGAACGTATAGAGGCTCTTCATCTCGCAAAGGTAAATGATCCAACAACCTACGAGGATCATGAATTTTGGCGCTCACAAATTAACAAGGTTTAGAAGTCAAAAAAGACCAAAGATCTTTTTTCTTTTTTGTGCAGGCTTTCGACTCTGTTTTCTTTGTATCGCGGATTCAATCATATCATAAGCCACTTTAGCTGTTATATTTCGAATATAAATATTATCTGGTGACTTCCCTAATAAGGCATTCACCAATTCTCTATTGCGTGTTACCAATGTCGGATACATATCTTCAGCGGCTTGGCCATAACGTGTGTCATTTATTAAATGTGGTGGCAATCCAATCCCTAAAATAGGAGCTACTTTTTCAAAGTCTGTTCGTAAATCACCTTCTAAAATAACGTCTTCATAATTAGTACGCGCTAACACAATGGCTGGATATCTTGAATGTTTCTCTATGCGAGATATAAACGCATTATAATCCACACCAAGTTCCTGCGCAATTTGCTCTGGCTTATGCTCATAATAAGGAATCACCACGTTATCAGGTAATGCTTTCACTACATCAAATAAAGAAATATACATTTTACCGTCCCCAGAAAAGATAAACCCCTCATCGCTTAAGCTCGCCTCTTCGAGCTTATTTTTTATAAACTCTGCTTCACGGACACTTATTTCTATTGCATCTTGAGAAGGAAAATATGAAATCCCCTTCTTTCCTTGCTCAATCAATTTTATGTAACGCTGATTAAGTACGTCTGTCATCGCCATAAAATGATCATGATCATGCACACCTATGCAAATCCCATTCAATTCCATTGCCTTAACGACTAACAAAGCTTCATAACGAGATTTAACCAATAAATCTTCACATGTCAAAAGAGCTTCATGCATACAGATTGCCGCAGCTGGTGATAATTTCACTTCTCTCCATGAAATCATTCCATCGCCTAGCTTTTGGGCTTTTAATCTATTCGGACTCATATTCCCTCATCTGTCGTTTTTGGTTGTTTATACAAACAACACTTACGCTCAGCTATGAATATTGTCAAGAAATTATGTCTAAAGTTAAGGCGTGATGATTACGCGATCACCCTCTTGGATATATCCAAGTTTTTGACGAATATGCTCATCAATATAATCAGGATAGTCTTCTGGGTTATTTAAGTAAAAACGCATGACTTGTAATTCTTGTTTCTCAGCTTGAAGAGATGCCAAAACAATTTTCTCTTTTTCTAAGACTTTTTCCAAATCATGCAAAACATAGACCCCTCTTTTTCCCTCAACAGAGTGAAAAATCAAATATGAAACAATCACCAAACCAATCAAAAACGTCACAACAGAACGCCCAGATATATACATTCTGTCGTTTGAGGGGTATTTTTGCGTGTGATTAACTCTGTGGATAACTTGCTCCATTCTTCCATAGAATCACAAATACCGACTCGGTGTCAATCTTATTTTTGTTTTAGAGTCAAAAAGTTACAAAGATTCGCTAAGACATAAAAAACTGAAACTTAAATATTAAAAAAACGCTGGTTATTAAATATTTTCTTATTTTCATATTGACAATAATATGTTTATACCCTAATACTAGATACTATATCACATAACCATGACAAACAGAGAGGCATATATAATCATGAGAAATCGTTATTCAATGACAAATACTGAGGGTGAATTAGCAGTTGCAGCTGTTTCCATTTGGGGATCATTAGCGATGGCTGGAATAGGCTTTTGGGTTGGAGGTGCTATCGGGTTATTTTCAACATTAAGCGCAGGCCCTGGCACAGCTCTTTTAACAGGTATTATTACAGGTGTTGCAACAGCCGTTGGCGCACCAATTTGTGCAATTGCTGGCGCCGCTGTCTTAGGTGGGGTTGGTTTACTTGTTGGCAAAGGCTCAAAAGGAGCTGCAATCGGGGCTCTAGCCGGTGCTGTATCAGGTCCATTCGTAGGTTATAATTATGCCTACGATAAATTAGAGCAAGCATATAACACACAAACATCATCGATCCAAAGTGAATTTAAAACAAGCGCAACATACACATCTATTGATACAAAAAATCCAGTTATTACGATGTCAAACACCCCTAAAGCTACATTTAAACTGGTTGCTTAACCTATAACTATAGAAGAAATATATCATGGTAGTCCTAGCCCCACCTCCTCTTGATAGAGAGAGCCAGACATATGAACCAAAAGATAAAATCCAAAACACCTTCAATGGGTTTGTAAAATGGGGATTGATTGGTCTTGCGTGTTCGACAGCGACATGCGCAACAATTGCAAGCGCCGTTTCTTTGGGGGCTCCCGCGATGATGTGCGCCGCACTTTTTGCCGCTATTGGTGGTGGCGCCGTGATTGGGTCAACACTTGGTGCTTTTTTGGTTTCTGATATTGATGGGGCACATGATAATATGCTTACAGAAAACACACTTTTAAAAGCTGCTTTTATTTCTTGCTGTATTACAGTTAGCGCGCTTGCAACAGCATTACAATTTTCACAAAATACAGAAGCGCAACCTCAAATACAGCAAACATTTAAAGCCAAACCCGCTTTTAGATAATAAAAAGAGCGCCCCGATTAGAAACGCTCTCTTAAGTATTCATTTACAACGATCTTTAGGCGTAAATATTGCCTGCGTAAAAGGCTTGTGTGCCGAGCTCTTCCTCAATACGGATTAATTGATTGTACTTTGCTGTGCGGTCACTTCGACATAAAGAGCCTGTCTTAATTTGACCTGCATTCACAGCCACCGCTAAATCAGCCAGCGTTGTATCTTCTGTTTCACCAGAACGGTGAGAAATCACAACACCGTAACCTGATTTCTGAGCGATTTCAATGGCCTGTAATGTTTCTGTCAAAGTCCCAATTTGATTAAACTTAATCAGGATCGCATTTGCACACCCCTCTTCAATTCCTTTAACCAAACGCTCTGGATTTGTTACGAATAAGTCATCACCGACAAGCTGAACCGTTTCACCGATTTTCTCAGTCAATAAACGCCAGCCTTCCCAATCATCTTCCGCCATACCATCTTCGATAGAGGCGATTGGATAGCTTTCGGCCAATTCTGCTAAATATGCAGCCATCTCAGCAGAAGACAAGCTTTTACCCTCACCTTTTAACTCATATTTGCCATCTACATAAAATTCTGTTGCCGCGACATCAAGCGCCAATAAAACATCTTCACCTGCTTCATAGCCAGCAGCTTCAATCGCTTTTAAGATATAATCTAAACATTCACGTGATGATGAAAGCGCTGGTGCAAAACCACCCTCGTCACCAACATTCGTGTTGTGTCCTTCTTTGCTTAAGATCTTTTTCAAATGGTGGAAAATCTCACTTCCCATTTGAACAGCTTCTTTAATATCTTCTGCACCAACCGGCAAGATCATAAATTCTTGAATATCAATTGGGTTATCGGCGTGCGCTCCACCATTTAAAATATTCATCATTGGCGTTGGTAGAGAGCTCGCACTCACGCCGCCTAAATAGCGATACAAAGGCTGTCCATACTCATCTGCACTTGCTTTTGCAACTGCTAGACTTACACCTAAAATGGCATTTGCACCAAGGCGTGATTTATTTTCTGTACCGTCAATGGCTACTAAAGCTTCATCAATATCAATTTGATCGCTCGCCTCTAATCCTTCAATCGCTTCAGCAATCTCGCTATTGACAAAATCAACAGCCTTTAAAACACCCTTACCCATGAAACGATCTTTGTCACCATCGCGTAATTCTACCGCTTCATGCACCCCTGTTGATGCACCACTAGGAACAGCTGCGCGACCAAAAGCACCGCTTTCTAAAATCACATCAACTTCAACAGTTGGGTTACCACGACTATCTAATATCTCGCGCGCAAAAATATCTAAAATCTCACTCATTTGTTCTCTCCTTTTATATCTTGAATCTCTGGAATTAAAATTGATTTATCAACGGAACGGACGTGTAAATCACGTTGCGGGAATGGAATTTCAATACCAGCCTCTTTTAAGGCATCCCACACAGCAAACATGACATCACTTTTCACTTGGAAATATTTATAAGAAACATCATCCATCCAAAACATAAGTCTGAAATTGACAGACGAGTCTCCAAATTCATCTAGTAAACATTGAGGCTCTGGCGTTCTCAATATACGAGGTAAATCCTTAATTGCCTCAAGCATGACCTGTCGCGCTTTGTGAATATCACTATTATAATGAACGCCCACATTAATAACCATACGTCCTGTTTGATTTGTATAAGTCCAGTTTACAACCTTTGTTGTGATAAATTCCTCATTAGGTACTAGCACTTCTTTTGTATCTAATGTTTCAATCATTGTATAGCGTGCCCCAATTTGGCGCACATGACCATAAACCCCGTTTTCAAGCTCAACAACGTCGTTCACTTCGACTGTTTTTTCAAGAAGTAGAATAAGACCGCTGATAAAGTTAGACGTAATTTTTTGCAAACCAAAACCAAGACCGACACCAACCGCACCCCCTAGGACTGCAAGCGCTGTTAGATCAATCCCAACAACATCTAGCGCAATCATAAAGAGAATAAAGTAAATACCAATTTGAGAGGCTTTTGCTGCAAGCTCGCGGTTACTAACACGCAATTTTGTAAAGCGATTAATTAAGAAGCGAACTGAGCGCGTACTAATACCTGCAACCCAGATAAGCACACTTAAAGCAACAGCGCCTTTAACAATTCCAACAACTGAAAAACTATAGCTTCCTAACTTAAAAGAAAAACGATCAAGGTATTCTACCAACACATCAAAATTACCTGAAAAACTCACTGCTAGCATAATCACAGCCGCGATTTTAACAAACCAGATAATTTCTTTACTATCCGTTGACATTCTAACTAAACGGACAACGCCCCAAGCCATTGCGATCTCATAGCCTAAATTAAGCATTCGCAAATCAGACCCTAGAAAGTCTGTAAATAGTGCACCGCCGACAGCGATAAACAAGACACTTAATAATGGACGAAACACAGGCTGTACAGCGTCAAAAGCACGCCCCAAAACTGTTTCCTCACGTCCTGCCAATATCATAGCGCGGAATAAATAAGCACACCCTATCGCAAAGACAATAGACCCTAACACGATCCCACCTTGGATCAGCGCTTGTGTACTCATAAGATAAGTCAGTAATTTATCCATAAAAATTAAGCGGCAATCTCGATACGGTGTTGTTTTGAAATCGTATCAATTTCTTTCATAACAGATAAAACATCTTCCATATGATCTAATAAAATCATATTTGGACCATCTGACGGCGCACTGTCTGGATCTTGGTGCGTTTCCATGAAAACAGCAGCGACACCAACAGCCATCGCCGCGCGTGCCAAGACAGGGGCAAAACGACGGTCACCACCACTTGTCTTGCCATTCGCACTTGGTTGTTGAACTGAATGCGTTGCATCAAAGACAACTGGGTACCCTGTTGAGGCCATAATTGGTAACCCTCTAAAATCAGATACAAGCGTATTATAACCAAAGCTCGCACCGCGCTCACACAACATAACATTCTCATTACCTGTAGACGCGATATTTTCAGCGACAGCCGCCATATTCCAAGGCGCTAAGAATTGTCCTTTTTTAACATTCACAACTTTACCTGTTTTCCCAGCCGCTAACAGTAAATCTGTTTGGCGACACAAGAATGCCGGAATTTGTAAAACATCCACATATTGTGACACAATTTCGCATTGCTCAGGCGTGTGTACATCTGTGACAATCGGCACGTTAAATTCTTTTTTCAATTCTTCAAAAATGCGCATAGCCTTATCTAGGCCAATTCCTCTTTTTGAATTCACAGAGGTTCTATTTGCTTTATCAAAAGACGTTTTGTAAATGAATGGAATTTCTAGTTTACGTGTAATTTTTTCCAGTCTTTCACACATAAAAAAGGCGTGATCCTGACTTTCTAAAGCACAAGGCCCTGCCAATAAACCAAAAGGCAAATCATTGCCTAATTGAAAATCACCAATTGAAATATGTTTTTGTTCCATTTTAAAAACCCTTATAAAAAAACAAATTATTACATGCCTTTCTTTCTACCAGACCTATATTTTTTTGCAAGAAATACTCTTGATCTCTAGACATAAATAAAGTAGACATATTTCTTTAACTTTTTAAATTATTGAAAAGGAGTATCACATGAGCGCAGACGATTTTAATAAGAAAGCCACAGTATCACAGTTCCGACGTGAATTTTTTGGACTATCTGCTGACCTGCGATGTGATCGTTGTAACAGACATCTCCCATCAGGCTGGGGTCATGTTGAATATGAAGGCAGCGATGAAAGCGCTGCTAAAGTAAGCGACAATGTTTTTGGTCCAGTGTGCACAAAAAGAGTCCGTCAGGCGCGTGCAGAAAAAGCATTGACACTAAAAAAAGAAACAGTCCCTCTTTTCGTACAAACAGATATGTACTCACCTGCAATTGAAGTTGGTCACGTTGAACGTCCTGTAACAACAGGTAAAAAAACACCTTCTGTATTTTCAACGCTGTTTAATCAACGCGCTACTATATACAATCGTGCAAAGCTTATTTTCACGCAAACAGTACCAAATGCCATAAGTGCTTTTGTTCGCCGTTTTAAATAACAATTATAAACCAGGTACGATTTTACCCGATATTTCTTGACTTAAGATCCGAATTATGGCATCGTAAAGGTAAGAATTAACCCATAGGAGAGTTTGCTCTAAAAGCTTTTATTTTAGTTACCAACGGAATTTAGAATGAGAAAAGCCCGCCTTGCGTGTCAAGGGATGGGCTTTTTTCATTTTAACCAACCGAAAGGGTAACAAATGAAAAAAGAAACAAGAAGATGTTAGAAAAAATACCTGCATCCTTAACAGACCATATTAAGAGTCTGGATGTATCAAGGGGACACTCACATTCTTCCGACTTCAACAAAGAAGCGTCGACAAATAAAGACGAAATAACGAGGCAACCAGCCTCCGATTTTCAAGATGGCTTTAATAGACGCGCAAAATACAGAAAAATGTTGCTAGAACACATCAATAAGACACGCCAATTCTTTTCTAAGAAAAGAAAAAGACGCGGCCTCTTTTAAGCAACTTTAGCTTCGTCTATATCTGACGCCTTGAGCGCTGCTTCCACAAGTGATTTAAACAAGGGATGTGGCGCAAAAGGCTTAGATTTTAATTCTGGGTGGAATTGAACACCAATAAACCAAGGGTGATCTGTGCGCTCGACAATTTCTGGTAATAACCCATCTGGTGACATACCAGAGATCAACATATTTACATCTCTTAACCTGTCCTTATATTTCATGTTCACTTCATAACGATGACGATGACGTTCTGATATCTCTGTTTCTCCATAAACATGATAAACAAGACTTTCTTTTTCTAACTCACAAGGATAAGCTCCCAAACGCATTGTCCCACCAAGATCTTGTTCATCAGTGCGAAGTTGCAACTCTCCATCTTTATCCCATTCTGTCATCATACCAACAACAGGCTCTTCTGTTTCGCCAAATTCTGTTGATGATGCTGATTTCAATCCACCAAGATTTCTAAGCGTTTCAATAACAGCCAATTGCATTCCAAAACAAATACCTAAAAACGGAATTTTATTTTCACGTGCATATTCAATCGCTGTCATCTTCCCTTCGCTTGCGCGTTCTCCAAACCCACCAGGAACAACAATTGCGTGAACATGACCTAATTTTTCTGAAGGATCTCTTTTTTCAAAAATCTCTGCATCAATCCAATCAACTTTTACACGCGCTTTATTGTAAATTCCTCCATGTGTTAAAGCTTCCTCTAAAGATTTATAGCTTTCTTTCAAAGATGTATATTTACCAACGATCGCAATACGCACTTCACGTTCTGGGTTGGTCACTGTCTCAACGATGTCTTTCCAAACATCTAAATCAGGCTCTGGTGCTTTCAAATTAAAATAATCTAAGATCTCAGCCCCCGCTCCTTCGCGATCATATTCAAGAGGAACACGGTAAATTGTATCAACATCAAGAGCTGGAATAACACGTTGTGCTGGCACATTACAAAAGAGTGCGATCTTGCGTCGATCATCCATTGAAATAGGATGATCACTACGACAAAGCAGCATATCTGGCTGAATACCAACAGATAGAAGTTCTTTCACAGAGTGCTGTGTTGGTTTTGTTTTTAATTCCCCTACAACTTTCAAATAAGGAACAAGCGTTACATGAATGAACATACATTTTTCTTTACCGCGCTCATTTGAGAATTGTCTGATTGCTTCGATATAAGGCAAGCTTTCGATATCTCCAATAGTTCCGCCAATTTCACAAATCATAAAATCAACATCATCAGAACCTTCAGCGATAAAATCTTTGATTTCATTTGTGACATGAGGGACAACTTGAACATCTGTTCCGCCATAATCCCCACGACGCTCTTTTGTAATCACATTCAAATAAATTCGCCCTGAGGTAATATTATCATTTTGAGAAGAAGAAACCCCTGTGAAGCGTTCATAATGCCCTAAATCAAGATCTGTTTCTGCGCCGTCTTCTGTCACAAAAACTTCCCCATGTTGTAAAGGATTCATCGTACCAGGATCAACATTCAAATAAGGATCAAGTTTTCGAATACGAACAGAAAAACCACGCGCTTGTAGCAACGCCCCTAAAGAAGCTGATGATAAGCCTTTTCCAAGTGATGAAACCACACCCCCAGTAATAAATATATAACGTGCCATATCGAAATCCTTTTTTTGTTTATTTTTCTTTCTTTAAAAGTAAGAGAGGCGACTTTATTTTAAAGTCGCCTCTCGTTATTCTTTATTGTGATGCTGGCACTTGCGGTGCGCTTGGAGCCTCCGGTTCAGAAGGCGCTGGCATCTCGCCAACCTCCTTACTCATCGGAGCAACATCTAAAATACTTGTTTTCTCTTTTCCCTGACCTGCAATGATAGCAAGACTAAGACTTGTGATTATAAACCCTATTGCTAAGTAGGTAGTCAAGCGTGTCAAAAAATTCGCTGTTCCGCGCGCAGAGGCAAAAGAGCCCATACCGCCTTGACCACCGCCAATACCTAATCCACCGCCCTCTGAGCGCTGAACAAGAACAACAGCCACCAAAGAAACGGCCAATATTAAATGAATAATCAGAACAACTTCATGCATCTTTAAAAACGCTTTCTTAGAATCTCTTTATTTAATGTGTTTGTTTTAAAAGGACACGCCTTAAAAGGCAAGCTCTTTTTTAACTCTTTAAGCAACAGATTGATAGATCGCAGCAAAATCATCTGCTTTTAAACTCGCACCACCAACCAAAACACCACCAACTGTTTCAATGGCTAGAATTTCACGCGCATTATCAGGTTTTACAGATCCTCCATATAATAAAGGACATCCTTTAAACCCTAATTCAAACGCAATAAAATCATGCATTTCTTTGATATCTTCTAAGCTTGCGACCTTCCCCGTACCAATCGCCCAAACAGGCTCATAAGCGATCATATATTGCTCTTGAAATGTCCCTTCGGGTACAGATTTCTTAAGCTGATCTTTTATAACATCTAAATGCTTTGACGCTTCACGTTCAGACTCACTTTCGCCTACACAGATAATCGGCATCAAACCTTTCGAAATTGCTTGTTTGGCCTTAACTGCGACTAGATCACTTGTTTCTCCATACAAACTACGACGCTCTGAGTGACCAACAATTACAAAATTAGCCCCAATATCGCGAATCATTTCCACGGAAACTTCTCCTGTAAAAGCTCCTACTTCTTCTGTTGAACAGTTTTGAGCCCCAATTTTAACCGCTGTTTCGGAAAACAAACAATGCGATGCTAATGACATATAAGGATAAGGAAGAGCAACGCCAATCTCAGCTTTTTCGCCTATTTGAACTTGATTATTTAAAGAAGATGCAAAGCTTTTTAGCATCTCTGTTGACCCATTCATTTTCCAATTTCCAATTATCTGCTTCTTCATTATTGCACTTGTCCTTTCTTAACAGTATGATCTGTGTCATTAACGTACCATTTTAGATAACTTAGAAAAAGAAAAAGAGAGTAAAAAATGCTTCAATCTATGCGCGATGGCGCTCAGTCTTGGATTTTAAAAACACTATTCTTAGGTCTTCTAGCCCTTGCTACTGCTGGACTTGTCCTGATGGATATGGGGAACTTTTTCACAGGTGGACTTCCTGAAACAACAGCCTTTGAAATTGAAGACGAGTCTTTTTCTATGTCACAATTAGATCGCCTGGTGACACAAACCCTACAACAAAACAACCTGACCCTTGAACAAGGTCTTCAAGCTGGGATTGTAAATGTCGTTATTAATAGTGAAGTTGAGCGTCGTTTACTTGCGAAAGAAGCACGAAACTTAGGCATTCTCATCTCAGATGAAATTGTCGCAAACCAAACAAATGCATTGCTTGATAATTTTGTTGCCGCGAATAAGGCAACAGGTGAAAGCAATGAAAGCTTAAGACGTTCTATTTTTGCACGCCTTTTACAACAAGCGGGCTTAAGCGAGGCACAATATGTCGCGATGCAAAAACATGATATTGCCTCTACCCTTTTAAAAACAACACTTACTGAGCAAACGTTACTCCCTGATGCTATGCAAGAAATGTTACTGCAATATAATGCAGAAACACGCTCCGCGGAAACCTACCATATAACGGTCAAAGACTCTGAAATTCCTTCTGCGGATGATGAAGTATTACAAGCCTTATATGAAGAAAAAAAGGAAAGCTACAGAGTACCAGAATATAGACGCTTTGATGTTGCTACATTGACTTTACAGCAAGTACAAGACGCTCTAGAAATTAGTGATGAAATGATTGCAAACGAATACCAAGATCGTATTGCTGGTGGTGATTATACAACTGTGGAAATGCGTCTTCTCGCGCAAGCATCACTGGATACAGAAGAAGATGCACAAGCCGTTTTAACAAAAGCTTCTGAACTTAAAGATCTTAGAAAGGCATTAAAAGAGATTACTGGAACTGATACAGCCTATGTACCGGCTGATAAATACGATGTTTCAAGTCTTCCTGAAACGCTCGCAACGCCTCTGTTTAAAAGCCAAAAAACAGGCTTTATGGGGCCTTATGAAACAGATTTAGGTTGGTTTGTTTTAGATGTTAAAGAAGTCGTCCCCGCAAGCACAAAAGCATTAACAGAGGTTAAAGAAGCCATTGAAGCTGATCTACGCTATGCGAAGGCTTCTGATTCTTTATATGACTTAAGCTATGCTTTAGAAGATGCCATTAATGCTGGGGAAAGCCTTGAAGATGTTGTCAAAGAAATGAATTTAAACCTAACAAAAGTGGCGCTTGTTGATGCGGCAGGGAATGCAAAAAACAAAAAAGAGGCAAGCTTTACAGACGATATTATGCCTGCCTCTACTGAAGTATTGGATGCTGTTTTCCAAACCGAAGCAGGATTTGCAACCCCGCTTTTAGAAAATAGTAATGGTGACTTCTTAGTTGCTCATGTCTATGACATTGAACCGAGCTTCATCCCAGAATTTAAAGATGTTAAATCTGAGGTTAAGAAAGATTGGATGGAACAAGAGCGTGCTCGCCTTGCCCGTGAAAAATCAGAAGAATTTATGACGCTTGTTGCAAAAGATCAAAAACGTCCAAACTTTAAAAAGCATTCAGCCATCCATCGCTTAACATATGCAGGAGATGTGAGCAAACAAAGCCTAGATACACTCGCTGTCACGGCTCTTTTTCAGCTCGACAAACCAGGAGAGATGACGTCAATCCCGTATAAAAACGGTCAATTGGTCATTCGTTACAATGGCTCTTCTCTAGATCTTCCTAAAAAAGAAAGTGCTGCTTTTGTTGAGTTAAAAGGCTCAAACAAACGTGCTTATGATCAAACATTATTAGAAGATTATTTAGCTGCTTTAAAACAAGATCTTGATATCTCTATTAATGAAGAAGCCATCGCTTCTTACTATGCGAATAGATTAAGTCAAATTAATTAGGGATTAGGCGCAGGTTTTTCCAAAAGCTCTTCTAAACTAACGAGCTCTATCCCTTTCGCATCTAGATCTTTCACCCAGAGTGTCAGCGCTTCAATCGTGGCAATATACGGATGCCCAATGGCAATTGCTGTCCCTTTTTCATATGCGACACGCTCAGTATCTTTCAAGCGCATTTGAATCGTTTTTAATTCATTTACATGGTCTAAAAAGACATCTCTTTCGGCAAAATCTATTCCTATATCTTTCGCCACAGATCTCCCTGCTGAGCGCGGCGTTGTTTTTGAATCTAGGAAATATAAATTTTTACTTTTTAAATAACTCAAAATTAAATGCATACCTGCTTGGTTCTCTGTAAAGTCAGACCCCATATGATTATTAATCCCTTTATACCCCTCAAAAGAAGCCAGCCCCTTTTTTAAGTTCTTTAAAAGCGTCTTACTATCCATCTCAGGTTTTAAAACAATCGGACCCGTATCAATCTTTCTTGACTTCGGCTGCATCGGCATATGAACTAAAAGATGATGTCCTTCTTTAAGAGCAAAACGCGTCTGTTCCTCTAGGTTAGGTGCATAAGGTAAAAAAGCTAAGTTTAATTTCTTTTTTAACGCTGTTAATTTCTTTAAACGTGCAAAACTCATACCCAAGTCATCAATCACAATAGCGACTTTAACTTTTTTCTTATTCTTAATAACAGGCGGCGTGAGTGTATAATTCTCTTTTAACGCTTTTTTCTCTTCAATAATTTCTATTGTTCCAACCTTTTTTTCACTTCCTATGACAGGAAGTGTTTCTAATAATTCAGGATCAACATATGTATTATCTTCATGCGCTTCATCATATTCGTCCGGTTCACTTTCATGATCCATGTCATGATGGTCAATGCCGGTTTCAATAATCACATTTTGTGATGGCTCAGTACTATGTACTTTTTCTTGGCTTATTTCTGAATCAGGGGTCGGTAAAATAAAAAACACCCCCACAATCGCCACAAAAATAAGAGCCAACAAAAGAGACCGCCCCTTAGGGTGATTCATCCATTTTTTAATCTGTAATTTTATGTGATTGAATTCGAATTTCATGACAGCTCATAATTTCATAAACGCACTTTTTTTTCAATCGCTCTTTTCTATAGAAAATAAAGTTGTTTTTCAGTAGGGTAAGAGCCATGAAAAACGCACTTCAAAAATTGATTGATCATAAAAATTTATCACAAGAAGAAACACATCTTCTTTTCGATGCTTTTTTTGATGACAAAATATCAGACATTGAAATGAGCGCTTTTTTAACAGCACTCCGTATAAAAGGTGAAAGCATTGATGAATTAACAGGAGCCCTTTTATCTATTCGTTCTCATGCAGAAACACTCAATGCTCCAAATGGTACAATCGATTGTTGTGGTACTGGCGGAGATGGAAAACATAGTTTGAATATTTCAACAGCTGTTTCTTTTGTGGTTGCTGCATGCGGTGTTCCTGTTGCTAAACATGGTAATCGCGCCGCTAGTAGCAAGTCAGGTGCCGCAGATGTTTTACAAGCCTTAGGCGTTAACTTAGATGCCTCAAAATCAATCCAAGAACAGGCCTTGCAAGAACATAATATTTGTTTCCTTATGGCACCACATTATCACCCTGCCTTAAAAAAAGCGCGTGACATCCGCAAAGCCCTTGGCTTTAAAACACTTTTTAATCTTATTGGTCCTCTTTCAAATCCAGCTCATGTCAAAAAGCAATTGATTGGTGTTTTCGACACAGCTTGGTGTGTCCCTCTTTGCCAGACACTTAAAAACCTAGGACATAGCGATGCTTGGGTCGTTCATAGTGATGATGGTTATGATGAAATTTCCGTCTTTGCCCCAACGCAAATTGCTCAATTAAAAAACGGTAATGTATCAACAATAACATTCGACCCTAAAGAGCTAAATATCCCAAACTATGATCCCGATGATCTTACAGGGGGTGATGCGACTTATAATGCATCCGCATTAAATAACCTATTTAACGGAGAACAAGGCGCTTATCATGACATGGTTTGTTTAAACGCTGCGGCATGCTTAATCATTGCAGGAAAAGTCGATACATTCTCTGACGGTTTCAAAATGGCACAAGACGCTATTGCTAAAAAAGAAGCTTTAAAAACACTAAACAATTACATTAAAAAAACGAATTAAATGACTATATTAAAATCTATTTGCGACAAGAAAAAAGAGCATATCACTCAAAGAAAAAGACAAAAATCTCTTATCGATTTAAAAGCTCAAATACAAGAATCACCGCTGACTCCTCCTCGTTTTATTACTGCGTTAAAAACATCAAAACCAGCTTTTATTTGTGAAGTAAAAAAAGCAAGCCCCAGCAAAGGGATAATCCGTTCTGATTTCAACCCCAAACAACATGCTTGTGATTATGAACGTGCTGGAGCAACATGTTTATCCATTTTAACAGACGAACCTTATTTCCAAGGGCATGACTCTTATCTAACCGATGTGAAAACAGTGTCACATCTTCCTCTTCTGCGAAAAGACTTTATTATAGACCCTTATCAAATCTATGAGTCAAAGCTTTTAGGTGCTGATTGTGTTTTATTAATTATGGCGGCTCTAAACGATACACAAGTACAAGAACTTTATAATCTCGCTCTAGAGTTAAAACTCGATATTCTAGTAGAAGTCCATACATTAGAAGAGTTAGAACGTGCTCTCATCTTTTCACCATCCTTGATAGGCGTGAATAATCGTAATTTAAAAACCATGGACGTTAATCTACAAACATCTATTGATCTCTTTAAATGTATACCAAATACGTGTCTTAAAATCTGTGAAAGCGGTATTCATACACCCGATCAAATAGATCTTATGGTTCAAAACGGTGCTGACGGCTTTTTAATTGGAGAAAGCCTTATGAAACAACCTCATATTTATGATGCATTTATATCTTTAACAAAAAACATCAAAAAATAGTCTTGACAAAATGTGAACTTTTAGTGAACATTAGACACTATATTCATGTTTTGTTCTAAACAAAGGAGATACCACATGCTAACAAGAAAACAAAAACAACTGCTGGTCTTTATTAATGAGCGTGTGAAAACAGGTGAAATTGCTCCCTCTTTTGAAGAAATGAAACATGCACTCGGCTTAAAATCTAAATCTGGCATTCATCGTCTTATCAATGCTCTTGAAGAACGCGGCTTTATAAGACGCCTCCCCCATAAAGCACGTGCCATTGAAGTCATCAAAATCCCAACATCAATGGAACAGGAAGATGCCATTAAAGTTTTGAACTTTCCATCCAAACCACTCCACCCTGCAACACAGCAAGCAAGCCATACGATTGATGCTGGCGCCGACATTCCAAGCCTTCCTTTATACGGAAAAATTGCAGCAGGAACCCCCATCGAAGCCCTTGCCAATAATAGTGACTATGTCATGGTGCCTCCAACAATGATTGGACGTGGCGATTATTATGCGCTTACCGTTGAAGGCGATTCAATGATTGAGGCTGGTATTCATGATCATGACACTGTGATTATTCAACGCTGTGACTCTGCCGAAAATGGTGCGATTGTTGTCGCCCTCGTTGATGAGCATGAAGTGACCTTAAAACGCTTATACCGTCAAGGATCAGAAGTTGCTCTAGAACCCGCAAATCAAGCCTATGAAACCCGCATACTCCCTTCAGGCCGTGTGCGCATCCAAGGTAAACTTGCAGGCCTTATTAGACAATACCATTGAAGACCTATTGCATCGTCACTTTTTGTTGTTGTCTTTTGAAATATAAAGGCATAAAAGGTTGTCTACGATCACAAACAGCATTCCTTAACTCTGATTCTACACTGTTTTGAAGGTTTGATAAAATGTTCAGAGCGTCTTCTTTTGAGAAAAGCGACTTATTATTAAAAGTAAGAACGGCTTCTTCTCTTCTATTTCTGTCCATTGCACCTCTGTGATTATGAGAACGATCAACAACCTTTAAAATTTGATATCTGTGATCTGCCAAACGACGTGCTTCAAATCTCGTTTCTGCACGTGTTTTTATGGTTTTTCCACCTGTATTTCTTACCGTTACATTTTCATAGCGGAAATATCGCAATGTCGAAAATCTTGATTCTGCTTTAAAGATTGATCTTGTATAAGCGGCAACGCGTCTAAAGACATCACGTAATGGGCGCTCTGCGTATAGTTTCATATTAATATTTCTCCTGTTAAAATTATAATGTCTGAAGTTTAGTCGGCAGACAAAACTATGTCAATAAAAAATCATTGCCTCCAGGGTCTATCACCATGCGCGTCTTGCACGGTAAATGATTTAAATTGCTGTTGTTCTTTCTGCCAATAAAGGAGCGTTGTTCCATATTTTTTTAAAGATCTCGTCGTAAGCCACTGTTCCTTATAGCAGTTGAATTTAGGCTTAAAATACGTCTGCGCAATGACAAAATCGGCCTTTGTACAATCTGTAAAAATAGCGTCTATACTCTTTGGAAATGCAATAATATCTGCCTCTTTAAAATACAGGCATCCTTGATCATCACACTGAATAGGCGCGTTCTTTTGGCTTTCCTCCTTTTTAGGCCATCGATGTTTTTCCGTTTGATGAAAGCGCGACATCCACATATCTGTCATAAATTTCTCTCGCCGTACATTTGAAAACCAATATTCATTAGTACTATCCCTCACAGCAATAATATCTTTTTCAGCATTAATAATAATATCTGGATAATCAATCTGGTACGCCATTAATATGCCCATTAAAATACATGCTAGTGCACATAATTTTGAAACTATTCCTTTAAACAGACATAGAAAAACACCCGAAAGAACAAACAATATAAACGCCGAATGCGGCCATGATGGGAGCTCAATAACAGCCCCTTCTAATGATGCTGTATAATCAGCGACAGCCAAAATCCATGTAACACCGTAATCGACAATTGCCAATGGTAATGCTTCAATTCCCAAAGGCATAAAAAGATAAGTAAATAAAACAAAAGGCATCACAATCATCCCCATTACAGGCACAGCGAGCATATTTGCCAAAACACCATACAGAGCAAAGTGATTAAAATAGAAAAGCGAAAAAGGAGCCGTTGCAAGTCCTGCAATTAATGATGTCAGTGCCAAACCAACAAAATATAAAACCGCTTTCAAAGCCCAATTTGACGTTGCGTAATAATATCCTAACGCGCCTCCAGCCATTTGATAAAACCAAACAAGAGCAACAACGGCAGCAAATGAAAACTGAAAAGAAAGATTCAAAAGTTCTTCGGGCTTTATAATCAAAATAATCAAAGCCGCCAGCGCTACAAGGCGCATACTAATCGCCGTTCGATCAATTAAAACAGCAAATAAAACAAGCCCTGTCATTATGAGTGCTCTTTGCGTTGGCACAGCCGCTCCAACAATAAATGTAAAATACGCTGCTCCTAATAAAGCGAACAAAGCAGCAATTTTTTTAATCGGCCACTCCAGAGCCATATAAGGATTTAAAGCCAACAGTCCCCGCACGAGGAAGAAAATAATACCTGCAACAAACCCAACATGAAGACCGGATATGGCCAATAAATGCGCTAAACCAGAAGCACGAATCCTTTCCAAAACAGGCTCTGGGATCGCTTTTTTCTCACCCGTCATAAAGGCATTAATCACAGATGCATTTTCATCTTTTTCTATATGAGCATAAATAGTTTTTGAAAGTGTCTGACGTGCATTTTCAAAAAAATAAGTTCCTTGCCCTTCTTTGATAATAGATATATCTGAAATGCTATAGCCCACCGCACCAATTTGTTTAAAATAAGCGACACGTCCAAAGTCATACCCTCCTGGATAGAGTGGTTTTGAGGGTGGGTTTAACACAACCTTTAATTCGACAAGATCTCCTGCTTTTAAAGTTTCTGGTATCTCACCTCTATGACTAACACGGATGTTTTTTAATGCCTTAACTTCTGAGTCTGAACTCTTTTCTATTTGTAGATATAAACGTGTGGCTCGTTCTTGTTTTTCGATGTCTGTTACTATCGCTGTAACAACACTCCCAAAAATTTTTTCTTTTAGCATAGGCGTTTGAATAGAGCTGGTACGATAATCAGCCAGCCCAAAGCCAAAAGCGACAAAAGACATCATCATTAAAAAGGCCGCCATAAAGCGTGCATAAAGACCAGATGATCTTATATAAGAAAGACCGCTCATTATGATCAAAACAACACCTAATACAAAAGCATCAATAAATCGTTCAGGTTCTGTCGTACGATCAAAATAGAGAGCAATCCCAATAGCAAGGAAAACAGGCGCCAAAACAAAAAGCTGTGTGCTTTGTTCTTCAATAGCGTCTCTCATCTTTTGTTTTACTTGGACGATCAGCACACAAATTCCTTTGTTCTTATAAATGTTCTGTGATAATAAGAAGTTATAAAAGCAATTGATAGATAAACACAACAATAAAGATAGAGATCATGACTATTAGAACTCGTTTTGCCCCTTCTCCAACAGGATATCTCCACATTGGTAATGTGCGCACCGCCCTTTTTAATTATTTACTCGCTCGTCATTATGGCGGTGATTTTTTACTTCGTATTGAAGATACAGACAGAGCGCGCCACAACGAAGATGCCGTTGATGTGATCTTAAATGGATTAAAATGGCTCGGCCTTAATTGGGATGAAACACCTTTACGTCAACATGCTCAGATAGAGCGCCATAAGCAAGTGGCTCAAGAATTAATCGAAAAAGGCAAAGCCTATAAATGCTATCTTTCTCAAGAAGAATTAGAAGAACTTCGTACAAAAGCACGCGAAACAGGAACTTGTATTATCAGTCCTTGGCGTGATGCGGATCCATCAACAGCGCCTAGTGACCGTGAGCCTGTTATTCGCCTACGCTCTGAACAAGAAGGTGCAACAACCGTTAGTGACCTCGTCCAAGGCGATGTGACTGTTGCTAATGACCAGATTGACGATATTGTTTTACTCCGATCTGACGGCACACCAACTTATATGCTTTCTGTTGTCGTTGATGATCATGACATGAAAATCACGCATGTTGTGCGTGGCGACGACCATTTAACAAACACATTCCGTCAAATTCAAATTTATAAAGCCTTTGGCTGGGATATTCCCAAATTCGCCCACCTCCCTATGATCTTAGGTAATGATGGCGCAAAACTCTCAAAACGTCATGGTGCGTTAGGGCTTCATGAATATATCGATATGGGTTATTTACCAGAGGCGCTGTGTAATTACCTGATGCGTTTGGGATGGAGTCACGGCGATGAAGAAATCATTTCTATGAAACAAGCCATTTCATGGTTTGATTTTGATGGCATTAATAAATCAGCCGGCCGTTTTGACTTTGATAAACTGAACCATCTAAACAGCCATTACATTAAAGAAATAGATAATAAAACTTTGGCTGAATTACTTATTCCGCTGATTGAAAAAGAACTGAACATGTCTGTATCCGAGCAAGCAAAATCATGGCTTATAAAAGGAATGTCAGGATTAAAAGACCGTGGCAATACACTCCCTGAGATTGCTGAACAATCTTTATTTTATGCTCAACCACGCCCTCTTTCTATCCAAGCAAATGCCGCCTCTATTTTAGAAGCAGAAGATGCTGGGAAAAATCTAGCAGGTCTTATTGATGTCTTTAATCAAATCGAAGACTTTACGGCTGATAATATCCAAGAAAACATCAAAGAATTTGTGACAAATGAAGGGTTAAAATTCAAAGATGTCGGTATGCCTTTGCGTGTTGCTTTGACTGGAACAAAATCATCTCCTGCTACAAATGAGATCGCTGAGGCCTTAGGACGTGAAGAAACGATTAAACGTTTAGAAGATGTTGTTATGAAACAAAACAAAATCTTGTCAGAAGCTGTTTAAAGTTTCTAAGTACAAATTTCGGATTATTATTGATTTATTAAGCTTTTAGAGCGAGTATATAAGGGTCTTTATATAGGGTTTCGTGTGTCTGAAAATTCATCCTATATAATAAACATGTCATATACAAAAATTCATAACCTCTAAGGAAGCGAGATAAAAAAACATGACAGATCCCATTAATCCAGCCGATTATTCTTACAAACTTGTAAATTCAAAATCAGGTGATGAAATTGATCTCCCTGTATACAAAGCCTCCACTGGTCCTAATGTTATTGATATAACAAAGCTTTACGCTCAAACAGGTCACTTTACTTATGACCCAGGTTTCACATCAACAGCAAGCTGTAATTCTGCGATCACTTTTATTGATGGTCATGAGGGAATTTTAAGACACCGAGGATATGACATTGGTGATCTTGCTACAAAATGTTCTTTCGAAGAAGTTGCTTACCTGATGATGAATGGCGAGCTTCCTAACAAAGAAGAGTATGATAAGTTCTTTAACGATCTCACCTACCATACCATGGTACATGAGCAAGTTCATTTCTTCTATCGTGGTTTCCGACGTGATGCTCATCCAATGGCGATTATGTGTGGTGTTGTTGGTGCCCTTTCATCATTCTATCATGATGCTCTTGATATTAGTGATCCAGCACAGCGTGAACTTTCTTCAATGCGTTTGATCGCGAAAATGCCAACATTGGCTGCTATGGCTTATAAATATAGTATTGGGCAACCTTTTATTTATCCACGTAACGGCTTAAGTCTAGCTGAAAACTTCCTGCAAATGACATTTGGTGTTCCTGCAGAAGATTACGAAATCAATCCAGTGCTTGCACGTGCCATGGATCGTATCTTTATCTTGCACGCTGATCACGAGCAAAATGCCTCAACATCTACTGTTCGTTTATCTGCCTCATCAGGGGCTAATCCTTATACATGTATTGCTGCTGGTATTGCCTCTCTTTGGGGACCTGCCCATGGTGGTGCGAACGAAGCTGTCTTAAAAATGCTTAATCAGATTGGTCACAAAGACCGTATTCCAGAATTCATTGAAAAAGCAAAAAGCAAAGATGATCCATTCCGTCTGATGGGCTTTGGTCACCGCGTCTATAAAAACACAGACCCGCGCGCAACTGTCCTACGTGAGAGCTGTCATGAGGTCTTAGGTGAGCTAGGCATCAAAGATCCTCTTTTAGAATTAGCAATGGAGCTTGAGCGTATTGCTTTAGAAGATGATTACTTCAAAGAGAAAAAGCTTTTCCCGAATGTCGATTTCTATTCTGGTATTATTTTAAAAGCTCTTGGTTTCCCAACATCTATGTTTACAGTTTTGTTTGCCTTGGCACGTACTGTTGGCTGGGTTTCTCAATGGCAAGAAATGCTTGAAGATCCAACTGGTCGTATTGGTCGTCCAAGACAACTTTACATCGGTGATGCTGGTCGCGCATTCAAACCTTTTGATAAACGCTAAAAAGCGGTTAAAACATACCTATTATAACGAAGAGGGCTTGTCTTTAAGCCCTCTTTTTGTTACTAAGAAAAGGTCACTAGACATCTAATTTTATAAAGGAATAAGCAAAATGCTCGACATTAAATTCATTCTTGAGAACCAAGACTTAATGAAACAAAATATTAAAAACCGTAATATGGTTGCCGATGTTGATGCGCTTGTTTCTTCCTATGAAACGATGAAATCTCTGAAACAAGAGGTTGAAGACCTTCGTGCGAAAAGTAATGAAACAGCGGCTAAAATGAAAAGCGCTACTGCTGAGGAACGCCCTACTCTTATTGAACAAGGCAAAAACTTTAAAGCGGAAATTGCTTCAAAAACTGAAACACTCAATGAAGCTGAAGCAGCTTATCAAATACATATGCTTGCTATGCCAAATATTCATGCGGATGGCATTCCAATTGATGATACAGATGAGGGAAATACGCGTATTGAGCTATTTGGTGAAATTCCTGAGTACGGTTTTGAGCCAAAAGACCACCTAGAGCTCGCGGCCGATCTTGACTTAATCGATTTTGAAGCTGGTGCAACCACAACAGGCAGTAAATTTTACTTCCTCAAAAACGAAGCTGTGATCCTTGATTTAGCTCTGACACGCTATGCGATGGATATGGCGATTAAGGAAGGCTATACTCCTCTTATCACCCCTGACTTAGCCCGCAACACTGTTTTAGAAGGTGTTGGTTTTAATCCGCGCGGTAATGAATCACAAATTTATAATATTGAAGGCACTGATCTAGGCTTAATCGCCACATCTGAAATTACTGTTGGTGGTATGTTAATGGATAAGATTTTAAATGAAGAAGAACTTCCTTTGAAATTTGTTGCTCTTTCTCATTGTTTTCGTCGTGAGGCTGGTTCTGCTGGACAAGAGAGCAAGGGGCTGTACCGCGTTCACCAATTTAGTAAAGTTGAACTCTTCCAATTCACGCACCCAGCTCACAGCCATGATGCACATGAAGATATTCGTCGTTTAGAAGAGAAAATTTTTACTTCACTTGGTCTTTGTTTCCAAACGGTTGATATTGCAACAGGCGATCTTGGAGCACCCGCATACAAAAAATACGATCTTGAAGCATGGATGCCTGGCAAAGGCGAAAATGGTGGCTTTGGCGAGATTACCTCAACATCAAACTGTTTAGATTTCCAAGCACGTCGTCTAAAAATCCGCTACAAAGACAGCGTTTCTGGTAAAAATGAATTTGTTCATACATTAAATGGCACAGCAATGCCTTTAAGCCGTGGCCCTGTCGCGATCCTAGAGCAATGCCAACAAGCCGATGGCTCTATCCTAATTCCTGAAGCTCTACGTCCTTACACTGGCTTTGATCGTATCGAACCAAAGACGAAGAAAAAGACACAAGCTGCATAAACATAAAAAAAAGCCCTCAAGTAAGAGGGCTTTTTTTAATTACTTAAAGCGTTTGTGATAGTGTTTTGAAACCATCATCTCTGCACGCAGCCTATCTTTTTCGGGATATAATCCAGAAAAAGCAAATGGATTTTCTTTTTTTGTAAAGGGTATATTTTTAAACGTTGATACAAACATTGATGCCCCAACAAGCATAAAAGCCATGCCAACAATATTTGTACTGGGCAACATCAAAACGACACCAGCAACACGCGCCCACCACATATTTGCATCTCTTTCCGAAGCAAAATGTTTCTCAAGACGGTCTATCGCTTTTTCTTCGCTATAATTGTGCTTGGCCATCAAATTCATTTCCATTGCCGCATGCCCATTCATGCGCAACTCATTCCAGAACAAATCAACAAAAAATGCGGTCATAGGATGTTTAATAGAAGCAATATTAAACGCGTCTTTTAATTTATTCACGATATCTATCCTTTACTTAAAGCGTTTGTGATAATGCTTTTTAACTATTCTTTCAGCGCGGTCATAGTCTTTTAAAGGATCAAGACCCGCTGCAGCAAATTTATTATCAATATTCGTGAATGGAATTTTCTCAAAAGAACGAACAAACATAGCAACTCCAGCCGCCATAAATGCCAAATTAACAATCCCAGCACCAGGAAGCATCCAAATTATTCCAATAAATCTAGAGATAAACTTATCTGCTTCTCTTGATTTATCAAAATTAGTTGCTAACAAGGCTGTTACGACTTCTTCACTATGATTTTGTTTAGCTGAAGCATTCATCACACTCGTCGCTTCTCCACGAATAAGAAATTGATTCCATAAAGCATCAACACAAAGTGCCGTCACAGGATGTTGAATTGAGGCAAGATTAAAAGTGTCTTTTAATTTATTCACGATACCTATCCTTTACTTAAAGCGTTTGTGATAATGTCTTTCAACCGTCTTAGCGGCACGGTCATAGTCTTTTGAAGGGTCAAGACCAAAAGCGATCGGGTTTTTCATTGGGCCGATTTTTTCAAAACTTGAGGCTAACAAAAAGCTATTAAATACAATAAAAGCGGCACCGATAAAACCAACACCACCAGAAACGAGTGCCATGCCTAAGTTAAGGGCTAAAAATCCACCACCAAAGAAACGGTTGATTGTTTTACAATGGTCACGCCCAGCTTCCATTTGATTAATAAGCGCCGCGATCACTGTTGTATCACCAGCCCCCATACTTGCATATTGATCCATAATTTGAGAAGCACCTGGCTTGTACATAAAACCATTCCATGTTGCGTCACAAATAATTGAAGTTGCTTTAGCATTGAATTCTTGTCTCATATTTTCCTCTTTCTTATAATTTTTATTATTATGAGAACAGATTACAGAAAGATACTTATATGTCAAGTTCAATCCGTATTTTCGATCTCAAGCAAATTCAACAAGGTTTGAAACGCTTGCTTTTGATCTTTTCCTGCAGAGTTTTTTATATCCAAAATTTCATGCATCGCTTGCTCAACAGCTACTGCGTGACACTCTTTTTGAAAAAACTCAGGTACAACCATCCGTTTTAAATGAATATTGGTTAAATGCATATAAGGTGTCTTCACCAATACTTTTGCAATCAGACTTGTTAAATTATTCATTTTATAGGCAACGATATGCGGTATTTTGGCTAAAGATAATTCAAAGCCGATCGTCCCCGAAGTCGCCATCGCCGCATCTAAAGAGGCTATTAGAAACTCTTTTTGACTAACATCGTCAATCACAATGGCCTTGAATGAGCGCTTCTTAAGCCGTTTTTCAATCATCTTTTTTAAATGGGGAAGTGTTAAAATTGTAAAGACAGCATTTGGATATGATTGACTTAATTTTTCAGCCACTTTTGATAGGACAGGCAACATCCTTTTGATCTCGCCTTTGCGGCTTCCTGGGAAGATACCAATCAATTGAGTATCAGCTGCAATTCCGTGTTGATGGCGCCACAATTCTCTCTTTTTATCAAGCTCAGTGTACAAAGAAAGAAATGGATGCCCTATATAGGTTGCCGATAAGCCTTCAACCTCAAAATAAGGTGGCTCGAAAGGGAATAAGCAATACAGATGATCTAAAATTTGTGCTATTTTTTTGGCACGCCCCGCTCGCCATGCCCATACAGTTGGGGCGACTAAATGATGAAATAAAGGAGCACCAGCTTCGCCTCTTTTATGAAAGAGTTTTTGATACTTTTTTATAACGCGGAAACAAAAATCAGGGGCATCAATTGTCAAAACAATATCGGGCTTAAAATCATGAATTGCTTTTGCAGTTTGATGAATACGCTTTAATAACAAACGCAAACGCGGCAGTACTTCTGCCACACCCATTACAGAGAGGTCTTCCATCTCAAATAATGTTTCAAAATTCCCTACTTGTGTTAAAGAATGCCCACCGACACCAGCGACTTTTATCTCTTGGTCTTTATAATGATCTTGTAGAAAACGAGCCCCTAATTGATCACCTGAGGCTTCCCCTGCAATAACAAAGATTTTCAATGGCGTCGAGTTGTCATTCATGATTATAAACCAACAATGAACAGGCCTTTTTCATTTGCTGCCTTGATCATTTCATCAATATCAGCGACCAACGTCTCGCCAGCGCGTACGGCGATTCCTTTTAATCCTGCTTCATGTGCTTTTTGAACTGTTCTAGAACCAATTGTGGGCAAATCAAGACGATTATCTTGCTGTGGTTTTTTCACTTTAACAAGCACGCCTCCTTCTCCACTTCTTTGTAAGTCTTTAACGCGACCTAACAAGGAATCCGTTCCCTCAATCGCCTCGACTGCAATCACAAGCCCTTGCTGAACGACAACAGATTGCCCAACATCTGCAAAACCTAATGAGCGCGCAACCTCGCTTCCACGTCTAATATCGGCATGAGCTTGTTCATCGGGTTCAGCTTGCGTTAAAACACCTTCAGGCATCAAAATATCATCTAAAATATCTTGAATACCAATAACTGAGAAGCCTTCTTTCTCAAGCGTTTGGGAAACAATCTTCAATAAACTATCATCTCCTAAAGATTTAAGCCCAATTTTTGCAATTAATCTTGTTCCTTTTAAATCAGGACGCAGCTCTTTAAAAGCGGGTCTTTTAATGCGACCAACAAAGATAATTTCTTTCACATTTTCTTGTTTTAAACGTTCAATTGTTTTTCCAATCGCTGCAATGTTTGCCAGATAATCAATATGCTTTGGATGTTCTTGTCCTTTAAAAGCGACAACAAAAACAGGCTGAGATAAATGCGCACATTTATCAATCAGTAGATTGGGCAGAGCCCCACCTCCTGCGATAATGCCAATCTTCGCCTTATCTTCATTCATTTTTTTGAATTCCTTATTTTGTTTGGCACAAACCTACTTTGGACTTAACACGTGCAAAATCAACTATTTCTTTAACCAAATCAATATCTGCAAAGTCATTTGATGCTTTATCCAGACGCTCTGAGAGTGTTTGCTCTTCAGCTACAAAAATATCCTTATAAGCTTTTCTCAATGCTTTAATGTGATCTTTGTCAAAACCACGGCGTTCAAGACCAATTAAATTTAATCCTGTTAATTTAGCACGCTCACCTACAATCAGCGAAAATGGCACGACATCTTGCTCAACACCTGACATACCACCAATCATTGCGTGCTTACCAATACGTACAAATTGTCGAACGGCTGATAAGCCACCAACAATCACAAAATCTTCGACTTTCACATGCCCCGCCAAAGTTGCATTATTAGCCAAAATGACATTATTACCAACCACGCAATCATGAGCAACATGCGAAGAAATCATAAACAAACAATTAGATCCAACACGTGTTTCCATGTTGTCATCTTTTGTCCCTGGGTTCATCGTCACATATTCTCTGATCAAATTATTATCGCCAATAATAAGACGAGAAGGCTCGCCTTTATACTTCAAATCTTGAGGTGCTTTACCAAGTGACGCAAATGAGAAAATTTGATTATTCTGACCGATAATTGTATGTCCCTCAATCACAACATGCGAGTGCAAGACCGTTCCCGCCCCTATTTCAACATGTGGACCAATAACACAATAAGCGCCGACTTCAACATCATCCGCTAGTTTTGCACCCTCTTCAATAAGAGCTGTTTTATGAATTTTTGCCATGGTGGCAGACCCTTCTTTATTATTGTTTTCTTATTTTTCGTCTTTTGGATTATCAATAATCATCGCAGAGAATGTAGATTCTGCGCATAATTTATCACCAACAAAGGCTTCACCCTTAAACTTCCAAACCATACCACGGCTACGGATTACTTTCACATTAATGTGTAATACATCACCAGGGACGACAGGATTTCTAAAACGGGCATCATCAATTGTCATGAAATAAACAAGTTTTCCTTCAAACTCAGATCCCAATGTATGAACAACCAAAACAGCCGCTGTTTGAGCCATCGCTTCAACAATTAAAACACCAGGCATAACAGCCATATCCGGAAAATGCCCTTGGAAAAACGGCTCATTAATTGTAACGCACTTAACCCCCGTTGCTTCTTCACCAGCAGTAACGCCTTCAACCTTATCAATTAAAAGCATTGGATAGCGATGAGGAATCATTTCTTTAATACGGGCTATATCAAATGACTTTGTTTCTTCAGACATTTACGTGTTCTCCTTTTTTTCATTCTTTACAAAACTAACCTCATTATTGGCGAGTTTCTTTAATAAAATATCCTTACGCAAAGATTTCTTTAATGGTAGAGCTGGTGTTCCATTTACTTTTTCACCGGCTGCTACATCTTGTGTTACACCAGCTTGTGCACCAACTTGTACGCCAGAGCCAACTTCAATATGACCGCCAAAACCTGATTGGCCGCCAGCAACCACAAAATCGCCAAATTTTGTGCTACCTGCAATACCAGCTTGAGCGACAATAACACAGCCACGGCCTAAAACGACATTATGAGCAATCATAACCAAATTATCAATCACACAGCCATCGCCAATGACCGTATCCTTCCATGAGCCTCGATCAATTGTTGTATTCGCGCCAATTTCAACACCATTACCGATTTTAACGCGCCCGAGTTGTGGTACAGGAACATGCCCTGAAGGATCCATCGCATACCCAAAACCCGATTGTCCAATACGCGCACCAGGGTAAATAGTGACATAAGAACCAATAACAGAGTGAGAAAGTGTCACATTAGAAAAAGTTGTAAAGTGATCTCCGATCACGCAACCTGATTTAATATGTGTATAGGCGCCAATTTTAGCATTATTTCCAATCTCCACACCTGCTTCTATAATCGCATATGCATCGATTTGAGCCCCTTCTCCAATTACTGCTGTTTCATCAATGATCGCTGTTGGGTGAATAGCTTGTTGTTCCTCACCTTTTACATCTGCATAAAAAAGCTGTGTTGCCAAAGCATACGATTTATGAGGATTGCGAGATACTAAACAAATCATCTTTTTTGGCGCTTTTTCAACGAGTTTTTGATCCATAAAACAAGCGCGCGCCTTAGATCCTTTTAGCAAATCCATATATTTTGTATTTGAAAGAAAAGAGATATGGTTTTCTTCTGCATCCTCTAAAGGGAGGATATCATCTATATGTATTTCGTTTGGATTTAAATCGCTGTTCCCAGCAATCTCGCATCCTGAAATCTCCATTATTCTGGCCAATGTAAATGGCCCTTTATTTGTAAAAAAGCGCTGATCTGCCATTGATTACTCTACTTTCAAATCGATATGATCTAAATCATCGTTTAATGCTTTATAGATCTCAGGTGTCATGTCTAATGCTTGATCAACAATAATAATATTCTGTCGTGGCAAGACAAGACTTGCATCTCTCTCTTTTGCATTATTCGCGATCAATTTAACAGCCTCTGAACGAAGTTGATCCATTGCTGTTGAAAAAGCTTTATCAAGCTTTGCTTGCTTTTCTCGGACTTCTTTTTGTACGGCAATCACTTTTTTTTCAAAAGCGGTGCGCTCATTTTTAAAATCTTCTGGTGATAAGTTTTCTTTTTTATCGACTAAATTCTTTTCACCTTCTCTAAGCTCTTTTTCTTTGTCTGCAATCTCGTCTTTATAAGAATCTCGTAAGGTTGTTAATTGTTTTTGGATTGATTTAGCTGCTTTTGTTTCTTGCATTAAATAATGCATATCAACAATTGCGACATTGTTAGGGACAACAATCGCCTTTTCTTCTGCATAGGAAATACTTGAAAAAAGAACACTGAACAGCGCAAATAAAATAAAAAAACGGCGATAATTTATCATCTTAGAATCCTTTATATGTGTGTTTTAAGCGTCTTTAAAAACGCGTCCCAAACGCTAAGCTAAAGACTTGATCTTCATCATACTCTTCATCAACTAAAGGCGTTGCAAAATTCACACGAATAGGACCAAGAGGAGAATCCCAAGAAACCCCAACCCCTGCTGTAACACGAATTGTATTATCATCGCCAAGGGCTGTTGTGTTTGTATCTGGCGTATCCCAAAGCGATCCAGCATCAGAGAAAGCATGACCTTTCACACCAAATTCTTCAGGCAATCCTAAAGGAAAACTCAATTCTGTAGAAACTGTATAATATTTTGTTCCCCCTAAAGAGTCATCTGTTGATAAATCGCGTGGACCGACACCTGATTGCGCAAATCCTCTAAAACTATTATCTCCTAAGAAATAACGGTCATTAATAGAAACCTCATCATCATCATAGGCAAAAATCCAGCCCCCTTTAACACCAAGGCTTAAAATTACATCCTCAGATACAGGCTGGTAGTAAATACCACTTGCTTCTGAATTAAAGAAATGAGCATCACCGCCTAAGCCTGCCAATTCATTAAACAAACGCAATGAATATCCTTCTGTCGGAGCAATACGGCTATTACGTGCATCATAAAACAATGTTTGTGACACAGCGGAAGTGACACGATCCCCTTCTTGATCACTAATAAAACGTGAGGCTGTTGATTGCACATTTTGAATCTTATTATTAACAATACGATACCCCAATGAATGACGTAATTTACGTGATAACGGATACCCTAAATTAACGCCTAAACCAGTTCTAACCAAATCATACGAACTCTCATCTTGTAAATCTCTGCTTACATGGAATACATTTGTTGATAAACGCAAATCACGCCCTAAAAAATAAGGCTCAGCAAAACTAACATCAGCCTCAGAACGTTCGCCAGCAAGCGCTAAAGACAATCCAATTTCTTGTCCACGTCCAAGAAAGTTTCTTTCTTTAATTCTAAAGTCCGCCAAAGGACCATCAGCTGTCGAGAACCCTGCACCAATAGAAAGCTCACCCGTTGATTGCTCAACAACATTAATATTAATATCGCGACTATCTGGAGAATCTCCTGGCTGGATATCAAAACTTACTTTTTCAAAATAGCCAAGCTCTTTAATTTTTTGTTCTGATTTCGTGACACGATCTTTATTGAAAGGATCTCCTTCCACCATTTCTAGTTCACGACGAATAACACGATCAAGCGTACGAACATTGCCTTCCACATTAATTTCATCAACATAGATCGGAGGTCCTTCTTCAATAACAAAGGAAACATCAATGATTTGCGTTTCGCGGTTAAGGTCTATTTCTGAACGCACACGAACGAAGGGAAGTAATTGCCCTTCAACAGCCTTTGTTAAGGCCTCTGATGTTTCTTCAACCAATGTGTCATTAAACCATTCTCCTGTTTCAACAAACACATGCTCATCTAAACCAGCGACATCAACACCAATCAATCTATTTACAATACTAATATCGCCAATACGATAGCGAGGTCCTTCATTGACTGTAAAAGTTAAGAAGAAACCTTCCTTATCCTGAGAAAGTTCTGCAATCGCAGACAAAACAGAAAAGTCAGCATATCCTTGACTTAAATAAAAACGTCTAAGAAGCTCTTTATCAAACTCAAGACGATCTGGATCATATGTATCATTGGCTGTTAAAAACTTATACCAACGCTCTTCTGAAGTGACGATAACATCTCTTAGCTCTTTGTCATTATACTCTTTATTATTAATAAACGTAATACGTTTAACTTTTGTTTCAGGCCCTTCATCAATTTCAAAAACAACATTCACGCGGTTTTGTTCAAGCTTAATAATTTTAGGCTCAATTTTAACACCAAAACGCCCAGATCTGCGATATACCTCTTGTATACGTGCGACATCCGATTGAGCCTTCGCGCGTGTAAAAATAGAACGCTCTCTTAATTGGATCTCTGGCGAGAGCTTTGGATCATCAATGCGCGCATTTCCTTCAAAAGCAACTTCATTCACTAATGGATTTTCAACGACTTTAACACGCAATGTTCGAACATCCTGCTCAATTTTAACATCTGCAAACAACCCTGTCGCAAATAGCTTTTTCAACGAGTCATCCACAGCCGAAGCTTCAAACTCATCTCCTGTTTTAAGAGAAAGATATGAAATGATCGTCTTTTCTTCAATACGTTGCGCACCTTCAACTTCAATACGGCGAATAACATCGGCAAAAACTGATTGAGAAAATGTCACCAAAACAAGTAACACTAAAAGAAAAACATGCATTTTTTTTATCATTGTCATATCAGCCTGAACCCTTTTTTATATTAATGACCCAAGATACTCGAATACGCGCATCTGCACAAGGTCATTCCACGTGGCAAAGACCATTAAAGCAATCAAACATGTAAATCCAAACCTAAAGCTATATTCTTGTGTTTGCTCACTCACAGGAGAGCCTTTAATTGCTTCCACACCATAAAAGACAAGATGTCCGCCATCTAGCATCGGAATCGGGAATAAATTTAAAAGCCCTAAATTAATAGAGAGAAGCGCCGCAAATGTAATGAGGGAAACAATCCCCAGCTGAGCAAATTCACCTGCCATCGCACCAATACGAATAACGCCGCCTAATTCCTCTGTCCCACGGACACCAACTATTATTTGACCAATAGCTTCTAGTGTACCCCATGTGATAACCCCTGTTTCAATGAATGCAGCCTTAATTGCCTCTGTCACAGAAAACTCTTGTATTTCCATCCCATCAACAGCGGCAACACCGATCATGCCTTTTGAATGTTTAAATCCGAAACGGTCTTCGCCTATCACCTTTTTAGGGGTAACAACAAAAGATTGCACTTCTTCATTACGTTCAACAAGAACATCCATAGGTTGGTCCAAGTTTAAAGCAACTGATTGTTGAATATCTTTGAAGCTTGAAATTGTCTTGCCATTAATCTCTACAATACGATCACCTGGTTCAATCCCTGCCTTAGCAGCGGCACCATCTTCAACAATACCACCAACTAAATTAGGAATGTGAGGCTGTCCAACAATGGCATACAAACCTGCAAGTAGAATAATCGCGAAGATAAAGTTAATTGCTGGCCCTGCAAATACGATCGCTGAGCGTTGAGCAACTGATTTATTAAAGAAAGCAACTTTTTTATCTGCATCACTCATTGCTTCACGTTGCTCTTCATCAACACTCATGCTTGAAGGATCTTGATCACCATACATTTTTACGTAACCACCAAGCGGTAAAAGTGAGAATTTCCAACGTGTTTGTTTTTTATCTGTAAAGCCGAACACTTCTTTACCAAAACCAATAGAAAAAACTTCTACGCGGACACCACACATACGTGCGACAATAAAGTGCCCCCATTCATGAACAAAAACCAAGACACTTAGAACAACAAAAAACGGGACTAAAAAATCAACCGTAAAATCAATAGGTGCTTGGACGAAGTTTTGTAGAAAATCCATTTCGGCTTCACTCTTTCTTATTCAATTAAATAGATCATATTAGTTATACGCAATTTATCGAGCAGGTCAATCAATTTAGCTGAAATAATCCTGCTAAAACGACCTCATTATATCTCTAATATATGTTCTTAAAGCGTTACTGTTGCTTGAGCGTAATTTAAAATGCAGTAATGAACAAAACCGACACAAGCTGCAACAAAAAGTAATCCATCCACACGGTCTAAAACGCCTCCATGCCCAGGGATAATAGCTCCACTATCCTTCACTTTATAATGCCTTTTTACAAAAGATTCTAATAAATCGCCTACTTGAGCGACCGCCCCCAAACAAAATGAAAATAACGCAATTGCATAAAATTTATAATCAAAGAAATTTACTTGGATCAATAATTCATCATGACGCACTAAAAAGCCAATAATGCTAAACAATGCCCCCGCTAGCATACTCCCACAGCACGCCCCCCAGAAACCTGACCATGTCTTATTTGGGCTAATTTTTGGTGCAAGCTTAGGGCCTTGAAGGCGCCTTCCTACAAAATAAGCACATGTATCACTCAACCAAGTTACAGCAAAGATATAAAGAACTAAAATTAGACCAATATCATAATCACTTCTAATCCAAGCAAGGGCGTTCATTGGTATTCCAATATAAGGGATCCCAAGCGACACGACAAAAGCATGGCGCCTCGTATTGTTCAAAAGAAGAAACAAAAAGAACGTTGTTCCCATTAACAAAAGCCCCATCAGCCCAACGATAACAGACATATGAGAACTAACAATCATAGGAAACAAAATAACAATCATAGAAAAAATAGTATATCGCACACGGTTTTTGGCATTTTTCTTATCAACCATGCCATACCATTCATACAAGGCAATTGCAGCTAGCGTAATACATAAAATACCAAATGTGAAAGATGAGAGCGTCATTAATAAAGCTCCAACTCCCATCACAATACCTGATACAAGACGCGTCGCTGTATCATTGGCTATTGCAAATTTTGAAAAGAATTTTTTTAAGTTCATTATTTTTTTAACTTCCTTCACGACACGGCAACAATTGTATCAACACGCCCAAAACGGCGGTCTCTTATTTTGTATTCTGCTAAAGCTTGATTAAAGTCTTCTTCATCAAACTCAGGCCAATATTTGGATGAAAAATAATATTCCGCATAGGCTGACTGCCATAACAAGAAATTGCTAATACGTTTTTCACCACTTGTACGAATAATCAAATCTGGGTCATTCAAACCATGAGTCATTAAATATTGTTCAAACAACTCAATAGGTTGTTCATCAGGGTCTAAACCTTTATCAATGCAAGTTCTTGCAAAGCCTTGACTTGCTTTAAATATTTCATCTCTACCGCCATAACTAATAGCAATTGCAATTGTCAAAGCTTGATTATCTTTTGTATCTTCTTCTAAGGCTTCGATCATCTCACAAATGTCATCATCTAATCGTGTTCTATCACCAATGACACGTAAACACGCATTCTCTTTTTTAAACTTAGATGCTTCATTTTTAAGATAACGTCTTAAAAGCCCCATAAGTTCAGATACTTCGGCTTCTGGTCTGTTCCAATTTTCAAGTGAGAAAGCAAAAAGGGTCAACTGCTTAACACCAGCTTCTTTAGCCCATTTAACAACATTTTTAACTGTTTCAGCCCCCTGACGATGACCCGCCGTCCGAGGCAAGCCACGAGCTTGAGCCCAACGCCCATTCCCATCCATAATGATACCTATATGATGAGGCACACTATCTTGAGATATTTGTGTCAAACTCCAAACCCTTCTCTATACTACTTCGCTACAATAAGCTATACGGTCAATTATCACACTTGTGTGATTTCACCTTCTTTATGTTTAAACAGATCATCAATTTGAGAGATGAATTTATCTGTAATTTTTTGTACATCATCTGATAAGCGCTTTGCTTCATCTTCTGACGCATCGCTTGCCTTGACTTGATCCATGCCATCACGACGAATATTACGAATAGAAATACGCGCTTGTTCTGCGTATTTACCAGCAACTTTAACAAGCTCCAGACGACGCTCTTCGTTTAATTCAGGAACAGGAACACGTACAAGAGAGCCATCGCGCATCGGGTTTAACCCTAGACCCGCATCACGAATAGCCTTTTCAACAGCCGCAACTTGAGATTGATCCCATACTTGAACCGTTAACATACGGGGTTCTGGAACGTTCACGCTGGCAACTTGGTTAATTGGCATTTTACTGCCATAAACCTCAACAACAACACTTTCAAGTAAATTGGTTGAAGCACGCCCCGCGCGTAGTCCACTAAATTCTTTCTTTAATTGATCCACTGCGCCAACCATACGACGCTCTAACCCTGCTTTATCTAAATCAGACATGTGCTACCTCTTTCTTATCTTGTTGACTATCTACCACTGTACATACAGCTTTTCCATTCAGCAATCTAGAAAAACCACCTGCTTCTAACATTGAAAAAACAACGATCGGGATATTATTATCACGTGCAAGCGTAATTGCAGATGCATCCATTACCTTAATATCTTTGGCTAAAACATCCAAGAAATTCAAATGATCATAACGTACCGCATCATCATATTTCATTGGATCCTTGTCATAAATACCATCTACTTTTGTAGCCTTAATAATCGCATCACATTCCATTTCTGACGCACGGAGTGCTGCTGTTGTATCTGTTGTAAAAAACGGGCTACCGATACCCGCAGCAAAAATAACGACACGTCCTTTTTCTAAATGACGGATTGCTTTACGGCGAATAAAAGGCTCACACACACTCGCAATTGGAATAGCTGATTGAACACGTGTTTGAATTTCTAAATCTTCTAATGCAGATTGAATAGCAAGCGCATTCATCACGGTTGCCATCATCCCCATAAAGTCCGCTGTTACCCGCTCCATACCATTTGCCGCTCCAGCAACGCCGCGGAAGATGTTTCCAGCGCCAACAACAACACAGACTTCAGCGCCCAGATCAACGCCTTCTTTAATATCAAGAGCAACACGTTTAACCGTTTCAGGATCAATCCCGTATTCACGGTCTCCCATTAATGCTTCACCAGACAGTTTTAACAAAACTCTTTTATAACGGATGTCTTCACTCATAAGTATTTATGCTTTCTTTTTATTTTTATGTGTTCGACCTACATCATGACTCATAAAAAATGAGCCTCGACACAAAGTAACGAGGCTCACTTAAAATTACAAGAATTTTATCACTTCTTTATGATGCCATTGCAGCAACTTCAGCAGCGAAATCATCTTCTTTTTTCTCAACGCCTTCACCAAGTTCGAAACGCACATAACCTGTCATTTCAATCTCAGTTCCAAGGTCTTTTGCAGTATCTGCAATAACTTGAGAAATTTTACGATCTGTATCCATAATGAATGCTTGCTCTAAAAGAACAACTTCTTCGTAATATTTACGCATACGACCTTCAACCATTTTCTCAGCAATTTCTTGTGGCTTACCACTTTCTTTTGCTTGCTCGATAAGAACTTCACGCTCACGGGCAACTTTATCTTGGTCTAAGCTTGTAACGCTTAACGCTTCTGGACGAGCCGCAGCGATATGCATAGCAATTTGTTTACCCAAAGTTGCAAGCGCTTCTGCATCACCTGTTGACTCAAGAGCAACAAGGACACCGATTTTACCCATATCTGTTGCCAAAGCTGAGTGAATGTATGTTGCAACAACACCACTTTCTACAGATAATTTAGCGACACGACGCAAGTTCATGTTTTCACCGATGCTTGCGATTAAATCTGTCACAGTATCTGCAACTGATTTACCATTTAAATCTGTTGCTTTAACAGTTTCGATATCACCATCTGTTGTCAATGTAAGTGTTGCAATATCAGCCGTTGCTTTTTGGAATTGCTCGTTACGGCTAACAAAGTCTGTTTCAGCATTAAGCTCGATAACAGAAGCTTTTGTGCCTGTTGTTGCAACAGCAACTAAACCTTCAGCCGCCGCACGACCTGCTTTTTTCGCAGCTGATGCAAGACCTTTTGTACGCAACCAATCCACAGCAGCTTCCATGTCGCCATTTGCTTCTGCTAATGCTTTCTTACAATCCATCATGCCCGCGCTAGTTTTATCACGAAGCTCTTTTACCATTGATGCTGTAATTTCAGCCATTTCTCTTCTCCTTATTTTAGTTCGGTTATCAATAAGCTTAAAGGGGATTAAGCTGCTTCTTCTTTTTTCTCTTTTGCGTCTTCAGATGTTTCCTCAGCAGCAACATCTTCCTTTGTTTCTGTTACAACAGTTTCTTCAGGAAGTGTTTCTGATTCACCAACATCTTTACCAGATTTAGACACAGATTGCGCGATACCATCTAAAACAGAACCCGCAAACAAATCCATGTAAAGTGAAATCGCACGAAGCGCATCATCATTACCTGGAATTGGGAAATCAACACCATCTGGATTACTGTTTGTATCCAAGATAGCAACGACAGGAATACCTAAGTTACGTGCTTCAGCAATTGCTGTTTTCTCTTTGTTTGTATCGACAACAACGATTAGGTCTGGCAAACCAGCCATATCTTTAATACCACCAAGAGATAAATCAAGCTTTGTACGCTCACGCTCTTTTTGCAGAAGTTCTTTTTTCGTTAATCCAGTTTCTTCTTTTTCGAATAATTTCTCTAAAGATTTCAAACGACGGATTGACTGTGACACTGTTTGCCAGTTTGTCAACATACCACCCAACCAACGGTGATTAACGTAGTATTGACCACATTTCTCAGCCGCTTCAGCGATTGGCGCAGCCGCTTGGCGTTTTGTTCCAACAAAAAGAACACGACCACCATTTGCAGCAACGTCACGGATTGTTGTTAATGCTGTGTATAATAAAACAGCTGTTTGTTCTAAGTTAATGATGTGAACATTATTTCTTTCACCAAAAATGTATTTTTTCATTTTTGGATTCCAACGATGAGACGCATGCCCGAAGTGAACACCTGCCTCTAATAGATCACGCATAGTATATTTTGGTAAAGCCATTTGTATAGTTCTCCTTTTTCCAGTTTTACCTCAGCAGACACATATCTTCCTAAAACCGTTTAGAAAAACACCGGACGGATACACCTTATAAAATAAAGTAAAACCTTACTTATAAAGCACACCAAACGTCTGCTTGTTTATTAACGCTCGTGTTGTAACGCATTTTATAGTGCGAATGCAAGCTATTTTCTTGAATTTATCTATTATAAAGGTAGAATTGTTTAAATTTCTTTTACAAATAACAAATAATCGGCATTATTGGCAATTATGATTACATTTGATTCCGTTGGACTACGTTATGGGCAAGGGCCCGAAATATTGAGGGACTTAACCTTCCACCTTGAAAAAGGATCATTTCACTTCCTAACGGGAGCCAGTGGTGCTGGTAAAACATCTCTTTTAAAACTCATGTATCTTGGATTACGCCCAACACGAGGACGTATTCGTATGCTTGATGTTGATCTTCATACAACAAAAAGAGAGCAGCTTGCAAAGCTCAGAACTCAAATCGGTGTCGTCTTCCAAGATTTCAGACTCCTTTCTCACCTATCCGCGTTTGATAATGTCGCGCTTCCATTACGCATCATGAATAAAGAAGAAAAAGATATAAAAGCGCATGTAAGTGAGCTTTTACACTGGGTTGGCTTAGGTGATTACATGAATGCGAAACCATCAACGCTTTCTGGAGGGCAACAACAACGTATCGCCATTGCACGCGCCGTTATTAATCGTCCACGTATTTTGCTCGCCGATGAACCAACAGGAAACCTTGATGATGGTATCGGTTATAAACTTCTGCATTTATTTGAAGAATTAAATAAACTTGGCACAACCATCGTAATTGCCAGCCACAATGAAGAACTCATGAAGCATTTTGACCATAAACACATCTATCTCAAAAATGGTAGTGCGAAAGTCCTGCCTCATGATCAACTCCCGCATTTTGGAAAGGTTGCATCATGAAGACACAAAGACGCTATGACCTACCTCTACATAAAAAAGCTGGCTCTGGATTCATTTTATGGGTACTCGCCCTGATGTCTTTTTTATGTGCGATGACCTTGGCTGGAAGTTTTTTTCTATCCAATATCACAAAAGACTGGGAACAAGGCTTAAGAGGACAATTAACTATTGAAATCCAAGCCCCTTTAAAACAATTCGGCAGTGATATAAAGCCAGACACAGAAAAACAAGAGCGATTAGCTCAAGAGGTGTTAAAAGCATTAAAGTCGCAACACCCAAACTTAAAAGCCGACCTAATCGCTCATAGCGATGTCATCGATATGCTTGATCCTTGGCTCGGCTTTGTTGAGGATGACAGTTCTTTACAAAAAGAATTCCCCATTCCAACACTTATTGCTCTTACTGTCATAGATCCTCAAATTGGCTTTAACCAAGGACTTTTAAATAAAACGCTTTCAGCCATCTCAGACACAATCTATTTAGACACACATGAACAATGGTTAACTGATATTGTACACTTAACAACAAAATTGCGTAATATTGGCTTTCTGCTCGCTTTTATTATTGCCTTAACAACCTTAACAGCGGTGGCTGGTGCGTCAAAATCACGCCTTACAATGCATTTTAATGAGATTGAGCTTTTACATTTAATGGGTGCTGGTGATAGCTATATTGCCAAACAATTTTCAAGACATGCAGGATGGATGACACTAGAAGGCTGTGGCGTAGGTATCTTTATGGCACTTAGCAGTATCTTTATTATTACACTAGCTCAGACATCTGGTATTGATAGCCTTGTCCCAACATTAGAGCTTTTTTGGTATCAGTGGATCATGCTATTTTCCATTCCTTTTATCGCTTGCGGTATTTCATATCTTACCGCAGGCATTACTAGTCGCTTCTTCTTACGGTGTTTACCATGAAGACTGTGCTTTTTACATGTATTAGAAAAATGACAAAGCTAATGGCTTTGTTTGGAACTGTGTGGCTCATCTTATTCATAAGCTTTATTACTCAAACGCAAAAAAGCTACAGCGACCATATCCTAAATGACGTTGATGCCGTTGTCGTTTTAACAGGTGATGACAATCGCATTTCACATGGCGTTTCTTTTTTTGAGACACATAAAATTCCTTATATATATATCAGTGGTGTCCATAAAAAATTCTCAAGAAATAATTTAGAGAGCTCAAGACGGTGTTGCTTTGTCATGGGATACGAAGCCTATAATACACAAAGCAATGTGAGTGAAGTCCATGAATGGCTTAAGAAAAAAAGCTTTAATCATATTGTGCTTGTGACCTCTGATTATCACATGCCACGTGCATTACGTATGTTTGAAACAGCTATGTCCCCTGCCATAACAATTATTCCTGAACCTATCCATTACGGAACACTCGCAGACACATTAAAAAATGCACGCCATTTCAAAGTTGTCTTTTTAGAATTTCACAAATATATGCTCTATCGCTTCTTTGATATTGAAGCAGTAACATCCTAACCGTTTTTTTTACGCTCAACACAACACTACGCTTTACGCAGCTGCATGATCATCCTCTTGTGTTAAGCTTGGTTGCAAAAAAATGCTTTCCGCCAAATCTTCTGCCGCGTCTGATGTTGAGATATTTTTCTGATCTGAGATTTCAAAAATCTTTCGTAAATTCACATCAATAATATCGAGATGCTTCATCACATCATCACGCGTATATGTGCGCGATGTGTCTATTTGGTTCATGCGTTCATAATAAACATTAATAAGACCACCTGCATTAATCACAAAATCAGGTGCTTGCAAAATACCTCTCTGGTGAAGCATCATACCATGCTTGTCTTCAAGTAATTGATTGTTCGCAGCCCCTGCAATCACAGAAACTTTAAAACGATCAAGCGTTTCATCATTGATAACACCACCAAGTGCACAAGGAGCAAAAACATCAGCCTCCACGCCGTAAATTTCTTGTGGAGAAACAACATCTGCACCAAATAACTGTTGCGCCTTTTCAACATTCCCCTCAAAAATATCAGCAACGGTTAAATGTGCTCCGGCTTTATGAAGATATCCACATAAAGCCATACCTACACTTCCTAATCCTTGAACAGCAACATGAACGCCTTCTAAACTTTCTTTTTTCAAACGATGAGAAACACTCGCTTTAATACCTAAAAAGACCCCCCATGCTGTTACAGGTGATGGATCACCACTTGCATGGTCTGAACCCTCTTTTGTGGGCAAACCAACGACAGCACTTGTATGTTTACTAACAGACACCATATCCTCAACACTTGTTCCAACATCTTCGGCAATAATGTAATCACCGCCAAGCTTTTCAACAAAGCGTCCCATTGCTTCGAACAGTTCAGGTGTTTTTTGTGTACGCGCATCACCGATAATAACCGACTTACCACCGCCTAACTTTAACCCTGCCAAGGCGGCTTTATATGTCATACCTCGAGAAAGTCTTAAAACATCTGTTAACGCTTCATCATCACTCGCATAAGACCACATACGACATCCGCCAAGACCAGGGCCTAAATTTGTGTTATGGATAGCGATAATCGCTTTCAACCCTGTTTCTGGGTCAGAAAAAAAACTGACATGTTCGTGATTATCAAAGGATGTATTCTCAAAATAAGGCATAATTAAAGTGTCCTTTCCTATCCTGTTCAAATTGTTGCGACGCACAATAATTTTATTATATTGTAATAATATTATTATACAGGATAACAATGAGTTACATAAAGCCTTTTGCCTTCTTTTATCAAAAAAGGAAATAATCTTATTTTTTTGATCCTTATTGCGTTTTAAAATTCTCAGAAAGAATATCTAAAATATGCCGCATCTCTTGTGGTAGATCCGTTTCAAACGACATTTCTTTTTTGCTGCGCGGGTGAATAAATCCAATTTTACGGGCATGCAAGGCTTGCCCTGTTAAGTTTTTAACATTCTCATGAAAACGATCATATAACGCATCATCTCTAAAGATTTGCTTTGTTTTCCTAATCGCACGTTCATCACCTTGCCCATAGGTTTGATCTCCAAGTAAACTATGGCCAATATGAGTCATATGAACGCGGATTTGATGTGTTCTACCAGTTCTTAAGCGACATTCAACAACATCAATAATGTTAAAATATCTCTTAATAACACTGTAATCTGTAATTGCTTCTTTACCGCCATCAAACAAAACAGCCATCTTTTGACGGTTTGTTTTTGAACGCCCTAACTGAGTTTCAATACAATCTTCTTTATTTTTTAGATTCCCCCAAACAAAACACGTATAGGTTCTACTTAGTTTACGGGTTTCTAATTGTTTAGAAAGATGCGCATGCGCCATGTCATTTTTAGCAACCAACATAAGCCCTGATGTATCCTTATCCAAACGATGAACGATACCAGGTCGGATTTCACCGCCAATACCTGATAAGTTATCACCACAATGATGAAGCAAAGCATTCACCAAAGTGCCTGTATGATGCCCCGCGCCAGGATGTACAACCAAACCTATTGGCTTATTAATGACCAATAAGTCATTATCTTCATATACAATATCAAGAGGAATGTCCTCAGCCAAGATATGATCAATCGCTTTTGCCTCTTCAACTATTACATCTATAACATCACCGACTTGAACCTTTTTCGAAAGAGGGTGTGCACCATCTTGATTGACGTGAACACCACCCTCCTCATAGATTTTCTTCAAACGAGAGCGTGAAATATCTGGCAAAAGAGAAACTAATGCTTTATCCAAACGCAAATTTGCGTTAGTGTCGTCAATCTCAAATCTGTAGGAGGTTGTATTACTCATGATGTTACGTCTTGTTAAAATCGCTATTATATTAATGACACTTGCTATTGTTGTGCTCAGCAGTTTAATCATTCACAAAATTTTTACAAGCTCTTCTAGCAGCACATCTAAAATCACTTCAAAAACAATCGAATTACCAAACACTTCTATTAAAACAGTGTCTGCAAATGAAGATGAATTAATTTTACTGACCAATCAAAATGAAATTATCATCATCAGTAAATCAACAGGTAAACAGATATCTCATTTTACGCTAAAAGAGAAAATAGAAGATTAAGACGTTTTACGGACATCATCGCCCCAAGCTTGCAGCAATTCTTTTTGCTCTTTTTCTACTTGCACTAAACGCCTCATAGCACTACGCCTTAAAAACTCCCCTACAATTGGAGGAATAAATTTATTCAATGCCCAACCAATAAAGCACCCAAAATATATAACGATGAGTGTTTTAGGATCCATCAAAAGTGTCAACGCATTCGCCATATCATGCTTTCGCTGCCACAGAATAAGCACATAAGAAATAACAGGAGCCAAATTCATAAAACACATTGCAAACGCACCCATCTTACGACGGTCATTATCAACGTAAAATGCAACAATTGTCGGGAGCATCCCTACCAAAACTATAATCGTAGTTGGCATAAAAATAAGGGCAACAAGCATAAAAGTAAGGGGCAAAACACGTCTTACCAAAAAACTTTTTTTTGGTTTTCCTGCTTGTTCACTTTTGTTATCTGCTTTTGTTTTCTTAGCTGCCATCTTTTAAAAACCTTTAATTAATAGATCATCGTCATAAACACAATAAAAGAAACTGTTGCCAGAATGAATGAGATCAGCGCAGAAACCTGTCTTCCCTCAGAAACCCCCATTTCAGGATGTTGAATCTTCATATTTAAAACTTTTTTCTCTTTCTCTAGCTTCATAAATGTTAGCTGGGCTTTACTAAAGCCTAACACATCTTCTTTCATTAAATTTGTATTGCTTATATGACGTAACATAGCAACCAAATCACCTTGCCTTGATATCTTTTCAAGATCTTTTTTTATCGCATCTCTTAACTGTCTACTATGAAATGCTTCTATCACAGGATCCATTAACGTCATCATCCATCCTGCTAAATTTGACAAATTTGACATCTCACTAAAATTTTGAATAGAAGCAAATAATGTTAATGTTGAATGATAGCGTATATTTAAATCAGTTGACCCAAGAAGCTGGATATCACCTTCATTTGATCCTGAAAAATGGACTGTTAAATATGCCGCGATATGATTATCAAAAGGTTCTTCTGGTCTATCATCACGTTTAGCAACAAGCTCTAAACCAACAATCACACCAATCGCATTATAAACATAAAATTTATCAAAAAGTGGGCTTAAGCACTGAACATCACGGTTTAAAAAGTAAAGACATCTCTCCATCCCATTTCCAAAAGCTCTTTTACGAAGATATTCCTGACATCTTTTCAAGGATTTTAAAATATCATTTTGCTCACTACTTCCTTCTGAGCTCAACGTAAACCAAAAAGGAACGAGCTCTTCTGATAAAATAGAAGCAAACATTTCAGCGCCGCCTTTTTTACGCGCCAATGTACTAATCATTTGCCCCATTGAATCGGGCATAAAAGAATGCTCTTTATAGCGAATGGGACCAACAGGGTCTAATGCCATTACAACACGTGATACAATCGCCATCATACCGTCGCTATCATCACCATCTGTTGCCAAATGTGCTGTCGCCATTCTATAGCGATCTGCAATGGATAAATCTGTTAATGTGCGCCCCAACCATTTATGTAAGGATTCATCTTTAATCACTTTGAATGCTTCGCTAGGATTTTTTGCCAGATCGCGTGCCAAAAGCCTTAAACTTGTATAGTGCTTCTTCATAAATTCAAAAGACCGCTCCGCTTTTGGCTCTGGTGATGTTTGGCGCGGCGTTTGTCTTGAGCCATCACACCATTTTTGTAGATCGCTTAAATCCCATCTTTCATGAATATTATCAACAAGAAGCCCACGAAGAACTTCGTTAATTGCTCCAGAAATTCTTTGCTGGCCTAAGAGGAGAGAGAAAGTACCATAACGCAATTTACCCTCTATAATTTCATTAACGGATAATCCTTCAACAGGGTTGCGCCCAACCATAAGGATCGCCAACGTCACGCCTAAAGCATATAGATCATTTTGAATATGCCCCATTCCTTTACCATCTGGCTCAGCCATGGCAAGCTCAATAGGCTCAAATAAAACATGCTCATCATACCCTAATGGTAAAGCTAAACACGGATTAATCACAAAGGTTTTACCTTGATCTAGCTGATTTTGAAATAAATTTGTTGGTCTGATAGCGCCGTGAACCAACCCTTTTTCTGCATAGCTTGTAAGCAATTCATACATTGGCTTAATGATATTACTTGCCAGCTCATCCGATGTCATTGCTTGTATAGGCGTGTTAATGTGTGACATAAATTGAGCACCAAACACATTCTCAAAAATAAGGACATATCGCTCCTCTATTTTCTCGGCGCCCCATTTCAAGAATCCATGCGCAACTAAACCTGGCACACATTTATGCGTCACACTTTGGTACGTTTTTAATAGACGGCGCCTTGGAGGAAGTTCATTTGCACAGACAAAACACACAAAACGTCTGTTTTTATTTTGGTTATCTCTTGCTTCATATGCCTTAACATAAGGGTTTGATAGCGCTTTAATTTCCTTATAAACGAACACTTCGTAACGACCGCGAAGCGTAACAATCGTTTTTTCTATTTTTTCTTTCTTAGCTTCTTCCTTAACAACCTCTTCTTCTTTTTCATGCTTTTTATCCAAAGCAGACTTAGCCAAGTCCTCGATATTAAGGTTTAACTCAATATCGTCTTCTTTTTTGTCCTTCGTATTATTTTGTTCTTTTTTTTCTGCCACGAGAATAGATCCTGCTTAGACAAACATTGAAAATCTCGCGACATTAGAATTATGCCGCGAAAGGGTCATGAAGCAACATTGTATCATCTCTTTCTGGAGAAGTAGAGAGTAAATTTACTTTAACCTCAATTAAAGCCTCTAAACGACTGATATAATCCCTTGCCTCTTGGGGTAATTCTTCAAAATTACGAACGCCATATGTCTTTCCAGACCAGCCTTTCATACTTTCATAAATAGGCTCAACGCGTGCTTGATCTTGTTTATTTGCGGGCAAATAATCAACCTCTTTGCCATCTAATTTATAGCCTGTACAGATTTTAAGTTCTTCCATCCCGTCTAAAACATCTAACTTCATTAAAGCAATACCATCAATACCTGACACCTTAATCGCTTGACGCACAAGAACAGCATCAAACCAACCGCAACGGCGTTTACGCCCTGTCACTGTTCCAAATTCATGGCCACGCTCGCCTAAGCCTTCACCAATATTGTTTTGCTGCTCTGTTGGAAAAGGCCCTTCACCAACACGGGTTGTATAGGCTTTTGTAATTCCTAAAACGTGATTTAAGTTTTTAGCACCAACACCTGAGCCAATCGCCGCTTGAGGCGCAATTGTATTTGACGAGGTTACAAATGGATATGTACCATGATCAATATCAAGAAGCGTTCCTTGCGCGCCTTCAAACAATATTTTCTTACCTGCTTTTTTAGCATCATCTAAATATTTCCAAACAACCCCTGCATGCTCACTCAAGCGTTCAGCATAGCTCATCACATAGTCATATAAATCTTCAAATTTATACTCCTCAACGCCAAAACCTCGAAGCAAAGCATTGTGGAAGAATAAAATATCTTCGATTTTGTGTTTTACCAATTCATCATCTGATAAATCCCCCACACGTAAAGAGCGGCGCGCTACCTTATCAACATAAGCAGGACCAATTCCTTTACCGGTTGTCCCGATTTTGTTTTTCCCTTTAGCCTCTTCTAATATTCTATCCAAATGCGCATGGATCGGAAGAATAAGCGGTGTATTTTCTGCAATCATTAAATTTTCAGGAGAAATTTGAACGCCTTGTTCTGAGATCCGATCAATTTCATCAAAAAGCGCTTTCGGCTCTAAAACAACGCCGCTCCCGATCACAGACATCGTACCCTCACGCACAATCCCTGAGGGGAGTAGACTTAATTTATAAACGGTGTCACCAACAACAAGCGTGTGTCCCGCATTATGCCCGCCCTGAAAGCGAACGACGATATCAGCTTTAGATGAGAGCCAATCGACAACTTTTCCTTTTCCTTCATCACCCCATTGAGAACCAACAACAACAACACTACTCATACCCGAAAAACCTTTGCTTTAGAGTTAAAATTACCGTATTTTGTGCGTAAGAAAATTTTTAAGAAGTCTTACGTATAGAAAGTAACAGAGTCGTCCATGTCAAACAAGAAGCTTTACAAACCAAATGCAATTAGTGGCTTTCCTGAATGGTTGCCAGAAGTTCGTTTTATTGAACAGCAATGGATGGATAAAATACGTAACGTGTTTGAAAGCTATGGATTTTGCAACATAGAAACCCCTTCTGTAGAAGAGCTCGATGTCTTAACCGCTAAAGGAGATGTTGATAAAGAAATTTACACATTAACGCGCCTGCACGCTGATGAAAAAGACAAAAGCGATGCGCGCCTAGCCCTCCACTTTGATCAAACTGTTCCATTCGCACGTTATGTGGCGCAAAACTTTAACGACCTAACATTCCCGTTTAAGCGCTATCAGATGCAACGTGTTTGGCGCGGCGAGCGCCCTCAAGAAGGTCGTTTTAGAGAATTTTATCAATGTGATATCGACGTGATCCATGTTGATAATCTCCCCATCCACTTTGACGCAGAAATGCCCGCAATCGTGCACGAGATTTTAACATCCCTCAATATCGGTGATTTTGAAATTCGCCTTAATAACCGTAAAATTTTAAATGGGTATCTAGAAGTCATCGGCGTCAAAGATATTGTATCAGCCATTCGCCTCCTTGATAAGTTTGATAAAATAGGCCATGACGGTGTAAAAAAACAACTCGTTGAAGACTTAGGACTATCAGAGGAAAAAGCAGAGCAAGCCCTTGCACTCGCGACAATAAAAACACCTGATGATAGTTTTGTCGAAAAAGTACTCGCCCTTTTACCTGAGGGGCTCTTACAAAGTGATGTGCCTCACTCGGAAATCCCGTATTCTGATGCGCCATACACCGATCATTTAGAACATGACGCAGCAACACTTCGTGAAGGACTAGAAGAACTTAAATTTGTAATGCAGCAATTACCGCAAGCAAATATTATCGCAGACCTTTCCATCGCCCGCGGTTTTGATTATTATACTGGTACCGTTTATGAAACCTTATTTATCGACGCCCCTGAATATGGCTCAATTTGTTCTGGGGGACGTTATGATGATTTAGCAAGTTCTTACATCAATAAGAAACTTCCTGGCGTTGGGATCTCTATCGGGTTCACACGTCTTTTCTCAAAACTTTTAAAAGACGGTCATTTTGAAAATGCACCAAGCTCACCTGCGGATGTCATGGTCACATTGCCGAGTGAAGAGCAACGCCCTTACGTCATGGAAATTTGTAAAACCTTACGGGATCGTGGCTTTAAAGTTGATATGTATCACAGCGCCACAAAAATGAAAAAACAGATCGCCTACGCCGACAAAAAAGGTATTCCTTTCATCTGGTTATTTGATTTTGATAATCCAAAATCTCAATCTGTAAAAAACATGAAAACAGGCGAGCAGCTCCCTGCAGATGCAAGCGACTGGACAGGAAAATAACGCCTAAATACAAGCCTGCATTTTAGGGATCTTCATTTCTTTAAAGCGAACAGGATAAGCTCCGCTCTCTACATGTTCCAATGTTGAGAGTGTTACCTCTTTTAAAACATCAAAATTATTCTTACGCCATTCTGCCTGTGCTTCATTAAAAGATTTCTCAATCGTTGCATTTTCTTCTTGGATCAATTGTCTTGGCATTTAAAAACTCCTCAATTTTTATAACGAGAAAAAAATCTACTATTTATCGCTTGTTATGTCAAAACGAAATCACCAACTCAGCGCCAAGGCCTTAATGCGTTCAACCATAGAGAAAAAACCGTTCCTTCGGTTCGGGCTTAAATGGTCTTGTAATTCTAACTTTGTAAAGAAATCTTCAATATCAAAAAGGGCTGCCTCGCTCGGGCTACGTCCACAATAAGCAATACGTAAGATTGCTATTAACCCTCGCACGATATGTGCATCGCTATCCCCATAAAAACAAAAAACTGAAGGGTCTGAGCGATCAGGAGAAAGCCATACACGGCTCGTACAACCTAAAACCCGTGTTTTTTCATTTTTCAAGGCCTCATCCATGGGCGGTAGCTCTTGTCCCAAATCAATAACAATTTGATAGCGTTCTTCCCAATCTGTAAGCAAAGAAAAAGTTTCCAACAGCTCTTCACATGACATATCACTCATTTTTCTATCCTTTTTACCTAAAAAGTCTTGCTTTAGCTCTTGGCAAGTGCTTAATTCGTGAGTAATATTCTATTAACACAGATTCTTGTATGCTGTAAAAAGATATTCAAATAAATAACTATCCTTGTTAGGAGATCTAAACGGACATGAGCAAAGACACAGAAAAAAATACCTTATACTGCTCTTTTTGTGGCAAAAGCCAACATGAGGTGAAAAAACTGATTGCTGGTCCTAACGTCTTTATTTGTAATGAATGCGTAGAGCTATGTAACGACATTATTAAAGAAGAAGACAAAGATTCTGTTAAGCGTACAGGCGATGGTATTCCGACACCTTTGGAAATCAAAGAATTCTTAGATCAATATGTGATCGGTCAAGATATCGCGAAGCGCGTTTTATCTGTTGCTGTCCATAACCACTACAAACGTTTAGAACATGCTCAACATAGCGGCGAGGATATTGAACTTCAAAAATCAAATATCTTGATTATCGGTCCAACAGGTACTGGTAAGACACTTCTTGCTTCTACACTTGCTCGTATTATTGACGTTCCTTTCACAGTTGCCGATGCAACAACATTAACCGAAGCGGGGTATGTTGGTGAAGATGTTGAAAACATTGTGTTAAAACTTCTGCAAGCTTCTGACTATAATGTTGAAAAAGCTGAGCGCGGTATTGTTTATATTGACGAGATCGATAAAATCAGCCGTAAATCAGATAACCCGTCAATTACACGTGACGTATCAGGTGAAGGTGTGCAACAGGCGCTTCTCAAATTGATGGAAGGAACAGTTGCTTCTGTCCCACCTCAAGGCGGACGCAAGCACCCACAACAAGAATTCTTGCAAGTAGACACATCAAACATTCTCTTCGTTTGTGGTGGTGCGTTTGCTGGATTAGAAAAAATTATTTCTGATCGCGGTACTGGTAAAACAATTGGGTTTGGTGCTGACGTAAAAGACCCTGATGATCGCCGCGTAGGTGAATTATTCCTACAAGTTGAACCAGAAGATTTGGTGAAATATGGTTTAATACCAGAATTTATTGGTCGTCTACCACTGATCGCAACACTTTCTGATTTGGATATTCCTGCTCTCGTTGAGATTTTAACAGAACCAAAGAACGCGCTTGTAAAACAATATAAAAAGCTGTTTGACATGGAAGACACAGAGCTTGTATTCGAAGATGGTGCGCTAGAAGCTATTGCCCAGCTCGCTATTGAAAGAAAAACTGGTGCTCGTGGTCTACGTTCTATCATGGAAAATCTTCTTATGGATAGCATGTATGAAATTCCTGGTCGCGCAGATATCACACAAGTCGTCATCACAGAAGATGTGATCAGAGGCAAAAAAGACCCTATCTATGTCTTAAGCGATGATAACGGCAAGAAAAAAGAAAAAAAGACAAAGAAGAAAAAAGCAGACTAAGCTTTCTTCTTCAATAAAAAAAGCCCTGCCATTATAGCAGGGCTTTTTTACATGTTCATAAAACAATTTTACGCAAGAGATAAACGATACCCCTTCGCTTGAGCCATTTGCTGAGCGGACTCAAGAGCCGTTTCAACAGGCTGTGCATTCATGCTTGTATCAATTGATGCATTCTTCTTTTTATTATAATTCTCAATGAGTAAGTCCTTTGGAATTTTATAGCCATAGTAGCCACCAACACCAGCACCAATCAATGCCAATGGGAGAGCCACTATATACGCGCCTCGGTATGAATCCCCCTCGTCTCTGCGCAAAACAGCGCCAGCAATGCCACCAGCCGTCGCGCCAATCAATACTCCTGCTGCCGCAAAAACTTTGCAAGTTAACCCCCAACCTACACTAAATCCTACAGCAGACCCAACAGTCCCAGCTACAGTATATAACAGATCTCCAGTTGCCTCGCCAAGTGCCAGGCCACCAAACAAACCTGCAGCTACTGTGAATACCGGCTTTAGCCTTCCTACAAAAGCAAGCTCTGCTCCCCTTTTTGAACCAATTTCTGAATATTTTAACATTTGAATCTCCTTTTCACTGGCCGTAGTTATATCAAAGAGTGTAAAATATGTCAATAATAATTTACATAAAAATTAAACAAAATATTAACACCTCCTTTTTATGCTATTATTTCCCGTAGAAAACCTGCTATAATATAAATTACGTATCAAAGGATATAGATACGCGAAAGGATAAAGATAAAGGATATGTCTTTGGAAATATCATCATTGCTGAATGCTGGACGTGATTCTTATGCGACATTGCGTAAGCAGTCATATGCGCGTCGCGCTCGTTTTGCCTCTCTTACTGGAGGGCGTAAACCAATGAATTTCAAACCTATTGGACTATCCGCTGCCGCTCGTAATCGAGCCACTGCTATTCGCAATGGAGGAACGGCCCTCTTACAGGGGTTACTCGATTTAACAACCGCTTCTCAAGATGCTCAAGTTGATAATGTTTATAAAACAGCTGTTCAAAAAGCGGTAGAAGAATACCAAGCAGCCCAAGAAAACTTTGCTGAATCAGGAAAGCCATCTTCTACTATTTTCGATGAATCGGCATAGACCTTAAGCACCGACTTTTTTCTTTAAGAATTGGATTATAGACCCCACACCTGGGATCTTTTGATACAGCTGAGAAATAGAATCCCAATGATCAATATGCAACTTTATTTTTCCATCTTGTGTAAAATGTACTTCGCTCATACCACGAAAACGCCACTCTTTTTTCTTTCCTGTGAATAAAAAAGACCATTTAATATAGCCAATATTCGTTTGACCAACCGCATAGTCATTGATTTCAAATAAAGGTGTTGGCACATCTTCAAAGACTTTCATCAAAACATATTTCATTTCCTCTACACCTGTAACATCTTGGAAATGATCAACGAAACGGACATCATTCACAACTAACTCATCTAAATTATCGACTGTATCCACTGATAAATTTTGAAAATAACTTATATAATTCTCTAACCCTTGTTTAATGCTGCTTTGCATTGAAATCCTCTCAATCGAGTCGTATATAGTTGCATTTTTATTGGTTTTAAAGTATGTTAGCAGGGTTGTCAAAAATAAAAAAGAGCTCAAAATGACTTATGTAGTAACGGATGCCTGCATTCAATGCAAATATACTGACTGTGTAGAAGTCTGTCCTGTGGACTGCTTTTACGAAGGCGAAAACACACTCGTGATTCACCCAGATGAATGTATCGATTGTGGCGTATGTGAACCAGAATGTCCGATTGAAGCAATTATTGCTGACACAGACCCTGAGGCCGATAAATTCATAGAAATGAATCGTAAATATTCAGAAACATGGCCGAATATTACCCTCCAGAAGGACCCTCTTCCTACTGCAGACGAATTTAAAGATGTAAAAGACAAAATGCATCTTTTTTCAGATGCGCCAGGTGAAGGAGATTAACAGAAAAAATAAGGGAAACTTTTCTTGTTTAGAATGAATAAGAAATAGGGTCAAGAATTTTTTTGTTGAAAATTAACAAAAAATAAATTATTATGGTATTTCTTTTGAGAGTTCTTTCATAAGTAGCGCATACATTAAGCATGAATGCTCGCGCCAAAGACAGATGAATAAAAGAGATAAATAGTTTTTATAACAATAATAAGAAAGCGAGGACACTAGATAAATGTCAGCACAAGTAGAATTTGAAACAGGCGATATGGTTGTATACCCAGCACATGGTGTTGGTAAAATTGATGGCATCGAAACACAAGTAATCGGTGGCATGGAGATGAAGCTTTATTCTATCGCTTTTGAAGATGATCGTTTACGTCTAAAAGTACCTCTTATGAAAGCCAAAGAAGCTGGTCTGAGAAAGCTAAGCTCAAAAGGCCGTCTTGATGATGCAATGTCTACATTAACAGGTAAAGCCCGTGTTAAAAAAACAATGTGGAGCCGTCGCGCACAAGAATATGAAGCAAAAATCAACTCTGGTGATCCTGTATCTATCGCAGAAGTTCTACGTGATCTTCGTCGCGCGAATGATGACACAGAGCAATCATACTCAGAGCGTCAAATCTTCCAATCAGCCCTACAACGCTTAGCGCGCGAAGTCGCTGCTGTTGAGCATGTAACTGAAGAAACAGCATCTGAAAAATTACAAGCTGTTCTTGTCAAAGCAGCCGCTTAAGTAAAACTATTTTAATATAAGCTCTACAGCCCTTCTTACACAGAAGGGCTTTTTTTTATAAATTTTTTGTAACTTAAAAAAAATTCGAACGAATGTAATACTACGAACGTTGTATACATAAAGAACATAATTTTTTAAGGAGAAGAACATGGCTTATATAGATGATCAGCAAACGCAACTTGCTAATACTGCTTACATCCGAGAAACGATGGCAAAACCAATCCTTGAGAAAGAAGAAGAATTGGAGCTTGCGAGGCAATGGCGCGACCATAGTAATGAAAAAGCGCTCCACAAATTAACACAAGCCTATATCCGTCTTGTTGTTGCGCAAGCTGCTAAATTCAAACATTACAACCTGCCTATGGGTGATCTTATTCAAGAAGGTAATATTGGATTAATGGAAGCCGCAAAAAGATTTGATCCAGAGCGTGATCTTCGTTTTTCAACTTATGCGACTTGGTGGATCAAAGCATCCCTACAAGATTATGTCCTTCGTAACTGGTCTATTGTGCGCACAGGGACAACTGCTGCTCAAAAATCACTCTTCTTTAACCTAAGACGCCTACGCGCTCGTATTGAAAACAAAGCCGAGGACAGTTCAGATTATATGAGCTTTGAAACAAAACAAAAAATTGCGAAAGAATTAAATGTTCGCCAACAAGACGTTGATCATATGGAACAATGCATGTTCTCTCCTGATCACTCTTTAAACGCTCCTATTGGTAAAGAAGATGGACAAACAACAGAATGGCAATCAACCCTTGAAGATGATCGTCCAACCCCAGAAGAAATCGTCATTGGAACCAAAACAGCTCAAGACCGTTCTCAATGGTTACAAAATGCCTTGGAAAATCTACCAGAAAGAGAACGCCACATTATCGCACAACGTCGCCTCAATGATGAAACCGTCACCTTAGAAGAACTGGGTAAAGAATTGGGCGTAAGTAAAGAACGCGTGCGTCAGTTAGAACTTCGTGCTATGGATAAATTAAAGACATCCATTATTGAGCAAAGTGAAAATGACGACCTTGTTTATTTATCCGCGTAACTACTTTTTTTCTTTTCTAACTCTATTTTTCCTCATGAGTTTGAGCCATCCCGCAATGGGTGGCTCATTTTCTTACAACAATAAGACTTATTTGCTAGCGGGTTTATACAGTAAAGAGAACATTACAATTCCACAAAATTTATTAAATTCAATCGATCATCTAATACCGATTTCAAAAAACCGCTATGGTGATGAACTTGTCATACCAATAAACAAAAAAAAGGAACCTATTATTCATCGTTATTTATTAGAAACAGGCCAATCTTTTCTAACCGGAGTGAATATAGCACATAATGATATTTCCTATTTAAATGAGCTCTTACCCTACGAGAAAACCTCAACCATTGAAACCACAGATATTTCATCAATTCCTCTTTATGAGTTTGTAATTGTGAAAGCTCCTATCTATTCAATTACGGTTAAAAAAAATAAGACTTTTATAAACTTTGAAAAAGACTGGAAAAATGATTTTTCACTCATCATTGAAAATGATATTTGGGAAGATTTTTTTGCTCATATCTTACAAAAAAATCAAATCATTCAAGTCCGTGGCTATACAGAGAGTTATTACGGCCCTATGATCAAAATCACACATGCAGGACAGATAAAAAAACTTGATTAATTTTTATGCTCTTCACTATAATCAATGAACATATTGAGGTTTTCATTTATGCCCCTACTAAAAGAACTAATCTATCCACCGATCAGCCCTTATGAACAAGGGTTTTTAGTCGTTGATGATATTCACAAAATTTATTGGGAGGTAAGCGGCAATCCAGCAGGTGTTCCTGTCATTATTCTTCATGGTGGGCCTGGCGGATCATCATCCCCCATCGGGCGTCAATTCTTTGATCCCAAACATTATAAAATCATACAATTTGATCAACGTGGCTGTGGTAAATCTACCCCTCTTGGAGAGCTTAGAAACAATGATACAGATCACTTAATTTCTGATATGGAGCTTTTAAGAGAACATCTTCATATTGAATCTTGGCATGTTTCTGGAGGGTCTTGGGGGTCAACACTTGCACTTGCATACGGTATCCAACACCCAAAGAAATGCCTAAGCTTTTTATTGCGTGGTATCTTCATGATGCGCGATTGCGAAATTGATTGGTTTATGAATGGTATGGGTGAAATATTCCCAGAATCTTATAAAAAATTCAAAAACCTGCTTCCACAAGAAGAACGCTCAGACCTACTCAATAATTATTACAAACGTATGACAACAGGAGAATATCAAGATCAAATAAAATATGCCGTTTCTTGGAATGCTTACGAAAGTTCTTGCGCGTATTTCACCCCTAAAAAATCCTCTTTTAATACTGCCGAAGAGAAAAACAGTGCCTTAACTGTTGGCCGTATGGAAGCGCATTATTTCATTCATAATAGATTCAAACCCCATGATTTTATTTTAAAAAATATAGAAACAATCAGACATATTCCTGCAATCGCCATTCAAGGACGTTACGATATCGTTTGCCCGATGAGAACAGCTTATGATCTAAGTTGTGCTTGGCCAGAACTTAATTTGATGATCGTCAATGCGGCTGGGCACTCTGCTGGAGAGTTTGAATTAGGAAAAACGCTTCTTGAAGCTTCTAACACACTAAAATCACTATAAAAGAAAGATGAGCACATAATGAGTTTCAAAACATTAGAAACCTACCCACTAGAAGACAAATATGTTGTTGTTCGCGGTGATTTAAATATGCCTATTAAAGACGGTGTGATAACTGATGATACACGGCTTAAAGCCTTACTGCCTACTCTTAAAATTCTTAAAGAAAAAGGCGCAAAAATCATTTTGCTTTCGCATTTAGGACGCCCTAAAGGCATGGTTAATCCCGATTTGAGCTTAAAACCAATTGCGCATGCTCTCGAAAAAGAAATCGCTAGCACGGTTCATTTCTTTGATAAAGAACGTCCTGTTTTAGAAAAAGGTGAAATTGCCTTACGCGAAAATGTCCGCTTTGACCCACGCGAAGAAAAAAATGATCCTGAATTTGCAAAAGAGCTTAGCACCTTAGGCGACATTTTTGTTCAAGACGCTTTTGCAACATCTCATAGAGCACATGCCTCAACCGTTGGTATTGCCAATTATATACCTGCTGTAGCTGGGCTCCTTGTTGAGAAAGAATTGAAAAACTTAGAATTATGTTTGGAAAAACCAGAACGCCCTGTTATTGCGCTCATTGGTGGTGCTAAAATTTCTACTAAAATTGACCTGCTTATGAACCTTGTTCAAAAAGTTAATTATCTCGTTCTAGGCGGAGGCATGGCGAACACATTCCTTTATGCCGAAGGGTATGATATGAAAGCCTCTTTATGTGAGATTGATATGAAAGATACGTGCTTGGAGATTATAAAACAAGCATGGACGCATGAATGCCACATTGTCTTGCCAACAGATGTTGTTGTCGCGCCAGAATTTGCCGCCAATGCCCCTTCTCGTACCGTATCTGTTGACAATTTACAAACAGAAGATATGGCCTTAGATATTGGTCCTCAGACTACTCAGGCAATCATAAATTACATTTCTAAATCTAAAACATTAATTTGGAATGGCCCGCTAGGTGCTTTTGAAATAGAGCCTTTTGATCTCGCAACAAACGAACTCGCAAAATATGTCGCTCTCCATACGAAAAGCAAACAATTAAACTCTGTTGCTGGCGGCGGTGATACAGTTGCAGCACTCAACAAAGTAAATGCGACAAAAGATATGAGTTATGTATCCACCGCTGGTGGTGCTTTTCTTGAATGGATGGAAGGAAAACCTTTACCAGGTATTGAAATCTTAAAATAAGAAAATTCTAAGTATATCTCTTTTAGTCTTGTTTTAGGAAATGTTGATCCAAACGCCAATCGAAAATAAGGCGCTTACTTTCTTCATTCCCGACCTCATCATAATGTGCCAATGCTTTACTTAAATGCGCATTATAATGTTGAACATCGTCTGATGCTGAATTACGCGTTAATAAGAAATAAGAGGCAAAATCAGACTTCAAAACACCATGAGACTTACATAGAACAGCAAAGGGACGTCCTGAATTATGATAGACGCATTTTTGAACAAACGGAATTGAAAGACCTGTCTTCTCAGAAATCAAAGCAATGAAAAATGAAACATGCCCTCTTTTTAAAACCGCATTCAAAAAAGCAGGTGATGGCTCTCTGACAGATGTATATCTTTTTGCCAAAGTCTGAATTTCTGGTGTTAAATGATGTTTTCCATGCGCCAATGTAATAAGCTCATGGCCTAATTTTTCAAGCGCTGTATCAATAATTTCTGGTTCAATCAGATGTGTCTTTACCAATTGCTCTCGAATAATATGGGAGGCTGTCCAATAAAGCTCTGCTATTAACTTTGAATCCGCTTCACTTCTGGCACTTAAAGGTAAATGCAATGTTTGAATTTCAAAACTAAGATGCTTTAACTTTCTCAGCATATGGCTATTCAACATAATCGTTGCATTATCCAATATTGCTAATAATGTAGGCTCATCTTGTTTCTCTATTAATTTTAATAATGTTTTATCTGATAAATCACCACGTTTTGCAACAATTGCCCAATGTGCGGATGATGTATGATCTATAACAAAATCCCAATCATCATCTTCAAAGCATCTGACTTTCTCTAAAATTGGCTCAGCCACTGAAATATCTTCGTCATGAGCAAGAGCTAAATAAAATTGTGGTGTGATTTTTTCTTCTAATAAAAGCTGTTCAGCTAAAGCACGCTTTAAATCTAATGTTGCTTTGGATAATAAAATACGTAATTCGGTTGCTGCTTCATGACGCTTTTTCTTATCTCTTCCTGTTTCAACAGAAAGATAATTCGCCATTTTGCGATCAAGTTTATTTCGTTTTTTCGACGTAGATTCTTCTGAAACGGCAAGAATGTCCACCAATTTTGAAACCATCATGTTCCCCATATACACCCGTATTCTTAGTTCTTATTTGCTTTTACTGTGTGTGTTTACAACTCTTTAATAGAGTTTAAATCAAAAAGATTAATTTTCGATAAATGTAAATAAATATCGAAAATAAAGCGAAGAAACTGTGTTTTTAAAGAAGTTGTTAATTATTATTACTTATACTATAATGACATTCTATTATTTTTTAAGTTTAGGGTATTTCACTTATGGATGTAACAACAGTTAGTAATAATTACGCTCAAAACGCTAGTGTAAGAGCACCAATCGACAATAGCGTTGCTTTTAGAGAGCAAAATACACAAAATCAACGTGCAGAAAATGAGAGAACGCAACCGCGTCAATCTGATAGTGCTCAATCACAATCTTCTCAACAAGCACGTCAAGAAAATGAAATTAATAAAACATCCTTCGTATTGGAACAGGACCAGGACGGTGCTGTCCTTGCTTCCTCCGAAGGTCGATCAGAAGATGTTTCATTTGAATCTCTTGATAGAGACACTCCCAGAGGGTCTTTTGTAGACATTTTTGCCTGACTAGCACGAAACATCGACATTCTCAGAACAGAATATTAAAAAAGAGCCAAGGCACAGGATCGCCATGGCTCTCTTTTTTTATTAAAAATACACAGATAATTAACGGAAAGCGACCTCTCCCACAGCGCGCAATTTACGACTGTGAAGACGATCTAGGCCGTTATCACGCATAAGCTCTAAAGCCATCATCCCAATTTGAAGATGTTGATCGACACGTTCGCGGTAGAAACTATCAGCCATGCCAGGTAGCTTTAATTGTCCATGAAGTGGTTTATCCGATACGCATAACAATGTTCCGTAAGGCACTCTAAAACGGAATCCATTCGCGGCAATTGTTGCTGATTCCATATCCATAGCAATCGCTCTTGATTGCCCCAATACTTTCATCGGAATAGAATATTCTTGCAATTCCCAGTTACGGTCATCAATAGTTGCAACAGTTCCTGTACGCATGATTTTCTTTAACTCATACCCACGCAGTCCTGTGACGCGCCCTACAGCTTGTTCCAAAGCAATTTGAACTTCGGCCAAGGCTGGTAATGGTGTGGCTGGTGGTAAATCTTGGTCTAGGACGTGATCAAGGCGCATATAAGCGTGAGCAAGCACATAATCTCCCATTTTTTGAGAGTTTCTTAACCCCCCGCAATGCCCTAACATTAACCAAGCATGCGGCCGCAAAACAGCAATATGGTCTGTAATTGTTTTCGCATTTGAAGGTCCAACACCTATATTAACAAGCGTAATACCTAATCCATCTGCACGTTTTAAATGATATGCTGGCATCTGAGGCATCCGTGGAGGCTTCTTTCCATGGGGTTCGGCCTCTTTTTGGATAAGATTACCCTCATCATCTATTGCATTTTGGTTTGGTGTAATCCATTCACCAGGCTCGACAAACTCTGTAAATTCACGACGATAAAGTTGCTCTTCTGGATCATCCGTATAACTCATGAGTTCATGACCTAAACGAATAAATTCATCAACATAAAATTGATAGTTTGTAAAAAGAACGAACCCTTGAAAGCTTTCTGCTTTTGTCGCGGTATAATGTTTCAAGCGCTGTAATCCAATATCAACGCGTGGCGCATTAAAAAGCGCCAAAGGCATCGGCTCTCCGTCTTTGAGTTCATACGATCCGTTTGCAATTGAATCATCCATCACTTTTAAATCAGGTAAATCAAAATAGTCAGGCATTAGCTTTAAACGCTCTGGTGTTAACTCACCCTCAATATGAATTGTTTCCCCCAGAGAGAAATGTACAGGGATCTTCATATTACTTACACCTACCTCAACAGGAACATCATGGCTATTTAAAAGCAGTTCAATTTGGTTTAAATAATATTGCTTAAATAACTCTGGACGCGTAACCGTCGTTCTATGAACACCTGGTGAATACACATACCCATATGAAAGTCTACTATCTTTCTCATAATCGCGACTTTCTGTACGAATTTCTAAATAAGGATAATAAACGTGAACACGCTCTTTGAAATCTTTCCCTGCTGAAAATTCTATAAATTTCTCTCTTAAGAAATCTGTGTTTGTATCATAAATTTCTTTAATATAATCATAGGCCTTTTGAGCATCCGTAAATAACTTTACTGGTGTATCTTGAGTATATATTTTTTTTGCCATTATCTTTTACATCCTTATCTTATACTGCGTCTTTATCTTCTAGTCCCATTAATGACCTTGCAAAATCGGGTGCCTTAAAAGGTTTTAAATCTTCAATAGATTCCCCTACTCCGACAGCATGAATTGGGAGTTCAAATTGATCCGCTAATGATACAATCACGCCCCCCTTTGCTGAGCCATCAAGCTTTGTTACTATAAGACCTGTTAAATCAACTGTTTGTTTAAAAGCATCAATTTGAGAATGCGCATTTTGACCTGTTGTTGCATCTAAAACGATCAATCGTCCATGCGGTGCTGTTTCATCATGTTTTTTCAAAACACGAACAATCTTGCTTAACTCTTCCATCAAATTTGTTTTGTTTTGTAAACGTCCTGCTGTATCTATAATCAAGACATCAATATTATCCGCCTTTGCTTTTTCATAGGCTTCATACGCTAGAGCTGCTGCATCCGAACCGATTGTTTTACTAAATACGGGAATATTTGATCGCTCGCCCCAAACAGTTAATTGCTCAATAGCGGCTGCACGGAATGTGTCCCCAGCGGCCATCATCACAGACTTACCCTCAGCCTTTAAAATATTGCCAATTTTACCAATTGTTGTCGTTTTACCCGCACCGTTTACACCAACCATTAGAATAACAAACGGTTTATGCTCTGCATTCACTTTAAGAGGCTTTGCAACAGGTTCTAAAATCCCCGCAACAATATCACTTAATATTTGTTTGACTTCAACATCGGTAATGTCTTTTCCAAAACGATCTTTCGCCAAGTCTGAAACCAATTTATGTGCCGTTTTAGGACCTAAATCAGCCATAATTAGAATTTCTTCTAATTCTTCGATCAGCTCATCATCTAACTTACGTTTTGTTAAAACAGATGAAATACCAGAAGTAATCTTATTTGAGGATTTTGATAACCCCTCTGTTAAGCGTCCAAACCAGCTCTTTTTCTCTTCAGGCTCTTCTTCAATAACTTTAGGTGTTTCATCTGACAGGTCAAAAATTTCTTCTTTTGACTCTTCGATGTTTTCGTCGGTAGTTTCAAGCAAATCTTCTGGCTTTGATAACTCTTCAACAGGTTCTTCGCTTATCGCGTCTTCTTCAAGAATCTCTTCTTCGACCAAGGGGAGGTCTTGCACATCCTCTTGCTCCGGTTTTTTGTCGTCTTTTTTATTTTTATTAAAAAACCAAACCATGTTTTATATATCACCTATAAGGTCAGTTAGAATCTATTTGATTAGTTCGCCTATCATACCGTTCTCATTTAAACCGGTCAAACGAACTTTTACCAAGCTTCCTGGCTGAATTTCATCGACGAGATAAACCGGAATAAAATGCTGTGTGCGGCCCATATTATTCTTCTCTGTCACAATTTCAGCAACAGTCCCAATATGACGCTCAAACAAGGCTTTCTCTTGTTCTTTGCCAAGCGCTCTTAACCGTGCGGCACGCTCTTTACGCTTAGAGGCATTATCTTGAGGCATCTTAGCAGCAGGCGTCCCTGGGCGTGGGGAATAAGGAAACACATGTAAATAAGTCAACTCACAGGCTTTAATAATATCAAGCGAGTTTTCAAACATCTCATCTGTTTCTGTTGGAAATCCCGCAATAATATCGGCACCAAAAACAATATCAGGGCGCAATTCTTTTGCTCTGCGCGCCATTTCAATCGCATCAGCACGTAAATGTCTACGCTTCATACGTTTTAAGATCATATCATCACCCGCTTGCAAACTCATATGGAGATGAGGCATGAGGCGTGGCTCTTTCTCGATAAGCCCCCATAAATCATCATCAATTTCAACAGGATCAAGCGATGATAAGCGCACACGTTTCAACTCAGGCACTAAAGCTAACAATCGTCTAATCATCTGCCCAAGCGCTGGCTGTCCCGGTAAGTCTGCACCATAAGAGGTCACATCCACACCCGTTAAAACAACTTCATGATAGCCTTGCTTTACCAACGTTTTAATTTGGTCAACAATTTCACCAATGGGAACAGAGCGCGAATTACCGCGTCCATAAGGAATAATGCAAAATGTACAGCGATGGTCACAGCCATTTTGAACTTGAACAAAGGCTCTCGCATGATCGTCAAATCCACTAATCAAATGGCTCGCTGTTTCTTTCACAGCCATAATATCATTGACCTCAACGCGGTCTTGTTTCTCCAGCCCCCAACTCTCTGCCTTGAGCTTCAAGTCATTCCCGATAATGCGGTCGACCTCTTTCATCTCAGAAAATTTCTCAGGATGGACTTGCGCCGCACAGCCTGTGACAATAATTTTAGCCTCAGGATTTTCTTTTCGCGCCCGGCGGATTGCTTGGCGCGCTGAACGTTCAGCTTCACTCGTCACTGCGCATGTATTTACAATAATTGTATTTTCAAGACCTGCTTCGCGCGCATGTGTTTTCATGACTTCTGACTCATAAATATTAAGTCGACAGCCAAACGTCATTAGCTCTATAGAGTCTTTTGATTTTTCATGCGTTGTCATGCCGTCTTATGTAACACAAAACAGCCTCAAAAGGTGAGTCTTTTTTCACATTTAACGCCGATTAATGAAGCCCTGTACGAGGTGATCCTTTTTTAGGCTGCGCCTTAGGTGCATCCTTACCTAGTAGCTTAGATATTTTTTTAGAAAAACCAACAAGTGATTGCATGGTCATAAACGCACTTGGATTATTACGTGTCAGCAACATAACATTAGGGTTCTTTAAAAATGCACCAACAGCTTTAAAAGCCATATATTCACACCCCTGACGCTCTATTCTGTTAAAAATCTTAGATATCGGTGTTCCTTTATCCTCGGCACGGTCTAATTGATTAAAACGATCACTTTCTACAAGAAAATTACGTATTCTGTCTAAATCAGCGCCAGATACTTTCGCCCCCTTTTTCTCAAGAGATTCCTCTACACGCTTAATTACCGTTGCTATTCCTTCATAATAAATAGGAGCTTTTTTATTTTGTCTGGTTTCTTGTTCTAATCTCATCAAATAATCTTCCTTATGGCTTTTTAGCTGGTGATCTATGGGCATAGCCTGCTGGACGCGGGCTGACAATGACGCGATGTTCATTATGACGTGCATCTTCTTCTGCTGCGACTTCGGCGCCAATAACTGGTTTCCACTGATCAATGAAAGCTTGGCGTTGCTCTTCTAACATATGAGCTTTTTCAGGCTCTTGTCGCACCATCTCTTTAAACGCATCACTTTCAAGTGCCACATAAAATTCTTTCATAATTTCACGCATCGCATTTTGAACCTGCTCTCCATTCATAACTTCTGATAAGCTCTCAAAGCTTTTTTTAACGGCTTCAGTTCCAGCCTCTAACAAAGAATTCATCTTCAAAACCACTTTTGCATCTGGTTTTTGACCTAACTCCAAAGCCATACGAAATCGTCTCAGATCCATATCTAGTTTGCGTAAATCTTGTTGTGTTTGATTAAATTCTGACATAACACTCCTATTAAAATCTCTACACTATGTAAGGCTGAGTATACACATCAAGAATTATGAAAAAGTTAATCTGTAAAAAATATTTCTAAGATCTTGACAAAGTGATGTTTTCTCTATTATAAAGGCGCTAAATATAGGACTTTGTATTAAAAACCTCATTACAAAAACTGGTTTTAAAAGCGTCCAAGGATGTCCATCAGTCGGCGAGTTTCGCTCACTGGTGTGAAATGCTTTAGAGCCATTTTGAGGAAAAGGAAGAACAGTAAATGTTTGAAAATTTAACAGATAAACTCGGTAATGTTTTTGAAAAATTAAAACGTCGCGGTGCCCTATCTGAAAATGATGTTATGTCTGCCATGCGCGAGATTCGTATCGCCTTGCTTGAGGCTGACGTTGCGCTTCCTGTTGTTAAAGATGTTATTGCTCAAATTAAAGAAAAAGCTGTTGGACAAGAAGTTCTGCGTTCTGTCACACCTGGTCAACAAATCGTAAAAATTGTCCATGATGAGCTCGCTGCGATGTTAGGTGACAGCGAAGAAGCCGCTCTTAATTTAAAAACAACACCACCTGCAATCATCCTTATGGTCGGTTTACAAGGGGGTGGTAAGACAACAAGCACGGGAAAACTGGCCAAACGTTTAAAAGATAAAGAGAAAAAGAAAGTTCTTCTTGCCTCTCTTGATACACAACGCCCTGCTGCGCAAGAACAACTCGCTATGCTTGGAGATCAAGTAGGTGTCGATAATTTAGAAATTATCAAAGCTCAAACCCCAATAGAGATTACAAAACGTGCATTAGAGCGTGGGCGCAAAGAAGGCTATGATGTTGTCTTCCTTGATACAGCAGGACGTCTCTCAATTAATGAAGAGTTAATGAGTGAAGTCAAAGAGATATCTTCTTTAGCTAAACCAGTAGAAACGCTTCTCGTTGCCGATGCGATGACAGGGCAAGATGCTGTTGAGGTTGCTCGTAACTTTGATGAAAAAATTGGCATCACAGGAATTATGCTTACCCGTATGGACGGTGATGCTCGTGGTGGTGCTGCCCTTTCTATGCGCGCCGTAACTGGTAAGCCTTTAAAATTTATCGGTGTGAGTGAAAAGCTTGAAGGGCTAGAGCCTTTCCAACCTGAACGTATTGCTGGTCGCATCTTAGATATGGGAGATGTCGTTTCCCTTGTTGAGAAAGCTGCAGAAACCTTTGATCGTGAAGAAGCCGCTAAAATGGCTGAGAAATTCAAAAAAGGTCAATTTGATTTAAATGACTTCCTTTCTCAAATTCGTCAAATGAACAAAATGGGCGGTATCGGTGGCATGATGGGAATGCTTCCAGGTATGGGAAAATTAAAAGGCATGATGAATGATGCAAATGTTGATGACTCTTTACTCAAGAAACAAGAAGCAATCATCTTATCTATGACTCACAAAGAGCGCGAACTACCTAAAATGATTAATGGCTCACGTCGCAAGCGTATTGCCAATGGTGCTGGTGTCCAAGTTTCTGAAGTCAACCGCGTGCTAAAACAGCACCAACAAATGGCTGGCATGATGAAAAAGATGAAAAAAATGGGCGGCAAAGGCATGATGAGTGCTTTAAAAGGACTCATGGGCGGCAAAGGCATGGGTGACCTTGCAGGCATGATGGGCGATATGCCAAATGCTGAGGAATTAAAAAAATTAGAAAAACAATTTGGTGCTGATGGCGACATGCCATTAGACAACCCTTTTGCTGGTCAAAGCCCTTTGGCCGGTGGAAAGGATCCATTGGCTGGGTTAGGTCCATTATCAGGCCTTCCTCCCAAAAAATAAGGGCAAATTAAATAATTAATGTAACAAGAGCATAAACAAATAAGGAGAATATATTATGGCTGTTAAATTAAGACTTGCACGTCACGGTGCGAAAAAGAGACCTTTCTACTGGATCGTTGCGGCGGACGAGCGTTCACCACGTGATGGTCGTTTCCTAGAAAAATTAGGAACATACAACCCAATGCTTGCTAAAGACGACGAAAACCGTGTTGTTTTAAATGCTGAGCGTGCTAAATACTGGTTAGGCGTTGGTGCACAACCAACTGACCGTGTTGCTATTTTCTTAGGTAAAGCTGGTGTTGCTGAGATGCCTGAACAAGGTAACAACCCACAAAAAGCGAAACCTAAAGCAGCTGCTGTTGAGCGTGCTAAAGAACGCATCGAAAAAGAAGAAGCTCGTAAAGCGGCTGAAGAAGAAGCAAAAGCGGAAGCAGCTGCTGCGGCTGCGGCACCTGCTGAAGAAACAACTGCTGAAGCACCAGCTGAAGAAGAAACAAAAGCTGAGTAATCATACCCCTATGAGTAAAAACTCAGATAATCATATGATCGCAGTGGGTCGGCTTGCCGGCCCACATGGCGTTAAAGGCCATGCAAAATTCTTTTTTTACGGCGAAGACCCTTCTTTGATTGATCAAAAAGGCCCTTTATTCGATTCAAAAGGAAAAGAATACCAATTAAAGAAAGAGCGCATGCAAAAAAACTTCTGGCTTGTGCGCATCGAAGGATACCCTGATCGTACAGCGATTGAATCTCTTCCTAAGCTCGAACTCTTTATCCCCAGAGAACAGTTTGACGAACTTGAAGACAGCAACACTTTTTACTATGAAGATTTGATCTCACTCTCTGCCCTAACAAAAGACGGTCAAGAAATTGGCCTGATAAAAGCTGTTCATAATTTTGGAGCAAGCGATATCTTAGAAATAAAACCCACAACAGGGAAAAACTTTATGATCCCTTTTACAAAGGATTTCGTGCCCGAAATCAATGAAGATCATATCATTTTGGTAAATCACGAAGTTTTTCTAGAAAAGTAATTGACATAAAAATAAAAGCTTTATATAGTCCCTCTCTAATCTATTTATGAATAATAATACGGAGAAAAAACGGTGTCCAATTTTGACTATTTTATAGAGAATGATCCAATAACATCAGCCCCACGCTTAATGATCTGCAACGAATATGGTATTGTGACCAGCCGTCCATATCTTCACGATGTGAGAGAACAAATACACCCTCATGTAAAAGCACTTGCCAATGCATACAAGGAATACTGTAACGGATATGGCTTTAAGCAAAAGCTCAAAAATATGTTCAATGATCTTGCGTCATTTGCCCTAGATTTTATCGATATGGCATTAGGAAAAGAACGTACAACATTGCCGCGCTCTCTTAATCTAAAATTTTTAATCGCAAGCCACCAAATTGCGATCAATCAAATTTTTGATGACACATTATTTTCTGCTGATACAGATACATCAATATCAAGCTTAGCGCATCCGCAAGAAGAAATTGTTTCTCTGATGCATTATCTAAGTTTTGAAAAAGAGCTTGATCAAATGTATAACGCCGCAGATACAGGCATGAACACAATGCGTTCACATCTAGAATTCTTAGCATTTGGCCATCAACGTGCCTTTAAAAAATTCATGTTCCCAGAGTTCGCATAAAAATGGCTTATCAAATTCAAAATCGCCTTAATAGAGGCCGAATAGTTACAATTACACATGTTGGCCAAGCAAAGCTTGTTCAAGAAGACTCCTCTTTTTCACAATTCAAAATCTTATTCTGCACCTTAGGATTGGAATTGCAAAAGGCGATTAACGAGAAAGACAAAGAAGAATTTGATAAAGCAAGACGTAATATTTGCTCTCTTTTAGGGAATGAAACGATGACGTCTGATGAAATCAAAAAAGCCTTTACGGATTTTGAACTCGATTACACCTTCAAAGACCTTCCTGATTTAGATGCTCTTAAGTTAAAAATCAAAAGACCACTTAAACAACGCATCACAACGTCTTTACAAAGAGTGAAAAGAAGCCTAAAACCTTAGGATGAATATTAATGTTCTAACGTTATTTCCTGAGTTATTCCCTGGCCCTCTGGGTGCTAGTATCACAGGACGTGCGCTCAAAGAAAAGAAATGGGCGCTTAATACAATACAAATTCGTGACTTCACTCTTGATAAACACAATACCGTTGACGACACGCCTTATGGTGGTGGCGCTGGTATGGTGATGAAAGCCGATGTGATTGGCAACGCATATCAATCAATCAAAACACCAGGACGTGCCATTTACCTCTCCCCTCGTGGTCGCGTTTTAGACCAAACACTTGTCAAAGAACTCGCACAGGAAGACAATCTAACCCTTTTATGTGGGCGCTATGAAGGGGTTGACCAACGCGTCTTAGATGGGTGTGGTTTTGAAGAAATTAGTATTGGTGATTACGTTTTAACAGGAGGCGAAATGGCCGCCTATGTTCTACTTGATGCCGTTATTCGTTTGCGCCCTGATGTTCTAGGAAATGATGAAACAACATCAGAAGAAAGTTTTGAGAATAACTTACTCGAATACCCGCATTATACACGCCCCGCAGTTTGGACAGATCCTCAGGGCGAAACACACGCTGTCCCTGATGTTTTAGCAAGTGGCAATCACCAAAAAATCAAACAATGGCGTGAAGAGCAATCCTTAAAACTAACAAAAGAACGTCGCCCCGACCTTTTGAAGTAATTTTTACCTCTTTTTATTCAGATAACACTTGCATTCCTCTATGTTTTTGAGGTACAAAAGCGCTCGTAGTTAAAAATAATATATTTTTAGTGAATGGCTGCACCCTGATAGTGTTAAAATTGTCCAGCTTGGTATAGCCCTCTTTGCGGAAAGAAACGGAAAAAACAATGACTAATATTATTGATCAAATTAACAGTGAAGAAATTACACGCGTTACTGAAGGAAAAGAAATCCCTGCATTTGATACAGGTGATACGCTGCGCGTAAACGTAAAAGTAAAAGAAGGTGAGCGTGAGCGTATTCAGGCTTTTGAAGGTGTATGTATTGCTAAATCAAACGGTACAGATATCAACGCTTCTTTCACAGTTCGTAAAATTAGCTATGGTGAAGGTGTTGAACGTATCTTCCCATTATACTCACCTCGCCTAGACTCTATTGAAGTAGTCCGTCGTGGTGCGGTTCGTCGTTCTAAGCTTTACTACTTACGTGATCGTCGTGGTAAATCTGCTCGTATCCGTGAGAGAACAACAGGTCACGGTATAGAGAAAAGACCAGAAAAGAAAAAAGCATAAGCTTCATAAGAATTTTAAAAAGCCAGCGATTTTAATCACTGGCTTTTTTTATTGAATAATTAAGAATATCTATGTACTATCTTTAAATTATGAAAACAGGGCCTCTTTACATTTTATTTGATATGGATGACACATTAATTGACACAAAGTCAGTTTACGATGTTGTGCGCAAAAATGCCTATAATTATCTAGAAAAAACATTCGGTCCTCTCTCTCAATCTTACAGCGATTTTAGACATGCAAGTATTGCATACAGAAATAGTTATAAAAAACAAAAACTCTCATCTGAGGAAGTTGCTTCAAAGAGCATTATAAATGCTGCTGAATTATGCACACAGAGCGCTTTAACAGATACGCAAATAGAAACATTACATGCAATTTCTCAAGAAGCCTTCACGATGGTTCCTCCTTTAAAACAAGGGATTGAAGATGCCTTAGAGTCCTTTACACGTAAAATGCGCCTTTATAAAAAACCAATACATTTAATCGTCTTCACACAGGGTCACCAAGATTGGCAAACTGAAAAGTTCTTATCTTTACCAAGCCATATACAAGATAAATTTGAACGCGTGATCGTTGTACCAAGAAAGAATACGGAAACATATCAAGCCTTTTTAAACGCCAATAAAATTAAAGCGGATGATGTCATTATGATTGGTGATAAAGCAACAGCGGATATCAATCCTGCGTTACATGCAGGCATGCATGCCTATCATATCCCACTCAGAGATCATCTTGACTTTCCTTCTGTTTCTCAGCTTAACATACGTAAAAAGACAGGCAAATACCAGCGTTTCAAAGATATGAGCCAATGCCTAAAATTCATCAGACATCATTTTTTAGAAGCGCGTCCAAGAGCCAAACTACGCCACCGCCTCTAAATCACTCGCCCGTAACATACGTTCAGGCACATCAATCCCAAGTAAGTCCACCATAATCAATTTCATTTGGCGCAATGTCATTTGACACAAGGTAATACGAGAATTCTTAGTCGCATTATCAGCTTCATTTGCAACAGAGCAAGTGCCATAAAAACGGTTAAACGCTTTACTGAGTAAATAAACATGCTCACATAAAATACTCGGCATAGAGGTTTCAAATGCACGCTGCATAATTGTTGGAAATTCCAGATATTTTAACACTAATTCCTTTTCTGCGTCATCTTCTACAATAATAGATGTTGGCTTATCTAAAGATCCGACCTTTTCTAAAATCGATTGAATACGCACACAGGCATATTGGATATAAGGCCCTGTTTTTCCCTCTGATTGTACAAAAGCTTTAACATCGAACACGTAATCAGATTGACGATTAATGGCTAAATCCCCATATTTTACAGCAGCCACAGAAATATCATCAAGCATTTCTTGTATAGACGCATCTTGAGAGTTTTCATCAAATCCTGCTTGTGTAATCGCTTCGTCTTTCGCCTCTTTAATCAAATTAGCCAAACGCATCACACCACCATCACGTGTTTTATAAGGCTTGCCATCCGTCCCATTAATTGTACCGAAATTCGCATGCTCCATTTGATCTTCGCGCATATAACGTGCCATTACAGCGACACGGAACACTTGTTTGAAGTGAAGAGATTGCCTAGTATCAACCACATAAATCAGACGATCAGGGTTATATTTTTTCTTACGATCATAAATCGTTGCAAGATCTGTTGTCGCGTAATTATACCCGCCATCTTTTTTAACCAAAATCAAAGGCGGAATTTCTTCTTTGTCCCCTTCTTTCGCAACAGGAATAATAAGAGCTCCGTCACTTTCAACAATGAGCCCCTTTTCTCGCATATCGGCAATCATTTCTGGGATTAGATCATGAACATCGCTTTCACCAAGCCATAGATCAAAATCCACATTTAAATGATGATAGTCCTCTTTCATCGCATCTAATGAAATCGTACAAAAGTGACGCCATAAAGCACGATAGCCTGCACGACCATCTTGCAGTTCTGCTGTTGCCTTACGGGCTTTATCCGCAAAGACCTCATCTGATTTAAAATGCGTTGACGCCTCAGGATATAGCGTGTTCAACTCTACAACAGAAACAGGAGGTTCGCTTGGGAAACCATCTGTCTTATTCATATCGAAATAATCCCACTCAGGATGACGCTCTTCTAATTCAGCAATAAGCATCCCCATTGGTGTTCCCCAGTCACCTAAATGAATATCTCCAAGCGTGTAAGCCCCCATGAAACGAGAAACCCTTTTGATACTCTCGCCAATAATCGCAGGACGTAAATGCCCTACATGGAGAGGTTTCGCAACATTAGGTCCACCATAATCAACAACGATTGTTTGATCGTCATTTAATACAGGAACGCCGCAACGCTCATCTTGTTGTTGATTGCTCATTAACCCGCTTAAAAAAGGTTTTGCAATAACCATGTTAATAAAGCCCGGCCCTGCCACTTCAACACGCTCAAACATATTATCCAATTTAATATGATTGATAATCCCCATCGCAATTTCACGCGGGTTTTTACGGGCTGTTTTAGCCAATGCAAAAGCCGAGTTAGATTGGAAATCCGCTAAATCAGGGCGATCACTCACTTGAACAGTTACATCAGAGCTATCGAGCCCTTCTTTTTCAAATGCTGTCTTTAATGTTTCGGTTAATAATGCGGGTAATATTTTCATCTTTAAATACCTTATAAAATAGCGCTCATTTTAATGAGCACATTAAAGCCGATCTGCGTCGAAAAATAAAGTTAAATAGTGATTTTTATTACCTCTAACCTCTTTCAATCTTAAATATTTCTTGACTTAAGAGCACCAGCATGCAGAAATCTTTTCTTATAAAAATAAAAAATATATAAAACACGGAGTTATAATATGAAACGTTTTCTACCCAAAAGCCTAAAATCTATTTTCTTAGCGAGCGCATTATTTTTTACTGGCACAACAACGGCTATGGCAGATATGGCAGAGCCTCGCTTTGAAAGCCTACAATTAGGGCCGCTTTTTTCGAATTTAGGATCAAGATCATGTTCTTCTGATGATAAACCCCTATACGAAATGAGCTTTGGTGAGCTTTTGGAAGAAGAAGATGGCGACTATGAAAAAGCATGGGATATCTATGAGCTCTATCAATTACGTCGCATCACATTAGATACAAATGTGAGTAGTGCCAGTGTAGATAGACTTATCACAGAAATCGAGATTCTCAATAGCTTAGACAGTACAAAACCAATCACCTTCACTATTAATTCAGGTGGCGGGTCTGTTTATGCTGGTTTAAGACTTTATAACGCTATGAAATCAAGCAAAAGTCCAATCCATACAAAAGTAGACGGCATGGCCGCTTCTATGGCTGCCATTTTATTAATAGCTGGAGATGTACGAGAAGCAACGCCAGAATCTCGCATTATGATCCATCAGGTTTCAGCAGGAACATTTGGGCAAACAAATGACATGGAGCAAAGCCTTAACCACGTCAACACTCTACAAGATGACTTATATGAAATCGTTTCTAAAAATTCAGGATTAAGCATGGAAGATGTCCGCCGCATAGCTAATAGCGATGTTTTTTATGATGCAAACGAAGCATTGCGCCTTGGGTTTATTGACACTTTAACAGAAGGTAAACCACAAAGAGATGTCACACCAGGGTCAAGAACTGTACCTGAAAATCTCTATCCAGAAAACCGCGTCAGACAATATTACAAAAACCAAGGCCATACACCTAGTTAAAATAAAGACAAAATTATAAGGGAAATGGCGCACCCGTAGGGATTCGAACCCCAAACCTTTTGATTCGTAGTCAAATGCTCTATCCAGTTGAGCTACGGGTGCGTGTTTGTGTAAAACGACTTGCAACTTATTAAAAAAAAGCACCCAATACAAGCTTTTTTTCTCGAAAAACGCAAAAAATCTCATTTTATCCTAAAAGCCTTTAGCAGAGGGCTTGTCTTTAAGAAAAATAGCGGATAGAATCTGAGAAGTATTATCACGTGATTCTACAAAAAGACTTTACGTATCCTTTGTTTCACTTTATATAATACGCAAATGTCGAGTTATAATTCATAATTATAAGCAAGCTTAAGGTTTTAAAACAAATGAACACTACAAAACGCTCTTTTCGTATTTTATCTCAGTCACTCGTATCTGGTGGGATCGCTCTTTTTCTAAGTAGCACAGCTCTTGCTCAGCAAGCACCCGCATACACAACAGATGCTGTGCCTGTTTATCCTGTTGCTCAACAACAGCTACAACCAGCGCCTTATGCACCATATGGATACGCACAACCAATGCCTGCGCAAGGCTATATGCCTCAACAACAAATGCAAATGATGGCAATGCCAGCAGACGCTATGCCTGCACCAACACAATTACAACCGTATTTATCAGCGCCAAATGTACAAAAAAACATTCAAAGCATCGATCAGCAATTAGGCACAGCGCCTATGGTATATGACGCGGCAAAACAAAATGCACAAGCCGTATCACTGCTTCCACAAAATTCTGGTCAAATTGGTGCAGATACAGTTCCTGCACCTATGCCCCCTATTTCGGCTACATCAATGGCACCCATTGCACCTGCTGCGCAACCAATGCCTGCGCCTATTTATCAGCCAGTTTATGAGCAACCTACGCCACCTCAATATCAACAAAGTCAATTCCAACAACCTATGTATCAGCCACAAATGATGGCACCTGCTGTTGAAATTAATGGTATGACATCTGCCCCACAAACAAGCAATGCGATGCCGCCTTTACCTGATATTGATTACAGTCGTTATAGCAGTATTATGCCGTCTTACCATTTCGAAACGTCGAAGCTTCCAGCAAGTAATGATACTGTATTCACACCATCAGCGCGCTCGACAAAATCTATGAGTGACCAACCTTATCCAAATATTGCGCCACAACCTGGCTTCATGTTTGAAATTGAAGAGATTGATGAATTAGGTCAAGAAACACTAATTACCCGTAAAATCGGTGAAATGAGAACAGATCTTACACAATTACAAGAAGCCATTTCTATTGCAAAAGACCAGTTAGAAACAGTTCGTTTTTCTGCAGAAGTTCAATCTGCTGATTACTACGCTGTTGTAGCGGCGATTCAATCACGCTTACAAGCAGGCTCAACACCTGGCAACCCACGTTTGGTGAATAGCTGGAACATTGCTCAAGATCGCTTAGATCGTTTAGCAGAAGATGTTGATGCGTTAGGAAAACTTGCACAACGCGTATCTGCGCAAGCTGATATGTCAGAATTTTTACTAGAAGCAGCACGTGCGACATTTGGTCTATCTGGAGCTCTTGAGCAAGATCACGCCTCTTTGGAAATTTTAGAAGATGATGTAACAAACACAGTTGTTGTGATCAACCGCCTTCTAAACGAAATCACAGATGATATCAACCGCCGTACAGCATATCTTGCTAGCGAGCGTAAAAACCTACAAACATTGGCTTCAGGTATTACAAATGGCGAACTCTTTGGTCGTAGCTTAACAAACCAATATTACCGCCGTGTAACAGACCCTCTTTCAGGGGCTGGTGTTGATCGTTTACGTTCAGAAGGCAAGCGCCCTCTCGCCGTTATTCGCTTCAATCAACAAAATGTTGATTACCAACAACCTGTTTACAGCGCCTTAAATGATGCGATCCGCATCAATCCAGATGCACAATTTGAAGTGATTGCTGTTGCCCCAGATGAAGGGACATCGGCTGAGCTCGCTCTTGCGACAACACAAGCCAAGCAAAAGGCTGAAGATGTTGTTCGTACCCTTTCTAATATGGGTCTTCCGAATGGAAAAATGCTCGTTTCAGCTTCAAGAAGCACAGAAGCAGATAGCACAGAAATCCATATTTATGTGAGATAATCACACCTAAACTTTAAAACAAAAAAAGCCTTCATATTTATGGGGGTTTTTTTATTGACATATCAACACCCGCTCACTAAATTATGAAAAAAATTAAAGAAAGACATTGTAATGACAATTAAGACCCATAACGACTTCAAAGCCTTTTTGGACAAGAACCCTAAGGTTAAAACTTGGATTATTGCAGCTTATCAAGACGACCAACAATATGGTTTTGACAATGCTTATACTGATTTTCAAAAGTTAAGAGATCAACAGCCCAATAATAAAGCTTCTATCCATTCTGAATTTTTCGGTATGTGGTTTAAGATTGGTTGTATAATGCCTTTCATCAGCGGAACAATAGAGGGAATTGAAGCTAATAGCTTTACAACAGCTGCTCTTCACACTGGCGTTCAGCTCGCGTTAAATCTAGGTGGCTTTTTTGCTATGATGCACACTTATAATGCGTTCATACCTAACCCAGAAAAGCGTGCTTTAGAGGACTTAAAAACCAAAGCGAACGCCTATGTTAACAAAAATAAAGTAGTTAGCTTTGCGCCAAAAATCATTTAACTGCCTTAAAAGCTATAATCTTATATAAATTCTAGGTCTTTAGCCTAAATTCATGGTTGTTTTAAGCACACAGCTTAATTATAGTGTGTGGCATTAGACTATTAATTTTGAAAAAGGCATGGATCAGAGATGAGTTTCCCTGAATTAGATAAGAATTTCGACCACACACAAGCAGAAGAAAGCTGTAAATCACTTTGGGAAGACTCAAAGATTTACAAATATGATCCAAATTCGGATAAAGAAACATTCTCTGTCGACACGCCTCCTCCTTATGTATCTGCGGCGCATTTGCATGTTGGTCACGCTATGTCTTATTCCCAAGCGGAATTCGTGGTGCGCTATCACCGTATGACAGGCAAGAATATCTATTACCCAATGGGTTTTGATGATAACGGCCTACCGACCGAGCGCTATGTTGAAAATAAATATAAAATCAATAAGAAGAAAACAACACGCTCAGAATTCCGTGCTTTGTGTGAAGAGGAAACTCGTATTGGAGCGCAATCTTATGCAGAGCTTTGGCGTTCACTTGGTCTTTCTGTGGACTGGGATCAAAACTATTCGACAATTGGCGAGCATTGCCGTAAAACTTCTCAAAAATCATTCCTTGATCTTTATAACAAAGGCTTGATTTACCGCTCTGACGAGCCCGTGCTTTGGGATACGCATTTTGAAACTGCGTTGGCGCAAGCTGATCTTGAAACACTCCACCGTAAAGGTAAGTTAAACGATATCGCTTTCAGCGCACCAGATGGCACTCAACTTGTTATATCAACCACACGTCCTGAACTTATCCCTGGCTGTGTGGCGTTGTATGTGAACCCTAATGATGAGCGTTACAAGCACCTTGTTGGTAAAACAGCGATCGTTCCTCTTTTCAATTACGAAGTGCCTATTAAAACATCTGAAGATGTTGATCTCGAATTTGGTACTGGTTTAATGATGTGCTGTACATTCGGGGATAGCGAAGACGTTAACAAATGGAAAATTGATAAACTCGACACACGCATCGTGATCGGTAAAGACGGCAAAATGACTGAACTTGCAGGTGATTATGCTGGCAAACCTGTCGAAGAAGCCCGTGCGAACATCTTAAAAGACTTAAAAGCTGCAGAGCTTCTCCTCGATCAGAAAACAACAGACCAAGCCGTTTCAATTGCTGAGCGTTCTGGTAAGCCTGTTGAATTCGTGATGGAACCACAATGGTTTATCAAAGTCATGGATTTAAAAGAAGAAATGCTTAAACGTGCGAAAGAACTCACATGGTTCCCTGATCATATGCGTGTTCGCTTGGAAGACTGGATTAATGGTTTAAAATATGACTGGAATATTTCTCGTCAACGTTTCTATGGCGTCCCGTTCCCTGTCTGGTATGACAAAGACGGTAATGCCGTTGTGGCCGAAGAAAGCCAACTGCCTGTTGATCCATTAGAAGATGTATATCAAGGCGATAAAGCTAATGCCGATGACTTACGCGGTGAAAGCGACGTCATGGATACATGGATGACGTCATCTCTAACACCACTGATCAATGCCAACTGGGCAGAGAGTGAAGGTCGTGATGGCTCTATGGATAAACTTTATCCGATGAATGTCCGAGTTCAAGCCTTTGAAATTATCCGTACATGGTTATTCTACACAGTGATCAAATCACACATTCACACAGATAGCCTGCCTTGGAAAGATGTTATGATCTCTGGCTGGGGCTTGAATGAGCAAGGTAAGAAGATCTCGAAACGTGATTTAGAGAACTATACAGATGCGAATGGCTATAACCGTTACGAACCTGCTGCTGTTATTGAAAAATACGGCGCTGACGCCCTTCGTTACTGGGCTGCTGGCTCACAATTAGGGAATGACCTTCGTTATAACGAAAAAGACGTTAAAGCCGGCCGTAAGCTCGTTGTAAAACTATGGAACGCCGCGCGCTTTGTCCTCATGCAACTTGAAGGTTTTGATCCAAACGCCCCTCGCCCAGAAGCCACAACACGTACAGCCGAAGACCGTTGGTTGTTAAACGAGTTAAACCAAGTGACTAAACGTGTGAGCGAAGGCTTTGAGAAATACGACTACGCAAAGGGTCGTGAAGCGTTAGAGCGTTTCTTCTGGGGCACATTCTGCGATAACTATCTTGAAATCGTTAAAGACCGTTTCTGGAACCCTGATCGTTACAGCGATGAGGCGCGCGCAAGTGCGCAAGCTACGCTATGGGAATCTCTACGCACCCTTCTAGGTCTTTTTGCACCATTCTTACCGTTTGTAACTGAAGAATTGTGGCAAAATATTTTCAAGCCTTATGAAGAAAGCGTTTCACTGCATATTACTCAATGGCCACAAGCAGAAATAAGCTGGGATCAAGACGTACCAGAAATGAAGCTCGTTTTGAATATCTTACGTGGCGTACGTCAACTTCGTACACAAAATCAATTCTCTGCAACCGCACAGGTTAAGAAATTGACGATTGATACAAGCGCTGCGGCCAATGATGAAGCCTCTCAAATCAAAGATTTGGAACGTTCAATCCAAGCTGTTGCGCGCGCTGAAACGATCGATTATGGCGTGGCTGACTATGATTGCGAAGGTACAACACTCAAGATCGCTGTAGAATTTTAGAGATTTATTGACATTATTCTATAAACACGTACACTTTTCTCAATAATAAAAAAAATTATAGTTGAGGGAGGTATGTCATGACCTATAAAAATAAATTCATGACCTTTATAGATAAGAACGCTGATATTCGCGCCTATATACAGCACGCCTATAACGGTGATCAAGAAAGTGCTTATAATGATTTCAATTCTTTATTAAAAAGAACACCTGATAATCATATTTCATTTAACAAAGCGACGAAAAACTCTATGGCTTTATGTTATGCAGGGGCTAGTATTCTTCTGTTCCAACAAATTGCCACAGCGCCAATTTCGTTGTTTTTAATCACAACAACCATCATTGGAACAACCGCGATCGCACTTACCTTTGCATGTGCATACAAAGCTTATAACCGCTACACAGTTCCTTCAAAAGAAGCTATCACTTTTAATAAACTCGCAAACTTGGCTAGATCGCAATTTCAACAACATCAAAAAGCATTAAAAAATAGCGCCGAACATAAATGGCGTTTAATTTCTCAAATGTAGGAAAATAGAGTTACACTTTGCGCTCTTTGGCATCCTCTTCAGTAGAGATCGCACGCAACATACAATCAACACCCTCTTCGCTTAAGGCTTCACAAATCGATTTTGCACGCTTGATATCTTTGATCGGACCTAACTGTAAGGGATAACGTATATCACCCTCATTCAAGGCGTTTTCAACAAGGCCTTCATATGTTGAAAGCCCTGATAACAGACTTCTATAATTCACTTTATATTTAAGCCATTGAACCGCTAGCATCAGCTTTGATTTGAACCGCCCTAACTCTAAGACCATTTTTGTTTCTGTTTTTGGATTAGCATTAATCTCAGCCATTTTTTGAGGCTTTATATCATCATAATAAGTCGTAAAGTTTTGATCATAAAACACGGTCCCTGACGCTCCGAAATGATAGCCTTTAGGCTCTATTTGAACGAGCTTATTTTGCTCCAAAACAATTGGATCTAAGATCACGTGATAATCACCTGGAAAGATATCACTCATCACATAAAAACCATCATAAGCCGTAAGCGCTGTATTCACTATTTTGCCATCCATATTCACTAAGAAAAGGTTCATATTGGCAACAGGCTGTCTTTGTCCATAACGATCATAAAAGAAAACAGACCCATCAATCTCTCCAGAGATTGCAATCGGGAAATCCATTTGCGTGACCTGACCAGAGCGTGCGCGAATTGAGTTTCCTTTATTTAGAGAAACATAATATGGATCTTCAAGCGTTCTCGGATCAATCGTAATATCGGTTAATTGCCCCGCATTAAATGATGGAATAAAAGCAACACCATGCTCATTTGTTGTATCAAACTGAGCAATTTGTTTACCCATGACTTTTACATCTTGTAGAGGGCGTTCATATATATCCCAAATACCATCACCATCTTCATCCAAGAAAACGCGAGCAGAAACACCTCCACGTGATGTTAGACCATTTCTATGAACTTTTAAATTATCAGAATATGGATCAGCACCAAGACCAAAACGCAACGTTGTAAAAGCAAAGATTTCATTATCTGAATTAACACGTAAATCTGGTGTTAATGTGAAATACTCACCTGTGTAACTAAGACGTGTTCTTAATTCTGTTCTTGAATTACTTGGTGTATGCTCTAATTGAACATCCCCTGTTAGCTTCTCATTAAGCCTTGTATGCGCAGCAACTAAATAAGAACGCGCCCCTGGTTCTGGCTCAATATCATAATTTATATTCCCACGCAGAAAGTATCCGCCCAAATTATAACGCCCATTTAAAGAGACTGTCTGAGTATTTGTATCAATTCCAGAAAAATCACTCTTAACATAGTCATAACCAACGCCAAAAAGACCTTTTCTAACCTTCTTAGAAACATCAAAGCCTAATTGTTGCCTATTATTCCCGCTTTCAAATTTTCTATATTCATGCGTCGCTAGATAATTAACAGAAGGTGCTATTTCACCACTCACACTTACATCTGATAAATGAATCAAATTATCTACATCAGGGCGCGTTTTATCAAAGTCATCCGAACGAAACTCAGCACTCGCCCGAACAGATTGCCTATTTATATTTGTCAGAGCTGATAATTCAATCGCATACTCTCCTGTATCTTCAACTCCTAAGTTAGCTTCATAGATGCCAGAATCAAAATACCCTGTTAGCCCTGTTGCAACTTGAATTAACTGCTCTTTATTACGTTCAAGAATACGGCCACCTAAAGACATTGAATATTCATCACTTAAACCAAAATCCATGGTCCCTATTAAGTTCGGAGAACCTGAATCTGGTAAATCTGCATAGCCAGCATCTTCATTTCTATAGGTGATTTCATTTTGGTTTGTTAAGGACACACTATAAGTTGCCTCACCAATATCAAATCGATTATTGCGCCTAATAATAAGTTCTTCACGTTCTGAAACCTGTCCTTGCGGGCCATAAAAAACAAGTCGAAAGTTATTTTCTCCAAAAGTAAGAGGCACATCTTCAATAATATATTGCCCCGTAGAATCAGCCGTGTGAGTTGCAACTAAGATATTATTACGATAAATCTCAATATCCCAGCCTGGCTGAATATCGCCTTCAAAACGAGTTACATCTGTTTTTTCATTTTCTTTGTTAAGAAAAGAGCTTTCATTACTGAGTCTAAAGCCAAATTCTTGCCCAGAACCTCTAAATACATTCAAACGCGGTGTCGTCACATCCCCCATTTGTATTTTATTAAATCCTAAAATAGTTTCATCTTCTGATTGAGATTCTCGCGTCCAATCAAAACGAAATTGCTCAATCTTCTCAGTATCACTACCTGATGTATATGTTTTTAAACCACCATACAAGAAATCACTCGCCGTTATCACAGAATAGGATGCATTTGTTTGAGCTTCATCCGCACCTTCTCTTTTTTGATATGAATTCCTCATTTGCACATCAACAAAAGGCATCGTTGCCATTTTATAGTCTTGCTTAATCTCAGGAAGTTCTGCTTCATTTTTCGTGAAAATCAGACTCTCTTTTCTCTGTTGTCTATATAGTTTCTCCTCAACAGGAAGAGCAAAATCACTTGAAAAACGGATTTCAAGATTCGAAACTTTGAAATCCAACCCAACTCCAAAAGCACGTTCAAGAACAGCTTTCTCAATATAAAGCCCCCCAAAACCTTCTTCTAATATAAAATAATCACTCGCTTCTAAAGGAATTTGATACTCATTAACTATAATTTCTTGTGCCTCTAGATCCATTGAGAAGCGATTACCTTCACGCACAAACCATCCATCTGCCTTCTTAGCCTCAAGATCAATATCGATTGGAAAATCAACAGCTCTTAAGAAATCATCAAAGTATAGATACAGCCTTCCTTCTTTCTTTTGAGCAAAAAGCGCCTCAGAAAGAACTAAACTTCCTTTTTTTAGAGCAAAAACAAGCTCTTCACCATCAGCAATTCCAACCAGTGAATTAACGTTACCTTTCGCTTTAGCACGCCTAGACTCTTCCGCATTCTCTAATTTTTCACCAACGGTTGATAAAAAGCGTTTTGCCAAATCTTGCAAACTCGTAGAAGCATAAGCCATCGGCATAGAAGCCATAGCCACTGTCATAAAAACAGCCTGAAAAGCCATTATTTTTTTCATTTTTTTACTTATCTTCATAGCGACGCTTAGTTACAACTTTGTGAGTAAAGTTGTGGATATTAATGTATACTCTTCAAAACTATCAGAAAACACCTAAAAAAACAAACTGTTAATTGCTTGTTGATTTTATAAAATCTGTGTGATATTTTTAAGTACGTCTTAAGTATTCTTTAAGACTTTACCTGCCATAATGGTTATATCGACCTTGTCAGTCGTCAAGGTGCTTATATGAACAGAAAGGATATTTTGCCCTGCGCAATAAATCTCAGATACATTTAAGCCTCTTGGTTTGAAAACTTTTTTATAAAAGTAACCACGTAAACGTAACGTAAATTGAAAGTGAGGAAGCATGAAACTATTTACGAAAACATCTTACATGGCTATCGCTGCAGCAGCAGTTATTGCTATGTCTTCGCCTGTACAGGCACAAGTAACGACGGCGTCTAACGCTAGTGTAACAACAGCAGCGGCGTTCACAGTAACAGAAACATCAGCTATTGACTTTGGTACAATCGTAGCATCTCGCCGTGGTGGCGGTGGTGGTGCCGTAGCAACTCTTGATATCGGTGCTGATGCAGCTAACAGCGTAACAGTAACAAACGTTGGTGGCGCTACAGACGATTTCATCGTATCTTCAGTTGATGGTGACCGTGCACAATTTGATATTGGTGGTGCGCTTGCAACAACAGTTATGAACATCGAATTACCAGCGGCTCCTATCACATTATCATGTGGTGCATGTGCTCCTGGTACACCTGATTTCACAGTTGATACATTCGTTGACGATGGCGCCGACGACCAAGTAACAACAGATGGTTCTGGTGACGCTACATTCTACGTTGGTGCGACATTAAGCACAATCGCAGGAACAGGCGCTTATGAAGCAGCTGGATCATACACAGGTACATACAACGTAACAGTTGCATACTAATATCTGTAAATATAAGAATTTTAAAAAGGCCTGAATTGAATTCAGGCCTTTTTTCTTTGTTAGAATCGCCTACTATAGGATCAATGAAAAAATATGCCCTTATAACATTCTTAACACTCGTAAGCCTTGCCCCCCTTACGGCAACGGCACAAACTATTGATGTGTTAAGACAATTTATTTATGGCGACCTCACAATCGTCGATAATGACGCTCCACGCGATCTCATTATCGCTCCAAACGGTGATATTACAGCCAACCCAAGCCATATTGTCGTCCTATCAGATGGTGACTCCGCCCGTATTCGACTACAAAGCTTCCCCGGCAACACAACAATTACCGTTAGCTTTGCGGCAACAGATGTCCTTCATGATGGTATAGGACCACAATATTTTTCAATATCAGATGCCGTCACAGACCCTGCAACAATCACAACAGATCCAGGCGGATCCGCAACCTTTAATGTCGGAACAACCCTATCCACATCGGGAAATGGAAATTATTATTCTGATGGCGCTTACACAGGTGAAGTTGAAATAACTGCGAACTTTTAATCCTTGAAAAATAAAGAAAAAATCTAAAAAAGTCTTTGGTTTTATAGGGCAAATCACTCTATAATTTTATATGAATCAGGAGGATCCTCGTGCCGAGTCGTTTTTTTATTTTTTTATGTCTATTCTTAATTACTTTATCTATTCCTTTCAATGGCATAGCTAGCATTATGGTGACCCCTTACAGAGCCGTTTTCGAAGACCGCACACGTTCACAAGTCATCACTATCATCAACAGATCTGATAAAGTCGCAACATTTAGAACAGAATGGTTTAATACAATCGTTGATGAAAACGGAAGTTATGAAATAATCGAAGAAAATGATCCACGATATGCATCTATTAAAACATCACAAGATTTCATTCGCTTTAGCCCGCGCCAAGTAACACTCGCTCCTGGTGATAAACAAGCCATCCGTATCGCTGTTCGTAAACCAGCAGGACTTGAAGATGGTGAATATCGTTCACACCTTCTCTTCAAACAACTCTCTGATCCAAAAGACTATCAAGACAACCCTGCAGGGATTAGCCTGTCATTAAACCTATCAATCAGCATCCCTGTTATTCTCCGCCAAGGCAATTTGGAAGTTAATGCGGAAATCACTGCTGTTGATTATAAAAAAAGCATTGCATCAGATCAACAAGACCAATTCATTGTGTCCATTTCTCGCACTGGTGACGCCAGCACCTATGGAAGCTTAAAGGTTTTTGATGCGAATGACACAAGTAACGAAAACCTTCTCGCGGTCGTAAACAATGTTTCTATCTTCCCTGAAACCGCACAAAAAAATGTCTCTATCCCCATTTATGAAGACATCCCCTCCTCTATCAAAAAGCTTCGTGTTATCTACGAAGGAAAAAACGAATATAATAATAGGATTTTTCACGAATTTACCTTTAATCGCCCATGACTTTTAACCACAATATATCATTGCTAGCACATATAATGCTCGGATTAGTTCTGAGCAGTTTGCTATTTGGTTGCGCCGATACAAAAGAAACAATCGGCTCTCCTTTGCAATATATCGGTAGTTCTGGTGACAAAGAGCAACAGGTACTTGAAGATCAAATGAAGAAGATTGAGCAACGTATAGATCTACTGGAACGTGATTTCCGCGCTGTTGAGCCAAATATCCAAAATTTAGTTGCCATTGAATCTGATATTCAAACCCTTATTACAGAGCTATCTAAATTAACAGACCCTGCCGTAAGCCGCCGTCTTGAAGATGCAAATCCCCCTGCAGAAACACCTGATGATCTCGATAATGCAGAAGTAGAAACAGACATTCCAAATATGGCTCCAGATGATAAAATGATGAGTGAAACATCACCATCAAATACTGCGCCAACAGATCTCGCAAAAGCTATGATAGGTGAAGATGACAATATGGCTGTTGATAAACTCGGTTTCCCTCATGAAATTGTAGATATTCGCTTTGGGAGCTTCAATGCTGGAACGCGCCTTGTTGTTGACTTTGCCCCTAACAGTGAAATGAATTATGATATCACAAAAGATGAAAGCGATATTGTCATCACTTTTGATAAGACCGATTGGGCTGCAGATAAGACATGGACATCAAAGAAAGAGGGCTTAATTACAGGCTATATATCCAAGCAATTCCCTGAATATTCAACAATGCGCATTACAACAAACGGCGACGATATGACAGTTAAGGTATTCACACTTCCACCTGTCAGTGCTGACAAAGGCCCTCGCCTCGTTTTAGATTTCAACAAGGGCATTAATTCATAAAAAAATTCAATGATTTTATTAAGAGCAGTTTGGAACTGGTGATCTTTTTAAGTGATGTGTTTCGGCTTGCTCTTGATATGATTGCGCAGAAAATGATGAATAGATTTGCTCAATCAAAATCTTGCTTTGCTGCCCATATATAGGGTGTGACTGAATATAATCAGATAGCTTTGTACCAGCCTCAACTTTTCCTTTTTTAATATCCAAAAGATAATAATAAGAAATATTATAAAGCCCTGATTTCAATCTTTGCTTTTCCGTTTTATCAATATTTGGTGTACGGATATTAATAGAATTATGATGTAAATCTTTTAATTTCACATCAATCGCAACAGCACCAGATGCTCCACAACGTTCGATAAATTCTACATATTTTTCACCTGGTCGTTTTGTTACGGCACCAACAGCTAAAACAATCTCCTCATCAAAGCCAAGCTCTCTTAAATCATCAATTGTCCAATCACTGTCTTCAACAACATCATGTAAAATACCCACGATTTTCTTTTTCATGGAATCTGTATTATGCATCGCCACAAACATAGGATGATCCATATAATCATCACCGTTCCATAGCTTTTGACTCATCAAGGCAGAAGACGCAATTAAGAGCGCTAGGTTCAAGCTAGCTTCTGGTTTTGGTTTCCCTTGCTCAATCTGTTCTTGAACATATGAATGCCATCTCATTTTGATTTCTTTTTTGGAAAACATGCGCTTACTCCCTGTTTTATTTTTTAAATGTCAGCCTATAATAAAACGCTATAGAAAGGAATACACCCTGTCAAACATAATTAAAATATTATGGTTTTGCTTGCGTTTTCTCATCGACGATATCCATGAATTTTTCTTCTAGTTTGATATCGTATAATTTGTTGATATAGGTCATAGCCCCAGGGGTTGTGCAATTGATCTCTGTGATATAACCTCCAATCAAATCAAGCCCCACCATAAATAAGCCATTATCTCTGAGATATTCACCAATAACATCACAAATTTCTTTTTCACGATCTGTAAGATCTGTTTTTACAAAAGTCCCACCTGCTGTTACATTTGTCCTAAAGTCAGATTTATTGGCTTGACGAAGCATAGCTCCATAAGGTTTTCCATCAAATAATAGAACACGCTTATCCCCTTCTGTTACCGCTTCGGGGATAAATTTTTGTACAATGACTAAATTCCCATAGGCTTTTCTAACCGTTTCAATCATTGATTTTAAATTTAAGTCATCATGATGAAGCATCAAGATCCCTTCACCGCCTTTTGCATCAAGCGGTTTAATAACCGCTTTTTTATGCTCATGAACAAAACTGACAATCTCATCCACATTCAAACTAAAAAGGGTCGGTATAATATATTCTGGGAATTTCAATGTCTGTAACTTTGAATGGCCACCTCTCATTCCTTTAGGACTATTAATACATAACACGCCTTGCTCTTCTAAGGCTTCAAGGAAATATGTATATGCCATATATTCTTCATTTAAAGGGGGCGGCTTTCTAAAAAATAAAACATCTAGATCATGCATATTAAATTTATACATTTCACCTTGTTCGTAACGATCTTCTATTTTGTCACGATCTGGGAAGAAATTCATCTCGCAGGCCTGTGCATATAGCGCACCATTCTCAAAACTCAGCGTCTTTTGATAAATATAGACCATCTTATAACCACGCTTTTGAGCCTCGTTATAAATACGCACACCACTTAGAATATCAACTTCTAAGTCTTCAATTGGTGAAGAGAAATATCCAAAAACTTTCTGTGTCACACTTCATATTTCCTTTTGTAAATAGCATCTGAGAATGCTTTAAAAATAGCCTTAGAATATGGATCATAAGAAAAATCATATTCCGGATGCCATTGAACACCCATACCAAAATTTTCATGATCATCTAATGTAACCGCTTCCACAATATCATCTGTGGCTTTGGCATTAATAGTTAAGCCTTTACCAATATCTCTAATCCCTTGTTTATGAACACTATTTACGCTAATTGTCTTATTTTGAACAATTTCACCTAATAAAGTCTTTTCCTCCACATTGATATCATGACGATTTTTATAAACCTCATGAATATCACTATATTCCAAAATATGATGCTTCACATCGGTAATGTCAGGAAGATATTGATGTAGCGTCCCTCCCATAAAAACATTCATATCTTGTAACCCACGACAGATCCCTAAAATAGGCTTATGTTGCATCAGTGCTTCTTCTAATAGCACCATAGAAACCTTATCCCTTTGTGGGTCATACGGGCCATAACGATCGTCTATATTACCGTTATAATGTTCTGGGTAAACATTACTGTGTGCACCAACAAGTAAAAACCCATCTAAACTATCTGCAATAGCACGATAATAGCTATCATCATCATGATACGGAATAACAAGAGCGCATAAATCACAATTGTTTAAAGGCATAATATATTTACGATGAGTGTAATGAACATTCCATTTTCCTAATGGTTTAACGTGTGAAACAACACCAACCATAGGTTTTCTTATTTTATTTCTAGTCATGTCTGCGTCTTTTGGATAGATAAAAAAAAGGAAACACACTTAGAATGTGTGTCTAATCTGATTCTAACATGATTTGCGATAAGAAATAAAGGTTATGCTTTTAATTTTCTTTCGATTTTATCCCAAAAAATCTCTTCTAAAGGCTGCTTAAGAACTGTGTTTGCCAAACTAATTGCCCCAGGACTAATGGAATTAATTTCAATTAAGTAAGGGCCGATTAAATCAAGGCCTACAAAAAACAAACCCCGTTCTTTTAAATACGGTTTTAAAGTTTCACAAATCTCTTTATCTGTTTCAGAGAGTATTGCTTTTTTAATCGTTGCACCTGCTGTGATATTGCCTCGAAAATCATCTTTCGCTGGTTTTTTGACGATTGCGCCACAAATATCACCGTCAAATAAGAAAATACGCTTTTCGCCTTCAACGCTTTCTTTTATAAATTTTTGAGCAATGAGCGGATAGCCATAGGCCCTCTCCATCGTTTGCAAAAGTGATTTTGTTGTTTTATCCCCCGGCTTAAGACGAACAACACCGGATCCCCCCATACCATTAAGAGGTTTTACAATGATGTCTTTATGTTTTTCAATGAATTTTGATATTTGATCAATATTAGAAGCAATTAATTGCTCTGGTAGAAATTGTGGGAATTTTAAGGTCTGCAACTTCGAATGACCATTTCGAATAGCGCGTGGTGCATTAATCATCAAAACATCATTTTCCAGCAATTCTAATAAATATAAAATGGATATATGTGTTGACGTAACGGGTGGATCTTTGCGAATAAGCAAAACATCCAATTCTTTTAAATTTATTACGTCTCTATTAAGGTAACGAACACTATTGCTTAACCCTTTTCCAGCATCAAAAGAAACATAACATCCTGATGCTTTGACTTGCTCTCCTTCTAAAAAAATATCCTCTAATGTGAAATAAAATATTTCAGCATTCCGTCTTTCCGCTTCAGCAGCAAGACGACAAGACGTATCCTTATGAACAGCAAGTGTTCTTAAAGGGTCAATAAGCAATCCAATTTTCATACAAAAGTTACTCTGCTTTTACAAGATCAAGCTCAACTACACGGTTTTCTTGCGAAGGAACGCCGTCTTTTGTTGGGAAAAGGGATTTCTCTTCACCAACAGCTTCAACAAGCTTAATACGGCTCTCGCCAATACCTTCTTTAATCAAGCGTGCAAGAACTGCGTCCGCGCGACGTTGTGATAATTTCTTATTATAAGCAGCAGGACCAGCTCTATCCGCATGAGCAATCAACTCAACATTTAAACGCTCATACGCATTTAAAGCATCTAATGCTTTCTTTAAACTCTCTTCACCACCAGAGGCAAACTTTGTTTTATCAAACTCAAAAGGAATTGTAATATATTGATCCAAAACCTCTTGAGGGATTTCATCAACAACAGGTTCAATAATTTCAGGCACAGGAACAGGCTCCACAACAGCAACAACAGGCTCCACAGGTACTTCGATTGCGCGCAATGGTGGAGATACCGTAATTGCTACAATATCTTTATTCGCAACGCGTTCAATATTTGTAAGAGCTTTTTCAAAGCGGTCACGACACTCTGTTGCATAAATCGTTGCACCATCTTCCGTTGCCTCAATCCAACAATCAAAACTGACCTGAGCTGTTGCTGATAATGCTGGAGCAAACTCTTTTCCTCCTTTAGCGTATGCGTCATAAAGACGGAAAAGCGCATCTTGGAAAACTGTTTTTTCTTCTGGATACAACTCTCTATCCATCACTTGATCAGGGTCAACAGGCGATCCTTTTGAGGCAAGTAATGCTTTATGATTAAAAAGTTCTGTATCAATTGAATTTGTAATACCACGTAACTCTAATGAAAGCTCATAATAACCTTTATATAAGTTTTGATTAAACACTGTTCCATATGACGATTTCCCTTCAGCAGAATCAAAATCGTAAATACCTCCGAAAATATCAGATTCAGCTTTTACATCTCCTGCATGAGAAACCATTAATGACAGGCCTAAACCACATATAATAGCGTGTGAAAAAATTCTCTTCATAAAATTGTCACTTTCCTTAAATGGATCAAAAATATAATTTGCCTTATTATCTTTGTTTTTCTGTTCTGCTTCAAGCTTTTTAAATAAAAAATTACATATCTTTATGTGAAGCAACAACAGAAGCAATAATTCGCTCACCAACAGAAGAATGAATTACAGTTCTCAGCGCTTGTACAACTTTAGGATCGTATCTCTTACTATTCTGTTCCAGATATTTCAAAGCATCCTTAGGTAAAATCGCTTGCCTGTATGAGCGAGGTTCGATACGTGCACAAAAATAATCACATACCCCTAAAATACGCCCTTCCAAAGACACTTCATCATCATGGATAGCACGCGGATAACCGCTCCCATCTAAACGCTCATACATATGGCTAATGGCTGTTAAAACTGGGACATCAAAATCAATATCTGTAATAATTTTCTCTGCATTCCCAACATGGCGTTTCATGATTTCAAACTGCTCATCTGATAATCTTTTTTCAGATGTTAAAATCTCTGATGGGATGTCAAGTTTACCAACTTGTGATAAGGTCGCAGCAATCTCTACTGTGCGTCTGATACGAGGATCAGGCTTAATCTCATTTGCAACAAGTGATGCGATCTCCGCCACTCTTTTAGAATGCCCCGCTAAATGAGGATCTCTTAATTCAACTGCGCGAATTAAAGCTAGAACCGTTTGCTTTGTTGACTTTTCACGACGAGCTTGCTCTTCTACTAAGTCTGTAATATCCCTAGCTACCGTAATAATATTCCGTTCTTCTTCACCTTCATCTTCTGATAAATAGGGGAATTTTGAAATTTGGAGATGACGTTTTTCACCTTGCAAATAAATCTCATCAACAACAGACAAAGCTTCTTTAGAAGAAATCACTAAATCATCCAGTTTTTCCAATTTCATCGCTGTTCCATGCCCTAATATCGAGGCATCATCCTGCCCTAAAATATTCTCCACACTTGACCCCACAGCCTCAGCAAAAGCCGGATTAACATAGATATATTTTCCGTAGCGATCTTTAAGTGTAATAAATTCTTTAATCGTATTATTAATGCTATCTAGAACCATTTTTTGTTTACCCAATTTATGAGCAAATTTAGCATATTGTTCAGCTAGAACTTTGTTATGATCACTATTATTACGCCACCAAAACGCACCAAATGCTGTTACAAGCGATAACACAAAGAAAATCGCAACAAGATATGTATTCAAAATAAATTTATCAATCTGAGCATTTGCAACATCTTCTGGTGTTTGCCACACAAGATAAAAAGGCGTCGCTTGAATAGCCGCTCCAAAAGAATAGACATTTGCGCTTCCATTAAAATCTGCTCTTTTACCAAAACTCAATGTTGGCGTTGAAAACACAGAAATTGGCAAGGCACTGTCTAATATTGTTTCGCCATTAATCAAGCGAACTTCTTGTATCTTTGCATCAAATGTTCTTTGAAACAAAGAGTAACTGCCCTCAACACCATTGACAGGCTTATCATGTAAAAGCAGCTTAAATTGCTCTTTAACAGGAATTGTAAAAACAAAAATCGCTGAAATTTTATTTGATCCCGCTGTTTCATCAACAGGGAACACTGGTACAAATAAATCAAATTCCAGTCCTTCATCACGTGAGCGAACGACAGAATATGATGCCTGACCATTATCAAACAAGCGAAGAGCTTCTAATTTCTGTTCATTATCCAAAGGGCGAGAATCCATACTTGCTAAAAATGTTTCACCATCCCTATTCAACATATACGCTCCGCGATATTCCGTATCTTGAACAAAGTCACTCAAGGCATTAATCATATAAGGTAATTGATCAGCATATTTAGAGACCGTGTCTTTACCTTCTTCTTTCTTAGAATCTTGCTCAACCGCATATAATCTAAAAATATCATTTTTTGTAATTGAACGGGATTGTTTCAAAATCCCCGCTAACCACTCAGAAATAACATTTGACCGCTCTAATGTTAGGACTTCTATTTGCTGTTTTAAATGCTGCTCTAAATTATTCTTTTCTTCTTTGATAATCTGGTTAGCAATAAAGAAACTACCTAAAACCAAAACGAGTAAAACCAACAAACCAAACAATTTTGATTTCGCAGCTATTTTTGCTTCTTTTGGTTTTTTATATTCAAATGTTGATAAATCTTGATCTGAAGAGTGTGTATCCATATGAGAAACCTTAAAAATAAGAAAATACAAGCGCATTAAACGACGCACTTTAGAATAACGATCTTTCAACGATTTACCAAGGATAATCTTTAAAAATAAATGATAACAGCGCCTATTTTAGGCAAAATAAAAGACCGGGGCACCGATCAAAAATTAGATCGACACCCAGGCCATAGTAAGGAAGCCAGAGGAAATTTGCATTTCCTCTTCGTATATTATGGCAAAATTAATCGCGTTTGTCTGCAAAAAAATGAAAAAAAACGTATTTTTTTATGGAATCAATCGTCTTGACTGTACAAAACTGCCTCGAAAGCCTGCTGTGGCGCGGACACATTCAAAGATCTTAACAATTTACCAGCAACAGCCAAAATACGATAAGATGACAAGATTTTGTTAATATCTGCTGATATTAATTGTCCACGTGACGTAAAGAGCTCATTTTCAGCATCCAACACATCTAAGAGTGTTCTTTGATCGACTTGGAATTGTTGTTCATAAGCTTCACGTGTTTGCTGGTTAAAGATAACAGCAGAGCTTAATTCTTGTAATTGCTGACCTGCGGCAACATAAGCATACCAAGAACGTCTAGCCTGCTGTTGCGCCTCTAAAATAGCATCATAACGCTGACTTTTACTTTGTTCTTCACGCATTAAGAATTCTTGGCGTGTTGCGCGGTCCGTTCCACCATTAAAGATGTTCCAGTTCATACGTAATCCTAGAATGTTTTGATATGTATACGTATTCACCCCATCTTTTCGCTCATCATACGTGCTTGATGCTTGGAGAGATACTTGAGGATAAAATTCAGCTTCTGAAATATTCACATCGGCATTTGCAACTTTCACATCAGCTTCTGAAATCTTAACCGTTGGGTTATCAATCGTTGCCATTTGAACCAGTTCATCCATAGACGCTGGCATCATATCTTCAACAGTAGAAGGAAGTACTAAGTCGCCTGGATATTGCCCCACTAAACGCGTATAGAGTGCTTCAGCATCCGCTAAATCATTATTTGTTGAAACAAATGTCGCACGAGAACGTGCTAAACGTGCCTGTGTTTGAATAACATCTGCACGCGTTCCAATTCCACCACGTAATCTCTTAACCAAAGCTTCAAGTGTTTCAACGTGGAAAGCCACATTTTCACGCGCAAGAGCAAGCAGCTCTCTTTGACGGATAACATCTAAATAAGCACCAACAACATCAAGTGCTAAATTCTCTGAGTTTTCATACACTCTATTAGAAGCCGATTCGATACGCGCTTTTTGACGTTCAACACGTCCTTGACGCTCATATCCATCGAATAAATCTTGAGTAATTGTGAGTGTCGCATCGGTTGCAAGAAGACCTTCTGATTCGCCATTATTACCTGCACGAACAGCTGGTGTGCTTGTATCTTCAACACCGACACCTGCTGAAATATCAACTGAGGGTAAATACAGCCCTTCTGCTTGATGTAACTCTTCTACAACCGCTTCTTGGTTTCTCGCAACAACACCGATACGAGGATTGTGCTCAATTGCTATCTCAATCGCTTGCTCCAATGTTGTTCCATGAGCAGATGGCGAAAAGATCAAAAACCCCGCTAAGGCCGCCGAACAAACAGATTGCTTTAACGTTTTTAAATAATTAGTTTTTTTCAACACAATAGAGACCCTCTAAGATTCATAAAAATTACGTTCACTTATTCTAGACGGTCACTATACAGTATTCAATTAAAAAATAAAATGCTGTTTTATAAGATTTATGACATTAAATACTATCGACATTTACATCCAAGATTTGATCACCAATTTTTACAGCAATCGTATCCCCAGCATCCACGTCACCAATTAAAACAGCTTGTGTATCATCGCTAAACTGACCCTGCCCTGTTGCATCCACATGCAGCGTGCTTACAGATTCATCAAAAGCTAGATAATCTGATAAATCCCCTGTAAAACTTTGCGGATCAATCAAATCAGATAAGTCAATAACATCTCCTTCATTAATATCATAGTCAGAGATAATATCACGGTTATGCTCTCCAACATCCGCCATTACGAATGTATCAGCACCCGCACCACCTTCCATGATATCAGCACAGCCTTCACCATAAATAATATCATTAATATCCGTTCCAATTAAAACATCATTGTCTGGCGTTCCGATGATAATATTAACTTGCTCATCGCCCTCAACGACCGAAACACGAATAGAGCCAACGTCAATATCCCCATCACCATCTTCAACAGCGTAGCCAAAGTCTAAATGAACAATTTCACCATCTTGAGAGGAATCATCATAATCAAAAGCTTCAAATAATGTAAATTCATAGCCGCCATTATCATCAATCTCTAATGTGAAAACAGTGACACCCCCTGCAGTTCCTGTATAGACATTATTGTGCAATGTAACCGATACAGCCTGACCATTTACAGTCAAAGCATTAATACCTGTGAATGAGAAAGCAGAGTTTGCATTTGAATCCCCTGCAAATACGTACCCACCCACATCATCTGCGCCAAAATCACGGAATAGATTGCCAACAAATGTCGTATTCAAATCATCTTCTTCTAGCAATTGAATCGCTTGATACCCTGCTTGAGGACCATCATCAAAGACCGTGATTGTAATCGTGCCATCACCTGTATCACCATCACCGTCTGTCGCTGTGAAACCAAATGTAAAGTTAACAGCATCATTCGGGTTACTTGCATTCAGGTGATCAATCGGAGCAAGCTGCGTAAAGCTATAAGATCCATTGCTACCAATCGTCAATGTAAAGACAGAAACACCACCAGCAACACCGGTGTAAGTCCCATTACTATATGTAATAGCAATTGGTTGACCATTAGAAGTTAAGCCATTTGCATTGGATTGACCATTCCCGTTAAAGCTTGACCCTGCCGCGTCATTTCCAAAATCTGCAACCAATTGTCCTGAAACTGTATCAAAACCACCTGTTTCATCGACAACATTTGCAGCATTATCAACATCTGGTTGATCATCTGGACCTGTTGTAACACTCAAAGTTGCATTAATCGTTAATGTTGTTTCAACAGTATCACCATCATTATCAACAATCGTATATTCGAAACGCTCTGTATAGGTTTGTGATGAATTTCCTGAATTTGAACCACCATTACTAGAGCTCGAGCTCGAACTAGAAGATAAACCACTTCCGCCTGAATTAGAGTTATTATTCGTATTATTGTTCGAAGATGAACCAGAAGTACTTAATGAATCATAGATATCATAACTATAGTTACCATCTGATGAAATGGTCAAAACACCATATTGACCGTCAATCGTAACTGTTTGACCATCTGTAATTGTTAAGACCTGTCCTGTTGGGCTTTCGATACGAGAAACATGACCAGCTCCATCAAATCCATATGAATCAGAAGCATTCGCACCGCCATTTGTTCCAGTCACAACATTTCCTGTAATAAGATCATCCACACCAGAAAGTGTTCTTGTATTCACATCTGCACGAGCCGCAGGACCATCATCCTTAATCGTAACTGTTATCGTGCCATTTGCACTATCACCATCCCCATCTGTTGCTCTATAACCAAATCGAATATTAACAGCATCATTTGGATTATGCGTATTTGGATGATCAACAGCTGCTAATTGCTTAAATGTATAACTTCCATCACTGTTAATCTTTAAAGTAAATACAGTTGATCCACCAGCAGAACCCGTATACGTCCCATTGTTATAAGACACGGCTATAGGCTGCCCATCTGATGTCAAGCCACTCACATTCGATTGACCATTTCCATTAAAGCTTGCACCTACTGCGTCCTCACCAAAGTTAACATCAAGCTGACCATTAATAGTGTCAAAGCCACCTGTTTCATCAACTTGAATTGCTTCATTTGTTATAATTGGTGTTGAATCCCCGCCAAAATCAATATCAAGCGTTAATG